>Ga0129302_1000866_pt1 | contig 22424 bp, 16 predicted proteins | sample BlaSprsedimmetaG_FD_94476 | JGI IMG/M metagenome (GOLD analysis project Ga0129302, IMG submission 94476) | Hot spring sediment bacterial and archeal communities from California, USA to study Microbial Dark Matter (Phase II) - Blank Spring... | ecosystem: Environmental > Aquatic > Thermal springs...
GCTGCCCGCCGTGATGCTCGAAGGTGAAGGTCTCCACTTCGTAGGGCGGGCGCGCAAAAGATTCCTCCGACGTGCGCAAAAACTCTGCTGCCGGAACCAGGTTACGCGTGAACACAATCTGATTGCCCTCATAGACCAGCTTGCCGTTGTCCGCCGCGATTTCCAGCCGGTTGGTACCCGGCGCTTCGCCTGTGGAGGTGACGAACAGGCCCGTGCAGCCGCCGGGATATTCCAGGAAAGCCGTGACCTCATCTTCCACCTCGATGGTGTGACGCTTGCCGATGTCGCAGAAGCCGTGGACTTTTTCCGGCATCCCCGTGATCCATTGCAGCAGGTCGAGGTTGTGCGGGCATTGGTTGAGCAGCACGCCGCCGCCCTCGCCGCCCCAGGTCGCCCGCCAGCCGCCGGAATCGTAGTAGCTCTGCGTGCGGAACCAATTGGTGATGATCCAATTCACACGCAGCAGGTCGCCCAGCTCGCCGGATTGCACCATCTCCCGAATCTTCTGGTAGAACGGGTCCGTGCGCTGGTTGAACATCGCGGCGAAGACCATCTGAGAGTTGCGCTTGTGCGCCGCAATGAGTCGTTCGCAATCTGCCTTGTGAACCGAGATGGGCTTCTCGACGAGAACGTGATGCCCCGCATCGAGCGCCGCAATACCAATCGTCGTGTGGAAGTAGTGCGGCGTGCCGATGATGATCGCATCGCAGACCTTGTCGGCCAGCAGCGCGTCCGAGTCGTAGTAGGCTTTGACGCCATATTTTGCCGCCGCCGCATCCGCCTTTTCAGGTACAATGTCGCAGACGGCGGTAAGCTGCACTTTGGGCTGATTTTCGATGTTGCCCAGGTGCAAATTGCCAATGTTGCCGATGCCGATAACGGCGAGTCGTACTTTGTCCATGATTATCTCCTTCTGATCGTTTAGTCAAATTACACGTGGACGGATTCGCACACTTCATTAAAATTCCGTAGCAAAGGCAATTGCTGCCAAAATCGCTTGGCGAGTCAGGCGTGGATGCGCACAGAAACTAACGCGCGCAATTAGTCTTCTTTCAGGCGATATAGCATCTCTCCCGCGCGGGGCACAAGCAAAACACCCTCATCTTCACGGCCCCTCCATTCGTCCAGATTGATGCTGTCCGGATCAAGATAACCCAGATTGACTTGCGCGCACCGTTCCGGCGGGACGCGCGTCGCCAACGTCACTTTGATGCGCCGCGTCTCGATGCAGGTCTCGGCGTCATACTCACCCATGCCGCTGACGTGCGTGGAGTGCGCCAGCACGCCCCACGGATAATCCTTGAAGCGCTCCCACTGCTTGAGAAAGTAGTCGCGGCAGTGATAGCCGACTTCGTCGAGCACTTTACCGTGCGTGTACGAAATCTCGTCGATGTGCGGCGCGTAGATGATGACCTCGCCGCCGTCGGCAATCGCCGGCTCCATCTTGTACATCCCTTTGGCCGCCGTCCAGATGTCGTCGTACAGCTCCGGCATCACGGAGAGCACGCGCTTGAAAGGTTTCTCCACGTAGATGACGTGATGTTGCGCCGACAAGTCCGCCGCCGCGCTGTAGGCGTCTTCCGGCGTCCCGAAGTACAGCCCTACCAAGTCATGATGCCCACCGGAGTGCTTTCCTCCGGCAACTACCATGCTAAAGCAAAGTTTCGGAACGTCAATAAAGGAGGCCGCTTTGTTGATGACGGCGCGCACCGGTGTGGATTTCGTCCCAATCACCCTCCAACTGGTGATGACCGCGCCGAGCCAGTGCGAGAAATTGATGACTTCCGGACCGGCGACGCCGGGGAAAAAGTACTTGTTCCCACCGGAGAAGCCCACCACCTCGTGCGGAAACGTCGGCCCGCAGATGACGACCTGATCGTACTCCCACAGCTTCTTGTTGATCGTGACGGGCACTTCCATACGCATCAAGCCGCCCGTGATGGCCTCGATCTCGTCCACCGTAATCACGCCAATCTGCTTGAACGTCTCCGGCTTCTCCCATTCGTGGTTGAAGATGTTGACCTTCGCGTATTTCCCGGCGCGCTCCTCCACCGTGAGGCCAAACAGCTTGTTGAGCGCCGCCTCGTCCATCGGCATGTGTGTGCCAAGCGCAATAAGATAATCCAGCACGGCAACCTTCTCGCCTAGCACGTCGTGGAACACGCGGAACATCACGTCCATCGGCGCCGAACGGGTGGCGTCCGGCGTAATGAACAACACACGCTTGCCGGTCATGTCGTGTTCGGCAAAAGCTGCCGCCACAATTCGCTGCACTTCAGCCTCAGTCAATGTGCGATCTGTATACCCATTACCGATTACTTCCATTCTCTACCTCCAGAAGTGAAACCACGAATCTACACGGATTTTCACGAATGCAAGTTGAAATTAGTGTAGATTCGTGAAGATTCGTGGTGAAAAATGCAGTTCCGCTACTTCTCCCACGGAGGAACTTCAGGCATAAACTTCTCGAATTCGGCGATGAGGCCAGCTTCATACTCACCCTCGAACGTTTCGTTGAGGAACTTGTGCAGACCCTCTTCGAAGAAGCGCTGCCAGCTTTCGTCCTCGTGACCGGGATTGATGGGGAAGAAAAGCGCGTTATTACCGCGCGCCGCCTTCATATCGCCCGGCGCGTCGCCGATCATCAACATGTGATTGGGCTGGTACTTGCCGTCGGCCGCAAACGTGATGTGCTGCGTCTTCGTGCCCTTCTCCTGCCCAGCGATTTCGCGCACGTACCGGTCGATGCCATGCTCGGCCCACTCGCGGTGTAATGCCTCGTCAGGCGTCTGCGACACGACAATCATATCGGCCTTATCGAACAGAAACTCCAGACTCTCACGCACAAAGGGAAACGGTGGAATGCCGTACACCATGTCCGCAATTGTCGCGTTGACCGCCTCACTCCACGTTAGCGCACGCTCCAGTTCGGGATCGGGATACTCGGCCATATACGCCTGAAGACCGGCATTGCTTTGCGGGAAGTTCTCGTCGTTCATAAAGGCGCGCACGTGCGGCGCTTCGGGGATGGCGACGTGACGCTTGATAACCTCCGGGCGCACGCGCAAGAGATCGAAGACCTTGATGAGCGCAGGCCAACGATTCACGCCGCGCCAGAATGAGTAGAGATTGACGAACTCGGCGGCCTCGCGGGCGTATTTTGAGACCCCCTGTAATTCCCAGTGTTTGATAATGTTGGGGGTAAAGCACTCTTTGTGCTTAATCTCCATCGTATCGAAGGCGCAACCGTCCGAGTCGATGCCGATAAAGAAATCATAACGGGGTTGTAATTCTACCAATGCTCGCGCAGATTCGGGGAATTCCATCATAATGACCTCCTACAGTGTGAGTGAATGAAACAGAGTCTATACCAGGTTGAAAATGAACCAAAATGCTGCTTTTGGCAACACCCCTTGACCTTATGGAAAAACTGTGCTATTATGACTGTGAACGCTCACGTTACCGCTCACGTTATCTCTATTATAGCAGGTGAACTGTGAATAGCAAAAGGGTCACCATCCAGGACGTAGCCGCCGCCGCCGGAGTCTCTCGACAAACCGTCTCGCGCGCCATCAACAATCGGGGCGAAATCAGACCAGAAACACGCGCCGAGATTCTGCGCATCGCCGAAGAAATGAACTACCGCCCTAGCAGTATCGCCCGTGGACTGGCAACCCAGCGCACCAGCACGCTAGGTTTGATCGTGCCCGATGTCGCCAATCCCTTCTTCGCCGAGGTCGCGCGCGGCGCAGAACACGAGGCGTATGCGGCGGGGTACAACGTCTTCCTGTGTAATACGGATGAAGACCCACAACGCGAAATCGCGGTGTTGCGCTCGCTGGAGGAGAAGCGCGTCGATGGCGTGATGCTGTGCAGCTCACGCCTCGATGACGATACACTCTACAAGTCGCTGAGCCGTCACGCCAGCGTCGTTCTCGTCAACCGGCGACTCAACGGCTACGAGTTTGGCTGTGTCCTCATTGACGACGCCCAAGGCGGACAGGCCATTACCCGGCATCTTCTCAACACCGGGCACCGGGCCATCGGATTTTTGGCCGGGCCATCGGCCTCACGCAGCGGACAAAAACGTGTGGAGGGGTATCGCGCAGCAATGGCAGAGGCCGGTATGGCCTACAATCAAGGTTGGATACGGCTTTGCCCGCCAACCGTAGAAGGAGGGCACGGCATTGCCAACGCGCTTCTCGGCGATCATCCAGAAATCACCGCGCTCTTTTGTTACAATGACCTGGTCGCCATCGGCGCTTTCCAGGCATGCCACGACCTGGCGCTGGCCATCCCCGATGACCTTGCCATCGTCGGCTTCGACGATATCCCGTTAGCTGCGCTGGTCACACCTGCCCTGACAACGTGCCACGTCTCGCGCTACGAAATGGGCGTTCAGGCGATGCACCTGCTACTGGAACGGATCAACGGCTGCACCACGGAATGTCAACAGATCATCCTACATCCCGAACTCGTCATCCGCGCCAGCGCGCCTTAACCAAAAACCGGGAGTTTTCTCGAAACCCCGGTTTTTTCAACAACATCTTCGCCCCACCGGTTGCACGCGCACCACATTCGTCGCGGTGCGCCCCTCCTCGCAGATAAGCGCCACAGCGCCACCTACAAACGACCGCGCGTCCGTCGCTGTCAGGAGCAGCGCGCCATCGACCCACGCACGCAATGTCGCCTCGACGACTTCCAGACTCAACTCGTGCGTTTCACCAAATTCCCAGGGGAAATCAACCTCGGCGAGCACTTCAGGCGCGTCGAGCATCTTGACCAGGCGGACTTGCGGCGGCGCTTCAACGCCATCGCGGTACAGCAGCAGGGCGTAATAACGCCGCATCCCCTGCACGCGCACGGCGATACCGGCGGATTTGACCAGATGCGGCGTCACGTCGGCGGTGACGCGATAATCGATCCATTCGCGCGTGCCTTGCATCAACAAACCGGTGCCCTCGTTCTGAATCAGGCGATACGATTCGGCCCCGTGCTGCACTTGATCCACGCCGTTCACCCACGCGCGCTGCCACATCGTCCCCGTATGAGCGGGGCGCGTGAGTGTAACGTCTGGCGCGCCGTCCCACGTGAGATAGTCCAGATAGACGGCGCCATCGGCGCGGCGGTCGCTGCTCACCTCGATGCCGATTTCGGCAATTGGCGCGCCACCCGTATCGGGGATGCGCCACGTGAATTCGTGTGTATCTCCAGGTGCAAATATGACACACGGTCCAGGCATACGCTCCAGACAATCCCCGGCTCCGTAAAAACGCAGATAAAGCCCGCACATCACCGGTGTCGCGTTGGCGGCATCGGCGGAAAGCCGCGCACGCACCGTCTGCCCCGAGAACAGCGTCGGCGAGGCCAACAATCCATAACCGGGCATACTCGCCGCTTCTGGCGGCGTGAACGTCGCCGTCGCCGCACGCGCTGGGCGCCCCACAGCGACGCCGCGATAACGCAGGGCCAGGCTGCGCGCGCCGAGCAGGCTGTGCCCGGCGACGTTTTCCACCGCCAGCGTCCCCCGCGATTCAACGCTGTCCTCCGGCATCCACCCCTGCACCGCGCCTGGCAAGTCGAAATGGAAGCGCACGTCTGCGTGCGCCACGTCTGCGTGCGCCACGTCTGCGTGCGCCACGTCTGCGTGCGCCACGTCTGCGTGCGCCACGTCTGCGTGCGCCACGTCTGCGTGCGCCGCGCCGCCTTTTGGAAAGAGCGGGGCTTCCCCCGCCAGCGCACGCCCGATGTTGACGATATGATACGCCTCCGTCAGCGCGTCGGTAATCGCGCGCCCGCCATCCGCTGCGGGCAAATACATCCGGTCGGCGACGGGGCCGCGATAATCCGGGCCGGCCTCGATTCCTTTTAACCCGTTCTTGATCCCCATCAGACAGCCCACGTTGCCAGAGTTGCAGTCGGTGTCCCACCCGCAGGTATTGACGATCATCAGCGTCTTCTGGAAATCGTCGTCGCCCCACAGCAGGCTCAACACGATCAACCCGTGATTGGGCACCATATGGCAGTTGCCGCCGTACTTGTCGTAGCCGTAATGCTCCGCGAGCAGGCCGAACGCCTCGCGCCAGTCCGTCGTCGTCGCGCGCCATTCGCGGATATCGCCAATCATCCGGTAGATGACCGAGTCACAAGGGATGAAGGTCACAGCGGTATCCAGCAGCTTGTTCATATCCGGCTCGACAAACGCCAGCGATTCCATCGCTGCGACGACCTGCGCGCCGTAGATCGCCTCCCCGTCATGACTGACACTCGCTGCGCGGCGCGCCAGGTCCGCGGCCAACGCCGGATCGCCCGGCGCGATCATCGCCCACCCATCGACGAAGATTTGCGCGCCGATTTGCTCGGCGACGACCTTGCCATTGAGCGCCATCGAACCGCTGCGCGGCGCTTCGATCCCGTGCTTGAGGCGCAGGTAGGCCGTATGTTCCGTCGAATTGCCCAACCCACCCCACCACAGAATCGTGCGGCCTTCGATCAGGTAGTTGAGCCAGGTCTGGCCGATCTGTGCGGGGGTCAACGCCAGCGCGTTGCCGTAGTCGGGCATCGCGCGCAAGAAGGTAAACGTGCCGGTGATGTCGTCGTCGGTCACGATAAGCGGCACACCACACTGCTCGTGGACATAGTAATTGATCTCGCCCAATTCCTCCATAATCCGCGCGTAAGGCCAACCCTCGAAAGGACGTCCCAGGTACACGCCGATAATCTTGCCGAGCACCCCGGCATAGACACGTTCAACGTAATCGCTAGGCAACGGCATCACTTCCTCCTCTTCCTATGCTTGGCAGATGAGCGCGATCCGTGCCGCCTGCGTTTTGGCCTGACTTCCGTGCCAATGTAAATGCCATAGCGAGGCAGCACCTTGCGATGCACCAGCAAAACCGCCATCGCCGCCATAAACGCAAAGCCAAAAATAAGCAACGAGCTGCTCAACTTGTCCATCAGGTCCGGGTTGATGAGCATCACCCCGGCCAACGTCAACATCAACATCCCGCCGACAAGCTTGAGTACACGCCCGTGCTTTTCCTCCAAACGGCTGGCCTTGAGCGTGAACACGGCCACGAGGAAAATGACCGCCTCATCGATCTGGTAAATCAGCATGTAGAGTAGCAATAGCAACACAAACGTCGTCGTTTGGACCTGTTGCGCCGTCAGGAGGTTCGTCCACAACACCGGGAATCCCGCCGTGCAGGAGAATTCTACCACGGAGACGCCCACTGCCATCACGAACGTCGCGCTAACCAGTCCCCAGAGCGAGTCGCCGGCTTGCATGACCTTGCGGATACCTTTGTAGATGCCGGGCTTCTTCTCATCGGCGATGGTGAGGGAGAGGCCCTCTTTATACCAGAAATAGTCCTTGACGTTGATCAACGCAAAGAACAGCGCCAGCAGCGCGATCAGCACTTGAATCCATCCCAGAAAGCGCACGACGGTCAAGACCGTAAACAGTCCGGCGATAAAGAGCATATACACGGCGGCCGTCACGGTGATGAAAACCGCACCGATGATGAACACCTTTTTGCGCGAACCGGTGTTTAGCGTCAGCGACAGCAAAATCGACAACACCCACAATGAACAGGGATTGAAGCCATCCACAAAAGCGATCAGAGCCGTGCTGACAAAAAGCGATTGCGATTCCAGATTGACCGCCCCGATCAACGGGATGTTGATAACGCTTGAGGCCGGCGTATCAATCTTTGGGTCATCTACCGGATTTTCCATCCGTGCCTCGCGGCCCGGCACAATACCGATGCCTATATCCCGGCAGCCACGCTCCAAACAAGCCTTAACGTAGCCGTCGATCTCAGCTCCGATCTGCGGACTGTAGCCAACCCAATAGCGATCGCCGATAAACGTGGTTGGCACGCCGCGCGGTTCGAAGCCAAGAACAGCAGCCAACTGCGTGAACAGCGTCATATTCTCGGGAACGTACCAGACCTCATATTCGTACAAGGTGATGCGCGGATTGTTGCGCGCCAGCTTCTCCAAAAACGGTTTCTCATCCGTGCAGTGGGGACACCCATCCCCCCAGAAGAAGTAAATCGGGACGTCCGGCAGCGCTTGAACGAGCATCGCCGCACGTCCCGGCATAACCTGCCAGAAGCCGGCAATCAACAAAAGCAACGGCACAATGCGTTTGAAGAGCTTCTCACTTCTCATAAAACACCTCTTGACACCCGGATTTTCGACCACCGGATTGCAGTTTACCTTAAACCAGAACGCCGTCAACCGGTATTTCTCTTGATAGCGAGAAAATCAATGGTAAAATTTATATAGACTGACCGGTCAGTCTATTGAACACTTGACCATTTTCGAGGAGAGTACAATGTCACCCCGACCTGATTTATCTACCGAACGACGCACGCAGATCATCGAAGCCGCACTGGCGTGCTTTACCCGCAAGGGATACGTCCACACGACGATGGATGACATCGCCGCCGAAAGCGGGCTGAGCAAAGGCAGTATCTATTGGTACTTCAAGAGTAAGGACGAAATCTTCAAAGCAGCGATGATCGTCATTACCGCGAGCATTATCGGCGAACCGATGAATCTTTTGGAAACCACAGAAACGGCCACCGCAAAGCTACACACCGCGACACAGATTATGGTCGACTTTTGCCGGGAGATCGCGCAGTACTTCAGCCTACTCCTCGAATTCTGGTCCCAAAGTGAACGAAACGACGAGGAAATGCAATTCTGGGCAGAACTGTTGCCCCCCTACCAGCAAATGGTTGTTGCTATTTTCGAGGAAGGCATCCAGACCGGCGAATTCCACACGGTCGATGCCGATGCGCTGGCATGGATGATGATGGCCGCCTACGACGGCCTGGCCATTTACAATATGATGATTCCGGATATGGACATAGACAAGATCAGCAAGGCGTTCATCGAGACGCTGCTGAAGGGATTGCAAGCAGACAGTTGAGCATAACACGTTAATCAATGAGGAAGTGAACGATGACACAGTTGAAACGTATACTACCAAGCATCACGGCGAACCACCGCCGTCACCTTGCGCTTTGCGGCCTCGTGTTGGCCCTATTACTCCTCTCCGCATGTGAGATGACGGCAACCACCCCGGAAGCGCCGCCCGTATTCGTGGACAATTTCGAGGCGCTCGTCTCTGTCACCGGTAAGGTCGCGCCCGCCGTCTGGACGACGGTTGGCGCGCAAACCGGTGGCATGGTCGTCGAGGTTCTCGTCGAAGAGGGCGCGCAGGTCGCCGCCGGAGACATACTCGTGCGGCTGGATGACACCGACGCGCAGTTGGCGCTTCAGCAGGCCGAGGCGGCACTGGCAGCCGCGGAAACACAAGTCGCGCGAGCCAAAGTCGGCGCACGTCCCAAAGAAATCGCCGTGGCCGAGGCGCAGGCCCTCGCAGCACAAACGCTGATCTCCGAAACGTTGGCACAACGCGCCCAACTGTGGGCCGGGACCAGCGAAGCCGAGATCGCCGCAGCAGAAGCCGCCGTTGCCGCTGCCCAGGCCGAACAACTGGTCGCCCGCCAGCAGCACGACGAGACGATGAAGTGCTACGACGTCCCGCAGCCCGACGGCAGCACGCAGCAGGTATGTCCGACGCTCGGCCCGATAGAAGAACAAGCCCGTTACGCGCTCCACGCCGCGAACGAGGCCCTGGCAGCAGCCGAAGCGCGTCTCGCAGCCGCCAAATCCGGGACGTGGGCGCAGCGCCGCGCAGCCGACGCCGGGGTCGACGCCGTGACCGCGCAATACGAAGTCGCTGTGGCACAGCTTGAGCTGCTCAAGGCGGGCGTTCTGCCGCAGGACATTGCCATCGCGGAAGCTGCCGTCGCACAAGCGCAAGTAGCCGTTGACACAGCACAAGTCGCGCTGGCGCGCACGGAGATCACCGCGCCCTTTGCCGGGACCGTCACCCGCATCGATGTGCGGCGCGGCGAGTTCATCGCGCCAGGACAACCGTTGATCACTCTGGGCGATCTGACAACGCTACGCATCGAAACCACCGACCTCGACGAGATCGATGTGGCGCGGGTTACAGAGGGACAGATCGCTACCCTCACCTTCGACGCGCTGCCCGACCTCACGATTGCGGGCCACGTCACGCGCATCGCGCCGATGGCCGCACCTGGCGGGGGCGGCGTCAACTACACCGTCATCCTCGATCCAGAGGACCTCCCACCGCAAATCCGGTGGGGCATGACGGTCTTTATCGACATCGACGTGAACCAATAGCAAGGAACCCTTGCGAAGGTTCCGTCTACACGTTGTTACGAGCGGCTCAGTAAGTAGCGAAGGGACGTGGAGTGCGCAGATACTCCCAACCTTCGCAAGGGTAGGCGTATGATTCTCAAAAACCTGTTCGGACGTAAAATGCGCACGCTGCTCACCGTGTTCGGCATCGCGGTGGGCGTCGCCGCCGTGGTCGCACTCGGCGCACTGGCCGACGGTTTCATCCAGGGCTACAGCGCCATGTCCGGCGGCAGCGGGGCCGACGTGCTGGTCGTGCAAGATAACGCGCTCGACATTATGTTCAGCACCGTCGATCAGGAGGTCGGGACGATTCTGGCCAGTATGCCCGGTGTCACGGATGTCTCAGAGATGGTCTACACCTTCGCCGCGACCGATGGCGCACCTTACTTCATCGTCTATGGCTACGATCCTGGCGGGTTCGCCATCCAGCGGTTCAAGATTGTGGATGGCGTCCCCCTGTCCGACCAAACCGAGAGCCGGGCCGGGAAACCCTTGCTTTTGGGCCGGGCAGCGGCGGACAACCTGAAGAAGCAGGTTGGCGACACGTTCCGCCTCTACGAAAGCACCTATCGCATCGTCGGCATCTACGAGACCGGCGAGCCGTTCGAGGATGGCGCGGCGGTGGTACACCTGGAAGACGCGCAAATCATCAACGGAAAACCGCGCCAGGTAAACGCGCTATTGCTCAAGGTACGCGAGGGAACCGACCTCGACGCCCTGTGCGCCCGCATTGAGCGGCGCTTCGACAAACTCACCGCTACAAAATCAGCCGACTTCGCCGACCAACAGGAAATGCTCCAGTACATCTACGTCTTCACCTGGTCGGTCTCGCTGATGGCGATTTTCATCGGCGGGGTCGGCGTAATGAACACGATGCTGATGAGCGTCTTCGAGCGCACGAAGGAGCTGGGCGTGCTGCGCGCCATCGGCTGGCGACCCCGCCGGGTGCTGGCGATGATCCTGGGTGAATCCCTGGCCCTGAGTCTATTGGGTGGCGGCGTCGGCCTACTGCTCGGCCTGGCAACCGTGCGAGCTGTACAAAACGTACCTGCCATCAGCAGCCTTATGCCTCCGCAGTTCTCCACGGACCTCATCGTGCAGGGGATCGTGGTTGCGCTCAGCTTGGGTCTCGTGGGCGGGGCGCTGCCCGCGTGGCGCGCGTCGCGGCTCGCGCCCGCGGAGGCCATGCGTACCGAAGGCGCTTCGGCGCGCGGTGGGCGGCACGTGCGCTGGGCCGCCCTGCGCAACATCCTGCGCCAGCCCGTCCGCACGCTGCTCACGGTCGTCGGCATCGGCGCAGCGATTATGGCCATCGTCTTTATGGGCGCGATGGGCGATGGGCTAATCGACGCTATGGGCGGGATGATGACCGGAGGCGGCGCACACCTCATCGGCATCGAAGCCGATGCCTCGGTAGACTTGAGCAAGATCGACGAAAACGTCGTGCGGCGCATCGCCACTTTGCCCGGCGTGCAGGCCGCCGAGGGCTTTCTCACCGGCTACACTACTCTGGGCGACCTGCCGTTCTTCATCGTTTTTGGCTACCAGCCGCGCGGCCTCTCCATCCGCACCTTCCCCATCGTCGAAGGTGAGCCGTTGACCACCAACCGGCAAATCATCCTCGGTCGCGTAGCAGCAACAAATCTACGCAGAGAGGTCGGGCAGACGGTGCGCATTTTCGACAGCACCTTCAAAATCGTGGGCATTTATGAAACCGGCGTGGCCTTCCAGGATGGCGGCGGCGTGGTCACGCTGCGCGACGCGCAAAAACTCTTCGGACAAACGCGCAAAGTCAGCTTCCTGGGTGTTTGGTTGCACAATCCAGAACAAGCTGAAGCCGTCGTCCGCGACATCGAGCAGCGTTTCCCTGAAGTGTCGGTCGGACAGGCCAGCCGTTTCACCGAAAACCTGGTGGATATTCAAATGATGAAAGCGAGCACGTGGGGGATTGCCCTGCTCGCCATCATCGTAGGCGGTTTGGGGATGATGAACACGATGGTGATGAGCGTCATCGAACGGACACGCGAAATCGGTGTGCTGCGGGCGCTCGGCTGGCGCAAACGCCGCGTGTTGGGGATGATCGTCCGCGAATCGGTGGCATTGAGCCTGATTGGCGGGGTCGCGGGTACGGCGATCGGTGTACTGGCGGGATATGCGCTCAACCTGCATCCGATGATGCAAGGCTTTTTTCCGCATGGAATACAGTATTGGCCTTTTCGCGCAAGCGTTCGGCGTCGCGCTGGTATTGGGCATCATCGGCGGCCTCTATCCCGCCTGGCGCGCATCGAACTTGCAGCCGGTGGAGGCGCTACGGTACGAGTGAAAGTTTTAGACCTGACAGGTCTCAGAAGACCTGTCAGGTCTGGGAAAAAGAGATGTTCAACGTTTGTCAGCAGTGTGGGCTATATCGAGCGGACAAAATCATCGATCCGGCGGGGCCGTATGCGATCTGCCCGGAGTGCCAGCACGCACATCCGTTCCGCGCGTTGCCGCTGATGATCATCTCCGGCGCGAGCAGCGCGGGGAAGTCTACGGTCTGCAATGCGCTTCTGGGGCAGTGTACCGATGCGGTGTTATTGGACAGCGACATCCTGTGGCGTCCGGCGTTCGACACACCGGAGGACAACTACCGCGACTTCTTCGAGATCTGGCTGCGGATGAGCAAGAACATCGGGCAGTCAGGGCGACCGGTTGTCTTGTTCGGCGCGGGGATGGGCGTACCGGACAACATCGAGCCGTGCATCGAGCGTCGTTACTTCTCCGCCGTCCATTACCTGGCGCTCATCTGTGAAGACGCCGTACTGGTCGAACGGCTGCGCGCGCGTCCGCAATGGCGTACCAGCGCGAGCGACGCCTTTCTCCAGACCCAAATCGACTTCAACCGGTGGTTTAGAGAAACCGGCCCCACCCTCGATCCGCCTATCACCCTTCTCGACACAACCGGCACGCCGCCGGCAGAAACGGCAGCACAAGTCATATTATGGATAAAAACAATCAGCGGTCAGCAAAACCGCCTTTCGACCAATAGCTGACGGCTGACAACTAAAAGAGGTAAGTATGGCAGAAGAAAACATCATCGAAACCCGCGAACTGACGAAAGTCTACGGCGACGGGGCGCAGGTGCGAGCGCTGGATGGCGTGAGCATCCAGGTCACGCGCAGCGAATTCCTCACCGTGATGGGGCCGTCCGGCTCCGGGAAGTCCACGCTGCTGAACATGCTCGGCGCACTTGACCGGCCCACGAACGGTCAGGTGTTCATCGACGGGCAGGATTTGGTGAAAGTCAAAAACTTGGATACCTTCCGCGCGCGAACGGTAGGCTTCGTCTTCCAAATGCACAACCTCATCCCCACGTTGAACGCGCGCGAAAACGTCGAAACGCCAATGATGGGCCAAATATCCGGGGGCGGCAAGCGCCGCAAACGCGCCGAAGAGCTGCTCGCGCGGGTCGGCCTGGCAAAACGGGTAACGCATCTGCCCAACCAACTCTCCGGCGGCGAACGGCAACGCGTCGCCATCGCCCGCGCGCTGGCGAACGAACCCGCGCTCGTGCTCGCCGACGAACCCACCGGCAACCTCGACTCGCAAAGCGGCGCGGACGTCATCGCGCTGCTGCGCCAGCTCAACCGCGATCTAGGGACAACCATCATCGTCGTTACCCACGACCCGGCGGTGGCCCGGCAGACCGATCGCGTGCTGGTGATGCGCGACGGCCAAATCGCCGACGATCACCGGGTCGGCCATCCCTTCGAGGAAGACCTCAAGGAGTTCCGCAGTTCCGGCCTGGGCAAAGCCCTGCTCGATGGCGACCCAGAGGCCGTGGACTGGCTGTCCTCTAGCGGTCTAAACGCGCTGCAAAAATTGCTCGCGAAATAAACCACGAATCTACACGAATTCTCACGAATAAGAATATTAGATTCGTGCAAATTCGTGGTAAAATATTTCCCCTGACGTTGGTACATTTTTAAGCAAACGGTGAAAACACAATCACAGGTAACTTTGCAAAGTCACGTACAGATTAACGGTGTCCCGGCGCTAATCCAGGCCGGGGTACTGCACTACTTCCGGCTGCCCCACCCCACGCTGTGGGCGCCGGTGCTACAGCGGATGCGGGCGGGCGGCTTGAACGCGGCGGTTATCCCCTTCCCGTGGGCTTATCACAGCCCGGCGGCGGGCGGGATTGGCCCCGCCAACCTCTACGACTTCACAGGCCCACGTGACATAGCGCGCTTGCTGGACGAGATCGAGGCGGCGGGGCTATGGCTGGTCGCTGATGTGGGGCCGTGGGTCGAAGCAGACCTCAACGCGGGCGGCCTGCCGGCGTGGTTCATCAACACACCCGGCGTGCATCCCGATTGCGCCAGCAGCGTCCCCCCTGGGCCATCCTTTGCGTTTCTGCGCTATGTGCGGGAGTGGTGGGAACGCCTGTTTCCTTTCCTTGTCGAGCGCCCCAATCTGCTGCTCCTCACCATGGATCCCGGCTCGTGTAGAAATGAGCAATCCCTGCCCCGTTACCTGCACGCATTGACCGAACTGGCGCGAGAACTCGGTGCGCCTGGACCCTTCGCCGCACCTGCACAACACCTTAAGCTGGACGGCAAAGCGCTCCCCATCGCCGGAGCGCCCATCCTGCCGCTATACCGGTGGCACCGCGATACACTTCTCGACGAAACCCAATGGGACGGCGAACCAGAAGGCTTCCATGTCCTAGAAATCGCGCCATTGTTCGCTCACGAAAGCAAGGGTCGTGAAAGGCTGCGACAGCGACTTGGCCCGGAACACCCGCGTCTCCTTATGAGCCGCATCCTGGGCGCGGGCGCGTTGAGTTACGCGCTCGCGCCCGCGCATAGCGGCGTCAACTGGGGGTATTGGGGTACAGCAGAAGCCTGCACAGCTCACGGCACCGGCGCACCACTGGAAGAAAGCGCAGCACTCACCCCGGCTTACTTCCACGCACGACGGTTGGCGCTCACCGTTGAGACGATGGGGAGCGTTTTGACCACCGCACAATCCACCCCCGCGGTCTACGCCTCCACAAGCCGGGCCCTGCACGCGACCCGCGCCGTGAACAACGACACCATCGCCTTCCTCGACACGGCCAACGCCAGCGCCACGGAAACATACCTATCACTGGCCCGCGGCGACGCGCTGCTCAACACCACGCCCATCGCCCTGCCCGAAGAGGCCGCGCGCGTTCTACCGCTGCATTGGCCCATCCCCGGTGGCACCGTGCTGACGACGACGCTGGAGCCGGTGTTGCAGATGACCGTCGCAGGCCGGCATCTGCTCGTGCTGGCGAACGAACAGGGCGGCGACGTGCTGCTCTCCGGCGATTTTCGTCCCCGTCACGCGCGCGGACCGGTGCGCACACAACGCACGGCGGAGGGCCTGAGCGTACACTTTGAGGGGGCGCGCTGGATTTCGCTGCTACTCGACGGGCCGGAGGGCGTGCTGCAATGCCTGGCGCTGGAAGCACGTCTCGCAGCGCGCGTATGGCCCTTGGACGACGCCTGGCGCACGACGCCGGCCTATCCCGCCGCGTGGCAGCCCGCCCCGGAGGACCCGGCGCGCGGCCTCGTCATCGGCCCGGAGTTGGTACAGCCGCACGCCGACGGCAGTTATAGCTACCTCGCCGGAGAAAAGGGAACCGGCTATCGCTGGGGGCCGTGGCACGGCAGCGACCCGCACACGTGGCTTGCCCCCGTCACCTGGCGCGATACACCGTCTGTCGGGCTGCCGCCACTTTCCTGGGAATCCCGCGCCGCTGCCCACGAAACCGCGCCGGACTGCGACGACCGCGCGTGGACGCCTATCGCCATTCCACCGCACCCCGTTGACGAGCATCTCACCACCGCCGATGGGTTCACGTGGTATCGCGGGCGCTTCGACGGCGCGGCGAACGAGATCACGCTATACTGCGATCAAGCGTGCGACGTCTTCCTCAACGGGACGCTCATCGCGGCGCTCAACACGCCGCCACACGCCACACCCGGCGCGCCCAAGACGCTGCCGCTGCCTGCACCGCTACAGCGCGAACACAACGTCCTCGCCATTCTCGTGGAGAACAGCGGGAAGGGGTACAATTGGGCGGCCACGACATGCGTAGGAGGATTGGTAGCCTGTACGCTAGACAATCGCGCGCCCATCATTTGGCGGTCGCGCTGGGGATTGAGTGGGGAACGTGCCGTGCAGGGCTTCCCCGGTTACGCAGATTGGACGCTCGTGCCCGACGACGGCGCGGCGCACATCATCTGGCACCGCGCGGCTTTCCCGTTAACTTTGCCGGACGACGTAGAAACGCCGCTCTTCCTCTTCCTGGAGCAAACACCGAGCCGGGCGTATCTGTTCCTCAACGGGCAGTTAATCGGGCGTTACTGGGACAGGCGCGGACCGCAACACCGCTTCTGGCTGCCGGAAGGCATCTTACAGCGCAAAGGGGAGAACGAACTGCTCATCGCACAATGGACGCGCGGCGCGCAACCCGGGATTGGCTTGGCGCGCTTGGAGCACGGTACAATCATGCAGTGGTGGCCACAGCCGTGACAACCATACATAATGCAGGAGATGCAATCACCCCTTCATCCTTCAAGGGTATGCTATAATGGAAGTATAGACACTGACTTTACAAAAGGAAAAAAGACATGGAAGAAAGAGCAGCACATCCACGTATAGAAATCAATCCAAAAATTATGTTTGGCAAACCGGTCATCAAAGGGACGCGGATCACAGTAGAACATCTATTGCGCAAGTTGGCCGGCGGGATGTGGGTAGAGCAGATTTTAAACGATCATCCGCATCTAACTCCCGATGATGTTTATGCCGCCGCCGCCTTTGCTGCCGATTATATGGCGCAGGAAGACATCATCTTCGCCGGAGCGTAATAGCTGTGAGATTCCTGGCCGATGAATGTTGCGACACAGCCACCGTCGACGCATTGCGCGACGATGGACATGATGTATTGTACGTCATCGAATCGCTGCGTGGCGCAACCGATGATATTGTGTTAGAGCACGCATTTGCCGAAAATCGCGTTTTGCTGACGGAAGATAAAGACTTCGGCGAACTGGTCTATCGGTTACGCTATCCAGCTTATAGCGTGATCTTGCTGCGTTTCGAAGTGCAAGATGCAATGTTGAAGATCCCACGGCTTCGCGCGTTGTTGATCCATGAAGGTGCTCGTATTCCTGGCGCTTTCGTTGTATTAGACTCTATAAAGGTACGGATTCGACCTCTTCGATAATCCACACAGACTACTTAAATAAGTCGGTACTAAGATACCGTTCCCCGGTATCCGGCAACAGCGTCACCACGGTTTTGCCTGCGCCCAACCGCGCTGCGATTTTGAGCGCCCCCGCGACCGCCGCCCCTGAAGAGATACCCACGAGCAAGCCCTCGCGCCGCGCTAATTGGCGCGCCATCTCCGCGGACTCGGTCTCCGTCACCGGCATGATCTCATCCACGACGCTCCGGTCGAACACCGGCGGCACGAAACCTGCCCCCATACCCTGAATCTTGTGCGGGCTGGCTTCTCCACCGGAAAGCACTGGCGATTCCGCCGGTTCGAGCGCGACGACGTATACGTGCGGCGCAGCCGCTTTGAGGTACTGCCCCACCCCGCTGACCGTCCCCCCGGTCCCCACTACGCCGACGAAAGCATCCAGATACGGTACTTGGGCAAGGATCTCGGGGCCGGTCGTCAGGCGATGCACTTCTGGGTTGGCGGGGTTCTCGAACTGGTTCGGCATCCACGCGCCGGGATGTTCGCGCACGAACTCTTCCGCTTTGGCGATAGCGCCCTTCATCCCCTGCGCGCCCGGCGTCAACACAGATTCCGCACCGTAAGCCTTAAAGATCGCCCGCCGCTCAACGCTTACCGAGTCCGGCATGACTAAAATCACGCGATAGCCCTTGAAAGCGGCAACCATCGCCAGTCCGATGCCGGTGTTGCCGCTGGTGGGTTCTACGATAAGCGCGCCGGGCTGCAAAAGCCCTTCACGCTCGGCGGCCTCGATCATCGCCAGGCCGATGCGCTCTTTGACACAACCGCCGGGGTTCTGCCGTTCCAACTTCGCCCACACCGTTGCCATCCCCGGCGCGACGACGCGCTGCAACCGCACGACGGGCGTGCGCCCCACCAGGTCCAGAACGCTGTCCGCCACCAAACCAGGAGAATTATCCCACTTTACAACCATGATTCAGCTTCTTCTAAAGCAAAAGAGGCTTCCGCCGGAGCTTCGAAAGTTTCCAGGTCGTTCAAACGCGCCTCTAGCGCCGTGATACGCTGTGTCAGACGGTCGATCGTGTCCACAACCATATCGGGGAGTTGTTCGTGACGCAAATCGGGCTTGAGGCGACACGAGACGCCGTCGATCTTAACGACGCGCCCTGGAACCCCAACCACCGTCGCGCACGCCGGAACGGGCTTCACCACCACCGAGCCGGAGCCGACCTGCGCATTGTTCCCCACCTCGATGGGGCCAAGCACAATCGCACTACTGCCCAAGACCACGCCATTGCCGATGGTCGGGTGACGCTTCACCTTCTCCAGCGAGACGCCGCCGAGCACCACGCCTTTGTAGATCAAGACATCGTCGCCCACCTCTGCCGTCTCGCCGATCACCACACCCATCCCGTGGTCGATAAAGACGCGCCGCCCGATGGTTGCGCCGGGATGAATCTCCACCCCGGTCAGCCAGCGGGCGATGTGCGAGAGTAGGCGCGCCAAAAAGTTGAAGTTGCGCACCCACAGAGCGTGCGCTACGCGATACATCCAGATAGCGTGCAAGCCAGGATAGCACGTCAACACCTCAATGACGCTGCGCGCCGCCGGGTCTTTGCTGAAGACGGTCTGCACGTCCTCGCGGATACGCCCGGCGAGACCAGGCCGGGGCATAGGTCGTTCATCTTCCGGCAGACAGATGCACGTGTCACAGCACTCCCCGCACGCGGGGCGAGTTTCTCCTACAACATTGCGCTGTGATAACGGTACAGTCGTCATAGCCACCTCCTCGGCATATCTTGGGCACGCGCTGCCCTAATTAGGTCCAGGCGGACGTCCTGTAGTATAACCGAAATTCCGCTGCGTGCGAACGAAGCCTTTGGTTTGACCCCATTGCCAAGCCTGATTTTTGCGGTAAAATGACATCAGAGGTTCAGATAGACCAATCAAAATTCTACCATTGCGTGTAAGGAGAAATTGTATGGCAGCGAAAGCAATTTGTCCGTCCTGCGGTGAGTGGGTCAAACTCCCCGACCATCCCAAGATTGGTCAGAAGATCACCTGCATGGAATGCGAGGCCGATCTGGAAGTCATCGAAGTCAACCCCGTCGAGCTTGATTGGGCCTTTATGGAAGACGAGTTCGACGATGAAGAAGACTGGGATGACGACGAAGACTGGGATGAAGAGGAGGATGGGGACGACGAAGACGAAGACGAGGATTTGGACGAATAACTATCCTACAACACGTCGCTCGGACGTTCCCACATCATAGTCAATCCGCCCTGTTCATTGATGAACGGGGCGGAGTTTTGTTAAAGCCTACAAGCGTCTCAACAGACGCTCACATTAACAAACGGCTTTGTCCGACACAAACGCTTTCTAGACCAAGCAAGTTGGGTGACTTTTGTAGTCTAACCCCGATTGACCCCTTCTATGACATTACTTGCCGTTTGTCGGCATTTGAGTATTATTATAGTTGGAATCAGTGCAGAAAATAATCGCTATTTACACCAGTACACTGAGCAAAAGGATTGCATTATGGGTTTTGATTTCTGGCGCACGTCGGGGGGTTTTGCGTTAGAATTCCCTCTAGAGTTGCCAAATATCGCCTTATCCATCATCTACATCGGCCTGTTTGTCTGGGCGCTGTGGTTACGCTCTTCAGATTTCAGAAAGATGAATGGGAAAGCATGGCTCCTCTTTGGACTCTGCCTGATCTTACTCTTCCCCACACGCTCGCTGCTGGTGCTCTATCGCCAACAATTGGGGGCGCTGCCGGCTTCTCCGATAAGCGTGCTACCCGCCACACCCACGCTCTCTCTGGTGGGGCTTTTTCTGGTAACCCTGGTGGCAATTAAATTAGGACCGGGACCGGGATTGATCACCAACCTGGTTGCGGCCCTCACGTGGGCCTGGTTCGGGCCATTGACCGCCACCGACATCATAGCAATCGCCACGTGGGGACTGGCCATCGGTTATCTGCTCCATCAAACCTACAAAGGTGAACTTTACGACATTCTGCGCCGTCCACTGATCGCGTTGCCAACGGCCACGATTTTGCCCCTGGGCTTCCTATCACTCAGCCGGCTAATTACCAACCTTCCTCCGGGAGGACTATTGGCAATCGACTACGTGATCGCGGTCTGGACCAATGAGTTACCGCTCTGGCTCGTCGGGGCAACGCCGCTCGCCGTCCTCTTCCAACTGCTCTTCCTCAATCCCCGTTGGCGTACATTCCAGCGCGCCGACACCGTATCACTGTACAGCAAATCCATCCGCGCCCGTCTCATCATCCTCATCATCCCGCTGGTGTTGCTCAGCGTTATCCTGTCGATGGTCGCCGTCACTTCGCGCGCGATCAACCTGGCGCGCGAGCAATCGCTCGATGAGATGCGCCGCAGCGCCGAGAACGCCGTTAACAGCCTGACCTATTTTCACTATTCCGGTCAAAACCTGATCGCTACTTTCGCCGAGGACCCGGCACTGCTCAGCCCGGACCCCGAGCGGCGCACGGCGGCTTTGGCAACGGCGCGCCAGGTCGTTCCCTTCTTCCAGGAGTTATTGCTCGTCGATAAAGACCTGCGGATTACCGAGGCCGTTCCCAGCCAAGCCCGCACCCTGGGATTGACAGCGGAGGAAGAATTAGCGCTAAATCGCTCCAGTACCCTCATCCCTTTCTCTTCATTCACACGAATGTCAGAATTGCCCTCCGGCCAATACGGGATCACGCTAGTCCGACAGATTTTCAGAAACGGCGACAACATCGATCAGCCCCCAGAAGGATTTCTCCTGGGACGGGTACAGTTGGATATGAACCCGGAAATGCGGCGGGCGTTGGAAGCACTTCAGGCTGCAGGCGGATCGGGCGCGGGCTTCATCCTGGATGAGAGCGGGTTCATCATCGCCCATCCCAACCCCGAATATGTGCTACGGCCCTGGTCTCCTAACCAGGACGCTCTGCAATATGCTGCCAACAACGTCGAGCGCGGATTTGCCTATGAAGACGTGAGCAGCGCCGGCTATCGCGTCTTGGTCTACACGCTCAACGTCGAAGGGACACCTTACCAGGTCGTGCTACAACTCCCCTTCACGACCGTCCTGGAAACGGCGGCCACAATTTCCAGCCCGCTATTACTGGTGCAGATTGTTATGGGCACGTTGTTGCTCATCGCCATTCCCTTCTTCTCTACACGCATCATCCAGCCGCTCAACACGCTGGCCGAAGCCGCCGATCACATCGCTGCCGGCGATTTGACCGTGCCGGTAGCCATCTCCGGCGAGGACGAGATCGCACAACTGGGTAACGCCTTCGAACAGATGCGCGTGCGGCTGCAAGCCCGCCTCAATGACCTCTCGCTCCTGCTCAATATCGCGCAGAGCGTATCCGCCACGCTCGACCTGGAGCGCGGCGTACATCCAATTCTGGAAGGCGCCCTGGAGGAAACAGGCGCGAGTATAGCGCGCTTCGTTATGCTTAGCGGGGGTGAGCGCCCGCAGCGCGCCTTCGTCGCCGGCGGCGACCCCTCGGCAAGCCAGAGTAGCGCCTACGCGGAGCTGGACCGTGCATTTGCTGCCGTCCTCACACGACGACGCGACCCGCTGGTGATCCAGGACCTTACGCAACTCAAGGGTACAGCAGCCGTGTCTGAAAAACTGCAAAGCGTCGCCATCTTCCCCGTGCGTCCGCAGAATAGCACAGTGGCCGTGTTGTGGGTGGGCGATGACAAGAAAGACGCATTCGACGAAGCGCGCGTCAACTTCCTCTCCACGCTGGCGAGTCAGGCCGCCGTCCTGGTCGAAAACGCGCGGCTGTTCCAGGCCGCCGAGGGCGGGCGCAGACGGTTAGCGGCCATCCTTGCCAGTACGACAGACGCCATCCTCGTTACCGATGCAGAAGGCCGGTTGCTGCTGAGTAACCCGGCGGCGCAAAACCTGCTGACGCTGGACGAATCGGCC
>Ga0129302_1000867_pt1 | contig 22414 bp, 16 predicted proteins | sample BlaSprsedimmetaG_FD_94476 | JGI IMG/M metagenome (GOLD analysis project Ga0129302, IMG submission 94476) | Hot spring sediment bacterial and archeal communities from California, USA to study Microbial Dark Matter (Phase II) - Blank Spring... | ecosystem: Environmental > Aquatic > Thermal springs...
ACATATATTATAAAGATTTCACCGGCCTCGGGGTTATGGGCGTGGGCATCGAATCGAAGAATGAAGAGCACGGATTGGAGTATTACCTCGACGGAATATACGACCCGACAGCATCGGTTATCACCGAAGGGCGCGCCTTGCGGATTACAACGAATCGGCCGCTAACATCATCACTGCCATGGGTTTATCAGGTTGGAACGCCGGTATTCGATGACTCTTCGGGCAATAATAACGGCATAATCGAGCAGGGGGAAACCATCGGGGTTCGGATAAGTCTATACAACGGCGGGATGGCTCAAGCACCAATTACGAAGGCCGTAATTCTCGACACGACATATATCACCTCGATGGGAGATTCAGCCGCCTTCGGCAATATATTTCCGGGAGCGACAAAGTATAATGCCGAATCGCCCATGCGCTTTAGAATCTCGGAAGCATGTCCGAGTGATGCTGTGCTCGAAGTGCCCATCGAGATTTCCTCACTCGGCGGTTGGTATAAGACGCATACGAAGGTTCGGATACATGTGGGTGGCCCCGTCGGGGTAGATGAATTCGACAAACTCCCACGGGGAATCGAGCTGTTGCGGACGTATCCAAATCCTTTCAATTCGAGCGCGCGAGTCGAGATTCTCATTGGCTACGATGTCTCTGAACGTGTAAGACTCGAGGTGTTTGATATAACCGGCAGGCGCGTGGGAGTTCTACACGACGACTATCTTCAAACCGGACAACACGCTTTCAGCTTCGACGCAAAAGATTTGCCGAGTGGTTGTTACTTCACGCGGCTTAGGGCGAGTAATTTAGAGAAGACCGGCAAGTTATTGCTAATCCGTTAGATACCGCGGGCGCTGGCACGGGGGTTGCGTCTGCAACCCGCGCGCCAGCGCCCTTCCCGCTACTTACGACTTTTCCACCACTCGCGGAACTTCTTCCACCAATATCGCCCGTCTATCGATGCATTGCCGTCGAAGCTTCGGCTAATCTCGCTCGATGTGATATCCCCGTCTTGGTTTTTATCCTCGTATCGTTCGCGGTATCGAAGTTTGACCGTAATCGTATGATGCGGTTGAACTTCAAGCCCCATGCCCCAGTTTTGGCCGTCAGTTTTTCTGCGGAATATTTGGGAGACATTTTTCTGCTCGATAAAGAAGGACGCGCCGTTGATGTATTCCCAGACGGCATAGTCGATATTTAGCGTCAATGCGAAGTGCTTGTCGCGAGTATCTTCGCGGTATATATCGCGGAAACGGGTGCGGAGAGTCGCGTAATTAGGGACGTTTATCGAGAGGCCGTTGTTCCAGCCGTAGAGCCAGCCTTCAGTTTCGGAGAGCTGGTCGCCGCGAGTGATAAGGGTTAGATTGCCATCGTCTTCCTCTACCCATCGGGCTTTGTCGGCCTCGTAATTTCGGTCGAATATGCCATCTTGAAATCTGGGAGTTTGAAAATCGAGACCGGCATGGACTCTAACCCATCGATATCCGAGGGCGATATTCGGGAATGTAATGCCCATTGATGTATTAGTTAGACCCGCAATTTCGCCGGATAACCGGCCCATGAAATACCTGTCGCGGAGAAATTGATATCGCATTCCAAACGCCACGCCGTAAATGCTCGAATGTTCTATATCGCGGAGCGATTGCGGAGGATTTCCCTCGAAAATGCTGTCGTCTGGGGGATTGTAGACGTCCGGCTGGGGATCGATTCGGTCGGGGAAACCGTCGCGGTCGGAGTCTTTGATGCCCACGAGCTGGTCTAAATCGCCGGCAAACGTGAAGTCTGTGCTGAATCGCCTATTCGCGTCCCATCGGAAGTAAAGCCCCATGAGGCGGGGATATGCAATATCATTGACGAAAAGCTCCGTTCGCGTGTTCTTGAGGTTCAATGTCGTTCGAATGCCGCTCTTTTTTTCAAACGGCGGAAAAACCGCGTTGCTGTAATTATCGACCAAGAGGCCGTGCCCAAATGTGAGATTTTCTATCATCCCGGCGCGAATATAGAAGGGGTCTTGCGGGCGGAAAAGCTCGATATAGTGTATGTTATCGAGCAAGTCGGACCACTCGTCCCATGCCTCGGAATAGAAACGCCCTTTGCTTGACATGGCGAACCAGAGATTGTAAACAATTCGTAGCCGGTAGATATCGACTCGATAGAGCCAGCCGCCGTAGTAATATCTTTCGCCGCCGTATGTTGCTACGCCGCCTTGGTTTCGCGCGCGATGGCGGAACGGCGGCGGCCTTTGGCTCGGGAATTTGAAGCGGAATTGTTGCGCTGGAATCTTCTCACTTTCGACAAGTTCGAAAAGATATTGCGCATCAGCGGTTGATTTTTCGAACCAATCGCTAATCTCCACGCGATAGGAATCGCCGGAAAGAAGCGCGCTTTGCTCGAAAAGCACGATGGAGTTGGCGAGGCGGATCCACGAACTGTCTGCACCGGGGTATCGAATGCGCGCGCTTTCGGTTATTAGCGTGAAATCGCTCGTATCCGGCGGATTCTTAAAATGTATAGTCACCACACCGCTATCAACATATATTACATTGAGTTGTTCCTCTATTTTTAAAGTTGTATATGATGACAACTCAATTATTTGCCTATCATTAAATAAGATATATGCCTTGCGTGAATTACTTCTGACGACCTCCCCCTCGCAAAGCTCCGTCGCGATGCAATCGCTCGGCAAAGCTCGCGGTTGGCGCGTTTCGCCCTCTATCGAAACATCCGGCCCATAGATTACTATGGGACTCTGCGCAATAGTTGCGATGGCTATCATCAAGAAGGCGATCTGTGCAATGAATCGTTTCATTACACTAAAATTACGCAAATTCTTGAAGTTTGCAAGGTGAAGCATCTCGTCGTTATGGATAATTATTTCTTGATAATTTTTTGAAAACATATATATTCTTTATATGGCACATTCAGCAAAAGGAGGGAAGATGAAGAGCTTGATATTTTGCTTTATCCTGCTGTCGTCCATAGTGTTAGCGCAAACTTTCACGAACATTTCCAGCGAATCTTTCGGCGACCTCAAATATGAGGTAGGCACCGACTTTGCCACTTATTCACGCCCGTCGGTGCTTCACTGTTTCTTCAAAATTACGAACATCAGCGACCGCGATGTCTCGTTTCAAACGCCGAGCCCCGACCTCTGTTACTTCCGTGTGACGATGGGACATCACGAGGTGGATCTCTTCCCGCTCGCCGTTCTGCCAGTGATAGGCGATTATTATCTTCGTTCCGGGGAAAGCGTCGCGGACACGCAAATGTGGGACATCTCACCCGCAATATGGGACACGACTTACCAGCTCTGGGGAATTCTGAACATCGCCACGGCGTGGGAGCCTTTCCCAAAGGATTCCCACTTCGTCGAGTTCAGCATCGGAGAGACTGTCATCATTGACAGCCCAATGGAAAGAAGAGACGATTGGTTTGTTCCGTCGCCTGTGCAAGGTGCGATAGAACTTCCCTTCGAAGGGCGATTCGAGCTATTCGACATCTCCGGACGGATAGTGGCGACAGCTCATGGTGTCGGGGCTTTGAATGCGCAGAGCCTGCCACCGGGGATGTAACTAATTCGCCACAGGAAGTCACAAACCACGTGCAAGGTCGTGATTCTCAATTAGCGGGGAACATAATCTTTGACGACGGGAAAACTCTTCAAATCGCGCGAGAGAGCGCCTTTGAAAAAAGAATCCACCCAGTAGAATACATCGTTCTCGCGGACGATTTCCCTCAGAGGCTTCATTCGTGCGCGCCTCTCCTCAATGTCCATCGTGAACGCCTGATAAATCGCGTCGGCAACTCCCACGATGTCGTGCGGATTAACGAGCAACGCGTGGTCTTTGAACTCCGGCGCGGCACCGGCGAATTCGCTCAATATGAGAACACCGTCTTCCTCGATGTTCGATGCGCAATACTCCTTCGCCACGAGGTTCATACCGTCTTTGAGCGGCGTCACAAGGGCGATTTCTGCTGTGCGATACAGCGCGACTAAGTCGTCGCGGTCGAGAGAACGGAATACATAGTGTATTGGCACCCATCCGGATGTCGTGAACCTGCCGTTTATCTCCGAAGTAAGGCGTTCGATCTCCTGCTTCAGCTCGAAATATTCCGGAACGTTAATTCTACTTGGCACGACTACCTGCACGAACGAGACCTTGCCGCGTAGTTCGGGGAAACGCTCGATGGCGTTCTCGAAGGCCTTAAGACGCTGTATTATCCCCTTCGTGTAATCGAGCCTGTCCACGCCGAGTATTATCTTTCTTTCGGGATATTTCTCGTGGAGATACCACGCCCTGTCGGCGACTTGCTGGGAGCGTGCCGCTTTCTCAAACTCGCTGTAATCGATGCTAATCGGGAACACGCCGATGCGGAATTCTCTGTCAGCAGTTTTTCCGAGCACGACCTGACCCCGCCCCTCGATTTGAACGCCACGAAAGAACCTCCGGAGGCAGTCAATAAAATTTACTCTATCTCGGATTGTCTGGAAGCCTATCAAGTCGTAATACAGCAGGTTTTCGAGAAGCTGATAGCGCCACGGAAGTTTGAGGAAAATATCCAGCGGCGGAAACGGGATGTGCAAAAACATCGCCAGCTTCGAGCGGACGCCCAGAGTGCGAAGTTCCCTCGCGCAGTTGAGAAGGTGGTAGTCTTGAATCCAGACAAAATCGTCCGTTTTTACAGTGCTTTCGATTTTTTCGGCAAATTTTCTATTGACTTTGCGATAGAGTTCCCAATAGCGAGGCTCGTAATTACATCTCGACTGCAAATCGTGAAACAGCGGCCAGAGAATTTCATTGGAGAAGCCGTAATAATAGTTGTTGACTTCTTCTTGAGTAAGAACTACCGCTTCCAAATCGTATCCGACGTCTTCGTTGGCCTCGGCAAGCGCTTGCGAAATGTCGATTCTCTCCTCCTCGGTGATTCCCGGCCAACCTATCCACTTGCCCCCACGGTCTTTGAGGACTGGCGCGAGCGCAGTGATTAGCCCGCCAGAGCCGCGCTCGATTTCGATATTATCACTTTCCTTGCGGACGACAATGGGCAGTCGATTCGAGACAATAATTATCCTCCCCTCATAGCTATTTTCGTTGTTATCTTTCATCACACACCTCCCGTATTGTTTGATAATATCTTCGTAAAAACTCTAACATCTCGCCTTCGGGCTTGAGCCACAAATCCGCATTCGTAGGCCTATAAATTTCTCGAACTAAAACCGATAATCCCTTGTTTTTTATGACGATAAACGCATCTTCATCTGTAAAGTCGTCTCCCATATAAACAGCGGAGAAATCACCCGACGCACGGGAGAGAATCTCGCACACGACTCGGCCTTTATCGGAACCCGTGGCACGAAGCTCAATTCCACCGTCAAAGTTCGATATTACAAGGCGTCTGCCGTGGGTGAGCGGTTGCCATCTCTCGCGAATTTCGCGAAGGCTCGTTTCGGCCTGCATCGGCGGAAGACCTCGCACGTGAAACGCCACCGAGCCGGGCTTCTGCTCGATGCGTCTTGTATCGAATGAATTGCACAAATCATCCAAAGCCGTGCTTAAACGTGCCTCAACTTCGGGATCGAGCTTGGACATCGAATAATTGCCGTCGGCAGAAAGGCGCTCGAGACCGTGCGTCCCCCACAATTCAGGTAATTCCACAAAGCCGAGCAGTCTCCGCAAGTCGGCTATCGACCTCCCACTGATTATCGCTACGGTGACTTTGCGCTCGGCAATTATCGCGTCGATTATTTCTGCGAAACCCTCACGGGGGTAAGCATTATCCCTATCCTCTCGGAACGGCGCGAGTGTCCCGTCGTAATCGAGAAGCAGAAATCGCTCGCGTTTTCGCGATAGCTCCTCGAAGAACTCGTCAAGCAGAGCCTCTCCCGATAAATTCTGCAGTAGCGATTTCATTATCAATTCACCCTATCACGATTCTCGAAAATTCGCTATGCAATAAAGACAGTATCACCGTCAGATATTCTCTCAAATGGCGTGTGATTAGAAAGTTGTTCTTGACGAAATGATGTCCTTTTTCGCCCATCTGGCGCAAAATATCTCGATTAAAAAGAAGATAACGAATGCGAAGTGCCGCCCCTTCGGGCGAATCGACCAAGAAACCCGTGTGGTGGTTGAAAATTTGCAGGCGAATGCCGCCCGTGTTGCCACCAATGACCGCCTTGTGCTTCCAAAGTGCCTCGGCGACAGTCAACCCGAAGCCCTCACGGATGGATTTCTGCAAGACCAAGTCCGATGCACGCTGAATGGCGTTGATTTTCCTATGAGCGTCCGGCGGCAGGAGAAGAATGTGTATGTCCGGATCTCCGCACTCGGCCATGCGAACCTCCTCGATAACCGCCGCACCTTCGGGGTCGTCTGCCGCGTCGCCGCCAGCGAGAATCAACTGCAATCCCGGAAGAAATTTCTTGGCGATTTTATACGCCCAAATAACGCCGACAGGGTCTTTGAATCTATCGAAACGCGAAATCTGCGAAATCAATGGCCGCTCGGGGTCTATGCCGAATTCCTTATAGACGCTTTTTATCTCGTTCGCCGGCAATTCGATGTTCTTGTCGCTAATCGGGTCGATGCTCGGTGGAATGAGAAACTGCATGTGCGGGAGATTCTGTGCAAAGTTCGCCAACGAGAAAATGCTCGCGTCATATTCTACGACGAAATTGCGCAGATACTTCCAAACCGGCCTAAACGGCCTGCTCGCGTCGATATGACAACGCCATACCCACTTGCCTTTGCGTTTAGGTGTCATCTTGAGAAGCGGTGCCGGCTGTGGGTCGTGGATGAAAACGATGTCGGCGGATTCGAGTTTGTCGCGAAGTGCCTCGGCGTTTCGTTCGTTGATGCGCTCGTAATTTCGCAACATCGCATCCGGTATTTCAACGATATTCCCCTGAAGCGCGTTGTGGAAAGATTTAGTGGTTTGATAGAAATCCTCGTCGCCTTCGATGACTTCCCACGAAGTCCTAATCCCCAGCTCGTTCATCATTGGAACGAGCTTTGCAAGAATTTCGGCCACGCCGCCGCCGTATTTTGTCGAATTGACATGAACGACGCTAATCTCCCCGACATTATCAGCAAGCTCGCGCAACTGCCCTATTACGTCTTCTCCCACTACATCGTTATATTTTTCGAGAAGACCGCTCATCAGTCGCTCCAATCGTAATCTGCAAAGATTTCGCTCAATCTGTCCCTCAAAACTGGCAAAGGGCTAAAATAGGGATCGACATTCGCCAGCTCCTCGATGAGTTTCGTGAACTTCCCGTTCATGCCTGAAAGCCATGCACGAAAGTCGTCTATATGCTCCGGCGTCCGCCGGCGGGCGTCAATAAAGTGGTAAAAGATGCTACTCACCGGAAGTTTCGGCAAAAGTGCCGTCAGCTCTTTAGGGTTTTCGACGACGGTATCTGTGTTGAACACGAGTATTTGCGAGGTGATAAAGTTGAACTTTTCGTCGCGTTGACATAGGTGGATGCTGTCGTCGCCGAAGAGGCTTTCCTCGATTATGTCGATAATCTCGTGTCGCAGGTCTTCGATATCTGTGAAATCCGTCGGGTCGATGACTGCGAGTTTTTCGGCGATTGCGCCATCGTGGAGCGCGTGTTTTGCCCATGCGGCGAAATCGTTGTTGAACTCGGGGTCGTCGAAGCGAGGTTTGAGCAGATTCCCCCAAAAGTGATAGTAGATGCTCTCGGCCTCGATGCTCTCGAGCAAGTGTCTCAGCTCGCGTAGAGTTCGAGCGCTTTTGCCCGTGGCGATAGGGATGAGCGCGCAATCTTTAATTACAAATTTCATTTCTCGTTTTTAGGAATTATGGTTTACTATTTGAAAATACATTGCAAACATAAATTGAAAAAACCACAAAGATTATATACATAAATTGCATGTATTTCAAGTAATTTAATCATTTCTTGCGGGATTTAACCCATCCGGACTATCATTTCGACCGAAGGGGAGAAATACTCTCGATGATGAGGAATATTTTTCATCGTTCTCATAGAAATGACTGTTTGTTACAAAAAAAGGCGGCCTCTTGGCCGCCTTTTTCGTGCTATGGCATATAGACTGCTAATATTATTCGCGTTTCGTTTTGTCCATGAAGGCTTTGAAGAGGTCGATTGGAATCGGGAAAACTGTAGTTGAGTTGTTTTCCGCCGCAATAATATTTAGAGTCTGAAGGTAACGCAGTTGGATAGCGGCGGGAGATTGATCGAGTATTTTGGCGGCGTCGGCGAGTTTTTGAGACGCCTGAAATTCGCCCTCGGCGGAGATAACCTTGGCACGGCGCTCTCGCTCGGCTTCGGCTTGAGCGGCCATGGCTCTGCGCATTTCCATTGGCAAATCGACGTGCTTGATTTCAACCATCGAGACTTTGATGCCCCAAGGGTCGGTTGCGTGGTCGATAATCTCCTGAAGTTGCTGGTTGATTTTCTCGCGGTCGGAGAGAAGCTCGTCGAGGTCGCTCTCGCCAAGAACGCTCCGGAGTGTTGTTTGGGCGAGTTGGCTCGTGGCGTAGAGGTAGTTCTCGACCTCGATAATCGCTCTTTGAGGTTCGATAACGCGGAAATAGACAACCGCGTTCACTTTGACGGAGACGTTGTCCTTGGTGATAACATCTTGCTCGGGAACATCCATAACGACGGTGCGGAGCGTAACGCGTTCCATCTTGTCGATGAGAGGAATCAGGATAATCAGGCCGGGGCCTTTGAACCCTTTAACGCGGCCCAGCCTGAAAATAACGGCGCGCTCGTATTCTTTGAGGATTTTAATCATGCTCGAAAGAATAATTACGCCAAAAAAGACGAGAATTACAAGTGGTGTAAAAGACATGTTTCGCTCCTTGTTAATATGTTTGCCTTTATGACAATTTAATGCTAAAAACACAAAAAGTCAAGGTTATTATTTAACTTCGGCAGATAAATATTAGGGTAAGTCATTAAGTCACTATATAAATACTGTTTTCTATTGTTTCTAATCGTTTCCTGCGAGGCTCTTCTCGCGCAGGGCGTGGACTTGTCTCTCAAACAGGAGGGGCGCTTTTTCCTGCCTCTCGATGGGCGGTTCGAGCCAGATTATTACAACTTCACCGCCACCGACACCAACCTCGCCTTGCTCGACTATGACGCGATTTCCCATAGATATTCCGCGACAGTCTATTGGGACATCGGCGTTGTCGTCATTCACGAGTGGGTCGGCGACCGTCAGGTCTATGCCCCACGAGTCGTGCCAATCGATCAATTCATGCTTCACCTTCGGAACGAATATTGGCGACAGAAGGCTTGGGAGGGTTCGACGGAGGATGCGCGGGCGCGCCGAGAGGGCTTGTCATTCGAAATCCCCATAGATTTTCCAAAAGGCGTCCGAGACATCATCGGCGAGGGCGGCGCGGGGCTTTCGCTCACAGGATATCAGAAGATTACTCTTTCGGGAAGAAGCGAATGGCGTTCCGGCGAGATTTTGGGACCGGATCAAACGAAATTCCCCAGCCTGCAGATGGAACAGGAGAGCAGGTTCACAATCACCGGAACTATCGGCACGAAGATAAGCGTGACCGTCGATCAAGATTCCAAGCGACAGACCGACCTCGAGAACACGATCAACATTGCATATACCGGCACCGAGGATGACATCATTCAGAAAATTGAGGCGGGCAACACGAATATCTCGCTTCCGGGCGCGACCTTTGTAGGCTACTCCGAGCGCGTCGAGGGGCTTTTCGGAATCAAGAGCCAATTCCAGATAGGCGACCTTTCGATAATGGCGATAGGCAGTCAAGAAAAGGGACAGCATTCTAGCACATCAATCACCGGCCGTTCCTCCGTCCAGCCCATAGATATCAAGGACCACGAGTATCTCGACCTTACGTATTTCTGGATTAGGCCTGCATGGGTCAACGAGCTACTCGGCTCCGGCCTCGGAATGGGCGACTCCATTGTCGAGTTCAATCTATATGTCGATGACCGCATAAGCACGAACAACATCTCTATGAATGCGATACGCGCCGAAGCCATGCCCGAGCCGGGAGATCCATACGACAATACCATCGGGCATATCGGCCATTTCCACATAATCGACCAGAGCAACTATGAGATATTGCGGACTCAGGGCTGGTTCAGGATGACCGGATACAACCCGCTCCGCAACGACCACGCTATTGCTTGCCAATATGTCCTCCGTCGCTCGGATGGCTCTTTGGACTCGGTGGGCTATCATGTTGACACTGATTCAACGGCTTATCTTCTCCTAATTCGGCCACCGAATATGCTTCCGGATAATCCCCTCTGGAACAACACTTGGCGAAATGTCTATTCGCTTGGCGCGACAGGATTGAATCCCGACAACATCGAGATAGAAATTTACCTCACGCCCGTCGCAAATGGCATATCCAGCGACACAACGCAGGTGCCGCCTTCTTCATTTCTCGAGGTGTTCGGTCTCGACAAGTTCGACCAACAAGGCAATGCCATTCCGGATGGGCGCGTCGATCGACTTCGATTCGACATAGGGCAGGGATATCTCGTCTTCCCGGTGCTGAAGCCCTTCAATCCGTCCTCGATCGAACAAACGCAACTTCAGTTCGGCGCGAACACCCCTCGCAACGAGGCGATGTATAACAGCGTCATCCATCAGGAAATCTCGCGCGACCATAAATATGTCATCCGCGTTTTGACCGGAACGCGCCAAAACCCGATGCCGCTGGGGAGATTCAACATCATTGAAGGCTCCGAGGTCGTCAAGCTCGGAAGCCGGACGCTCCAGCGCGGCGTGGACTATCGCATGGATTACCAAATCGGGCAGATAACCTTCTTAACGGAAGAGGCGCTGAACCCAAACATCGACCTTCATGTTGACTTCGATTTCGAACCCTTCTTCCAGCCGGAGCAGAAATCGCTTCTCGGAACGCGAATGGAATACCGCTTTGGAGAGCAGAGCTGGATAGGCGGGACCGCGCTGTATAAATCCACGACCAGCTCTGAACGAAGACCGCAGGTAGGGCGCGAACCCTCGAAGGCGTTCATCTGGGACGCCGATCTCAAGCTGGACTACGAGGTTCCAATCATTACGGACTTGGTGAACGCTATTCCTCTTATTCGCACAGAGCAACAATCGAGGGTCGTTTTCGCGGCAGAAGTCGCGCAGATGTTAGGCAATCCGAATACGAGAAACGAAGCTTACATCGACGATTTCGAAGGCTCGCGGAACGTCTTCTCCATGGAAATCCGCAGAACGGCTTGGACGCGCTCATCGGCGCCGCCGCACAAAACGCAAGAGCAACGCGGATGGATGCTCTGGTATAACCCTTGGGAAAAATATCCAGTCCGCGAAATTTGGCCTAACAAGGAGGTCGCCGCCGAAGAATCCAAGACTAACGTGCTGGTGCTTGATTATACCGACACCACCGGCACTCTCGGAGTCGATGGCTGGGGCGGAGTCATGCGATATGTCCCCTCGGGGTATCAAGACCAGAGTTCGGCGCAGTTTTTAGAGGTATGGGTGCGCGGCGAAACGGGGAACCTCCATTTCAATTTTGGTTCTATTAGTGAGGACATCAACGGCAACGGAATCTTGGACTCAGAGGATATTCCCGTGAACGGAATCCGCACGGGGATATTAACTGCCGAGCGAGATGTCGGCCTCGACGGTCTCCCCGACAGCCTCGAGCCGGGATATCATTCGGTGCATAATCCCGATCCCCACGGCGATAACTGGTATTGGGATCCAGATAACCCCGACGATTACAGCGGCATCAACGGCACGGAAGGCAATCGACACGACCCCGAGGGCGGCAACAGGCCGGACACCGAAGACCTCAACGGGAACGACTTTCTCGACACATACAACGATTATTATGAATTCACTATCGACCTCTCGAAAGACGAATTCGAGGTTCCCGGAACGCGCTCCTACGTGGGAGGGACTGGCGAGAAGTGGCGACTTTTTCGGATTCCGATACAGGACTCGGTTTTCACTCTCGTTCCGGACGGCAAAGTATATCGAAGAAAGCAAGTCGGTTCCCCAAATTGGCAACAAATGAAATATATGCGTATCTGGGTGGACGGCATTCAGGAATCCGCGAAGATTTGGATTGCCAAGATGGAGCTTGTGGGCAATCGCTGGGAGACTCAATCCCCGGAGCTTGAGGTGGCGACGAAGAACACCCACGAAGACGCAGATTATTATTCCCCGCCGGATGTCACCGGCGAGAGGTCGCTCACCACGGGAATCATGAGCCAAGAGCAATCGCTGGTTCTCATATACAATAACGTCCTCGGCGCGGACACAGTGCTCTGCAGTCGCACGACCTTCGGCACGCAACACCTCGACCTGACGCTATATAACAGACTCGAGATGTGGGTCTATTTCAACGCTGATGTTAGCGACGATTCGGTGTTGTTCACCTACCGCATGGGCAGAGACCGTTATAATATGTATGAATACCGCACATATTTAAAGCCCGGCTGGGACGAAAGCAATAAAGTTGTGATAGACTTCCCGACCATCACGGCACTTAAGAACGAGATTATTACGTTGCAGGCCGACACCTCCTACTCCGGCCATGTAGAAAGAGTTATGGATTTGGGCGACGGCTCATATTACGTCGTCCGAGGCAACCCATCTATGACCGATATTCGCTATTTCGAGATGGGAGTGATCAATCCATATTTGTATCGACCTATTTCAGGCGAAATATGGACAAACGAGCTTAAAGTGACGGATGTCCGAAAAGAACCTGGCTGGGCTGAAAGGTCGGAATTTAGGATTAACTTCGCGGATTTGATGGATTTCACGGGCACAATCGAGCGCAAAGACAGTGAGTTCCACAACCTCAACCAGCAGGTTGGTTCTGGTGTGACGACCACTATGGGCGCGCTTTCGGGGAGATTCAACGCGCACAAATTCTCCCCAGAATCATGGGGACTGAGCCTTCCCGTTTCGGCTAACTGGGGAAGAACCGTCTCGGTGCCGAGGCTTAGAACAGGCTCGGATATCACTGTGCCGGACAGCCTCCGAGATGAAGAAACTACTCGAAATAAACAGTATTCTGTTAATATAACTCAACGACTTACGCCCGTTAATCCTCATTGGCTATTGGCGCTCACTCTCTCACGGATGACCCACTCGGTTAGTGGCGGGGAACGCCGCGAGAGTAGCCCGCATTACCCTTTGAATCTCAGTCAGGATTGGAGCGCGAGACAATCGTACGACCTCACTCCACGTGAAAAATGGGAGCTACATCTCACGCGTTGGATGTTCGCCGAAGACAAGTCCGGGGATACAGATACGACCGATGCAGAGCCGGAGGAAGCCAAGTCCGGAGCTTTTGACCGACGTCGCGAGGCTGACCGCGGAGATACACTCGTCCCCAAACTGCTTGACTGGAAACTCAACCTCGCTCCTTCCGCCCTTCGCTTTGAGACTTCGGCGACTGGGAGGCTTCAACGCAGAGAGGATAGATACGGAAGCACAGTGCGCACAAACGACCGTTTTCTCGACCACACCACGACTTTCAATACGAACATCCTAAAGCCAATCACGACGGGCTTCACTCTTCGAATGAAGCGCGACATCGGGGATTCTGCGGAGGTGAGATGGCGACATCCGGTGAATATCGGCTCACCACTAACCAAGAGCATTTCCGATAACATTCGCTTCTCGCCTACATGGATTAACTGGCTGAACCAGACCTACGAGTTCAGCTCCACATATAACGAGAACACCGACCCTCAAAGATACAGAGACCAATTCGGCAATGTGGACATCTCGCGGACATACAGGCTCTCCTTGGGGCTTCGATGGCGCGAGCTTAAGCGCGCTTTTTCATCCGGATCATCTCCTCCGCCATCGGGGACGCCGCCCGGAAGGGGAACTACTACGGCAGAATCTGATACCGGAGAAGTTGATAGAGAACGGACAGGCGGATTTGGCGCGGTTCTTGGCAAGAGTTTAAATTTCCTCGACCGCCTCGACGATCTCCAATTCGACCACCAGCGGGATGACCGTAGAGGGCTTCCAAACCTCGAAAAGAGGCCTACGCTCGCCTACCAGCTCGGATTTACAACCGACCCGGGCGTCCCAACAGTGGAAACCACCGGTGGTATAACTTCGCTCATCGAGAGCCGAACGACCACAGATAACACAACGATAAGAACCGGAGTTCGACTGCCATGGGAGATAAACGCCTCATTAAGATATAACTATCGAACGAACATCCGATATAGCACAAATAACACTAAGGAAACCCTTCGAACCTTCCCAGATATTACGCTCAACTGGAACGGTCTCGGCAAGTATTTCTTCTTCCCGAAGCTGGCCAGCAACGTTCGGACGAACGCTCGATATATTCACGAAAAGAAGGAATCCTTTCAGGCCGACGCGCTCACAAATAGGAGCTACAAACACGATTTCAACCCTCTCGTCTCGGTGAATGTCGGTTGGAAAATCGGGCTTACTTCGGATTATTCGACGAATTGGCGGAAATCCCATGACTATCGATTCAGCACGGCAAACACGAGTGTTACGCGGAATAATGAGCTTAGCCATAAATTGACGCTAAGATACAACCTTCGAGCGACGCACGGTCTCAAACTCCCGCTCTTCGGGACGATACGCCTCGAAAATGTTCTCCAGCTTTCGCTGACAGTTCAACATACACAACGCACTAACGAGACATGGATTGAGGGCAACGAGGACGCCGTGACCCCACTTCAGGACGACAGCGAGTGGAGTCTTACACCGTCGGCGAGCTACAGCTTCTCGCGCAACATACAGGGCGGCATGGAGATGCGATGGATAGACACGAAGGACAATAGGCTGGATCAGGTTCGCCACATACGAGACGTCAGCATTTGGGTGGAGCTTAAGTTTTAAACATTACTCTCCAATACAAAAGGGAACATTTTTAGAAGGACATTATGGATTCAAGCGAGTCTAATATCAAAAACCTTGAACGCCTCGCACGACTTGTGAGGCTTTCGGGAGCGCTCATCCAGAAGCCGGATTTGGAGAGCTTCTCTGACGGAATTGTCGAAGAGTGCGCGGCAATCGTATCGGCCGAGAAGTGCTTTCTGTTTCTTGTCGATCGCGACGACGAGTCGCTCAATACGCTCCTTTTCCCCCCGGGGAAGAAGCTTAAACTGCGTCGGGGCGAAGGTTTAGAGGGTTGGGTAATGAAGACGGGCGATTACATCATCTCTGATAACCCAATTGAAGACAGCCGATATAGCCCCAAGCTCGCGCAGGCCATCTCATGCGACATCCGCAATTCCTTAATTATTCCGTTCATCAATAAGCGCCTCGAGACCTTCGGCGTGCTCGAAGCTATCAATAAAACCGATGGCGGATTTACCAACGAGGATTTCCTGCTCTTGCGGACGGCTGTCGCAGAAATATCTATTAACCTCGAGAACGCGCAGTTGTATAATGATTTGAAGCAGACTTTCAATTCGCTGGTGGAGGTCATGGCTTCGACTATCGACGCAAGGCACCCGATTTCTCACGGACATTCGCGGAGGGTCGCCACTTATGCCGTCGGCATCGCCCGCGAGATGGAGCTTGACGAGAACGAAATCGAACAGATACGAATCGCGAGCCTTCTGCACGATTACGGCAAGATAGGCGTTCACGACTCGATTCTCCGGAAAGAGGGAAGCCTAACTCCCGAGGAATACGAGACCATCAAAGATCATGCGCGAATTACGCACGATATTGTCAGCAAAATGCATTTTAGCAGAGAGCTGGCCGATGTTCCCACAATCGCAAGTTGCCATCATGAGAGGTGGGACGGCGATGGCTACCCGTTTGGCATGGCGGGCGAGGCGATACCGCTTGGAAGCCGAATCATAGCTGTCGCAGATGTTTTCGACGCGATAACGACTGTTCGCGAATATAAATATGCAAAGAGCTTCGAGGACGGTTTTCGTGAAGTTGTCGCCGAAAGCGGAACTCAGTTCGATCCGCAGATCATTGAGGCGTTTGAGAGATATTTCGCGAAAGTTTTATCAAAAAATATCGCCAAAAAGCGCAAACGATGAACGCAATCGAGGAGTTCTATCGAGTTGCTTTCGCGCGGTATGGCGATCTCGAGTGGTGGCCAGCGGATGATCCGTTTGAGGTTGCAATAGGCGCGATTTTGACGCAGAACACGAGCTGGAAGAATGTCGAGCGCGCAATCGAAAGACTCAAGTGCGACGGCCTCCTCTCCCCCAACACTATTTCGGATGTTCCGATGGAGAAGCTCGCCGAGGCGATTCGTCCGTCGGGATACTATAATCAGAAAGCGAAGAAGCTCAAGGCGTTTGTCGAGTGGTTCCGCGAGGAACTGGATTGCGACTTTTCAGCAGGCGATACAATGCCAACGGCGCACCTCCGCGAGAGCCTGATGTCCGTCAAGGGCATAGGCCCGGAAACCGCGGACGATATATTACTCTACGCGTTCGAAAAGCCTGTTTTCGTGGTGGATGCCTATACATATCGAATCGCGGTGCGGCATGGCTGGTCTCCGCCCGATGTTGGCTACGATGAGCTTGCGGAGATTTTCACCTCTTCACTGGACGAAGATGTGTTCCTTTACAAGAATTTTCACGCAATACTTGTTGAGATAGGCAAAACCTTTTGCACAAAGAAGGCGCCTAAGTGCGTAAACTGTCCGATGAAGCCTACGCTCCGGAATGGCACGCCTCTCGTAATAGTATGACCCCACCCAATCCCCTCCGGCTGGCACGGGGGTTGCGGGGCAACCCGCGCGCCAGCCGGCCTAATTGCTATTCGTCCATTGTCTCCGAGACTTGTTTCCCCTTGTCAATAATCGATCCATTCTGATCGTTGGAGATGACACTGCCGAGGCTATTGATTTCGCGGGTGAGGAAATAGTTGAGAATTGTGCGAATTGCGATAATTGCCGACAGCTTGCCGATTGCGTCCCATGTCGGCGAGATGGAGCTTCTGAGAATGCTCGCTCCGATGAGGAAAGACAGCCCAAGCGAAAGCGAGTGCCCAAGCTCGAGTCTGCTTTGAAGAGTGCTTCTGTATCCGGTGACCTTTTTGATTCGGTTTTTTGTGTAGAAATAGAGCGTGAAAATCATGCCGGATATGATTATCGCGATTGCGGCTATCTGGGCAATAAATGTCGCCCATTGTGCGATTTCTGTTATAAATCTTTCCACTGTTCCTCCTAAATCGACTATTTCGCGACAGACGCAAAATGCAAGGTCCGCAAGGAAAGCGTCTTAACGAGATTGCCTCCCATGGCGGATTTCTTTCAGCTGAGATAGCCTGTCTTGCACGAGGAAGTCTCGTAGTGAGCGCGTTTTGACGAGGCCGCTTCCCGTGATATATTTCTCGAATCGGACATAGCCAGTATCGGGTTTGAAGTAGTAATAATTGTTTTCCGGCGGGTCGGGCATCACATGGCGGGAGAGGTTGTAGCCCACGCATTCATCGAACCTGCCGGCGGGCAGGTCGAACGGCGGGATACCGATGTCAAAATATGTCATCGTGATGGGGTCTTGGAAGTCGAAAGCATAGCTCCCGAAAGCGTCCATGTCCTCGGCGGGAAACAGGAAGAGCAGACGCGGCGCATCGTGCGGATTGAAAACCTCGCCGAACGGCGCGAACTCATAGAGACCGTCGAGAGTATTGCCCCACCACATGACAAAACGCCCAAAAGTCGTGTCTTCGAGGTATTGAGTGAATTCGATTTTGGCGACGCGATTGCCATCGTGGGCAATAATATTGAGGACGGCGTATTTCTCGAAGTAGTTGAACTCCCCCTCGGATGTCATCTCCCAGACATCGAACTCCCAGAAACTGCCAGTATTAAACGGCCAGAGGGCGCGATCGATTTCGTCGGGAATGTTGTCTCCGTTAGGGCCGTTGGGCTTCTCGCAGGAGAGTCCGAGCGCGAAAAGAATCAGCAGAAAAACAATGGTTTTTTTCATTTCAAAACTGCGTCCTTATTGTATATTCCGTCGAATCGATGACTGTCACAGTTATTGTGCCACTTATATCGGTGCGATAAATTTCTCCCCATACGGCGAGTCTTGCGAGCGTTTCCGCGTGCGGGAAACCGTATTGATTGCCGAAGCCGCAACTGATGACGGAATAACGCGGCTGTAGCACTGCGAGGATGTTCTCGTTATTGCAATATCGGCTACCGTGATGATTGGCGCGGAAAATCTCGACGGGATGAAGGCTCGGCGCAATATGGCTCTCAATGTCGATTTGGTTGCCGTCGGTAGTGCCCGTGAGGTCGCCGCCGAGGAAGATATCGAAGCCCTTGTATGTGACAATCACTGCGACGGACTTCTCGTTTTCGCCAATAGGCTCTAAGCCCTCCGCGCCGGATGCATAGCAAACGATGCGAACATCCGAGCCGAGGAAGAGCGTATCGCCGATCGAGATTGTCGCGCGCCTGTCGCCAACGGCGGAGATGTAGTAGTTAAAATGGGACGATTCGTATGTTCCGCCGTGGTCAAATGCGGTTCCCGCGAGCGGAAAATTCGCGAACACATGTGGGAAGCCGGCGATATGGTCGCCGTGCATGTGGCTGGCAATCGCCATATCGACTCGACGGATATTCAGCGAGTCCATCAGTGGAATAAGGTGCTCCATCGCGCCGGAAATTGTGCCGGCATCATATAGAAAAACCTCGCCGGAGGGCGTAGTGATGAGGGTCGCGTCGGCCTGTCCGACATATACGAAGCGGACGACGAAATCCGCTTTTCCCACGGGCGAGCCGGGAGAAACTCCTCGGTCGCACCCAGTCCCAGAAAATAGAAATACTGCGACTGATAACATAAGGGCGCAAATAGATGCGCCCCTCCGGTTGAGTATGTTTATCTTTTTAATATTGATAATATTATATGATTTACTTCAAGTAATAGGTGAAGCCGAAATAGGCCTCCTCGCGACTGCCCGAATTACTTCTATAAACCTCTGGCTTGCTCGTGAAATAATGTTTCGCCGAAAGCTCGACCAATAGGCGGTCGTCATCGAGGCGAAGGACGAAGCCGCCGGTAATGGCGTTGGCTTTCTCAAGCTCGGGCACATAATTAAATCGCGTTATCGGGCCGAGATACGGAAGAACCCAAGGAAGCATACTTGAATAGTCATCGTCCGGCGTCCGCTCGAGAATCTCGAAGCCCATGCGAATGCCGAACTCGCGAGATGGATAAACCTCCGTGCCCAGTGAAATCCTGCGCATTTCGACTGAAGCCCGCGTATCGAGAGTGGTGGTGTCGTATTCTATCTTGCCCGTCTCCATCTGCGCCGAGAAGGTGAGAATGTCCTTCACAGGCTCGGCAGAAATGCCAAAGGCGGTCGTGCTATTCGTGTGGATAAGCTCGTTGGTGCCGTCATCGCCATCAGTTGACCAGTTCGATAAGTCAAGCCCGAGCGTAATCGGGACATTAACGCCCTCGCCCATAAGGCGCATCTTGAGATCAATTCCCGAGAGCTTGTCGGTTGTTTCATTAGGGTCGGTAGCTGTGGCGAAGGGATAAGATTCTTCGTTCATGGTCTTAGTGCGCCAGCCAAATGCACCGCGCACAAATTCGGGATAGCCAAATTCGGCCTGAATGCCAAAGAGATTATCGGAGTTATCATAGCTTGTGTAGTCATCCGTTTCGTTATTGACTTTTCCGCCGGAAATCCCGAAATTCAGCCCCACCGCAAAATATTCGTCGAAGTCGGGATAAGTATATCTGGCGCCGAAATTAGCGCGATATGAATTCACCGTATTCTTCTTTGTTGTGTGACTTCTCGGGTATGACCAGTGATTCGCCTCAGAAAAGCCATATCCCCCGCCTGCGCCGACTGAAAAGCCGAAAGGAGTGTGATAAGCCAAGTAGAATTCTCCGAGAGGGGTTAGCGATGAAGCACCGGATGTTGCGGCTCTGGAGGCAATATCGCCCCAGTCCAATGTTGCGGCCGTATATTCATTGCCGAAGAATCCACTGAGCCACGATTTGCGCATGGTTTGGTATCCGCCATTGAACTTGATGCGCATGGAGAAGCCGCTTTCAAAGCCCATATCGACCAAAATGCGCGAGACACCGTCAACCCAATACCAATTTTGAACTTCACCATCATCGGTAGGCCCTGGATACTTGAGGGTTTTGAAAGAGACATCGAAAGCGAACTTGTTGGCGCCCCCGGTCCAAAGTTGCCACTCCGGCGGAACGGCATGCCCTTGGTTAAAATGGCTCGCCGATGGATTCGTGCCGCCTGAGATGTCATATATATCGACGGCATAGCCATCGCCGTCGATGACACTCTGGGTAGCGCCCATGGCCTCCAATCGGTGGTTGAAAGAGGGCGCCTGTGATGGTTGCGCCATCATAGATATAGCAATCGCCAAGAGGATTGCATAAACTAAAAAGGCTCTTTTCATGGTTCTCCTTAACTTCTTGCTGTTAAGCATACTAACCTATTTTTCTTCAAGCAGTTTCTCAAGTTGTCTCAGGCGTTTGAATAGCTCGTCCAATCGAGAGATAAGGAGCACATCGCGATGTGCCTCCCTGCTTGGCTTCGCAGGTATCCCGAAGAGTTTGCTTTTCGGCGGGATCTCCCCCGCAACTCCGCTTTTCGCGAGAATTGTCGAGCCATCGCCGATGGTTTGGTGTCCCGCAAAACCGACTTGGCCGCCCACCATCACGCGGTCGCCGAGAACTGTGCTTCCCGCAAGTCCTGTCTGCGCGGCGATAAGGCAATATTTGCCTATTCTGCAATTATGGCCGACTTGCACAAGATTGTCGATTTTCGTGCCTCGCCCGATGCGCGTTTCGCCGAAGCTCCCCCTATCCACAGCACTATTCGCACCAATCTCGACCTCGTCCTCGATAACCGTTCGCCCGACTTGTATTACTTTCAGAATACCATCGGGCGAGGGCGCGAAGCCGAAGCCATCCGAACCGAGCACCGTGCCCGCATGAATAATGCAATCGTTGCCGATAGTCGTCTTCGGATAGATTGTGACGCCGGGATAGAGCCTGCATCGCGCGCCTATCGTCACATCAGCACCGATTGTGACATTCTCGGCGACAATCGTGCCATCGCCGATACACGTTTTTTCTCCAATTGCAGAGAATGCGCCAATCGATGCGCCCTTGCCAATCTTGGCCGAGGGGTGAATTCGAGCGTCGGACGAAATCGACGGCGCGGGAAGAAGCTCCGGATAGAGTAATTTGACGGTCTGCGCCATCGAGAGATGAGGATTGGACGAGACGATTACCGCAAAATCACGGCTTTCGGGGATGTCCTCACGCCTCATCACGACGCAACCCGCACCGGTTTCCGCGAGAAATTTCTTGTAGCTCCGATTGTGCAGAAAAGCAATGTCAGCGCTTCCCGCCTCGGCAATCCCCGAAACCGCAGATATTTCAGGATCGTCCGGCCCCAGAAATTCGCAGTCAGTTAATGTTTTAGCGATTTCGCTCGCGCGCATTATTTCCCGAGTTCTTCGAGAAGTCTTTCAGTAATATCGAGATTCTCATCGATGTATGCTACATTTCCGCCGGCCACATCGAGAATGAGGTCGTATCCTTGGCTTTCCGCGATGTCGATAATTGCTTTATTGATCCTCTCAAGAAGCGGCGATGTCAACTCGGCGTTCCTACGCTCGGCCTTTCCTCCGGAGCCGAATATCTCCGATAGAAAGCGCTGATACTCCCTCTGCTTTTGCTGGATAAGCATCTGCCGCTCGCGCTTCTTTTCCTCGGACAGAAGTAGCGCCTGTTGCTCAAGCTCTGTCTGCATCTCGATAAGCTCTTCTTCGAGCTTAACAGCTTCCTCTTCCCAAACAGTCACATCTCTGTCGAATTGAGCTTGTGCGTCGAGGAAAGCGGGGTATTCGGAGCGAAGCCTCTCGGAGTTGATGTAGCCTAACTTGAAGTCCCGCGCGCCCAAAAACGTCGCAAGCAATAACATTGCAAAGATGATGAGAATTCTCGATTTCATTTTTCGCCTTTCTTTGATTGTGGTTTCAAAATTGCATAAATATAATTAAACTTGACTCGTTAGACAAGTTCAAATTTCATCGCACTTGGCGAAATATTGATTTTATATATGCAATGAACATACCACAAATATTGGGGGCATGAATGTTGAAAGAAAGTATCAGCGGGGTGCGCGGGATTGTCGGCGAGGGACTTACCCCGGAACTTATTTTGCGATATTGCGCCGCTTTCGCAAAAATTTTAGGCGATGGAGCCCTGCTCGTGGCACGCGACAGCCGTCCAAGCGGGAGAGCAATAGCTAAACTCGTAAATTCTGCGCTTCAATTGGCTGGCAGGGACGTCGTCGATATCGGTGTCCAAGCGACGCCCACGGCGGAAATCGCCGTAAAAACGCTCGACTGCGCCGGCGGAATTGTCATCACCGCAAGCCACAATCCCGCCGAGTGGAATGCA
>Ga0129302_1000877_pt1 | contig 22323 bp, 22 predicted proteins | sample BlaSprsedimmetaG_FD_94476 | JGI IMG/M metagenome (GOLD analysis project Ga0129302, IMG submission 94476) | Hot spring sediment bacterial and archeal communities from California, USA to study Microbial Dark Matter (Phase II) - Blank Spring... | ecosystem: Environmental > Aquatic > Thermal springs...
CGGGCCATAATTGACCTTCTTGATGTGTGACGACACTAAGGAGGAACAAGTTATGGCCCGTATTGAGAATGATACTGTATTCAGAGAAGTAATTGAAGTGATTTTGGAAAACGGACTTGATGGTATGGCGGATGCATTGAGCATTGTAATCAACGAGGCGATGAAAGTAGAACGTTCCCGGACACTCCAGGCCGGGCGGTACGGGCAGGATTAATGCACGTTCCGGGGCCTGGCCATCAATCCTGTCGGAGAGCGGCGGCCTGCCCGGTTTCCGTTTCGCCCCAACGTTCCTGGACGTATTGATAGATCCCCATTTCCAGGAGATTATGCCGAATGAATTCCTCCCGGGTGCCGGCGGGAACCGGTTCATCCCAGGGTGACACATTCTCAGAGTGCACGTACACTGAAGGCATGTCCAACTGTCGGGCAAGGGCATCCACCGACCGCTGGAACCGCTCCATCATTCCGATATACAGAAAGCGTTCCTCCAGTACCCGGCGGTAATTGCCAGGCGACAGTCCCGGGGGCAGGAAACGGCATAAAAAAGATTTTCGGATCGTATCCAGGTATTCTTCAAGGGTCCAGCGGTTTTTCACAATGGGGTGGGCCATACCGTCAAGAAACGCACCTCTGCCACCGTTCCGGGATTCCCGCTTTACATAGAAATAAGTGGAAACATGAAGGTCAAAAGGATCCCGGAGGATCGCGATCAACTGGTCCATTCCGGGATAGTAGTCATCCACGCCGGTTCCACGCATATTGTCGAAATGGCCATGGATGCAGATTCCCGTCCGGCGTCGCAGCATCATGAACCTCCGGGCCAGTGAATGCCTTTCCGGGGCGCGGTTTTGCGACTCATCCTGGTAATGAAGCAAAAGATTCCCCTTGAACCATCGCCTCAGCACTTGTCGCATGGAAGAGCCCGCGCACTTGGGAACATGCATGGAAATGAGCGGTTTTTCCCTGGAATAGGTTTTCATTCCCGTTTCAATCACTCCGAACTGTACCAATTTAAACCGGAAGCGCAACAAAGTCAAAAACAGTGAACCAATGGAAACCAGTGAAACGCGGATGCCTCATTCAGAGGTCGGATTCGATGCGGGCACGCTGTTGCGGGGTGAGGTGGCCACGTTGAACCATGCGGTCGGCCACCAGGCGCACCCGCCACTGCAGATAGCGCGAATTGGAGAGGGGGCTTACCCGCAGGGGCTTGGGCAGCACGGCCACCAGGCGCAGGATTTCAGTAATTGTAAGGCTTTCGAGCGACCGCCCGAAAAAGCGTTTTGCCGCCGCGGGAAAGCCGAACACACCGCGCCCCAGTTCCACGATGTTGAGGTAAAGGTGCAGGATGCGTTGCTTACTCAAAACGGCTTCCAGGCGCCGTGCGATAAGGATTTCACGCAGCTTGCGCAAAAGTGACTTGCGCGGCGAAAGGAATAGATTTCGCGCCAGCTGCATGGTAATGGTGCTGCCGCCGCGCGCCTTTTTGCCGGCGTGCAGGTTTTTTTTCAGGGATTCTTTCAACTCAAACAAGTCAACGCCCTCATGGCTGTAAAAAGCGGCATCTTCGGAAGCCACCACGGCCCGCCGCAAAAGAGGAGGAAAATGTTCCCAGGCGGTCCATTCCTGGTGAATGGCATAGGGTTTCGCTTCTCTCTTTGCCTGCCGCATCCGCAATTTTATGAGCGCGGTAAGCGAAGGATGGCTGCGGGACAGGGATTCCACCCCGGGCAACGAGAGGTAGATCCAGGCGGCTCCGGCCAGGGACCCGGCAAGGGCCAGCATTCCCAGGAAAAGAAGCGGGTGGCGAAAAGGGAAAGCACGCTTGTTGCGGCGAGAACGCCGGACCAGGTTGATACGCAGCTTGAATGCCATGAGAATGATTCTAACGCCGCGGGGCAGAGCGGGCAACCCCTTTTCCATCCGCTTTACCTCCCCCGGCGAATGTGCTAAAAAGGGGAACTGGAGCAGCAGGTGAACCGCAAAAAAAAATCGGTATGTATTCTGTTCGGGGGACGATCCGCCGAGCACGACGTATCCATACTCTCGGCCACGGCCGTCTTTCGCAACCTGGACCGGGCACGCTTCACCCCGCAACTCGTTTACATCAGCCGGGAGGGGCTGTGGCGGCCCGTAAACGAACATGAGATGGCGACGCCCACGGCCGGGTCCCTTTCCAGGGGGTTGTTTCAACCCATGCTGCCCTGGCTGTGCGGGGGTACACCCCTGATTCGGGCGGACATCTGTTTTCCCGTGCTGCACGGCCCCAACGGCGAGGACGGACGCATCCCCGCACTGCTGGAACTCGCAGGCATGCCGTTCGTGGGCGCGGGCAGCCTGGGCTCCGCCCTGGCCATGGACAAGGGAACGGCCAAAATCCTGTTTCATGCCGCGGGCATTGAGACGCCGGATTTCCTGGTCTTTACCCGCAACCGCATCAAAGAGATCCGCCGCAATGTCACGGAACGCCTCGACTGGCCGGTTTTTGTCAAACCCTGCAACCTGGGGTCATCCGTGGGAATCACCAAGGTAAAGGCTCCCGCGGAATTGGAAGCAGCTGTTGACCTGGCGTTTCGTCACGACTCGCGCATCATCGTCGAACAGGGTATCCAGGGACGGGAGATCGAAGTGGCGGTGATGGGCAACAACCACCTCGAGGTATCCCAGCCCGGTGAACTGATCCCACACAATGATTTCTACGATTACGCGGACAAATACATTGACGGCAAGACCACCTTCTCGATTCCGGCCAACCTGGACCGAAACAGGTCTGAAAAAATCCGTGACCTGGCCGCGCGCGCGTTTCAGAGCCTGTATCTCTTCGGCCTGAGCCGGGTGGATTTTTTCCTGGAAGAGCCCGGTGGACGGATCCTGGTCAATGAAATCAACACCATGCCCGGATTCACCGAGATCAGCATGTTCCCCAAACTCTTCCTTCTCGAAGATTACACGTTTCAATCCCTGGTCACCCGGCTCATCGACTACGGCCTGGCACGGCAAACGGATGGGAGCAGCCGGTAGTGATCGTGCTGGCCGTCGATTTCGGCACCCGCAGGTTGGGGCTTGCCCTGGGCAACACGGAGTTGCGCACCGCCGTTCCCCTTCCGCCTCTGCGCCGTCGCGACCTGGCGCATGACGTTGATTGCCTGAAACGTCTTCAGAAAGAGTACGATGTGGAGTCTCTGCTTTTCGGGCGTCCATCAAACATGGACGGCACCCCGGGACGAATGCAGGCCGCGGCGGAGAACTTCGCCAACCACCTGCGCAAGCAACTGGAGCTGCCGCTTGACTGGCAGGACGAACGCCTGACCAGCGTGGCGGCGGACGAGCTCCTTTCCGACCGGGAACCCGATCCTTTCAAACGCAAGGCCTTGCTCGATTCCGTGGCCGCCATGCTGTTCCTGAACGACTTTTTGGAGTCTCAATGAAAAAACTGATCGTCATCCTGCTGATTGTGGTTCTTGCCTTGTGCGCCTGGGTCGGCTGGCAGGCGTGGCACCAGGTGTTCCGCCCTTTTCAGGCATATGCAGGGACCCTCACCCTGCAAATCCCCCCGGGTGAACCTGTTGCCGTCACGGCGGAACGGCTGGAACGCCGGGGCGTGGTCTCCAGCCGGTCCTGGTTCCTGGTTTATTACCGGCTGTTTCACCGGGGCACCGTGTTCAAGACCGGCGAATACCGTTTCACCAGGCCATTGACCATGAAACAGGTTATCCTCAAGCTCCATCAAGGCCAGGTCGTGCTGCACAAGGTCACTGTCACCGAAGGGCTGACCATCCGGGAAACGGCTGGGACTGTCTGCGCGCAATTGGACATTGACCGGAAAGCCTTTCTGGAAAGCGCAGGGGACCCTACCCCGATTCGGGACCTTGATCCCGATGCGGGTGACCTGGAAGGCTACCTGTATCCGGATACCTATCACGTGCCGGCCACTCTTGACGCCCCGGCCATGGTGTCGCTCATGGTCGAACACTTCCGCGAACGCTTCAACCGCACCCTGGAATGGCGCAGCCACGAAATGAAACTCACGGTTCGCCAGGTGATTACCCTGGCCTCCCTGATCGAGAAAGAGACCGCGGACCGGAGCGAACGTTTCCTGATTTCATCCGTGTTTCATAACCGCCTGCGCATCGGCATGTCCCTGGCCTGTGATCCCACCATCATATATGCATTGAAACGGGACGGAAAATGGCGAGGTAAGCTGGGTTGGGCCGAGCTGAAATACGATTCCCCATATAACACCCGCCTGTACGCGGGCCTGCCGCCGGGACCGATCTGCAACCCGGGCATCGCGTCTATTGAAGCGGCCCTTTACCCGGAAAGCACCAAGTTCCTCTATTTCGTTTCCAAGGACGGGCGCACCCATCATTTTTCCAGGACCCTGCAGGAACACAACCGCGCGGTGCGCAAGTACATCCTGGACAAGTAGACCCCCCGCTCACGAAGATCACACTTTGTTACATTTTTGCAATTGCCGGGATACAGGCATACACTATACTTAATCAAGAGACACCCGGCATGAATGCAAAGATCCTGGTCATCGACGATGACCGAAAACTCAACCGCCTGCTGGAAAGTTACCTGGCCCGGTTTGGGTACCAGGTGCAGTCGCACGCCCACCCCAAGGAAGGCCTGGAAGCATTGCAACGCTACTCTCCGGACCTGGTGATCCTGGATGTCATGCTTCCGGAAATGGACGGCTTCGAGGTTTGCCGTACCATTCGCCGCACCAGTTCAGTTCCGGTGATCATGCTCACGGCCCGGGGAGAAGTGACGGATCGCATCGTCGGTTTGGAAATCGGCGCCGATGATTACCTGCCCAAACCCTTTGAGCCCCGGGAACTGGTTGCAAGAATTCAGACCATCCTGAGGCGAGCCCGGGGAGAGAGCCCATCGCACACCCGCCGCGTGGGCGACCTGTACATGGACCTGGAAAAACGCCGGGTCCTGCTGGCGGAAAAAGAGATCAGCATGACCGGCGCCGAGTTCGAGACCCTGGCGCTGCTGACCCGGCGCCCGGGCGTGGTCTACTCCCGCGACCAGATCATGGAGCACCTTTGGGACATTCAGGATGATGGAGAAAGCCGCTCCGTGGATGTGTTGATCAGCCGGCTGCGTCAGAAGCTGGGAGACGACGCGCGCTCTCCCCGCCTGATCAAAACCGTCTGGGGGGCCGGATATGTATACGTGGGAGGCGACTCTCCGTAATGGGATTGACCCGCCGAATTCGCTCCTCCCTGTTTCTGAAAATCCTGCTGATATTTTCCCTGGCGCTGGTGTTGATGATCCTTTTCATCGCCGGGGCACACCGCCTGCTCTTCAAACCTCCCATGCGCTTCGAAAGCATCCTGAACCACTCGGTCACTTACGCCCAGCTGGTCGCCCGCGATTTGGGAAACCCGCCGGCGCTTGAGCGGGCACAGGATCTGGCCCGACACCTCCACTTGCAAATCCGCTATGAATCCAAGGGCAACGCGTGGTCCACCCATGAAGGTATGGAGGCCCTCGCCCGTCATGAACTGGTCAGCCTGAAGGGAATGGGCGGCGCGACCGCGGGATTCACACCCTACGGCCTATGCGCCCGTATTCCCGTGGAAAGGGGAAACCTGCTCTTTTTGCTGCGACCATGGAAAAAGGGGTTTCATCATCGCGTCAACCAGTTGATCCTCTCCGTTTCCGTACTGGCGGTGCTGTTGATCGTCGGCATCTGGTTCCTGATCCAGGCCCTGTTGCGTCCCATCCGCACCCTGCGTGAAGGCATTGTTAAATTGGGCTCCGGCCAGATGGACTTCCGCATGCACTCCACAAGACAGGACGAACTGGGGGAATTGATCCGTTCATTCAACCGCATGTCGGACCGCATCCGGGAAATGATCCGTTCCCGGGACCGCCTGCTGCTCGATGTGAGCCACGAGATGCGCTCCCCACTGACTCGAATCAAGTTGGCGCTTGAGTTCCTGGAACCGGGTGAACCCCGCCAGGCCATCCTGGAAGACGTCGAAGACGTGGAACGCATGATAACGGCCATCCTGGAGAGCGAGCGCCTGGAAAATCCCCACGGCAGTCTGCAGTTGACATCCGTTTCCCTGCGGGAAGTCGTCACTGAGGTGGGAACGGCCCTGGAAGGCCGGCCGCCTGGAATTCAATGGCAAGGTGTTTCCAGGGATCTGATGGTCCGCGCGGATGTCGAGCGCCTGCGCATTCTTCTGCGCAACATCCTGGATAACGCCCTGCGTCACTCCAGCAATTCCACTCAGCCGGTGGAAGTATCCGCCGAGAATCAAAAAAACGGCATTACCCTGCTGATCCGCGATTACGGCTGCGGCATGGCGCCTGAAGAATTAAGTCATATCTTTGAGCCTTTTTACCGGGCCGACCGCTCGCGCAGCAAGCAGACCGGCGGATATGGCCTGGGCATGAACATGTGCTGGAAAATCATGCATGCCCATGGCGGCAGTATCCATGTAGACAGCCGGCCCGGCCGTGGCACCACGGTTACGCTGGAATTCCCGGCATGATTCAAATATGTTACAATTTCTCACAACTCCCGCAAATATAAGCAACATCCACCCCGTATACTTTCATTCAGGCACCAGATGCAGTTGGGCAACCGAGGAGGACACATGTTCACGATTGTCGGCAAGACCTTTTTCCGCGTCATCGGGTTCATCGCCATCCTGGGATTGGCGGGGCCGGTAACGATATCCCTCCACGGGGCGCCATTATCCGGAAACACACTTACCCTGCAGGAAGCCATACACATCGCGTTACAGCAGAACCCCGACCTGCTGTTGGCGGCAAACCGCTCCCGCAGCAGTGAAATCACGTGGGAAAAACAGCGCGGATCGTTTCTTCCCGATCTAAGCCTCTCTTCATCCGGCAACCGCCAGGCGGGAAAATCCGTGGATCCGGTGAGTGGAGACTACACGGCTTCCGCTTATACCCGGTTCAGCCTGAACCTCTCTTCCAGCCTGACGCTTTTCAACGGTTTCGCCAATACGTCCAGCCTCCACCAAACGCGGGAAAACCGGGATGCCGCTCAGGCTGAGTTGTCACGCACGCGCCAGGGCGTTGTCTTTTCCGTAACCAATGAATTCGTTCGATCCCTCACGGCACGCAGTTTCGTATCCGTGGAAAAAGAGAATCATAAAGCCCAGGAAAATCTCTTGAAACAAATCAGCGCGTTTTTTGAAGCCGGACGGCGCTCGGTGGCGGACCTCTACCAGCAGCAAGCGGAAATCGCCGCCTCTGAATACCGCTTGCAGGAAGCGGAACGTGCCTACCAGGAAGCAGCGATTGCCCTGCTGCAATCGCTGGGTCGGGATCCCGGCATGGATATCCTGCTTCAGGAACCTGCGGTTGATGAAATGGTGAAAAGTCTTCAGGTTATCCTTGATGATCATTCCGCCTCAGCGGAGAATATTCCGGACCGGCCGGATATCGCGGCCGGGGAAAATCGCGTGGCCGCGGCCCGGTACGCGGTCCGTGCCGCGCGTTCAGGTTATTACCCGCGCCTGTCGGTTTCCGCCGGAGTGGGAAGTTCTTATTCGAGTGCCATTCCGGGATCGGACCTGGAAGACCAGCTGCTGGACCGCAACCTGTCGGCAAGTATCAGCCTGAACCTGGCCGTTCCCCTGTTTGACCGCGGCCTGACCCGTCAGGAAGTGGCCGCGGCAAAGATCCAATTGGATAACGAACAAGTAACCCTTGCGCGTCGGCGTCGCCAGGTCACCGCCGAAGTCCGCCAGGCGCGGTTGAACTGGGAAAGCGCATCCAGACAGCTTGCCAGTGCCAACACGCAATTGAAATACGCCGGAGCCGCCCTGAACAGTGTAGAAGACCGGTACCGCGCCAGTACCGCCACCCTGTCCGAAGTCAGCCAGTCAAGGGCCCTGTACAGGCAAGCCCGCTACAATCACGTGGCGGCGCGTTACACCCTGTTGCTTCGCGGCCTGGAGATCCTCTACAGCCGGGGAGACGAAGAGAATCTGCTGGCCCTGGTCACTGAATCGGCTATGGATGATGCTGCCGCACCCGCAACACAAGGAGAACATGAATGAAACGAAAACACTGGATACGAATCGGCATTGCCGCAATAATTGTCGTGCTGTTGATTGTGTGGCAAAAGCCCGGAAAAGAGAAATCCGATGATGCCCTTTACACGACAACCGCCCTGACCCGGGGCAACATTGAAAACACGGTTTCCGCAACGGGTGCGCTCAGCGCCCTGGAGACCGTGGAAGTGGGGGCCCAGGTTTCCGGCATCATTGAAAAACTTTTGGTTGATTTCAACAGTTCCGTCACCAAGGGGCAATTGCTGGCCGTACTGGACAAAACCCCTTTCCGGGTTTCCGTGCAGGAAGCACAGGCCAGGGTGGACAGCGCCGCGGCCGAGCTGGAACGCCTGGAAACGGAACTGGAGCGCAACCGCCCGCTTTTCGAAAATGGACACATCTCGCAAACAGAGTTCCTGCAGTGGAAAACCCAGGCCGCCACGGCCCGTGCCAACCTGAAAAGCGCCCAGGCCACATTGAAGCGCGCCCGGACCAACCTGGGGTACACGGAAATCCGCTCCCCCATGGATGGAACCGTAATCGAACGCACGGTAGACGAAGGCCAGACCATTGCCGCCAGTTTCCAGGCGCCCAAACTCTTTCTTATCGCCCGGGACCTGACCAAGATGCAGATCGAAGCCTTAGTGGATGAAAGCGACATCGGCCTCATCCGTCAGGGTCAGCAAACCCGCTTTTCCGTTCAATCCTATCCGGATCGCCGATTCACCGGCACGGTGCGCCAGATCCGTTTACAACCGACTACCATCAACAATGTGGTCAATTACACGGTGGTTGTGGACGCGGAAAACCGCGACCGCGTACTTTTACCCGGCATGACCGCTACGGTGGATTTCCTGGTCGAATACAAAGAGAATGTACTGATGGTGCCCAACAGCGCCCTGAACCTGCGTCCATCGGAAGGAATTGAAATTGAGCGTACCCAGGCTCCCGATTCCGCGACCGCCAATTCCGGGAAAGCAGTCCCCTCCGCAACGGGTGCTCCGGAGAATACGCGGAAACAGATGGGTTACGTTTTTGTTCCCCTGGAAAAAGAGAAACTCCGCATCGTTTTCTTTCGCAAGGGCGCGACTGATGCATCCCACACCGAGATAGCGGCCTCCCGGGAACTGGAGGAAGGCACCCGGGTGGTTACCAAGTTCACCAATCCACCGGCGGCATCCAACAACAACCGGCGCAATCCCTTCATGATGGGTGGCCCGCCGCGGGGAGGAAGGCCCCGGTAAGGGCGGATTCAGACCATGAACGCCATCGAACTGAAAGGTATTGAAAAAACGTACATCATGGGGGTTGTGCGCGTTCCCGCCCTGCGCGGGGTGGACCTGGAAATCCATTCCGGAGAATTCGTCGCCATCATGGGGGCTTCCGGTTCGGGAAAATCAACGCTTATGAATATCCTGGGTTGCCTGGACTACCCCACCGGGGGAACCTACACCCTGGACGGCACGCGGGTGGACCGCATGAACCGCCGTCAACTGGCCGACATCCGCAACCGCCGCATCGGCTTCGTGTTCCAGGGATTCAACCTGTTGGCCCGTACCTCCGCCCTCGAAAATGTCGAACTGCCGTTGCTGTATTTCCGTGGAGATGAAAGGTTGCCGGCCCGGGAAATGGCCCGAAAAGCCCTTGAACGCGTCGGCCTGGGCGACCGCCTGGACCATGAGCCGACTCAACTCTCAGGGGGGCAGCAACAGCGTGTGGCCATTGCCCGCGCCCTGGTGAACCGTCCGGCCCTGGTGTTGGCTGACGAGCCCACCGGCAATCTGGATACCACGACTTCAAATGACGTGATGAAGCTTTTCCAGGAACTCAATGATGATGGTGTAACCATAGTGCTGGTTACCCACGAGCCCGATATCGCCCGTTTCGCCAAACGCATCGTGGAGCTCCGGGACGGACAAAAAATTCGGGACGTACTCGTAGATGACCGCATCCAGGCAGGCAACGGCAAGTCGGCATTCAGCACCTCCCGGGAGGCCCAATCATGAAATTCGAGCGACTCATCCGCGCTGCCGTTCGCAGCATCACCAAGAATCGCATGCGCAGCTTCCTGACCATGCTGGGTATCATCATCGGTGTAGGCGCCGTCATCGCCCTGGTCGCCATCGGCCAGGGCGCTTCGGCGGATATTGAGAGCCAGATCGACGCCCTGGGCACCAACCTGATCATGATCCGTTCGGGATCGTCCTATCGCGGCGGCGTCAGCCGCGGGGCCGGAAGCCTGCAGACCCTCTCCATGGAAGATGTAGAAGAGTTGCGAAAGCGCGCTGCTCTGCTGGACTACGTATCACCGGACATCACCGCCGGCGTCCAGGCCATCGCCATGGAAAAGAACTGGGCCACCCAGATCCACGGCGTATCGGTGAACTATCCGTTTATCCGCAACTGGGTAATTAAAAGCGGCAATTTTTTTTCAGAGCAGGATGTACGCGGGCGGCGCAAGGTTGCCGTTCTGGGTGATAGGGTTGCGAAAGAGATTTTTGGAGAACGCGACCCCATCGGCGCCAGAATCCGCATCAACAAAGTCCCCTTCACGGTGGTCGGAACCCTGAAGGAAAAGGGCGACGCCATGATGGGCGACCAGGATGACCTCATCCTGGCACCTTCCACTACTGTACTCTACCGCCTGTCCGACGGCAAAACAGTTCGCTCAATCCTGGCCAGCGCCAAAGAAAACGCTCCCATGGAAGCAGTGGAATCCGAGATCCGCGACATTCTGCGCGACACCCATCGCCTGAAAGCAGCCGACGAAGATGACTTCCAGATCCGCAGTCAGACGGAGATCCTTGAACGGGTGACAGGTGTCACCAACACCATGACCATGCTGCTGGGAGCCATCGCCGCGGTATCACTGCTGGTCGGCGGAATCGGCATCATGAACATCATGCTGGTGTCGGTGACGGAACGCACCCGCGAAATCGGCATCCGCATGGCGGTTGGGGCCCGCAGCAGTGATATCCTGGTCCAATTCCTGGTGGAGGCGGTCATCCTCAGCCTTGTGGGGGGATTCATCGGCATCCTGGTCGGCCTGGGCCTGGGCGTGGGCATCTCCAGGTTGATCAATACGGGATTAATCGTGGACCCGGTGATCACCGTAATCGCCGTGGTTTTTTCAGCGGCGGTGGGGGTGTTTTTCGGTTTCTATCCCGCCCGCAAGGCATCCCTGCTGAATCCCATCGAAGCGTTGCATTACGAATAACCACAACCCAAGCGTTGTGTACGCTTGCATTCGCTTACGCTTTATCCCGCTACGGGCATTTGTACCCTCTGGGTAATCATCCTCATGGCCGTTCAATCACCAATGTGTGCATATACACACGGAACGCAAGAGGTCCAAGAATCAACGAGGAATTGGAACGGGCGATCTTCAGCTTCGCCCCGACACAGACCCCGAACCGCACCTCCCCCTCCCAGCAAGCGGCTGCATCACATGGTCTTGAAGGAAAGTGGGGAGCGTATCATCAAACGTTGGGATGGGAGGTCAATTACTCGATCTCCCGGCAGGGGGGAAAGTATATAGGTAAAAAATTCTGGCGTGATGGAAGTGTATGGTCAGATAAGGAATACAGGCGAAGAAAGAGACTCACCGATTTCGGCCCCTGGTGCTTCCGGGATGAAAACATTTACTTTGTCGTCAGTACCACGCCTGCATTCGAGCCCTCATTGAATCGCGAAGTATTCCGCGGGGATTACTGTGAAGATGGGATGCCTTGGAAAACAAATGGCTACGTGAAATCAAAAATCCTGCTTTGGCTGGAAGGGCGGGACACCCTTAAGATGAAACAGTATAGTGCTGCAAACGGAAGATGGGGTGGAGTTGTGACCAAGCAAAGAATCAAATAGCCTGAAATGGATTGCATGCCTGAAAAAGGAAAATTTGAAGCTCATTAGCAGGAAAATGGATTTCATAATTTGACGGTTCAGTCCGTCTCTTTTTGAGGTACAGCCACAGGCAATTTTCCATGATACATGAAGCTTCATTTCCGCCGCGACAAGAAATCAGGATTCCGTGTGACCCCCCCCAAAACGTTCCGCCGCTGCAATTATCCTCCGGGAAATGCCGGGACGGCAACCATGTGCCTATTCCTGTAACAGGAAATCGATCAGATTCATGTGTTCAATGCCGTTTCTGTCCGCAGAAAAAACCTTATCCATGGATATCACGATTTTCCGGTAATTGTCCTTAACCTTTTCAAGGTTACCAAACTCCCTGGAGATGATTTCCGGTGAGCCAAGACTGTAACAAACCTGATAATAGGTTCGTTCATTCTGTTTCTCGGCGACGAAATCTATTTCCATTCCGTCCATTACGCCGATGAAAACCCGATATCCTCGATAGAGCAATTCATTATAAACGATATTCTCCAGAATACCGTTGATATCACTTCCCCTGAAACCGATCAAACCATTTCTCAAGCCTATATCCGTCAAAAAGATTTTATCGTAGTATTCCAATATCTTTCTGCCTTTCAGATCAAAGCGGGCCGCTTTCTTGAACAAAAAGCCATCCTCCAGATGTGAAATGTAGTTCAACACCGTATCGGTGGTGATCGAAAACCGCTGGGATTTAAAATAATCCGCTATACGTTTAGCCGTGGTGATATTTCCGATATTGTCCATAAGATACTTCACGATCCTCTCCAGAGCTGATACATCGCGAATCTTATGCCGCGAGACAACATCTTTAAGCATGACCGTGTTAAGGATTGAGTTTAGATAGCCGAAAACCGTATGGTCATCAAAATTGAGAAAATGGATGCCCGGCAGACCGCCGTATTTCAGAAAATTTATAAACTCCTCTTCCTGATCGCTTTCTTCTTCTTTTCTCCGGAATTTTAAGAACTCCCCGAAAGACAACGGGTGCACCGGAATTTCAATATAGCGGCCACTTATCAGAGTTGCGAGCTCGGATGACAATATGCGGGCATTGGAACCTGAAACAATAATATCTGCGATTCTATCAGCCAACATGGAATTAATGGTTTTCTCCCAGTCTTCGATTTCCTGGACCTCATCTATGAGCACATACTTTTTACCCGCAACGATTTTCAATCTTTTTTCGACATAGTTATTCAAATCCCTGAAATTTCTGATTTCGTCGAATCGCAATGACTCCTTATTGATGTACACGATGCTTTTTTCCGGAACCCCTTGCCCGATCAACCTGTCAACCAAAGTCTTCATGATGGAACTCTTGCCCACCCGCCTCATTCCGGTGAGAACTTTTATAATGGGTTTATCAAGGTAATTCTCCAACTTGTTTATATATTCCGAACGCAAAAGAAGATTTTCATTTTCAAACATATTACCCCCTTGTTTTCGATTATAATCGAAGTTTTCTGGATAATCAAGACAATCTTCGGCTATAAGCGAAGATTATTGTATTGTTGTGACGGGGGTCTTGCATGAGTACTTTTCTCGCTTCTCCATGCGCTGGTCCCAACTGTTTCATGCGACCTCATTCAACCGCAATTGTCCCTTTGTCACCCTGACTCCTGAATTTATCTCCTTTCTTTCCGTGTCTCCTGCTTCCTGTCCCCTGCCACCTTCCTTTCACCTCGCCCCGGACAACCCGTCGAGGCCTTGGCGAAGGCGGACCTCGCCAACTTTCCAATTCTCCTCTCCTTAAATCTGATTCAAAATGTTATAATGCAAGACCCCTTCAAAAGGAGATGTCATGAAAAAAAAAGATATCCTGATCGGTTTGGTATCTCTGTTTGTGTTGGTATCCGGATTTGCCGACGGCGCGCGAGAGCTTCCCTTGTTGATTAAATCGTTAAAAATCGGGACCAAATTCAACACCGGCGCTGAGAATGTCCATACCTTTGAGTCGCAAGATGGAAAGTTGAGCTATGTCTGGATGTGTCCTGATGAGGATTTCCCCGTCAATGTTGAGTTGGATGCCGAAGGAAAGATCGCTCGCCTTGCCTGGGAAACGACTGCACAGAATCAGGAAGAGGCCGCTACTCTGGCGGATGAACATAAAACGGAATACCAGCAATTTTTTCGCGGCCGCACGGAACTGGACCAAGGATATGCCATTCATTTTGAAAGCGATACGCTGCATTATGTCATCCGTGTCGAAGCCACCCTGGTCACTTTTATGACCATCGCGAAGGGAAAAGGGATCGACGTCGAGTTATGGCTTAAGTGACACTCCTTCTTTTTTTGGGAAAAGTAAATTGGCGACGGTGCTGTAGTGCGCCCGCAAGGCATCCATGCTGAATCCCATCGAAGCGTTGCATTACGAATAACCGTTCAACCTTTTTCGGCCTTGCGGCGGGAAATCAGTTCGTCCGCATCGATGCCGCGGTTTTCCAGGTGTTCCCGCACCAGCCGCTCGGCAATGGTATCCAGCTTGGGCTGCAGGGCGGCGGTAATGATTTCGGGAGTGACTTCTTCGGGGACTTTCAACAGGTTGCGTTTCCAATGCACCAGGTAGCCGGACAGGCACATGGGTTGAACCCGGCTGTAGAACTTGGGATTGAATACGTCCAGGGGTGATTTTCCGGTACGGTACATGCTGTTGAAGTCGATTCTGGCGCCGAGGCGCTGCAGTTCATTTCGGCGATCTTCCCGGGTGTTCAGGTCATACACCACGGGCAGGTATTCCACTTCAAAGCGGGCGGCGAAATCCTTGATCATGGAGAGGAACTCGGGGAAATTATCACCCGTGACCAGGATCTTTTTGCCGTCCGGAGCCTGTTCCCAATTGGCGCCATCGGTAAAAACCGGGATATCGTGTTCAAGGGCGTAGATCACGCTGGCCAGGGCCATGCTGGCACGGCAAGGCATGCACCAGGCCGCTTCTTTGCCAAACTCTTTGCTGGTTTCCTTGTAGTCCCGCACCGCCATTTCCTTGAACAAATGGCGGATATCCATCACCTGGTGAGTTATTTTCTCTTTTCCATGCAGGGATTGCAGCAGTTCCACGTTGGGCCGGTTGGCCTTGAGCAAAATGTGCATGTACCCTTTGTCAAAGGTCAGCAAATGGACCCGGTCGTAACGCCCGGCCAGATAGTGAGCCGCGTAAAGGGAATCAATCCCCCCGGAAAACTCGATTACCACTTCGTTTTTCATTATTCCTCCATACATTCGCTTTTCATGTAATGAACTCAGGTAACGACACCATGAAGAATGAAGCCCGCCAGTCCGGCCAGGGGCAGGATCAGGAAGGCAACCACAACATTGAAATAGCGGTACACCCATCCACCCAGGGCCGGGGACTTGCGCATAAGGCGCCCGCTCCACCGGGCCCGAAACGCTGAACTGAAGATGAATGGATCATTCAACAGGCGGCGGGCCAACCCCCGTTCCAGGGAAACATATTCCTTCCGGAAATTCCGGCGGCGTTGAGCCATGCCGGGCCCGACCACCGATATCAGCGTCAGCAGCAGATAGATTGCGGCGCCGACAACCGCCACCAGTATCCACATGACAAGGGGAATAATCAAGATGCGTCCTTTGTGATTGCGTACGGAACAGCATCCCATATGTCACCTCTTTTTCAGGACTTGAGCCGGTTGTTTCGTTTTCATGCCCGGTACGTAAGCCGATGAATATTGGCAAATGCTTCCACGGCCTGATCCACTTCCGACACAGTATTGTAAGGCCCGAATGAAAAACGCAAGCTCTCCGACAGGCCGCGGCGGTTAAAGAATGCATGGGCGCAATGCCTGCCCGGCCGGACCATTACCGCCGCAGATTCATTGAGTAAACGCGCTGTGTCCATGGCATCCATTCCTTTCAGAATCAGGTTACAGATCCCGGCCCTGCGGACGGCATCTTTGGGTCCCAGAATACGCACTCCCGGGAATTCGGACAGACGATCCGTGATATGGCGGTTCAATTCCACCAGGTGACGATGAATATGGCGATGGCCCAGTCGATCCACCAAATCCGCCGCTGCCGCGGCCCCGATAGCCCCGGCGTAATCCTGCAATCCAGCCTCGAAGCGCTGTGGAACCTCCGCGGGCACGTAATGGTTCAAGGTCGAATCAATCACCGTGTCACCGCCCGTAAGGTGAGGATCCAAGGCTTTCAGAAGTTCCAACCGGCCATAGAGGACGCCCATTCCGGTCGGTCCCATCATTTTATGCATCGACGCCACCATGAAGTCGACGCCAAGACGGCGCACATCCACTTTCTGATGCAAGACGCTCTGGGCGACATCCAGGCAAACCAGACTTCCATGCTTGCGGGCGATGGAAACGATCTCACTGATTGGGAAAGTGACGCCGGTGACGTTTGATGTATGCAATAACGATACAAGTTTGACGCTGCCGTCCATGGCGCGTTCAAAGGCGCGCATGTCGAACCCGGTATCTTCCAGTGTGGGGATCACGATTCTGCGAATCCCCCGGTGTTTTTCCGCCCATTGCCATGGGATGAGATTGGAGTTGTGTTCCAACTCGCTGGTCAAAACCGAATCACCCGGAGCGAAAGCAATCCCCCGCGACAGCACGTTCAAACCTTCCGTGGCGTTGCGCAGAAACACGATCTCGTTTGGAGAACGGGCATTGAAAAACCGTTGCAGGCGGCTTCTGGCCGCCGCGAATGCAGTGGAAGTTCGTGCGGCGAAATCATGGTCCGCGCGTCCATGGCAACCGGGGAAACCATGGTAGTAATCCATCATGGCATTGGTGACACTCAACGGTTTCAAGGTCATGCAGGCGTTGTCGAAATAAACAGGGAGTTTTCCCTTGCGGCGTGCGGTCAGTACGGGAAACTCTTTTCTCAGTTCATCGGGTTTCATTATTCAGCCCACCCTTAAAGTCCGGGCAACTGATCAATTGTACTAATTTTGGTTACCTTTAGTCAAGTAAAAATGCCGACACTTTTCTTTTTTTTTAAGGATTTGCCTGCAAAAGAAATCCATGATACTATAAAAGGTAACAACATAAGGTACGTTAATGAAAATATCAGCGCGGACAAGATACGCGATACGCATCCTGGTTGAACTGGGAACGGATATGTCCCGAGTTCATTCCCTGCGGGAAGTGGAGGCCGGCCAGCAGATATCCGCCAAGTTCGCCAAGCAGATTCTGCAACCCCTGGAAAGCCGGAGTTTGATCACCAGTCGGCGCGGCGCCCGCGGCGGGTACAGACTGAAGATTGATCCCAACCAGGTTTCACTCCTGGACGTGTTCAAGATCACCGGAGAACCCCTGCTTACCGCTCCCTGTGTCAATGACTTAGAGTATTGTCCCCGCAACCACGGTTGCGGCGCCCGCAGTCACTGGCAAGCCCTGGACAAACTGATCCGGGACTATCTGGAGCAGACCACCATCGCCGACCTGATCCGAGCGGAAAAACGCGACTCAGTTGTCCCGGACTCCTGAAGAAACTTTCTCCTTAATCGCGACCATACGCCAGGCAATGCGAAACACCAGGGGACGTATGCGAACTATGGTGAAACCGCATGCGCCAACCAATTTCCGAAACTCTGAAACCGACATGAATTCATCAATAGATCGATTCAACCACGCCGCATCCCGGCCCAACCCGGTGACTTTGCCATAGACCCACGGAACGATCCTGCCCAGGTAGATACGGAAAAAAGCCCGTAACAGCCGGGAACGGGGAGGAAAGAAATCCAATACCATGAGGATCCCCCCCGGACGCAGGGTCCTATGGCATTCCCGGATGGTTTTTTCCAGGCTTTCCAGGTTGCGCATAACAAATCCTGAAATCACCCCGTCCCAGGTATTATCGCGGAACGGCAGGGCTTCTCCCTGTGCCTGGATGGGCAGGAAAGCCCTTCCAAACCTTTTCCCCCTGGCCAGCATGGCGTAACTCGGATCGACACCAACGCAGAAAGCCCGTTGTTTTGCCAGGCCCTCGGACATCTGCCCGCCCCCGCTTCCCAGGTCAAGGATGCGGCCGCTCAGTGAAAGTCCCTGCAGGGAGCGATACCGCCACCAGGCATCCAAACCCAGGCTGGACAAGTGGTTGAAGCGATCGTAATGATCCGCCATGCGGCCAAACAGTCCCTGCGGCCGCGAATTGCTCGGGTCCGGTCGCTTTGTCAAATCCGGATTATTCCACCCGGGCGCGTCGCGAATCCCAGTACAGGTAACCCAGCAGCAGCAGGAACATGACAAAACCCAGGGCCTCGCCGCCGAATGATTCCTGCCAGTGCTCGGTCCCCAGGGACCGGATCATGGACCATCCTTCGCCGAATACCAGTTGGCCGAAATATATAATGGCCGCGGCCACTACTCCCATGATGGCCCCTCCGGCAATGAATCCGGATGCAATCAGGGTCCCCCGCTCCTTGCGCGCAGTCTGCAGTTTTTTGTCACTGGTGCTGCGGGAAACAAAATGCGCGATCAGGCCGCCGGCCAGCAGGGGTGTGTTGAGGTAAAGCGGCAGGTACATCCCCAGGGCGAAGGCCAGCGGAGGAACACCGATGAACTCCAGGACGATGGCCAACATGATTCCCGCCAGGTAAAGCAGCCAGGGAGCCGGTTGGCCGGTCATCAAGGGCTTTAGTACCGCAGCCATGGCCGAAGCCTGGGGCGCTTCCAGTCCACCCGGACCGAAGCCATAGGTCTTGTAGAGCATCAAAATCACCAGGCCGACCGCGGCCGCGGAAAGCAGGGTACCCAGAAACTTGTAACGCTGCTGGGTTACCGGAGTTGTGCCAAGCCAGTACCCGATCTTTAAGTCGGTGATAAAGCCTCCGGCCATGGCCAGGGCGGTGCACACGACACCTCCGATCAACAGCGCGGCCAACATGCCCTGTTCACCTTTCAGGCCCACGGACACGAGAATCACCGAAGAAATGATCAGGGTCATCAGCGTCATTCCCGATACGGGGTTCGTGCCCACTATGGCGATGGCCCGGGCGGAAACCGTGGTAAACAGGAAAGAGATGATGGTCACGATGACCAGGCCGACCAGGGCATGGTACCAGTTGCCTCCCACAACGCCCAGCAGGAAAAAGGCGAACACACCTATCAACGTTGCAAAAATCAGGATGACATTCCATTTCATGGACATGTCGCGCTGCAGGCGTTCCGGGCGCTCAATGCCTTGTTCACTTCCCTTGCCGGTGATTTCACGGGCGGCCAGCCGGAAGGCGCCCACGATGATGCCGCGAGACTTGATAATGCCGATAATCCCGGCCGCGGCAATGCCGCCGATACCGATATGGCGCACGTATTCACTGAAGATCTCAATCGGAAGCATATCGGATATGGGCTTGGCGGCGTTCAGGATGGGTGCGGGATTGAACTGGCCGATGTAGTAGATGGCCGGCACCAGTACCCACCAGGAAAGAAAGGATCCGCAGGCGATAATCAGGGAATACTTCAGGCCGATGATATAACCAAGGCCGGTTACGGCCGCCCCGATATTGATGTTGAATTCCAATTTCACGGAATCCGCCAGTTTGCGGCCCCAGGAAAACACCCGGGTGGAAACGATCTCTTTCCAGAAACCCAGGCCGGAAACCATGAAGTCGTACAAGCCGCCGATGAACAGCGCTTTAACCAGGATTCGTGCCTGGTTCCCGCCCGCTTCCCCGGCCACCAGCACCTCGGTGGTCGCCGTGGCTTCGGGAAAGGGGAACTCCCCGTGCATATCCGCCACGAAATACTTGCGGAAAGGAATCAGGAAAAGGATACCCATGAACCCGCCCAGCAAAGATGCCAGAAACACCTGCATGAACGTGGCTTCAAGACCCAGAATGTAGAGTCCGGGTATGGTAAAGATGGCCCCGGCGACGATCAGTCCCGAACTGGCACCGATGGACTGGATGATCACGTTCTCCGACAAGGCGTTGCGCCGCCCCGTCATGACCGAAAATCCCACGGCCAGGATGGCGATGGGTATGGCGGCCTCAAACACCTGGCCGATCTTCAGGCCAAGATAAGCCGCGGCCATTGAAAACAAAACCGCATAAAACATGCCCCAGAAAAGTGAATATGGGGTCACTTCCGGCAACGGCCGGTCAGCGGGAACCACGGGACGATACGTTTCTCCTTCTTCCAGCTTGCGATAGGCGTTTTCCGGCAAGCCGGTGGGACGATCCCGCCCCCTGAGTTCATCATGGCTCATGCTAGGCCACCTCCATTTCGAAACGCTTCCCGCCGCCAAAAATGGGCGGAAATACAGGTTGAGGCTAGCATACCACCCACGCTAATTCAAGGCAAATTCAAGACGTCGCCGGTAAACGGAAATCGCGGCCTTCACCGGCTTGCGGTTGACACCCGAATCGGGCCTGTGCTACCATGCAAAGCGGGTCTTGAGGGCAAAACCGCCTTTCTGGAGGGTGTCATGGACGTATCCACAAGTTACATGGGATTGGAATTGCGCAACCCCATCATTATCGGCAGTTGTGGTTTCACGGGTTCCTTGGACAGCATTCGTCGCCTGGAGGATCACGGTGCGGCCGCAGTGGTGCTCAAGTCCATTTTCGAAGAGCAGATCCTGAATGAAGCCGGCACCCTGCACGAAGGCTCGATGGGCCACGCCGAAGCCGCGGATTACATCACCCAGTACACCCGACGCCACAGCCTGGACGAATACCTGCGCCTCATTCGCGACAGCCGGGAAAAAACCGGCATCCCCGTAATTGCCAGCATCAACTGCATTTCCGCTTCCGAGTGGACGGAATACGCCCGCCAGATCGAGCAGGCCGGCGCCCATGCGCTGGAACTCAACCTGTTCGTATTGCCCGCGGATACGCAACAGGACGGGGAAGCCATTGAAGGAATATATTTCGACATCGTCAGCCAGGTCACGGCCCAGGTAGTCATTCCCGTGGCGCTGAAAATCAGCCCCTATTTTTCCAGCCTGGCCAACACGGCATTTAACCTGTCGGTACGCAATGTGGCCGCCCTGGTCCTGTTCAACCGCTTTTACAGTCCGGACATAGATATTAAATCGATGAAAGTCATCAACGGAGAAGTCACCAGCTGCCCCAACGAGAATGCGATGGTATTGCGCTGGATCGCCTTATTGGCGGGCCGGGTTCACTGCGACCTGGCCGCCACTACCGGAATCCACGATGGGACCGCGGTAATCAAGAACCTTCTGGCCGGAGCCGCGGTTGTGCAGATCGCGTCGTCCATCTACAAACAGGGACCCAAAGTCGTGGCTTCCATGCTGACGGAAATCCGACAATGGATGGAGGAGTCCGGTGTGACGCGGCTTTATGATGTGATCGGCCGACTGAGCCGCAGGAACATCGATGCCCCGCAACTCTATGAGCGCGCCCAATTCATGAAATACTTCGCCGGCGCTAGAGACTGATTTCCCTGCCGGCAAAATGGCGTCGGGAATGCCTCTGACAGATACACCAAACGCCCTTTTTTTCACACGCTGGTGGATAGCCGCTCGTCCCTTCTCATTTCCCGCCTCCACCATGCCTGTACTTTTCGGAGCTCTGCTGGCCGCCGTTCTGACTGCCGGGTCGCCGCACTGGGGACGTTTGCTGCTGTCTTTGGCGGCCATGCTGCTGCTGCAATCCGGCGCCAACATCCTCAATGATGCAACCGATTTCCGCTGCGGACTGGATCGGGAACCCACTCCCGGCAGCGGCGCCGTGGTGCGACACCTGCTGACACCTCGCCAGGCCCTTCACGGCGCCGCACTGCTCTTTGGCATGGGCACACTGTTGGGTCTTTTCCTTGCCTGGCAAACCACGTGGTGGCTGCTGGCCGTAGGCGCTACCGGAGTCTTTCTGGGCGTTTTCTATTCCCCTGGAGGCCGGTCGGGCTTGAAATACCACGGCTTGGGCGATCTCGCGGTTCTGACCGCTTTCGGCCTGCTGGGCAGCCTGGGAGCCTGGATGGTGCAGACCGGCTCCGCCGCCTGGCTGCCCGTGATTTTCGCCCTGCCCCAGGCCCTGCTGGTGGCGGCCATTCTTCACGCCAACAACTGGAGGGACGCCCCCACGGATCACCGCGGAGGCATCCTTACCCCGGCCATCATACTGGGTGACCGCGGTTCGTCTATCTATTTCCACGCCCTGCTGATCTTACCGTTCCTGCTGGTGCCCTCGTTTGTGGTGTTGCCACGCTGGGTTGCCCCGCATCTTTCTCCCCTGCCGGCAGCCTGCCTGGCATCCCTGGCGGCCTTTCCTGTTGCCCGGCGCCTTCTCGTCCGCACGCGGCAACGCCACTCCGCCACGGATCGTGCGGACTTTCCAGCGCTTGACGGCGCCACAGCACGATTGAATCTGATTTTCGGCCTGCTGCTCAACGCCGGCCTGGCGTTCCACCTGGTGCTGCAACCGTAATAC
>Ga0129302_1000878_pt1 | contig 22319 bp, 23 predicted proteins | sample BlaSprsedimmetaG_FD_94476 | JGI IMG/M metagenome (GOLD analysis project Ga0129302, IMG submission 94476) | Hot spring sediment bacterial and archeal communities from California, USA to study Microbial Dark Matter (Phase II) - Blank Spring... | ecosystem: Environmental > Aquatic > Thermal springs...
AATTTAAGCAATAAAGAAATAAGATAAAAGCCTAGCCTAAAGCCCGGTTTCTCTTAATCTTTCCTCAAAAGGAGCCAGGGGCTTCAAATAAGGGGGTTTCTTTCCTAGAGGCGGAGAGTTCGACAAAATAAAGGTTAGCCTTTCATTTAATGTTGACTCATCAAGTTGAGCGGAAGCATCTTCAATTGACAACCTTGCATCCGCCGGAATCTTTTCATGATAAAGCTTTTTCATCTTATCCGGGAAAGCCTGAATGATTTGCCTGTAAAGGCTGGAACAGTTATGAATTCCCTCAAGGCAGAACATAGCCAGCCTGGAATTATCCTTTTTTCCACCTATAAGAACTACTGAATTGCCGAATATGTCCTTCCATTCTGAATTTTTTAGCTTGCTGCCTATGCTATCAAAATTTACCCTTGACTGGTCAATATACCCAATAATCTCTTCAGCAGCATTGGGTTTTTTTCTCTTACTAACGCCATAATCTACGCTTATCCCATTAAGAGTGAGGTAATGAGCAGCTATAAACCTGTCAATATTAAGCCTGGAAGGGCAATTTCCGGAAAAGCGAACCTGGTCAAAAGAATTGCCAAAAAAAGAATCAGGGGAGAAGCCAAAAGCCTCTGAATTGTGAAGAAAAAGCTCAACAACAGCATCCAAAAAAGAAGTATGAAGGCTCGGGTCTGATTTTAAAGGGCTGCTTCTTAACTTCTGAAATACTGTTGAAGACAAGAAATACAGATCGTCCTGGGTTTTTGAGAATGCCTGCAGAAAGGGCCTGTCAGCTTCAATTGGAAAAGCCCTCTCAAACACAAAAATATTGCTTTTTCCTGCATAGGGTTCATAGTAGCCAAAGCCTAAGGCACTTGAATAAGCCTGAACTGGCAGGTCATCGTAGTTTTTCATGTTTAAAGGAGAGCATCAAATCTTTATAAAGTTACTGAAAAGTAGTCAAATTAAGTGTGGAGAGAAAAGTTTGAAAAGAATTTTTTTTAAAAGCTGTAAGAAATATTGATAAAAACAGAGGTTCAGCCTAATTGCCTGCCTTTCTTGCTATCTCCCTGACTTTCCCTGAGCTCCCTTGCCTGCAGATGAGAATCTTGCCATTCTGCTGTACAACAATCAGGCCCTCTATGTCAACCAGCAACACCTTGTCTTTGGCAATTACAAGATTATTGCTGCTGTTTTCCTGGATTGTGCTTGAGAGAAGTATGCTGCTGTTTTCGTCTTTTTCATATACATCAAAAAGCGAGTCAAAACTGCCTAAGTCGTTCCAGTCTAGCGAAACCGGGACACAGGCAACCTTGCTTGAATTTTCAAGGATTCCGTAGTCTATTGATATTGGCTCAATTATGCTGAATATTTTCTTTATTTCTGAATAATTCTCAAAGGCATTATGAGTTTGCTTCTGGTGAGCTGCTGTTTCTTGCTTCATTACTTTTGAGCTGAAAAGGAATATGCCTGCGTTCCACAAATAGCCTTTCTTAATGTATTCTTTAGCTGTTTCCTTGCCTGGCTTCTCTTTAAACTCATCAACAAGAAACCCGTTTTCAACCTGCCTGCCTAAGCTTATGTAGCCATAGCCTGTATGCGGTTTCTTTGGCTTAATTCCAAAAGTGATTATATGGCTCTCAGCAAGCTTCATGCTTTGGTTGATTGCTTCCAGAAGTATGGCTTCATTTTTAATCAGGTGGTCTGAAGGTAAAACAGCATATGTATCCTCTTTTGCCTGGCTGTATATTCCATAGAGTATTGCCGGCAGTGTGTTCCTCCTGTCCGGCTCAAGCAGAACGTTCTGTTCAAAGGGAGGCTCAATCTCAATAACCTGAGACAGGATTTTTTGTTTTAATGTGCTATTCGTGACAATTATCACGTCCTTTTTGGCTGCAAGCTTTCTTGCACGCTTATAAGCCATCTGGAAAAGAGAGCATTCTTGGCCAGGAAAAACAACAAACTGCTTGGGGTTTTCAGGCGTGCTGAATGGAAAAAGCCTTTCTCCTGCCCCGCCAACAAGAATTATTACTTTCATTATTCTTCAGTTTATCTTTTCTTTTAAATAATTTTTCAATTTTAGTGCGAAACCAAGCGAAAGTGTTAAATATCCGGACTGTTTTAGCTTTGGCATGAAATCCTATCTAATTATGGTCTTAGCAGCAATTGCAATTGTTTTTGTATCGGGGCTTATCGCCGGGCCGCTAATTCCACCAGAGATTTTCTGCACGGAGATGGCTTGCTTTTGCCCGGAAAAGGGAACTGAAGCTCTCGAGTGCAATTCCTGCTATGAGACAAGCACGGTCTTCTCTATCGGGTTTTTCAGGGCATCAAGAGTGTGCCCTGGCAAAGAAATCCTTTTCTGTGATGAAGGTGATATCACAGCAGGAACCATCCAATGGAGCAAGAGCCTTTGCGCAATCAGGCTCTTCTGGTTCTAACCTTCTTAAAACTCTCTTAACAGAGTGTTTATGTATTAAGATTTGTTTGTTTTCAAAAATTATTTTAATAAAAGAAACCTGCCTGCCATAATGAGATATATAAAGATTAAAACAAAAAAAAGGTGCGAGTTAATCGATATTTCAGATGAGGTTGAAGGGATTGCTGAGAATTCTGGTGATAAAAGCAAAGCAATATTGCTTTTTGTCCCTCATACATCTGCAGGGGTTTTCATCAATGAGGGCTATGACACCGATGTTGGTGATGATATTCTAAGAAACCTTAAGAAAATTACAGAAATGGCTGAGTTTGTGCATTCTGAAGGCAACTCAGATGCGCATGTCAAGGCTGCACTTATCAGCAACAGCCTTGTTGTACCTATAAAAGAGAATAAGCTTTGCCTTGGAAGATGGCAAAGGGTTTTTTTTGCTGAATTTGACGGGCCAAGAGAAAGGGAGCTTATAATCCAGCTTCTTGGCTGAGCCAGAATCAGGCAGGTTTTTTAAGCCTTTTATTTTTATTCCTTAGAGCCAGCTTTCTCTTTTTTTTCTTTTTTTCCAGCTTTTTTGTCTTGTCGCAAATCGCCCTCTCATAAATGCAAATAAGCCTTTCAACAACGAAATCAAGGTCGTGCTCTTTTATGCTGGATGGTGCATTTTGTGCCATCTTTTCAAGGAGATCCGGGGATTCTATCAGCCTTATGCACTTTTCAGCAAAATCCCTTGGGTTAAAAGGGCTGGCAAGAAAGCCATTTTGGCCATCTCTTATCAGCTCTGAGAGAGCAAGCGCTTTAACCCCTACAACAGGCAATCCTGAAGCCATTGCTTCTAAAACTACGATTCCCTGGGTTTCAATAGTGCTTGCTGTAACAAAGAAGTCAGCTTTTTGGTACAAAGAAATAAGCTCCTCCCTTGGCAGTGCACCGAAAAACTTTACTTTATCTGAGATTCTCAGCTTCCCGGCAAGCTTTTTAAGCTCTGGCTGGCTCGGCCCGTCCCCGACAATCCAAAGCCTTGCCTGAGGGCATTTATCAGATACAAGCTTAAATGAGTTCAAGAGGACATCAACATTCTTCTCAAAGCTAATCCTTCCGGAATGCAGAAGCATTATTTCATCTCGTTTTGGCTTCGGCATTGGCCTGAATTTATCCAGCTCTATGCCATTGCTAAGGAAGAGTACCTTTCGGTTTACTCTCTTTTCTCTAAGGATTTTTGCCATAACTCTCGAGGGTGCTGTGATTAAGTCGTGAGTTGAGTACATAAGCCTTGTGATAACCCAGATCGAAGCCTCATTCAGCTTCTTTACTTTCCTAAACTTTGCTGTCAGCTCCTTCTCTTTCTTCTTATTGACCTTCTTTTTTAGAAATCGCTTGATTTCCTGAGGATTGTCTTCTTCAATAACTTTTCTTGCTTTTCTCCTCATCCTGCCGATAAGCTTATTGATAAGGATTACCCTTGCAATTCTTAGAGGTGAAATATATTTCGCAAAATCAGGAAGAAAAGTATGGTATGTTGAAATAACTGGCTTTCTGTAGAGCTTTCCGCACAAAAACCCAACCTCGCCGATAAGCAAAGGCGACTGCAAATGAACTATATCAGGATTAAACCTTTTAAAGTCCCTGAAAACCTTAATCACATTAGGTATTGTAACCCTTGAAGCAGGGTTTGTGATGAGCTTTATTGAAAAAGCACGATAAACAGAAACATTCTTAGAGGGATAGTATGGCTTTCTGAACGCCTTTTTTGGGTATTTAGGGCAGTAAATCCTTATCTCATGGCCTTGTGCAGAAAGCTTCTCAGTAATGTTCTTAAGAAAAGTTACAACTCCATTAATCTCTGGGTAAAAGGTTTCAGTGAAAATAGCTATCCTCATTTCAAAGCACACAACATAAGATTATTTAAGCTTTTTGCCTGGCAGAAGTATATCTGGGGAAAAACGCTTCAGGACATGCTGAACTTGTCTCCTTTAGGAAGACTATTTGGAGTGTATCCTGCTCCTTTCTGCCTTTCATACTTAAGAATAGCCTGCAAAAGATAATCATTCTCTCCAACTGGGCTTAAAGGAAAAAAAAACCGCATGCTTCCTTTCTTATCTGCACTGGCAACAATCGAAATAGCTTCATCAATGCTTTCTGCAGAAAGGGCTTCTTTCATAATATATCTTCCATAAAAATGGTCCAGAGCCCCTGAAAATTGAGAATCATATTTCCTCTCTTCAAACTCTTCAGTGTCAAAGGAATTCATCAAAAGCCTTAGCTCATCCTTTGATTCTATAACTATGCCTATTGTATACTCAACCTTTCCGGCGCGACAACCTAAAGCCTGTTCAAAAAGGGATTCATAACCCTCATCGATGCCTTTTTTTAAGCAATCAATTAAACTGATAAAATACTTAAGGGCAAGCATTATTGAAGATTTGTTTCTTTCTATTAGGCTTTCATTTAAATCAGTAAGAGAGTTCAAAAAATCATCTAGAGTGGAAACCCTTTTTCTTATCCTGAAAGGCATAAGCAGGGCAAATACCGGTATTTTTTAACCTTTTCGTTTTTAACTTCTTGCAAAAGACAACACCATACCAAAACGCTTAAAAAAGAGGCATACTAATAAGCCAGCATGAGTGAACAGCAGGAATGCATTTTCTGCAAGATAGCAGGAAAGGAAGTGGAATCTTTCACTGTTGCGGAAACCGATAAATGGCTCTCTTTTCTTGATATAAACCCTGCAAGCACAGGCCACACTTTGCTTATCCCAAAAAAGCACATTCCTGTGACTCCGCTGGTTCCAAAAGAAGACTACAAGGAGCTGTCCGGGATGATAAAAGGCATATCTGCTGGGTTTCTTAAAGGGCTTAAGGCAAGGGGCTCAACGGTATTTGTTGCAAATGGGTTTGCTGCCGGGCAGAAAGCTCCGCATGCAATAATTCATGTAATACCAAGATACATTGAAGATGGGCTTCAGCTTAACCTGCCTCAGGAAGAGATAAATCAGGAAAAGCTTGCCGAAATCTACAAAAGCTTTACCACAAATAAAGAATGAGCGAAGAAAAACAAGGCATAGGCTGTGAAGTATGTAATGAAGCTGCCGGCTCAGATTACAGGCTTTACCAGGATAATGAGATTGTGCTTTTTTTATCAAGAAAAGGAGTTCCGGGAACGATTATTGCTGCGCCAAGGCGGCATTATATTATCCTTGAGCAGGTGCCTGATGAGATTTTCGAGAAATGCTTCTGGATGGCTAACAGGATTTCAAGCATAATGTTTGAAACGCTTAAATGCAAAGGCACAAACATTATCATAAATAACGGAGATGGAGCTAATCAGGCAGAGCCTCACTTCTGCATTTATGTTATCCCCAGGTATGAAAATGACGGAGTAAGCCTTTCCTGGGCTCCTCAAAAGGTTTCTCGGGATGCACTATCAAATGCATCTCATAAGATTGCAAAAGGGCTCATCAGCATAAAGCCTGAAAAACAGATACCGGAAGAAGCTAAGCAACCAATCAAGGAAGAAAATAACAAGCAGCCTGTGCAGAAGCCAGGCCTTACAAAAGATAAGCCAAAAGAGAAAGAAGAAAAAAAGGATGAGCCTAAGGAAAGCTTCCCAAAAGAACTCTTAAGAATACCCTAAGCCGTGCGAATTTACCTTTTTCAATATTAAAACCCTTTTCTCTCTTTTTAAAGCTTTCTTGTGTTATAAAACATTCTTTGTGAGCAAGAAATGCTTTTTAATATGCTCCATCCCACAGCCAGAAGGTGGTTCTGATAGGCAACAGCAAACTTAATTGGTTTACGGCACATTCTAAGTACCCTGGATTTTATATAACCTTTGAGAGCTGTGACGGAGCCGGAAAAGATGCAGTCATCTCAAAGCTTAGGGAGGAAAAGATTGATGTTATGATTTTTGACAGTCTTAAAAAAAGAGTTGTGTTTACGCGAGAGCCAGGAGGAACTAAGCCAGGCGAGCTGGTAAGAGAAACCCTTCTTGATAACAGCTTTAATGACTGCCACAGCCCCGAATCAGAAGCACTTGGGTTTGCCTACCAGAGAGCACTTCACTTCAACAAGGTTATTATTCCATGCCTTGAGAAAGGTGATGTTGTAATCTCATCACGGGGCTTTGACTCAAGCATTGTTTTTCAGGGCTATGTTCGCAGGCTTGATGAAGAGAAAAACAAAGCCTTTCCATTTGGCTTTGTTGAGAGCATTAATTTTGCTGCTGTCAGGGGAATTGTCCCTGACTTGACACTTTTTTTTGATATTGACCCTAAAATATCATTAAGCAGAAAAAAAGAGAAAGACAGGTTTGAGAACGAGGATCTTAGCTTTCATGATAAGGTAATGGAAGGGTACCATACCAGAATGAAAAGAGACGAAACCAAGAGAAAATGGGCTCATGTAGATGCAAGCTTAAGCCTGGAAAAAGAGTTTCTTCAGGTAAAAGATGCGCTAAAGAAATTCTTCCCGGATTTACAATAATTAGTAGTTAAAAAGATTTAAATAAAACTTATAGGTGACGGCTGAGAATGTTTGGATTGGCTTCAGGTGAAGAAGAAAAAGAGAAGAAACTTAAGCAGGCTTTCCGCAGGATTAAGGAAGAGCTTGATGACCACAGGGACTCTATTAATGATAATACCCAGGAAATCCAGGCTAACTTTGACTTCTCAATCGAGATTGAAAAAAGGCTAAGCAAGCTTGAGGAAAAGTTTGAGCAGACTACGCTCCTTCTATCTGCAATGGCAGAAAAGCTCAACCTAAAGTTTATTCAGGATTACAGTTTTGACAAAGAGGTGTGGCTCACCAGAAAAGAAAAGGATATCCTGGTTTCTGCTATTGAGCTTTGTGAGCAGAACAAAGTAACCACAATACAAGAGATTTCTGCATCCTCCTGCTATGAGCCAGAGCTTGTTAAAGACTCCCTGGTGGAGCTATCCAGAAAGGGTATCCCTATCCTTGTGAGAGAGGTAAACAGCTCAGCATATCTTGAGATTGACCAGAGCTTCCTTAAAGCGCAAAGGGAAAAAAAACTTATTGATCTTTCATAAGAATCATTTTATAAACTGGCAGTAAATCAGGCGAAAGCTCCCCCTATCTAAGAAAAAAACAACAGAAATATTACCCAGGCCTACCTCTCTTCTTCCTCAGGATTGTCCTCTTCAAAACCCTTCAGGAAACCTTCCTCAGCATCTGTAATCTCGTCGCCTTCTCTCCACTCGTCAATGTCTTGGTCTGCGTCCTGGGGCTGCCCGCCTTCAAGCTCTTCGTCCGCAAAATCTTCGACCATAAAACACAACTTACCCAATTGGTTTTTAATTATTTTTATACACAAAAATATGTTTTGCAATAGTTATTTTGAATCCACACTTTTCTCGGACAAGTAAACTGTAAAACCACTCTTTCTTCCAACTGCCTGGCAGTTTCCAAAAACCTCAGTAGCTTTATCCTGAAGCGACCTCCCTCCTTTATTGTGCCTGGCAACCATCTGAAATGTTCCTCTGGAGTTCAAATGAGCTGAAGACTCCTCTATCAGCCTGAAGCAAATCTCTTTCCCTGCCGTCTGGGGAGGGTTAAGAAGAATAAGGTCAAAAGCCCCCTTGATTTTAGAGAAGGCATCTGACTGGACTGCCTTTGCCCTTGCTTCTAGATTATGCAGCTTTATGTTCTTTTCAGCAAGCATTACCGCCCTTGAGTTTATGTCACTCATCAGCACCACTGACTTTGGGCAGGAAAGGGCTATGAGAATACCTACAGCGCCATTGCCGCACCCCAGGTCAAGCACTTTTGAGCCTTCTTTTACTCTTGCCAGCTCAAGCAAAGCCTTGGTTCCCTTGTCAAGCCTGTCCTTTGAGAAGATGCCTGAAGCAGAGTACATCTCAATATCCTTTCCTCTTGCAGCCACTCTAATCTTCTTTAAGCTTAGTGGCGAGCCCGGCTTTTCTGAAAAGTAGTGCTCCATGCCGTTATAAAAAGCAAAAGCTTTATATAATTTATTACTCACTGGGCTTATAACAGCCAAGGAGGTTTTCAAAATGGTTAAGTTTTTGAAGAAGTTTGCGCAGAAGTTTAAAGGAGATAGCGAGTACGATCTTGTTGAAGGAGAAAGCGAGTATGTTGAGCTGGATGCTGACAAAATAGATATGCATGACAGAAGCTCAAAGATAATCATCAAGCCTTATACTCTCAACGATTTTGTGGACACTAAGCCGATTGTGGATGTGTTAAGGGAAGGCAATACTATTGCGCTTATAAACATACAGCCTTTAAAGGAAAAAGACCTGATGGAAGTAAAGAGGGCTATTGCAAGAATCAAAAAAACAATTGATGCTGTTGATGGAGACATTGCAGGCTTTGGTGAAGACTACTTGGTTGCTACCCCTCCTTTTGCAAGGATTGAGAGGCACAAAAAGCAGGCAAAGCCGCAAAAAAAAGATGATGATGACTTCGAGACTTTTTGATTGGCTTTTTCTTATCTTTTTTCTCACTTTTCTCTTGTTATAGAAAAGAATATAAATAAAGGCAGTATTTACACTGCATGGACGTAACTACTGCGCTGGAACAAATAATCTTTTCGCACCATGATCCAAATACATGGTACTATGTACAGTACTATGATTACCTAAAAGGGTACAACCAGCAGATTCAGAAAGTTCTGGTGAGCTACTTAAGTGACCTTTTTAAAAGCCATAAAGAGATTTCACTCGAGAATACTGCAGTTTCTGTAGTAGGAAGCGACGCAAGGCTGGAAAAAGGAGAAAAGTCGCAGATTGAGCTTCTGTTTGTCACTGATGCAGAGAAAGATTTCTTTGGAGGTGCAATCAAAGCTATTCAGGAAAACAGCAGAGTATTCAATAATCTTGAGCTAAAGGATAATAATGAAGACATGGCTTTATTCCAGAATAACCGCTCAACAAAATTCCCTTCAAGAGCTTTAGATTCCAGGTTTATCATTGGAAACCATGATGAGCTGTTCTCACAGATGAAAGAAAAGCTGAACTGGGATATTGCAGCAGGCTATAGCTCCCTGAAGAAAGCCCTTAAGGAAAGGATTAGGTATTACAGAGGAATTATGCTTGAAGGCAGAAACCGATTCAAGGGAGAAGAAATTATTCATTATGACCTTGAAAAGGGAATTACTTATTACAACGAAAAAGAGAATATGATTTCCTTTAAGGGAGGGCCTTTGCGCCTTGTTAACTCAATTCTGACTAGAAATATCATTGGATACATTAAAAACCAGCCAGAAGATGCCTCATTCACCAAAAACCTCCCAGCAAACATTAAGCAAAGAATCTATTACCTGCTGCCTCTGCCTGAATTCAGCTTAACTTCAAGAGAGACTGACCTGCTTACTGATGACTATGCCTACTTCCTCTGGCAGTACCACAGAAGCCAATGCAACTCCCACAGAGAAAAACAATGTGAAACGGAATTTGATGCTAAAGAGGTAAAGGAAAGAATTAAAGAACTGGACTCTCTGCTTAGGAAGCCCATCCTGACCTATGAAAATTGCTAAAGTAGAAAGCTCGCTAGCTGCGGCTCTTGTTCTGCTTAACTTCCCAGTCATAAGCATGCTTAACTATCGTCTTAATATCACTATACTCTGGCTCCCAGCCTAAAAGCCTTTTGATTTTCTCAGGGTTTGCTATAAGCTTAGCCGGGTCGCCCGGCCTTCTGGGCTTAAACTCTACTGGAAAATCTTTTCCGGAGACTTCCTTAACCATTTTAATCACTTCCATCACGCTACTCCCTTTTCCATAACCTACATTAAACACATCACTTTTCTTTTCTTCTTCAAGGAAATCAAGCGCAAGCATATGAGCTTTCGCAAGGTCATACACATGCACATAATCTCTTACACCTGTTCCGTCCAGAGTGGGATAGTCGTTGCCAAAGACATAAAAGCAGTCTCTTCTTCCGAGGGCTGTATCAATTACGCTAGGTATAAGGTGAGTCCTTTTCTTATGCATGTCACCAAGCTCAAGCTCTGGGTCTGCACCTGCAGCATTAAAGTAGCGCAAAGCCACAAACTTCATCTTATACGCAATGTCAAACCAATTAAGAATCCTCTCAAACATTGCCTTGGTCTCCCCATAAGCATTAATTGGGCTTAACGACATGTCTTCTTTTACAGAATCCTCTTCTGGAATCCCATAAACCGCTGCAGAGGAAGAAAAGATTATTCGCTTTACATTGCTGTCTTTCATTGCCTTAAGAAGAGAGATGCCTTCGCAGATGTTGTTTTCAAAAAAGTCAGCAGGGTTTTCCATTGAAAGGCCTACCTCAATATTAGCAGCAAAGTGAATAACAGCATCGATCCTGTTCTCCTTAAGTATCAGGCTCATCGCCTCATAGTCTCCTATATTATTGGCAAAGTAACTGGCTCCTTCCAGCTTAAGCTCGTTGCTTCCGTTGCTAAGGTTATCAACAACAAAAACATTATAGCCCTTCTTTTTAAGCAGTTTTGCGGTCATTGAGCCAATATAGCCCAGGCCACCAGTAACAAGGACATTTCTCATAATAACACCAGATTAGATTTAGCTTAATTCATTTATATATCTTTTGAAAACAAAATTCTCCTCTTTTCTGCCTGAAAAAATACAAAAAACTTTATAAATACCCTGAAAATCTTTGGTTTCGTGATAAAAAATGGCAGAGTTTAAAGTCGTTGTATCTGATTCAAAAAAAGGGAAAAGCTACTCTTTTGAAGCCAAGGAAGATGCTGCTGAGAAGCTGCTCGGGCTCAAGATAGGAAGCAAGTTTGATGGAAGCCTGATTGGGCTTGATGGCTATGAGCTGGAAATAACCGGCGGCTCTGATGCAAGCGGTTTTCCTATGAAGAAAAGCCTGGAAGGCACATCCAGAAAGAAAATCATTATTCCAAAGGGCTTTGGGCTGAGAAAAGTAAGAAATGATATCAGAAGAAGAAAGACTTTTGCAGGCAATACTGTTTTTGAAGACACTGCCCAGATTAATACTTCTGTAGCAAAGCATGGCAAAAAGCCATTAGGGGAGGAAAATGACCAAAAAGAAGCTGGTGAATGAGCCTGAGATGAACATTGGGCTCTTTGGGCATGTTGACCATGGCAAGACCACATTGGTTAAGTCTCTCTCCGGCAGGTGGACAGACACACATTCTGAAGAGATGAAAAGGGGGATTACTATCCGCCTTGGCTACGCAAACATTAACATATACGAATGCCCAAAATGCAAATCTTCTGAAAGATTCTCTGTTAAAGATAAATGCTCAGCCTGTGGCTCTAAAGCAAAGCTTCTTAGAACTATATCATTAATTGATGCCCCTGGGCATGAGTCGCTAATGGCTACAATGCTTTCAGGTGCTGCAATTATAGATGGTGCATTGCTTCTTGTTGCAGCGAATGAAAAATGCCCGCAGCCACAGACAAAAGAGCACCTTATGGCGCTTCAGATAATAGGAATCAAAAAGGTTATTGTAGTCCAGAATAAGGTTGACACAGTATCCAAAGAGAGGGCTGAAGAGAATTACAGGGAAATAAATGAATTCCTAAAGGGAACTGAATACGAAAAAGCGCCGCTCATCCCTATTTCTGCACAGCATGCAATCAATATTGACTTACTTCTTGAAAAGATGGAAGAACTGTTCAGAACCCCAAAGCGGGATACAAAGAAAGACCCTTTGTTTTTCATAGCAAGGTCTTTTGACATAAACTCACCCGGCACATCTCCCTCAAAAATCTCCGGCGGGATTCTGGGCGGCTCAATGAAACAAGGTGTACTAAGTGTTGGAGATGAGATTGAGATTAGCCCTGGTTATAAGATAGAAAAGAAGGGGAAAACCGAGTGGAAGCCAATATTCACTACAATTGTTGGAGTTAAAACAGATAAGTTTGAGGTTGAAAGCGCAAACCCTGGAGGATCTTATGCACTGCTTACGCTTTTCGACCCTTCTATCTGCAAGTCTGACTCCTTGCTTGGCTCTGTTGCTGGGCTAAAGGGAAAGCTTCCTCCTGTTCACAACTCGCTTTCTCTTGAGGTTAATCTACTTGACAGGGTTGTAGGAACCAACGAAGACTTAAAAGTAGAGCATATAAAGCCAAATGAGATTCTTATGCTTAATGTCAATTCTGCTGCTACAGTCGGAGTTGTGATGGAGTCCTACAAAAATAAAGTTAAGTGCAACCTTAAAATGCCAGTGTGCGCAGAAAAAGGCTCAAGAGTAACCATATCAAGAAGGCTTGGGACAAGGTTCAGGCTGATCGGGTATGGGAATATTGTATAAAAAATTTCTAAATCTAAAGGAAGAAAATCGCCTTTATTCCTGTTGTAATCATGCTCACTCCCCATGAAATTGTGATTAACCCAAGGATTGTTGAGATAATCTGCACTGCTGTCCTGCTTAGCACCTTCTCAAAGAACGAGCTGAAATAGAACATCGCTCCTGTAAGAGCAAGCACTGTGAATACTGCTAAGCCAGTTAGCAGGATGCCAAAATCTCCAGATGCTATGATGATTGTTGTAATAGCTGCAGGGCCTGTAAGCAGAGGCGTGGCAATTATTGCAGCTACTGCATTTCCTGAGGTTTTCTTTTCTTTGTCAAGGTTCATAAGCGGGCTTCCAAGGACCATTCTGATTCCGAGAATCCCAAGGATTATCCCGCCAGCAATCCTGAACTCATCAATGCTTGTTGAGAACAAGTAGAGCAGCCTCTCTCCAAAAAGAAGAACAAGAAAAGACAGGGAAAATGCCAGGCTGACTGCATAGGCAGCAATCAGCTTTTTCTCTCTATTTGTTGCATGTGGAAGCGCTGAAACAAAAACCATAAAACTGGCAGGAGGATCAAAGATTACTGCAAAGAGTACAACAAGCTGGAAAAACTCAACTATTCCTGACAAGCTTTCACCTCGCGTTTTTTGCTAATGCAGCAACCTCTTCACTGCTTAGCTCATACTCGTCCATGAGCTGCCTTGAAAGCCTTGGGCTTCTCTTTACTGCTGTCCCGATATAAGGAACAAAGCTTTGGCGAATCCTTAACGAGGATGTCATCATTTTCCTTGCAAGCTTTCTTGAGGCTTCGTTAACTGCTCTTGCCTTATTTGCATAAATCCACATCATCAGGAGCCTCTTCGGCCTTGAGAATGATGACTGCTTCCTGTACTTTTCTTCCTTTGCAAGAGAAACCCCTGCAGTCATCATCTGAATCTGGTAAACAAGAAGCCTCCAGTACTGCCACCTTCTTATTCTTTTCCTGAAGATATCCGCCTTTGAGAGCGAGTCAAGTGCTCTCTGGATATCTGCCGGTTTTTTGTATTCCCGGATTGCTGCCTCTTCTATCCAGAGCATTGCCTCATCAAAATCAACATTCACATTTTCCAGGGCTCTTGATGAGTCCGTAAAGCTTTTTGCCTTGATGATCTTTACCAGTGCCTGGGCTATTGTGTCCTGCCTGTCCCTGTTGTAGAGAAAATCAATCGAGCTATTGTCTACCTTGCTGTCTGCAGCTGAAGCAATCATAAGGTCATTTATTGCTGACCTCATGTCGCCATTAGCTGCTATAGCTATCTTCTTAAGGCTGGGCTCATCGTATGAAATTTTTTTTATACTGCAGATATGCTGAAGCCTTTTTAGTATGTCTGTATAATTCACTGCTGTAAATTCTATTGAAACAGATTTTTTCCTGATTTCTGACAAGGATTTTGATGAAGAGTCGTTTGCAGTAAAAATTACCGGAAAGCTTGAGACTTCAAGCACTCTTGAGATTTCCTTTGCGCCGCCGTAATCTTTTGTGCCGGAGATTCCATCTATTTCGTCAATAAGAATAATCTTGCTTTTGAAAAAAAGGCTTGCCTGGCCTGCTGCGTTGCCCATAATTGACTTAATGTTATCCCTGTTCCTGAAGTCTGAGGCATTCATCTCAACAATCTCCAGCCCCAGCTCCCTCGCCGCTGCGTGCACAGAGCATGTTTTGCCAACTCCGGTAGGGCCTGTTATAAGCAGTGCTTTCTTCTTTGATTTCCTGCTGGAATAATCATTAAGAAAGCCTCTCAGCCTGCTGATTCCTTTTTCCTGGCCTACAACCTCTGAGAGGCTCTTCGGCTCAAACTCGCGAGTCCAGCTCATAAGAATCCTGAGTTGCCGCGGCTTTTAATACTTTGCGCTTAACCTGAAAGAAGTGGCTTGAAACCAGAAAAGAATGAATATAAGTGTGGACAGCGAACTGGGTTTCCCGCTTAAAAAAGCAGTACACCCCGGAACGTCGGCAGGCTTGACTTCCGAGTTCGGAATGGGATCGGGTAGAACCCTGCCACCATGGCCGTCCACAATGTTAGGATTCCTGTTTTGTTTATAAAATTTTCTTTTATTGAAGAGAAGAAAGCCATAGAGATATGTAGAAAGCAAAAAAAAGAAAAGGGCTCCTTATTTTTTATTTCTCGGATTTGGCTTTGCCTTGCCCCTTAGGAGTGCATCCAGCTTTGCCTCGATTCTTTCAATGTCTTTCCTGGTTGCAAACTTTTCCTTCGACACCTTCTCTACCTTCTCGTTTATAAGCTTTTCAATCTTTTTCCTTGTCTCCTTAGAGTCTCGAAGAATCTTGTTTACCATTTCCCTTCCTTTTTTTGTATTCAGCTCTTTGTCCTTAGTCGCTTCCTTTACAAATTTCTCCACCTGCTCCTTGCTTAAGTCAATAATGCCAAGCCCAAGCTGGACAGATTGCCTGATTAAGGACAAAGGCCATCAGCAAGGAAAGCTCGCTAAGCTGCTTGCCAAAAAAGAGTGGCTGTGCCTGCGAAAAAAAAACAGCTGAGCCTATGAAGAATATCGCAACCAAAGAAACAAGTATAACCTGCTGATTGAAAGCCTGCTTCATTTTGCTGCTTGAGTCATTAATTCTAACCTTTATTTCCCCGTCCTCCAGGTTTTGCAAAAGCCTTTGCATCTTTTCAGGAGACTCTGAAAGGAATTTCTCAAAATCAAGCGCTTTAAGCTTAAGCTTGCTGAAAATCTCGGTGCTGGTGAATTTCTTGATAAGAAGCGCATTTAGGTGAGGCTTTGTTTCTTCCACCATGTTGAAATGCGGGTCAAGCAACAATGCTGTACCCTCAGAAGTAATGAATGCCTTAAGCAGAAGAACCACATCAGAGGGCACACTTACCTTATTTTTTATTGCCACAGATATCATATCCCTAAAAAGCTCAGTTGGCTTGTCAGTCTCTATATTAAAGCCCCTCCACTTCTTTTCAAGAAACTCCAGGTCAGCCTTAAAAGTCTCAACATCTGAGTCATCGCTTACCTCAAACATCTTAACCATAGTATCAATTGCAAGCTTCATGTCACCATTAACATAATAGAACATTTCCCTGATTACCAGGTCCTGCTGCTCAGGCGTGGCTTTTCCAACTATGCCGAAATCTACAAGATAAATCTTATTGTCCTTCAGGATGATATTTCCCGGGTGGAGGTCAGCATGAAACAAGCCAAGGTCAAATATCTGGTAGAAAAGCGATTTGTAGCCAATACTGGCTATTTTCTTTCTGTTAACATTTTTCAGAGTGCCAATGTTTTTCAGCCTCACCCCATCTATATACTCAAGTACGAGCACATTTCGTGAGCAGTATTCCGGATAAACCTTTGGAACCCCAACATTTTTCCAGCCTGAAAAGTATTTTGCAAATTGGGTCAGGTGCCCCATTTCATTTGATAGGTCCAGATCCTTCAGGGTGTAATCCCTGAATTCAGAAACAATCCTTGTGGGCTTAACAAGCTTAAACTCATTCTTTTTCTCAACAACCTTGGCAATATGCTCCAATATCTCAAGGTCAGTCTCTATTATATGTCAATCCCAGGCCGCTTAAGCTTAACTACAACCCTTTTCCCGTTTTTTAGGGTTGCCTGGTGAACCTGGGCAATTGAGGCTGCAGAAAGAGGCTTTTTACTAACATGAGTGAAAATGCTTTTAACAGGCTTTCCAAGGCTTTTCTCTAGTTCCTTAATAAAAACATCATATGAAAAAGGAGTAACATTATCCTGAAGATTCGAGAGCTCAGTGCAGTATTCCTGGGGTATCAGGTCCGGCCTCATAGAAAGCAGCTGGCCAAGCTTGATAAAAGTAGACCCCAGCCTCTCAAGCAGTAGCTTTACCCTTTTAGGCTCGCTTAGCTTTGCCTTAAGCTGCTTTTTCTTTTTTCGCCTTGAGAAGTAAACATTGTCCAGAAAAACGTGAAACCCCTCATCAATAAGGGCAGACATAATTTCCTCAAAGCGCCTTATGTCCCTAATGTTCTTCTTCAGGTTAAATCAGAGCATAACCTGAATTTGCACAGGATATTTAAAAATATTTCTAACTCAGGCAAGGTAAGTGAAAATTCAGTACAAGTGTGCAAAAAAGAAAAGTATATATACCTGTGATACACAAAAAACAGCGGTGATAACGAAAATGGCTGCAAAAAAGAAAGCTGCGAAGAAGAAGAAGTAAGCAGTGATAAACTACCTGCTTCTGCGAAAATTTATTTTAACTTAAGGCCGGCCGAATTCTTTGGGATTTTTTTTTAACATCAGAAAACAGCAATTAAAATATTATAAGAAAAAAAACCAGATTGAATTGCTCATTAAGGGCTATATTCATTGCCGTTGGCTCCAGGCTTGGATTTCTGCTGTGCGTAACTGGCAAAAGAGGAAATAACCAGGTTAACCTCGTGATTGAAAGAAACATCAGTTTCTTTGCCACTAGTATTCCATATGTGCTGGAAATAAAATCCTCTTGGGTGTGAAGGAGCTTGTTCTGTATTTAATTCACCAGACATCATCTTTTTTTCAAGAGACTCACATAAACCGACAAAATCAGAAGGAATAAGGCTTGGAAGAGAAACGCTTTCTAAAGGAGTAAGGTGGTACCCACTAGAGCGATTTCCTTCCTCAAAAACGTAAGGCTTAACACCCCCATTTGCATGACCTGACCAGTAAAACCCAACCACCAAGTCGCATAAATGCTCAGGATCGTGGTCTGTATCAGCAAAAACACTCATCTTATATAATTTTATGTTGCTTGAATCTCCCATTCATTTCACCTTCGGCAATCTTTTTAGTGCTTATATTTAAATCTTACTTTAGTAGGATAAAGTATGCTCTAAGTGTTACTTACGCTGGAGAAGTGAAATTGCCATCTTGAAGAATCTTTTTCATCTTCATGACAAAAGAACTGCTTCTATACTTGCGAACATAGAAATCCCAGTCTACATTCTCACTCGATAGATCAAGAAGGTCAGGCCTTGGGAGGGGGTGGTTGTTTGGAAAAGTTGTATCTTTGTTTAATATGAAGGCATCCTTTTTTTTGTCATAAACAACAAGGTCCTTTGGATCAACCGACTTATCAAAAAGCTGGCTAAAGCCGGATTCAATTGCTTTTCTTGCATCCTGGTATTTTCCATTAAGCGCATAAAGAAAGGCCTGCTTTGCTATGCCTGAAAAAAATCGGGGGTATTTTCTCCTTCCTTGCTCGTAGAATGGGTTGCTTAGCTTGCCAAACCTATCAAAGACAAGCTTTCCATCGATAATAAGGAACTTGTCGAGCTTGTCGTAATAGCAAACTGCCTGGTGCCCGTGTACCTCATTATTGAGCTGTTCTTCTGAGATTATGTAATTTCTCCTGCTCATTGCATTGCTGTCTTCAAAGATGGCTCTGATATACTGAGAGACTCGCTCCTGAAGCCGTTTTGGAGAAATTCCGTATTCTTCCTCAAATTTTTTTGAGAGCGACTTTGCAATGCCGTATCTTTTTTTGTAAGGCTTAACAATTTCCATCATTTCACTCATTTTTGATATTGCACCTGAATCTAATCTTCTGGCTGAAGCCAGTTCTTTAGTTGTCTTGTCAATCAGTGCTTTAACCTTGAAATAAGACAGGGCGCAGTTATCTTCTGATTTCCAGCGCATAAAGTCATAAATCACCGAGAGTGCTGATTTGTCAAGCAGGCTTGCGTAGAAATATCTCTGGATTCCTTCTGAACGGTCATAGCCTTCAACGATAGCCTTAAACTCACTTGGGTAAACCCTTTCAATCTCTGGAAGAAAAAGCAGGCCTAAAGGAACAAGCCCGATGCGCATGTCCTGATAGTAGCCCTCTTCTGATTTGTCTGGAAAGAATTCATCCATAAAGCCCTGCCTGAAGCTTTCAGGCTTAATAAAAGGCTTTGATGAAAGGATTTTCTCCAGCTTTGAGAGCGTCTCCTCACCCGAGCCTGCAAAAATGCTTGCCTGGTTTGGATGGATGGCTTTCTTGGATTTCTGCCCTATTGGAGCCTGTACATACTGTCTCAGCTCTTTTGATATCTGAAGCAGTGTTTTTGCGCTCTTTTTTGCTGTTTTATTAGTTTTACTGTTCCAGTATTCCTGCCTTATCATGGTTGGCTGAAAGTCCCTGAAAAAGCCGTGCCTGCTAAAAAACTCAGTTTCGTAAGCTTCCAGGATTGAAGACGGGTTAACCAGCTTGTCTAAGGGGATCTGCAGGCTTTCTGATACTGAAAGGATTGCTGATAATACTGGCCTGAACGAGTCCATAGCTGACAACAGCACATCTACATCCCGCTTTGCATAGTCTGTAAGCTTCCTGAAAGCCTCCTCCGGGCTCAGGCCAAAAAGCTCTTCGTTCACTTCATCCGGGTTTACGTGCTCAATCTCTTTTTCCTTTGAAAGCATGTGAAGAAGGGTTTGCTCTGAATAGTTTATCTGTTTCTTTGACTTCTCTCCAAAGAAGGAAACAAATGTATCCAGCTTCTTGTCTGGCAGGCTTATCTGGAGGTCTTTAAACCATTGGTAAAAATCAAAAACCAAGAACCCCTGCTGGCTCATCCTTGTGAAAGGGGGCTTATTGTGCCTGTATTTCGGGTCTTTTTCTTTTACATCAAAACCTGCCCTGCTTTTCCGAAGGTTAAACAGGTCATACTGGACATTGTATCCAAAAAGAGAACAGACTTCATGCTTCCTGCAATTATCTTTTATGGCTTCCACCATCTCTTCTTCTGATGAAAAAAATAGCTCCCTGAACTGGTCTCGCTGGCTCGAACTCAACTTACCCGGGTAATTCAGAAAAAGCATTCTTTCTGTTTTCTTGCCTGAATCAACAAGCAAAGCAACGCTTGAGATTTCATGCTCATCGAGAAAATACTCAGGCACTTCTATGTCTATTATTCCAGAATTAATAAAAGGGTTTACAGGCTTTCCTGTTGGCCTGAAAAGAAGCTCTGGCTCATCATGAATTATCAGCTCTGCGGAGCAAACTTCTCCGGTTCTTTTCTTTTTCTCATAATAAAGTGTAGCGTTAAGGCTCTGGATTTCTTTCAGGGATTGCTCAAACTCTTGCGTCCTGAAATCAAGCGAGAGTGCTTTCTGCCTAAGCTGTGAAAGCCTCTCCAGCTTTGAGATGCCTGCTTCTGACGCTTCGTAAACCCTAAAAGGCGGAAAGCTCATTCTTGCTATTCTTGTGTAAAAAGAATTAAAAGGCACATTGTTTTTTCTGAAGCTTTCATCGGGGAATAAATCCTTGAATTTTTTGGCAACCAGGCTCTCCAGGGATAAAATATCTGAAGGCCTGAAATTTATATGAATGACTCCAGGAATTTCAGGAATGGAGAAAGGAATTTGCTGTAAAGCAAGAAGGTCTTCAAGCGCCTCCTTCTCATCTCTTCTCAGAAGTATGCTGGGCAAAGACATCTCCTGATTGTCAAAATAAAGCTTGCCTAACCCTGAGAAGTAAACTCCAACTGCCCTGTGCTTCCTGCTAAATTCTACATCAAAAGCTTCCAGTTTTGTTGCCTGCATGAGTCAGTATTACCAAGTGGTCAAATATAAGTTTTTCTGTTAGAAATCAAAAAAAAATAGAAAAAAGAAAAAACTAGGCATACCTATTCTTATGCCTGAGATAAACGATTCCAAGGGCTATCAGAATCAGAATGAGCAGCAGCAATAGGAACGGCCACCCTCCTCCTGTGAGGCTTAAAGGCTTCCTTTCACTTTGCTCATCTGCAATTCTTCCTGTGATTACTCCAAGGTCTTCTTCCTCTTCTTCTGGTGCAGTCTCTTCCTCAGGCTCAACTACGCCCTCATCAACTCTTGCAGGCTCTGTTGGTGCCTGACCTGGCTCTTCTGGTGTTGGTAGCAATGGCCTTTGCTGTTCCTCAACCTCAGTCTGGCCATCACAGGGCCTAGCCTCTTCTGGCTTTTCTGTTGTGTTGATGCACCTTGTATTCTCTTTTACGCACTCCCTTGTCTCAAACCCATCTATGCATTCTGACCACTCTGTGCATTCCCAGGTTGTATAGCACTCAAAGAAGCCTCCACGGGCTCCTCCTGCCGGAGAAGATGAAACCTTATCGCCAAAGATTCCAAAAACTCCATACTTACCTTCCTCAACCTCTGCCCAGACATAGTTCTCTTCGGTATTTACTCCGCCTTTTGAAGAGCCGTAAGAAACCCACTTGCCTGTCTTTTCATCAAAGAACTGTATGAATAAGCTGTTCTCTTTTAGCTTTGAGTCAGCCAGCTCATTATCAGCATAGAAAATCTTCATAATATAGGCTCCTGCGCTGCTAGGCTCACCCGATGCAAAGAGATAGCCATCCCTTTCTGTCTTTACCCACTTGCCAAAAGCCTCTTTCCTGTAATTGCTTGAGGAAACCGGGTTTTTGTTGAAGAAATGCACTGTCAGGGTGTTGTAAGAGTATGTCTCTGTTTTCACTTCCTTAGGAATCAGGTAATCAAAGAACTCAAACTCAATTGCATAATCAGGCCCTCCGTAAATCCTGCCCGTTTCTGTATCGCAAGGGTATAGCTCCTCTATATAAAACTGTATAAAGCCCTGCTGGCCCTTGCTCCCCTCAAGCCCGAATTCATGCCCGTTGACCCAGACCTGGCAGCTGCTCGCTGTAAGAGTCCCGCCAAGAGGAATTATTGCACCATTTTGTATGTAAACGTCGTTGTCTTCGCAAAGCACATCTTCTTTTATCCTCCACTCAAGCGCTCTCTCTGATGAGCTAACGCCTGCAATTTCAGCTGCCCCGATTCCAGCAGAATAGGAGCCCTGGCTATATATTCCATACCCTGCATTGCTTATGAAGTCGCTGTTAATTAGCTCAGCAGAGGAGTAATATAAATAATTACCATAGTAGCTGTTATCTGCAATGTAGTTGTCCAATATTTCCAAGCAGCAGCTATAGTAAGACATAATTCCATACCCTGTTCCTCTTGTAATATAGTTGTTTCTGATAACAGTTCCATCTGAAGAATACAGATAAATGCCTGCTTCTCCTCCGCAGTTTTCATCAATGTTGTTCCCATCTATTATGTTGCTGCTTGACATATAGAGGTTCAGAGCCGCATATTTATTATCATGCATGTAGATTCCTGTAATCAGGTTGTTGTCTGAGCCTGTAAGGAAAACCCCGCCGTTGCCATAGCTGCTTGAGAAAGGCTCAATAATTCCGGATTCGGCTTCCACAACTGCCTTATCAGCTCTATTAAGAAGAACCTCTTCGCTTATTGCCATCACACCAACAGAATCGGAGTAAACAAATTCACCATTATTGTTCTCCCCTATTTCTCCTCCTCTAATAACATTGTTATGAGATGATGACAGGATTACTCCTTCTCTTTCATTAAATGTTATAACGTTGTCAATAAATTCGTTATAGTGAGAATTTCCCAGATATACTCCTAAGTCATTATAGCTTATGTAGTTTCCTGAAACAACTGAAGACTCAACATTGTTAAAGTGAATTCCAGTCATATCAGCAAGCACAACACCATTATATCTTATAATATTATTATCAAAAAGGTTGAGTTTTGAGTCTTTAAGCTCAATTCCCGTACTGAAGTGCTCAATAACGCAGTTCCTGACTGTCAAGCCATCTATAAAATCTGCATAGATG
>Ga0129302_1000879_pt1 | contig 22298 bp, 11 predicted proteins | sample BlaSprsedimmetaG_FD_94476 | JGI IMG/M metagenome (GOLD analysis project Ga0129302, IMG submission 94476) | Hot spring sediment bacterial and archeal communities from California, USA to study Microbial Dark Matter (Phase II) - Blank Spring... | ecosystem: Environmental > Aquatic > Thermal springs...
GGAGCCATACCATGTGCCGAAAGATATGCTCGTATCGCCTTCGGGGAGTTTATGTTGTCCAGCTTGTCCATACCGCTGAGCATACCGATATACTTTCGCCAAGGTCAAGAGAAGAAGAGAAAGCAACAGAACCCAGGGCCACGCATCGGGAGAGAGGCGCCATACCGGCAGGGATTGCATATTTCGCAGTATATATAAGGTAATACCCGCAAACTCCTCCATCATTACACGAAGCACCTGATCGAGCCGCAGAAAGAGAGTTCCCGCCGCCTGGGCGATCAGGGAAAAGCAAATATAAACGAGCCCCAGCCACATCCACAAAACCACGAAGCCGGTCAAGCCGAGCACCGCCACTATGCCCCACGGATAGAGGGTACCGAACTCCCGCACCATCAACGCGGCGGTCCCCAATTGGGCAGCCAGAGCGGCGGCACACATCTTCCGCGGGACCGGAGGTATCCAGAAGGGAAGAGTTTCGTCTAAGGTTTTGGAAAAGCAGAGCAGCGATGCCAAGGCCAAATAGGAGAGACGGAAGCCCAGAGCCTCCGCCGCCGTGGGATCGAGAAATATTTGGATAAAAAAGGACACGCACAGCAACGGAAGGGGGCGAGTTTTTTTTCCATAAAACAGATAGACCAGAGCAGCCAGACCGTACATCATGACCGCGCGCAGCAGGGAGGCGCTGACTCCGACCAGGTAGAGATACAGCAGTGAGAGCAACAGTGAGAGGGTCAAAGCCCTCTTTCTCGAACTCAGGAGACCGAACAGATAATAGGCACCCCCCGCCAGGATTCCCAGGTGCATCCCCGACAGAGCCAGCATATGAGCCGCGCCGGCCTGTTTGAACCGTTCGTACAGGCGAGCCGAGGCACCTTCGCGGTAACCCAGCAGCAGGGCCAACAGGAGGGGAGGACTCTCTCTCCCGATACTCGACAACCTTCGCCGCAGGAAGCGATACACCCGTCCCCGCCGTTCCAGATCTCTCCTGGCGGCCCCGGTGATACGGGGCTCGTCGGAAGCGTAGCCGCGGACCTCCTCCCCGTTGCCACGTGCCGGGGCCAATTCGAGGGCAATCTCTACGGGAGTACCCCGGAAAAGCGGCTCCGTCAGCGGTCCGTAGACCCGTATCTCGCCTCGAGCGAAGCCCCGGTTGCCATAGAAATCATCGACACTCTCCAACTCGAGCCGGTAGACTCCTCGTCGCCCCTCTTCAAAGCGACGACTGTCCGAGGCCAGCACACCCCGGGCCGATCGAATCGTATCCACGGGCAAACCGAAACAGGGGTCCATCGCCTCTTTTCGCCACAGCGCCAGGCAGACGAGCAGGGAAAAAACCGCAACCCACAGCAGATAAGCGCCGTATCGCCGCCAGGACTCGTTGGAAAAGACGCTGAGAGTAACGGCTAAGGATGAAGATCCAAGCGCGGTGATCAACAGCAACGATTCCACGACAGCCCGGTTCTCCGACGGCAGCCATGCAATAGCCCCCGCCGCAAGGACGCAGATAGCTGAGAAGAGAAACTCCGGTGCAAGACGCCCCGAAAGGCGGCTCACGCCGCTATTTTTTTCGTTGGTATCAGTCTTTGAGTTCGCTTAATACCTCCCGGGCGGCCTGTTTGACCGAACGGGGGTAATCAAGATACATAGCGTAAAGCAGCGAGTCGAAGGCCACATCGTCTTCGAGCTCACCGAGACCGTGAATGACCGCCAGTACCACCTGTTCATCAACGCCCTGCCCATTTTCCATATAGGTGTTCAACACTTCTATATAGAGGCTTAGACGAACAGCTGCTTCATGACTGCCCATGACCCCAAGCGCGGCAATCGCCTCGAGGAGGTTCGATTTGGCGGCCTCTCCGCGGTCGACTTCGATGTTGGTAATATCAAAATGCCGAATAAGCAAGGAGCTGGCGGCAGTCCACTTCAGATCGGTGAGGTACCGTACCGCTTGAAAACGCAGCTCCCGTCCCCCCTCCTCTTCTCGTCCGCGGGCCAAGCCCTCCTGCAGCGCCTGCTGGGCGATCTCTCCGCGCTGTTGCCGGGAGAAGCCTTCCCGCTCCATCGACCAGTCCAAAACGGCCTGCTTCTCTTCCAGACTTCCCTCCCGCAGAACCGTCAAGACCGCGTCGGTCAGCTCTCCCTGCAAGGAGTTAATGGCGTCTTCGGATCGCTGTTGCAGGACCTCGCCATAGCCTCCCATCCGGATGGAGAAAATCACCGGAAAAGCGCCGGGGTCGCCCACCTTGCCCAAACTGCTGACGGTCTCCGACAAAACCTGGATATCCACTTCTTCCCCGCCGGCGTAATCGCCGGTTTGCCCCTGCAGGTACCGGTAGATTTCGGGCAGGAGCTCGTGCCCCGGTTCTAAGAGCTTGCCCAAGGCGGCCATGGCGGCCACCTGGACCTCGGTCTCTTCGCTGCGTCGAAACAGGTTCCACAAGCTCTCCGTGGCTGGCAGGTACCCGTCACGGCCGCACAGTCGAGCGGCCAGTTTGACCAGCTCTTGCGCGGTGGCGTCCTCGCTGAGCGTTCGGAAGTTGCTCAAATAAAACTCCACCGCCTGCAGGTAGAGCTCCCCCATTGTGCCTTCTTCCATCTCCGAGGCATCCTGCAGAACCTGAACCTTAGTCGACAGGCTTCCCCGGGCAAAATTACGCTGGTAGGCCATCAGCATCTCGTTCCGCTGCTCTTGGCCGAGGAGCGAACCGGCCGACAAAAGGAGAATAACCGTTACGCCTACAAGCACTTTGTAGAAGCTCTTCATACTATCTATCTCTCTCTTTCGTTAAAGATATTGTACACGAATATCAGAATTCGGTTGCGCATCGCCGCCGACAGGGGCGATACTTGGATGTGGAGGATGGACTGGTTCTTCGGTTGGTTGTAGCGCACCCCTTTGACCACCCCGTCCATCAGAATAGTGTTGTTCCCCAAATGGAACTGCAGACGCAGGGGCATCCCAATTTTTCCCCGCCCGCCGATGATCAAAGCGGCTCCGTCTTCGGAAACGTCCCGGAGCCGGCAGCGGAGCCCCCTGCCGCCGCTCTGTACGGCCCCGTTTTTGGGAGGCTCCGAACCGGCGGCATTGGGAAATATCTGGGCCGGTTTGTTGGTCTCTACTCTCACCGAACGCCTCTTCTGACTCCGCACCAAGGAATCGGAGTGGCTGATGTGCAGAATCGGGTACTTGCGCTGCAGATAGTCCTCTAAGACCCGGGATTCGAAGACATATCCCGCGTCATCCTGCCGCCAGAAGTAGATGTTTATCCTTCGCCCCCTCCAGACGAAGCCGGGGGGAAGCTTGGGCCCCTCGGGGTAGCTGATAGCCATGTACCGGCGAAGGTTTTCCACGATTTGTGAATTATAAGTCCCCACTCCCGGCAAGTTGATCAGGATCCGTTGACGGTTTGGCAGTTTGCGGGTGGATTTGAGGCCCAGTTTGTACTTGGGTAGATCCATCTCGACGCTTTTTCGAAAGTCAAAAAGCTTCGACAAGAAATGAATGCTCTCTTCGGAGTTCAGGGTCTCTTCGTTTTTGAACTTGATGATCATCCCCCGGATGGATCTGTCGATCTGGTTGATGGACCAAAACAGGGAGGTGGGATTCCGCAGGCGATTCTCCACCGCTACCTTGCGCAGGAGATTGACCTCCTTGAAGGTGAAACCCGACTCCTTCCCTTTGGCGTAGAAATGGAGCCAGGGGAAACTACCACCTCCGGCTTTGCGCAGGGCGGCAAAACTCAAACCGAGAAGTAAAATAAACAGTATTATCAGTACCCATAACAACATTGTCGAACCCACTCACTTATATTATATACAAATAGGACCCGTTTAGGGTATGGTCCATCTATGGAGTTTAACGAATCTCAACCATTTTACACAAATATCGGGCAAAAAAAACCGCCTTTTTTCGAAGCTTTGCTGCTTTTTTTAGTTTTTTTCTTTCCCGGCTACCTCGGTCAGAACTCGGGCTTCCACATCTCCCAGCTCTTCAGTCCAGAATTTCACCTCGGCAGTCTTGTGTTCACCCTGCCCCAACTGCTTCTCATGCTCTATATTATCGGGCTCCGTTTGGGCCCCCTGGTTCACGGCTTGGGAATTCGGCCTTTTGAATCGCGGCTGCTGCCGCGATCGCTGCTCACCCTCATCTCACTTTTGGCTATCACCTTCGGCTTGGGAGCTCTTCTCCAGTTGTTCAATTATATCAGTGATGCGGAGCTTTACAACCCCACCCTGGCCCCGGGCAAGATGAGCATAAGCTACTCCGAGATAGAAGGAGTACCGTTCATAGCCGTACTCATACTGGCCACCAGCCTCTGTATCGCCTACCTGGAGGAGCTCTTCTTTCGGGTCTACTTGATCGGCCAGTTCGGGGAGGATCGGAGGTCGACGATCATTGTCGTCCTGCTCTCCAGCGCGCTCTTTGCCGCTGGGCATCTCTACCAGGGCCTCGTCGGCGGGATGGGGACTTTTTTGATCGGTCTGTTTCTCTCACTATCTTACATACGTCGGCGCAGTTGGCACGAGATCTCCATCGCCCACGGACTCTACAATTTTATCATCATTATGTTGGCTCCCCTGACATACTGAAGGACGACGCAGTTCGGTACAACGAAAAATAGAAACCTTTCCCTTGCCTTCCAGGACAAACTATATTAGCTTTTTCATATGAAAAAGCTCAACAAATCTTTCACCGTTACCGCCTTTTTGGTATCTCTTCTGCTGTTTTCGCTCTCCGGAGCTTCGGCGCAGCAAGATGTGGAACTCACCCCTCTGCAAGAGGAGCTTTACAACATGGGTTTCGGGGTTTTCACCGAGGAGGTAGAGGCTCCGGATTTCACCGTCCCCGACCTGGAGGGCTCCCAAGTGAGTCTATCGAATCAGAAGGGGAAGCTGGTACTCCTGAACCTCTGGGCCACCTGGTGCCCCCCCTGCCGCGAGGAGATGCCCTCGATGCAGGAGCTCTACGATCGATTGGAGCCGCGGGGATTCACTATTCTGGCGATCTCGGCACCGCAGCCGCCGCGGGAGACGGAGGAGAAGATCAGAGGCTACATAGGGGAGAACGGTTTTAACTTCCCCGTTCTCATCGATTCTGAGTTCCAGGCCTTTCCCATCTACAACACCGGCAGTATTCCCACCAGCTACCTGATCGACCCGGAGGGAAACCTGGTGGCCCGTCTCACCGGCTCCATCGACTGGACGAGTCCGGGGATAGTGGACATACTGGAAAAAATGCTGCCCCGCTCCTAGCAGCACGCACGGAGTACAGCCATGAAAAACGGGCCGATCGCCACAGTCCCAATCTCCACGGTGAAGGGTCATCGCGGAGGTAGCCTCCAGCTGCTCATCGTCATGTTCCTCCTCATATCCCCTCCGATGTGGTCGCAGCTCCAGGAACCTCAGCTGCCGCAGCGATCCGGAGGCGCCGATTCCGATTCGGTCACGGTAGAGGGATTCGATACGGGCGGGGCGATGAATCAAGAGCCGCCTAAAGCCCTGATCGAGCTGGCGGATGACTCGGTCCCCCTCGATCATTCCGGCCAGGCTGGATTCGCGGTAAGGTACAGCTTCCCCGAAGGTTTTTACCAGAGTCTACGGAAGGACTTTTTCTACCTGGCCCTTCCCGAGGGATCGCCCTTCGTCATCCGAGAACTGGACTACCCCTCCGGAACCGTAGAGGATAATGAAACAAAATATTACGGCGAAGCCACCCTCGAGGCGCGTATCGCCCTATCCGAGTCGGTTCGGCCGGGAGAGTACCGCCTCCCCGTGACGGCGGCCTACCAGCTCTGCGATGAGGCGGGTACCTGCTACTTTCCCCAGGAGGAGAGTTTGGAGATCACCGTACGGGTACCCGAGCAGGTCTCACCGGCCGGCGCCGAGACGTGGTCCGAAGCGGGGTCCGAGAGCAGCGGGGAATCCTGGACCCTCTTGCTGCGGTTTTTACTCTTCGCCCTGATCGGAGGCGTGCTGCTGAACGTGATGCCCTGCGTCCTGCCGGTACTCTCGATACGGGCCCTCAACCTGGTCAAGCAGAGCGGGAACAGCCGCGGGGAGATTTTTCGGGGCTCGCTCTTTTATACTCTGGGCGTACTTGCTTCCCTCCTCATTTTGGCTCTGGTGGTGATCGCCCTCAAACTCTCCGGTGAGATGGTGGGGTGGGGGTTCCAGTTTCAGAACCCTCTTTTTACGGTCTTTCTCATAGTGGTGATCTTCGCCTTCTCCCTCTCTCTGTTCGACGTATACGTGTTCCAAGCGCCGAGTATGAACCGGAGTCTGCAACGGGCCAGCAACAAAGGATATCTGGGCTCTTTTTTCAATGGCATCATCGCCGTGCTCCTGGCCACCCCCTGTACCGCCCCGCTTCTTGGCAGCGCCCTGGGCTTCGCCTTCTCCCAGAGTCCTCCGGTCATCCTCGGGATATTCGGCATGGTCGGGCTCGGCTTCGCCCTCCCCTTCTTGCTGATAGGACTACGGCCGGGTCTGATCAAAAAAATTCCCAAACCCGGCGCGTGGATGAACACCTTCAAAGAGCTGATGGGATTCCTGCTCCTGGCCACGGTGATCTACCTCATGTGGATTCTCCAATACCAGATCAGTGAAGCCGAGATGCTGAGCTTGCTGATCTTTCTACTCGTACTGGCTTTCGTTCTCTGGATCTACGGCAAATACGCGAAACCTACCGCCAGCAGCGGGAGAAAGTGGATTCTTTTGCTTCTCTCTATTATACTGCTCGTGTCGGCCGGTGGTCGGCTGCTCCGTTTCGACGGAGATACGGAAACAAGTAAAACTTCAAGCATGTATGAGGGATGGCGGGAGTTCTCTCCCGAGCTGCTGGCCGACTACCGCCAGGCCGAGGAACCGGTTCTGGTGATCTTCTCCGCCAAATGGTGTACCGTCTGCAAGCTCAACGAGGAGTCGGTACTGAAAACGGAGCGGGCGGACCGGCTTTTCGACCAGCACGGCGTGCAGGTACTCTACGGAGACTACACCAACGAAGACCAGGTGATCGGTGAATGGATTCGGTCATACGGACGGGCGGGAGTGCCGGTCTACGCCTATTATCCCGCCGGAGCTTCCTCCCACCGGCTGCTGCCGGAGGTGCTTAGCTTCCGGGTATTAGAGGACTCTCTAGGCTCCACCTCATTCTGACGCTTGACTGGAGGAGGAATAATGGCAAAACTCGACACCATACCCAAGAGGGTGCGTTCCACCGCAAAGAAGTACCCCGACCTACCGGCGCTGATGAGCAAAAACGGCGACGGTGACTTCGTCCCCGTGAGCTACCAGGAGCTCTATCGGAAGCTAAAAGCCGTTGGATTGGGTCTGCATGGGATCGGTATTCGGCGGGGCGATCACGTGGGGATCATCTCCGACAACCGACAGGAGTGGATCATCGCCGACCTGGCTCTGCTGGGCATGGGGGCCGTGGACGTACCCCGGGGCTCGGACTCAATGGCCGAGGAGATCTCATACATTCTGGGTCACGCCGAATGCTCCACGGTCATCGCTGAGAACGTTGCCCAAGCCGAGAAGATTCTCTCTCAGAAGGAGCAGCTGCCGAAGTTGGAGAAGCTTATTCTATTCGATCCGAGCGGACGGATAGAATCTCCCCAGCTCAAGGAGGTGGAGCTGCTCCATTTCTCCGATATCGTCGATCAAGGCGAGCGGCAGCTGGCGGAGAAGCCGGATTTTTTTGACATCGAGGTGGATGCCGGGCAGATCGACGACCTGGCGACTCTGATCTACACCTCCGGGACCACCGGAGAGCCGAAGGGAGTCATGCTCTCCCATCGCAGCTTTATTTTCCAGATCGAACGAATCTACGACTACATCAGTATCAAGGCGGGACATCGATTTCTCAGCGTCCTGCCCATCTGGCACTCCTTTGAACGGGCGGTGGAGTACATCATTCTCAACATCGGTGCGACCATCGCGTACTCCAAACCGATTGGTTCGGTCATGCTGCCGGACATGCGGAAGGTCCGTCCCCACTGGCTGACCTCGGTCCCCCGTATTTGGGAAGGTATCCGTAGCGCCATGATCAGAAATATGAAAAAAGAGGGCGGAATCAAGCTGGCGATGTTCCGCTTTTTTGTTGCCGTCGGGGAGATGCACGCCACCTTCATCAATATGTTCACCGGCCGTCTACCCGATTTTTCCAAAAGGTACCGCCTCTTGGAGAAAGCCGTCGCCCTGCTGCCGATCCTGCTGCTGAGTCCCTTCAAGCTTCTGGGTTGGGCCTTGGTGTTTCGAAAAGTGCAGGAGAAGCTGGGGGGCAACTTTATCGCTGGAATTTCGGGCGGAGGAGCCCTGCCGCAGTACGTGGACCGTTTCTTCTTCGGTGTCGGCATCAAGCTGCTGGAGGGATACGGTCTGACCGAGACGGGCCCCATCCTTTCGGTACGGAAGGAGAGCCACCCGGTCTTCGGGACCATCGGCTCCCTGCTGCCCGATATCGAGTACCGGGTCATCGACTCGGAGGGGGCTATAGTGCCTCCTGGTCACAAGGGTACTCTCTACGTCAAGAGTCCGCAGATCATGAAGGGCTACTACAAACGACCGGAGGCCACCTCGGAGGTGCTCCAAGACGGCTGGCTGAACACCGGAGATGTGGCGATCTTCACCCACGGCGGGGAGCTCAAAATCTTGGGACGGACCAAGGAGACCATCGTCCTGCTGGGCGGCGAGAACATCGAACCGATCCCCATCGAAGACCGTCTGAACGCCTCCGAGGCGATCGGGATGTCAATGGTGGTGGGACAGGATCAGAAGTACCTGGCCGCCCTGATCGTCCCGGAGATGGCCAAGCTGGAAGAGTACGCCATCGCCAACAGCATCCCCTACGTGCAGAGCGAAGAACTGCTGTACAACCCGGAGATACAGGAGTATATGCACGACGAGATCCAGCAGCAGGTCAACCCCAAAAATGGTTTTCGGCACTACGAAAGGATCTTCCGTTTTGCCATGCTTCCGGAGCCCTTTGAGATCGGCGAAGAGCTGACCCATACGCTGAAGATACGCCGGGATGTGGTGTATAATAAGTACCATCACCTGATCGAAAAGCTCTTTGAATGAGCACTTCGGAATAGGGGAATGATTCTCCCGGGATAGCTGACTAGCGCAGCAAGAGGAGGACGAAACCTCCGGCCAGACTGGCCAGCAGGATGATCACCAGCAGGGGAGCCCATAGGGAGCCGCGTCGCTTGCCGCTCCCCTGCTCCTCCCGATCGGTGTTGCCGTGGATATCCTGGGTGGTCAGTACCGGCATGCTCCCCTGGGAGCTATTCCGCGGTGCAGCCGAGCGATAGCCGCAGCGGGGACAGCCGCTTTTGAACTCCGCGGCTACTCCGCTGTAGCCGCAGCGGGGGCACATGACCCCGTAGAAACGCATGCCGCAGTAGGGACAGTAGTCCAAATCCACCGGAACCTCGCGTCCGCAGGTCTCACAGAAAAATTTAGGTTTCTCCCTCATTCACTTCCCCGGTCCGTCTTTTTTTTGACCCCCAGCAAGGTCAGGTCGTCGTACTGTTCGTCCTCCTTGATGTGGCTGTAGCGAAGGTACTCCTCCTGATCCTCCGACACTTTCAGGGGATGGTGAAAATAGAGATCGTACTGCTTGAAGTGCTCTCTGAGGAAGGCGTCCACCTTTTTGTCCATCACCACCACGTCGTTTTCGTCGGCCTTGGGATCGGGGTACATGCGAAAAATCTTCTCCACGGCCATCAGCGCGATGACCACCTCTTCTATCGTCCCCTGGCAGGATGAAAAATCGAACTCCAGCTCTTCGTCTTTGATCGGGTTGTGGTACTTGAACAGACGGTACGTACCCCCCGCGACCAGGGTGTTAACTATATCGTATATGCGAGGTATTCCCAGCTCTTCGTTGTCCGTCCCCAGAGCATGGGTATCGTGCAGTTCGCCCTCGGCAAGTCCCTTTTCCTGGCAGGTGGTGATCTCAAAATTTTCATCTCGGAAGTGGCGCTGCGCCTCCTCCAGACCGTCGGTAAACAGCAGCAGCATATCGCCGGCGCGAAGCACATGAGGAATACGCTTGAAGCCGGACTGCATCTCCACCAGATCGTTGGGGAAAACCCCCGCCGCCGGCGCTTCGGGCAGGGTCTTGGCCTCCATTTTTCTTTTCTCCCCATTAAAAATATGTACCAAGTTGTCCCCGGCGTTGCACATCACGGTTTTGCCGTCCTTGCTGTCAAAAAGCAGCACCGTCAGAGCGGCGAAACGCCCAGAGAACCCCCTTTCCTGAACCAGGCGGTTGATCGAGTAGACCAGCTCCTGAATATTTGGATCTTCCTCTACTCTTTTCACACCCTTGCGGGCGGCCAACTCGTCCTTTCGTTTCTGCTCCTCCACCCAGGCGTTGAAAAAGCTGTGAAAAATCGTGGCCACTTCGACCATTATCAGCGAGGCGGCTACGCCCTTGCCGGCGACGTCGCACTTGATGATCCCGTATTTCCCCGGAGTCAGCTCCATATAGTCGAAGTAATCTCCGGAGACCCCCTTTGCCCCTTCGTAATAGCCGAAAAACTCCGCCCCCTCCAACGACAGCGCGCCGGTGGTCAGTTTTCTCCCCCGGGAGTTCTGCTCTAAGGGGATGAACATCTTCTGTATTTCCTTTCCGACGATCAGATCCTTGTTGGCCGCCGCGGCGCTCACCAACCCCTTGGTCATTTGGTTGATCGTGTCAGCCAGAATCGATATCTCGTCTCGCGTCTTGACGTTGATTTCGTGGTCCTTGAGCTTCTCCTTGTCTTCGGTGTCGCGAATAGTTTCTATTCCTCGGACGAGCCGCTTTATCGGGATAATGATAATAGTCGCCAAAATCAAGGCTCCCACTATCCCCAGACCAATGGCGACCAGGGCTATGACCACGGTCCGCCTTATCAGCGTATCTCGTGAGCTGATTATTTCTCGTATTATACGATCGGTGGAGATACCAAGCCGTACCATTCCGTGGTAGTAAACACCTTGGCGCGAGGAATCCTGGTATACAATGGGCCGGTAAAAAACGTACTCCCGAGGCCCAGTCAGAATTTGGCCGGTTTTGAACTCGGGCTCGCTGTATACCTGATCGCTGAGCGTCGCCAGCTCGTCTTCAATCAGGCTGCTCAGTCGGCTGATCTCGTCTTGGAGCTCGGTGAGCAGCTGCGCCGTGTCCTGGTCCTGGCGACTGGCCAAGCTTCCCGCGGCTTGTCGCGCCTCCTGCTGCAGCTCCTCCAGATTGGTGACCATCTCCCCCACCCTCTCTTCGGCTCGACCGTTGATCTTCTCGACCAGGGAGGGGATCCGAGGGCTTATCGCGTCTTCCACTTTGATGGTTCCTCGCTCGTAGGAGAAGTCGCCGGTCTGAATCTGTTCGATCCCCTCCTGTTGATCCTCCTGCCGCACCTTCTCCTCGATGAGCGGGTCGTTGGTGGCCCACAGATAATCAAAGAAATCGGGATCGATGCCCCCGGTGGAGCTGGACCCCGGTCCGGTAATAGTGATGAACCGGGCGTCCTCGGCGGCGCTCATCTGCCGGGGCAGACGACCGAGCTCGATGCTGTTCTCCTCGGGGAGGAACTTCTCAGCGCCGGAGGTGATACTCTCGATGAGTACCCGGGTACTCTCTTGCAGACCTTCGGTGAGGTTCTTCCGCTGAGTCTCTATCAGATAGTTGCCCAGGGGTACGGCCACCATGAGCACGATTATCAGCACCAAAAAGGTAGTCAGCAGCGCGAATTTGACACGCAGTCCGATTCCACGTTTTCTCATAGCTTCAAGTTTCTCCTCTCTAACTTCGTACGGCAACTGCCGGCTTTCGATGAGAGCCCTCACGTCTCGGCGCAGCTTGAAAGTCTCCCGTACGATCTGGCTGATCTTCCATACGGCGAACATCATCATTGCGGTGAGCAAAATCATCAGAAGCAAGAGTTGCAGGTCCCCGCCTAAGAGTATTATCTTCTCTTCTCCCCGTAGGGGCTGTTCCGGGCCCGAAATCAGGGTAAAATCGCCGAATTTCACCACTCCAGTGCTCTCGAACTGGAGGGTATAGGCGGTGAAGTAGGTTCCCCGACGTGGATGAACCAGCCCGATTCTATACTCTCCTTGATCGATCTGATCTATAAAAGGTCCGGTGATGAGACGGTCGTTGTCAACGGTGTAGAGGTCGCTCCCTTGGGAGAAGGAATAGTCGTAGGGAGGCTCTCCGTCACGGTCGAGAATTATCTCCTGTATCTCACCACCCTCGCTGAATCCTCGGCCGATGATTCTCAACTGGTAGCGGTTCAGCTGATCCTGCTCCACCTGCACCCTGGTGACATAGGTCACCGGAATATACTTGTTGAGCTGAAAATAGAGGGTCTTCGTCGGGCCCACGTTCCCCACTCCGTCAACCGGCGCTACCGTGAAAGCCCAGGTGCCGTTGTCGATATTGCTGAATGAGTAGTTCGGTTCCCGGCTGAGGATTCGATCGGGCGGATCCAAAATATCGAAATCCTCGAAGTCACCCTCGTAGCTCTCAGACGCCAGGTACTGGAGCCGGTAGGTGTAGCCCTCCAGATCCTCCGCCTCCGGTGCTTCCCATCGCAGGGTGGTGCTGTTGGAGCTGAGGTATCCCTCCTCGTCTCTCTCCGGTGCTTCAAACTCCACCGCTTCCGGCGGAGTGGTGTCCCGGTAAAACCTCAGGCTCGATGTATCGGACCAGTTCCCAGCGTAGTCCCTGGCGATTACGTGGAAGTACCACCAGCCGTCCCGCTTGACCTCCACCTCCGCTCGGCGCGCGTCCCTCCGCAGGAGCCTCATATTCTCTGCCGGTCGTCCCTCGGGATCGCGGTCCAGTAGGTAGTTGAACCCGGCGATTCCCGAAGAATCCTCGGGAACACTCCAGGTAATCGTATATCGATCACGGGCGTTTCGATCGTTCCTCCGGAAATCGACGGCATTCAACACCGGCGGGTCCACCGTCTGATCCGGCTCCAGAAGCACCAGCCGATACCTTCCGTTGCTGCTATTCTCCCACACGGCGTTAAGTTTCCCCGCCGCCGGAACCAACTGTCCGTTGCGGTTCTCTCCCGTCATTACGCTGATATCTTCGTCCTGCCAGCTCAGCCCCTGACGATAGGCCACAAAAACCCGGTTTACCCCCTTCCTGTTGTCGTACCAGGTCAGATAGGTTTTTCCGTCGAGCTGGGCTATACGGGGGCTTCGGCACACATAGTTACCGCTGCTTACCCTCTCGGCCGAATCACGGAAAAGGCCGTCGGTCCCCAGGGAACCGTAATATATCTGCGGGGAGGTGACGTTGGCGAATTTTCTCTCCCAAGTCAGCAGAAGTCCATCATCCCCGGTGCTGAGAAAGGGGCGCTGATTGTCGAAGTTGTTGGGATCGCCGCCTTCGCCGCCCAAGGAGTCGGAAAAATCGGTGATTCTCCGTGCCGCGCCCCAACTTCTCCCCCCATCATCACTGGAGACCAGAAACAGCTGATAGTAGCGGCTGTCTCGGGGAGAACCCTGAAACACTACATAATCCCGTCCCTGATAAGTACTATGGCTGGGGAGATAAACCCAGGCAATGTCGCTTTGGCTCAGTAAGGGACGCAGGGGAGTCCAGGATCTGCCATTTCGACTGACCGCGTAGTTCACCCCCAAGGAGCCAGTGAGAATCGCCTCCTGCTCGGACTCGACTCCCAGTGTATGGGTGGCGAAAACGATCATCCCTCCATCGGCGGTGTGGGAGAGGCGCGGAGCCAGAGAGATGCCCTCAGTCCCTTCGGCTCCCAGGCTGCCGATCCTCCTCGCCTCGTCGTCTCCCGTTTCGTAGGAGAAGATCTCGATCCTTTGACCCGAGGCAGCGGCGGCGATAAATATCTCCCCCTCATCGGAGATACTTATCGAGGCGTAGGGGACTTCGGAACCGGAAAATTGGTAGGGGCCGATGATGCCTCGATGGATACTCCACTCCTGATCACCCCGGCTCCACATCAGGGAGACACTGGTCCGTGTCGCCTCCCCCCCCTGGTACTCGTACTCGTGCCATAGGACCAGGCTCAACTCATCCTTGTACGCGGTCTGGGGAAATCGTGCTCCATCGGGAATTACTATCCGCGGATCCTCCCAGTAGAGCTCTTGAGCGGAGAGTCCGAATACCGACAAGAGAAAAAACTGGATTGTGACAAAGAGCAGTGTCCAAAACTTTCGGCTATGTTCCCTTTTCACCCGCACTATAACCCCGCTCCTTTTACAACCGGCTCTCGATTCGACGTCGCAGATCGAGCAGTTTCGGGTTGCTCCGGTTCTCCGGATTTTGCCACAACTGTTCGACTATCGCCTGGGCTTCGTAATACCTACCGTCGATGTACATATCCTGCGCTCGCCGCAGCTGCTGCTGATCCGAGCTGGAGAGAACCACCGAGATCTGGCCGCCCTGCCCAGCCTGCAGGCGGTCCTTCAATACCATAGCTTCCTGATAATTGGGATCAAGGTTGATTGCCTCGTTGAGATAGGTGAGAGCTACCGGGAACTGAGCCCGTACATCTCGGTTGACAATCGATTCAGCCTGGGCGTAGAGGCTGCGAGCCCGGGCTAACTTCTCCGGATCCGGGGGAGGTTGTCTAATTCCGGTGGCGATCTCCGCCTTGTAGATAGCATCCTGCAAGCCCGGAAAATCATCGTCGATCTGACGCAAGACCTGTAACTCTCGATACGCCTCTTCCGGTTGGCTCTCCAGCTTGTTGGCGGCCGTTCGAAACCTCTCCCGGTAGATCGATTCGAATTGGTCCGGCTGGGTGTACTGTAATATCCGCAAATAGAGGGCTCCCGCCTCTTGGTTGTTGGGAAAGGGCTCTTTTATATACTCGGTTTTTTTCTCAGCGGCGGCAAAACGTTCCAATGCCCGCTGCCTATCACCCTGCTCGAAAAGTTCCACTCCCCGCCTGAAGTCCTCCTTGGCCAGGTTGAGAATCTGCATCATCTCCGGGTACAGGGGATCATCCTCTTCGATGGTGATGCCGCTGGTAGCCTCAAGCGCCCGTTCAACTCGGTTGAGCCAGAAGACCACCTCCTGGTTGTCCTCCGTGTGAGTCAACAGCCAGCGAGACTGGGCCCGAGAGAGAACCTGCTCGGCCTCGATGAAACGTTCCTGGAGAAAAAGCTCCCTACCCCGGTTGATCATCTCCCGAACTTCCCGCACCACCAGCTGGTTCTGTTGAAAAATGATCTCTTCGCCGATCTCCGGGATCTCTTCATCGATGATCCGCCGGACTTCCGGGTCCTCACGGTACAACAAGGAAGCAGAATAAGCCTCACCGGCCTGCTCGAGCCTCTCCCGGGCCGCTTCGAAACTCTCCGCGGCAAGCTCGTTCTCCGCCTGGCCGAGACGAATATCCCCCTCGGCCAGGGCGATATCCGCCTGTCGGTTCAGTTCCACCGCTTCCGCGTTGATCTCAGCAATGCTGGTGTTCAACGCTTCGAAGCGCTCTAGAAAGATCCGTCCCTCTTCCACACGCTCGGCTATCCGCTCTTGGCTGCGGATATAAGGTTTTTCACCAGTCAAGTCCTCTAAAACGCCGGAGACGGTCTCCCGCGCCGCAGCGAGGCCGTTTTCAGCCTCTCGTATGAGATCGATAGCGCCGTTGGGGTCGCGAATCAAGACGGGCTCCCCTCCCTCTTCCAGAGGCTCCTGAACTCCCTCGACCAGGCGGGACGCTCGGTCTATCGATTCGGATGAGCTCTCCAGCGTCGCTCTCACCGATCGATAACGGATATCGGCGATTTTATCTACCATCCGCCCCTCGAAATCCCTTCCCTCAGCCAGGGATACTCGAAGCTGACGGAGCAGCTCATTCACAATTCCCTGGGCCCGCTCGACCTCTACTCCGCTCTGGGCGTAGCCGTCGTACTGCTCCCGATACTCTTCAACCAGCTGCACCTGGTTTTGAAGGATGCTTAGATTTCTCTCGAGCTCCAGACGATTTTCCTGAATCGATTCTACCTTCCGTAGGTTCCCGTAGATCTCCTCCAAGCCCTCCATTTCTCTGAGCTCTTGGGCCAGGTCGATATAGACTTCGGCGGCGAACCCGTGCGCTTGATAATAGAGAGAGCTCGCTTGACTCTGCCGAGCCCGAGGCCCAACTTTGTGTTCCATATCGAGTTCTTCCCTTCTATTGTGCAGCGCGATCTGGCGCTCAAAGAGGCTCCCGCCCTGCTCAGCCAGCGCGATCACCGTCTCAAAGCCCGCTTCAGGCTCCACGGCGGGGACTCGCCCGCTTTCCGGCACATCCTCGACCACCGTTTCCTCTTGCTCCGGCGCCGTTTCAAGCGGACGGAAACGCTGAGTGAAGCGCAGCACCGAGCTTTGGTACTCCTGCTCTATCCATGCCAATGCATCAGATCCGAGCCGCTCCATCGCCGCGACCAGGGGTCGTTCCACCGCGCCGGCGATTCCATTGGGTCTTTCGCTGGCCGGTCTTCCTCTGGTGAGCACCCGGAGGGTCGAGAGGAAGGGGATGTCGGTAGTATCGGCGTCCATGATCGAGAGTCGAATCGAGTCGATAGAGTTGGCCTGTTCCACGACTTGTCTCCAGAGGTCTAAAAGTTCGGAAAAGAGTTGGGAAAAATCGTCCCACCGCCGCGGGGCGTCGCCCGCACTGGCCGAATAGTCGCGAAGACTCGAATCCAAGCGTGGATAGAGAGAGCGGAAACTCTCGCTGAGCCCCTGGATAGTCTCGATACGGCTGTCGATCTGCCGAAGCAACTGTGGGCTGTTGAAGTCTTCTTCCTCTTCGAAAAGCTCGCGATGAAGATCAAATCCGCTGAGGTACAGCTCTATCGCCTCGATATACCTCTGATCCGCCAGGAGAGTATCGGCTTGATTCATGATCTGCTGAAAACGCTGGTCGTTGACGGTAAAAATGATCGACCTACGTGCCTGGGCGAAGGCTTCGATAGAGGCGCTGTTGGGTTCGGCGTCCAATTCCTCGAGCCGCCTGATTATTTCGTAAGCCTCCTGCTCGTCGAGCTCTTCCCCCTCCCGTATGTCCAGGGTTTCCAAAAGCTCACGGTAGGTTCGGTTGTAGAGTTCTCTCGCCTCTCGTATTTTGGCCAGGAGTTTCTCCGCCTCGTCAAAATATCGGGGAGAGTCGCGCATCACCTCGGTCAGCAGCTCAATAGCCTGGTTGTAACGACGCTCCTCGATAAGGAGCTCCGCCTCCTTCAGCTCATCATCCTTGTTCCCCATTGCATAGAGCTCTCCCATAGTACATAGGTAGAGGGAGGATAGAATCAGACTGAAAAAAAAGAGGCCTCGCTTTGTCACTTACTCACCAGTTATATAACAATGTACCACAATTATCGACATTATAAATAATATCGACAGTAAAAAGGGGCATAGTAAATCTTTCACCCTTCGAAACTTGCCAGTTTTCGATTTTGTTTTTGAAAGTGGAAAAATAGGCCGAAACAGTGTATATTAAGGGTAGTATGAAGAAATCTGGCTGGAAAACGGTACTGCTTATCACCCTCCTCGCTTTCGCAAGTCTCGGGCTCGCCGCCGACGACCTGGCCGATTTCTACTACGGTTACAGCGACTTCTCGAACCACTCTTTCTTTCGCGACCCCAACACGGGACGGACACTGTTTCCAACCCTGCAGATCCCCATGGGCGGAGAGTACGAAGGGATGGGCACCGCCTACACGGCGATCGCCGAGGGCGCCGGCTTCCTCGAATCCAACCCCGCCGGCAGCAGCCTCCTTCACAACACGGAGCTGGCCTTTCTGCACAACAACTGGATAGCCGACTCGAGCCTGGAAAGCCTGGTGTACAGTATCCGTTTTGGGGACCTCGGAATCGGGGCTGGAGCCAAACACCTCTACCTCCCCTTCACCGCCTACAACCAGTGGGGAGATCTGGACTCCAGAGCCTACGTGTCGGAGACCGTGGCCACCGCGAATCTCTCTTACAACTTCCTCTCCTCGTACTACTTTCACGGAATCGCCGTGGGGGCGAACCTGAAACTGGCCTATCGAAGCATCCCCAGTGTGATCTACCCCGGCCAGAGTCTCTTTTCACCGATGGTCGACCTGGGAGCTCTGACCAAGTTCAACTTCCTCAAATTCTACCCGGCTCGAGAGAGGAACCTCTCGGTGGGAGTGGTTGCTCGCAATCTCGGACCACCCAACGACGAAGAGCCTCTCCCATCGCTGCTCTCCGCCGGTCTGGCCTACGCCCCCTGGCGTCCGGTTTTGCTCTCCTTTGATTTCAACTATCCTATAGCCTTTGGACTGGCTCCGGATGAGTGGGAGAAGTGGTACATCTCCTCGGGCTTCAAGGTTCAGTTTACCAATTTTCTGGCACTGCACACCGGTTTCACCCACCGGGGAGCCAATCCCCGCTTCAGCATCGGCAGCAATATTGATTTCGACTACATCGATCTCATCCTCAACTATACTTTGGACCTCACCACCCAAGTCACTTCCATCGACCGTTTCAGCCTCGAGGCCAGTATGGAGCTGGGCGACCGCGGACGAGCCGAGCTGCAGCAACAGGTCGAAGAGTACTACATCGAAGGTCTGAAGGCTTACGCCTCGGGAAGCCTGCAACGAGCCATCGAGTATTGGGAAGCAACTCTGGAGCTGGATCCGGATTTTCAGCCCGCTGAGGAGAATATGAGCGTCGCCCGACGCTCATTGGAGCTGCAAAGGGAGATGGAAGCGGTCACCAAAGTCGAGTAATATCAAAACCTGGGGTGACGTGACCGCCGCGCTCCGCCAACTATACTTTCTGATTCTCCATTCTCTGATGGTACAGCTTTTCCAAACTTTTGTAGGTGAAGTAGAGTGAGAGGTCCATCGAGGCCAATCCCTGCGGACTCTCGAGGTCTTTTAGTTTTTTCCCCGCTAATCCGCCGCTCTTGCTCAACTGATCGATCGAGCGTCTCTGGCGTCGGTACTTTTTTCCAGAAAAATAGCGATCCAAATAGGCCAGCAGTTGGCGAGCGTCGTTCAAATCGTCTTGGTCCAGCGCCATCTCCTCGCCTTGGAAAAAAAAGTCGAAAAGCCGCCGTGGGTCCACCGCCTCGTAACGATGCAGCAGCTCCTCCACCTCTTTGACAAAGGGAGCCTGGTTGAACTCGATATTGTCGACCTTCTCGCGCAGTTTTTTCTGCAGCTCCCGCGCCTGGGGTCTCTTCTGGTCTTTGCGAGTACGCCTGATATGAAGCACCGCAGTGATACCCAGGGAGAGCAGAATCTCATCGAGCATCGGAATTGGGTCACGGACTCCAAAGGTGAAAACAAAATAGAGCAGCAAAAAAGTGCCCGCCGAGAGCAGCAGGTTCGTGAGAAAACGGGAGTCCGCCACCGATCTTCTCACCGCCGTATCTACCGCCCGGTAAAGCTCGTCACGAAAGGCGATTATATTCTCGACCTCCGGTTCACGGCCGTACTTGCCCGTCACCCGAGTACGCTCGTCGAAGGAGAGAAACGACTCCGGCTTCTGAAAGGGGTGCAGAAAAATCGCCGATCCGTCCCGACGGTAGAGATGAAATATTGTCAATCGCGTCTCCCTATCCAAACTCATGCCCCCTCTCTCTTCTCTTCTATTCTAAACCAGCCCCTTCGGACAATCAATAATCAAATGCAGATTGAAAAATATGTCAAAAGCCTTCCGGCTGTCTCGGACGACTGAGGGAACGCACATCGTGGACCTGGAGCTGCAGACTTCCCCAGTCCTCCTCCACCACGGCCCGCAGCAGAAAAGCCCCGCCCCGCTCCAAAACCACGGCCAGACGCCGGTAGGCCTGGGGAAAAAACACGGTCTCGAAAATCCCATACGGATCCTCGAAGGAGACAAAGCTCATCTCTTCATGTCGGCTGGTGCGAAGCTCTTTCTCGGTGACCAAAAAGCCGGTGATGAAGACCCTCCGTCCCACCAGCCGCGCCAATCCCCGGGAATCCACCAGGGTCTGGTCTCCGACCAGGCGTCGAGCCCGGTCCATAAAGATATCCAATGGATGGCGGCTGACGATCAGCCCCATACTCCGGAACTCATCCATGAGCTTCACCTGCGAGGAGTAGTCCCCCACCACCGAGGGAAGCGGCGGGGCCAGAAAAAGCGAGCCCCCCGCCTCCCGATGATAGAAAAGCCAGAACATCTGCGGTCTGGTATAGGGTCCTGCCAATGAGTCCAAGGCTCCCGCTCTGTTGAGCGCGCGGAAGGCGGCGATATCCAGTTCGACGCGACGGCAGAAATCGTCGAAATCTCCGTACGACCCCCGCTCTTGGCGGTCGGAAAGAATTCGTTCGATGCTCCGCTGCCCCAAATCCCGCAGCTGTCCCAAGCCGATGCGTACCGCCCCGTCTTCGATACGGAACCGCAGTCCACTCGAATTGACATCCGGCCCGAGAATCGTGTAGCCCCTCCTCCGCAGGGCGTTCAAATAGACCTGGCGCGAATAAAAGCCCCCCCCGTTGTTGATCACCGAAACGTAGAACTCCAAGGGGAAGAACCTCTTCACCCAGGCCAGGCGATAGGACAACAACGCGTAGGAGGCGCTGTGGGCCTTGCAGAAGGAGTAGCCGTCGAAGGAGAGAATGGACTTCCAAAGCTCTTCAATCACGGCGTTTTCGAATCCCCTCAGTTGAGCTCCGCGGAAGAATCGTTCCTTGAACAGGGGAAGCCGAAACTCCCGATCCTTTTTGGACAGCACCTTACGCAGACGGTCGGCCTCGGAGGCGTCAAAACCCGCCACCGCCACGGCGATACGAGAGACATCTTCCTGGTAGACCATGATACCGTAAGACTCCCGCAACACCGAGTCCGCCGGTTCGGGAAGCGGATCGTACTGACCACCCCGCAGGCGGCGCAAAAACTCGCCGATCAGACGGTTGGCGGCGGGGCGGATAATGGAGGAGGCGATGACCAAGTGCTCGTAATCGCCGCGGCCCATCTTTTTGAGCAGCTGCCTGGTGGCGGGGGACTCGACGTAGAAAACCCCCAGGGTATCTCCCGATGCGATCATCTCTCGAGTGCGAGAGTTCCGCAGGGGCGAGAAGCTCTCCCACTGCAAAGATGTGCCGTGCCGCCGGTTGATCAGCGAGATGGAGTCGCGAAAAACCCCCAGCGAGCGGTTGCCCAGCAGGTCTATCTTGACCAAGCCCGTCTCCTCGACGGCGTCCTTCTCCCAGGCCAGCAGGGGCCAGCCCAGAGCCGAGGTCTGGACGTGACTGTAGTCGTGGATCACGGTGGGGGTGATCACCACCCCGCCGGGGTGGGTGCCGATGTGCCGGGGCATGCCGTAGAGCCGGGGCACCACATCGCGAAGCTCTTTGGGCAGATCCGCCAGGCGTCCATGCCGCCACGAACGGGAGAGCTTCCGCAGCTGCTCCCGTTCGTACCCCATCACCCGCGCCGGTTCCCGGATGGCCGATCGGCGGGCGAAGGTCACATGGTCGGCCACCATGGCCGCCCTGGACCGGTAGGTCCGGAATACGTAGGCCAGAGCCAGGTCCCTCTCGTCCCAGGGAAAGTCCACGTCGATGTCCGGCGGATCTTGACGCCCCATATTGAGAAAGCGTTCGAAAAAGAGATTGTGGCGCAGGGGGTCCACATGGGTGATTCCCAAGAGATAACTGACGATCCCGGCGGCGGCGCTCCCCCGCCCGCAGGTACGGGGTACTTGGGAGACGATATCGTGAACCACCAGAAAGTAGGAGGAGAATCCCTTACGGCGGATAATGTTCAGCTCGTAGTCCAGGCGCTCTCGCACCCGGCGGCGCATATCGGCCGGGCCAGTCCCGTGCTGCCCCGACAAGCCGTCGCGGAGCTCCTTGCCGTTGGACTCTTTGCCGGCGGGTGCTGCAGCCGCCCCGCCGCCGCTCTCCCCTCCGAAGCTTTCGCCGGAGCCCTCCATCACCGGCCCGTCTTCTCCCCCGCTACCAGGCCCGGCGGACACGGGAGAGGCGGCTTTCGGCTCAGAGGGAGCAAAGACTCCGTAGCGCCGCCGAATCCCCTGCTCGCACAGCTGCCGGAGCCGAGAGAAGGCCTCCTCCTCGTCGAGACCGGCGAAGCGGGGAAAGAAAAAACCCCGGGGCAGCTGAAACCCCTCGGCGATCAGCGCGAAACGCCGGGCGTTTTCCAAAGCCTCGGGAACCGCCGAGAAAAAGCTCTCCATCTCCCGCCCCTCCACCATGCGCCGCGCTTCGTTGAGCCCACCCCCAGGAGCTATTTCGGAAAACATCCGCCTGCTGCCGATCGCTCGGAGCAGCCGGTAGAAGTGCAGGTCCTCGGTGCTCCTGTAGAC
>Ga0129302_1000882_pt1 | contig 22275 bp, 10 predicted proteins | sample BlaSprsedimmetaG_FD_94476 | JGI IMG/M metagenome (GOLD analysis project Ga0129302, IMG submission 94476) | Hot spring sediment bacterial and archeal communities from California, USA to study Microbial Dark Matter (Phase II) - Blank Spring... | ecosystem: Environmental > Aquatic > Thermal springs...
GTATAAACGTTGTGATCCCCCCCTGGTCTTCCGCCCAGGAACCGCCACGCACCAGGTGCTCTCCAGTTCCTCCAGGCCCCTTGGGGTTGTAGTAGGGAGAATCTTTGTAATAATACCTGCTATAAACGTCGTTTACCCATTCACTGACGTTACCAGCCATATCCAATGCCCCATATGGACTGACATTATCAGGGTAACTGCCCACCGCTGCCGTATCTCCTCTACAAAGATTGTAATTGACTCGAGCACACGAAGGCGCGTCATTGCCCCAGGGATACTTGCGCAAATCTGTCCCCCGGGCCGCCTTTTCCCACTCGGCCTCGGTGGGCAAGCGTCTCCCCACCCATTGACAATAGGCGTGGGCCTGATGCCAAACGACGTTGATCACCGGGTAATTGTTATAGCGAGCATTCGTGTAATAATCTTCGCGCTTGTTTGACGCATCAGAGCGAGGGGGCGTGCAAGCGCCTGCTTGGACGCAGGCACGATACTGGGCATTGGTGACTTCTGTCCGGTTGATGTAAAAGGCGTCCAGATAGACGCCGTGAACGGGCCGGGTATCCGAGTCACAACCGCCAAAGAGGTCGTAGGCACATCCCATCAGGAACATACCTTCAGGTACAAAGACCTCTTCAGAGACATTGACCACTGGTTTAGATACGACGGCCCGGGTAAAGATCAGTAAGATCGTGACAAAGATTGTTGCTACGAGTCCCAGGCCCCGAAAACCCGATGAAGAAAGACGATGTTTGATTCGTGCTTTCATGGTGATTTTTTCCTCTCTTGAATGCAAGGTTGTGTATTGGCGAGAATCCGGTTGCCCTCGACCGGGACCCTCGCTCCTGATACCGGTAGTCGTTGCCCGGTTTGCCATACGTACATCCCGACCCACACCCGGTCACCTTCGAGTCTCTCCGGCACGTCCAGCCAGCGTCGATCGAGAATCTGGTCGTGACGCCGCCAATCTGACGTGGGATAATAGCCCATCGCCGGCGGCCCGTCGGCCTGGGTGATGATCTGGCCGTCCCGTTCGTAATGCACGAACACAGTATAATCCACGTCGATGGCCTCCCGGCTATACCAGTGCAATTGGAGTGTGACCAGGCCATCGCCCGGGATCGTGCAACTATCCACGAGGCCGATCCCCGGCTCCAGTCCGGCCAGCAGCTCACCGGGCACTTCGGTCGGCGTGGCGACGAACTTGAGGTAGGCCGGATGGGGCGAGGGGTCCTGATGCGTCGTCGCCCACGGCCCCTCGTACACCTCGATCAGTGCCTGAGGGGGTAACCAGGCCAGCAGGTCGGATTTCCAGAACTCGGGATAGTATTGATTATACCATCCGTAAAAGAGGGTAGGCAAGTTAGGATTGGGCGTTACAGAGTCAATCTCACCAGCTCCCGGGACATTAAATCCTGGTGAATCTGGAATTAAGAAGTGCGCATTGACTACGTCTTTCCACAACTGGAATTGCACGAATACCTGCCGGTCGGCGCGTCCTGGTGTGGGAGAAACACGCCAGGCGTCTTTTGTCCAACCCGTTTCCAGGTAGGCGTTAATATCGTGAGCAAGCTCCACGCCAGCGCATTCAAAACGATAACAAATTCCCGGTTGGGATGCGGGATGTTCAAGGGTGCGCCAGGCGTTTTTGCTCCAGTCGAGTTTACGATAAGCGCCTGGAGCGGCGGCGGGTTGTTCTATGCTATCAAATTCGAATGCGTGGCGGATGTCTGTCATAGTGGGATAACGAATAAAGTAATGCCACGTCGTGCTGCCCAAGCCAACGACGAGGATAACGCCAACGAAAGTCGCCGACCAATAAGGTTTGCCTCTTTTCACAAGCTGTTCCCAGCACCAATCCAGGCCAATGGCGGGGAAGATAGCGATGAAGGGTAAAATGCCCATCATACGGATAAAGTGCGGGCAATCTTCCGTTAGCAGCGAGGGCAGCAACATAGCAAGGATCCAGAGTAATAGAAATGCGGTTGCGTATTCCTGTTTGAAGCGACGGCATGCCAGCCATAGTCCGAGATAGAACATAGTCCCCAAAGCGGGGTCGAAAACTGGCCGTAGCGGCACATTGTGCCGGCTGACAAAATCTCCTTGGAATGTGAACATACTGAGGGTATTAGAGATATTGCGCAGCAGCAACTGCCCTGGGTTGGAGACTGTGAAGACGCCTACGGCAATTTGCGTGCGCAGGAAGATATCTTCCCAATGCCTTGCGGTGAAGAGAAGAAAGGGCGACATAATCGCTAATGCGGGCAGGGTAAAGCACAGCCATTGTTGTAGCGAGGGGATTTTAGGGGAGCGTCGTCGCAACCACACATAACCCACGAATAACATCGTGGGTAAGATCGCCGCGCGTGCGGCAATGTAAGTGTATATCAGAGCTCCCGCAGCGACGCCGCCCAATCCCAGAAACCAGTTTTTTGAGGTGCGTACTCCCCGCGCGACCATCCACACACTCAACGATGTGAACAGGGGGATCAATATCGCGCGAAACCCCACACGGCTAAAATGAATGTGCCACAACGTGACGGCAAATACTGAGGTTGCCAGGGTTGCTATGCGTCGCCCGTAGAGTTCTTTTGTCATCCCGTAACAGGTAAATAACGTCAATATACCTATGATGAGTGAGGGGAAGCGCACAGCCAGTGGTGATGCGCCCCAGAACCATACGGAAAGCGCAGTCAACCAAATGAAAAGCCCCTCGCGCCCGAAATTGGTATCGTAAAATACACGTATATCACCCTGTAGCGTGGTTAACGCATCTATGCCATGATACGCCTCGTCCCGGTACAGCCCTGGCGGAATTTGGCGGAACTGTATCATGCGCAAGGCAATGCCGATAGCCAGGGCGACGATCAACATCCAGCGCCATCGGCCAGATCGCCCCTCGTACCGGGGACGCTCTTTCTTGTCATCGCGAACTGGGGCAATCAATGGTATACCTCTACTTTTCTTCCAGGGGCACGAAGACGGCGTCCGACGCCGGCGCGCCCGTCACTGGCCAGCGCGCCATGGTATCCAACCAGTAGACGCCCACCCGCAGCCAGGCCAACGAGCCCGCCGGCGCGTTGGAGAAGCGGTGCCGCTGCACGAAGACGTCTCCGGTCCGCAGGTACAGGGGCGAGATCCCCAGGCCGTCGGCTACTCCCAGCGTCTCCCCCTCCGTCGTGAGCAAATGGCCCATGATCGAAATAGGGCGCGTGATCGGTTCCCCGGCGTCCAAGGCGACCCACCACCAGGTCTCCACGTCCAGGCCTTCTTCTTCCTGGTAGGCCGCCGCGCCCAGGAAAGCGAAGCGACCGTCGAAAAGCACGGTGCCGCTCGCCGGTGCCGCGCTCGCCAGGCCGCCGGGCGCCGCCTCGACCGGGGCAACGTACGTCGACGAGGATACCAGAGGCCTGACCGGGACTGATGAGACCTCATAGAGCACGAAAGTCGGGGACTGATGGTCGCCAATCTCGCGCTCGTAAGACAGGTGAGTGTCCGGATCTCCCTGGAACAGGCGCCGAGTTAAGAAGGGATCAACGGGCGTGGGGGGACAACGCAGGAAAGTCGGCAGGCAAAGCCCGGATTCCTCGATCAAATCGTGATTGAGGGCGTAGATACCTTCCGGGCGCTCATCGTCCACCGGACTTTCCGGACCATTCTCCCCCGTTTCTCCAGATGGATAGAGCCAGGTCTGGGTGCAATCGAAGCGGATCTTCCGCAGTTCGTCCAACCCTGTTCCCCGGGCGATGGCAGCGTCGTCCAGGGGCATATGCGGAGCGGTGCACTGGGCGAACCAGGTCACGCGATGGGGAGGCACGTCGTATAGGAGCAGTGTCTCGTGAAGGATCCCCGCAGGTTCCCGGTGCCGGAACCACTCGTAGGCGAAGGGATCGCCGATATTCATACCCTGCAACTGAGTGGCATTCACGATGTAACGCCCTGGCGCGGGCAAGAATGGGGACGCGGGAGGCTCGACCCGCGTGCCGGGGTGTGTCTGCGCGTATGCGTAGAGCGCGTCCGCAGATTGTCCCCATTCCACGTTGGAATCAGACAGGTAACGGTAGCCCCCCTCGGGCCCGCCCACCAGTTGGTTGAAATAGGCGATTTCATTGGGATACGCTCGCCCGGCCTCGATGACCAGCCAGGCCAGTAAGCCGACGGTCAAGTAGCGTAGCCAATGTGGCCACCGCGACCCACGAGCAAATAACCCGCTCAAGCCCCCACCAGCGAGTAGGTAGAGAAAGGGATGGATAGGCAGCAGGTGACGGTAACCTATGTTCATCCCCCACCCTATCGCCATCGCCGCGTAGAACAGGGGGAATAGAAGCAGAGTAAAGGCCCGTCGGCATAAAGGGCGATCGACGGCAATGCCCGGCGCACGACGAAGGATGGCGGCCGCGCCAATGACCAGGCTAAACAGCAACGGCAAGGGGTTTTTTATAAGAAAAGCCACCGGAAAATACCACCACCAATTCCCATACTTGCGCATACCCAGCGCGAACACCCACCGACCGCCGGCGCCCGGCGACATAAAGCGCACTTCCTCCCAATAGGCCGGCGCGGGTAAGGGAAAGGGCAGTCCCTCGACACGACCCACGGTGAAGCCGTAGCACGCCCAGATGAACGACAGACTAACGATGCCGGCAGCGACGCCCTGGGTGAAACAAAGCCGACGCTGGCTCGCTTTACGCCGGAAAAGAATATTCCCTACGACGATCAAGGCAACGGTCGCCACCCACAGGACGCCGGAGGATTTCGACATCATGGTCAGGCCCAGCAGCGCGCCCGCCCCCAGGGCCAAGCGCCAGGCCGGTCGTTCCATCCAGCGCCACGTGAGGTATAGGGCTGCGGTCCCCAACGTACTCGTCCCCATATCCGTGCAGGCTAAGCGACCATTGGCGAGAATCAGGGGATCGAAGGTCAGCAAGAACAGCGCCAATAGTCCGGCCTGAGCCCCCCAGAGTTCCCGGCCCCATCGAAAAACGAGCGCTCCCAGGAGTACGGTCAAAAACACGATTGGCACCCGGGCGACGATCGGATCCTGTTCCACGCCATAGGGAGGGAGCGTCATGGGATAGTTATTCAAGGGAGCATCGAAACGGGCCCACCCAATCTGCGCCCGTTCGACCCGGAACATCTGGAACGCAAAGTCCTCGACGAAAGCGCGTAAATAGACCTCCCAGCCGGCTAACTTTTCCAAAGGGATGTCAGGATTGGCCAGATAAGGCAGGAATGCTTCCATCACATTGAGGAGGAGCGGTTGGCCGCGCAGGGGGGACATCCAAAAAGCATCCGTCCCCCGGGCCAGTACGGCGTAGCCGAAGGCAACGTGACCCATCTCGTCCGTGGTGATGGAAACTCGCCGGGCGCCCATCAAGAGCGAGGTGAATAGGATCAAGAACAGAGCTATGCCAATCCAGGAATAGACTTGCCTTTGGTTGATTTGCGGGCGCCAGTTTTTGAAAACGGATTGGAATGGCGTGAGTAAGATTCTCAACGAGTGATCCTTATGCGCAGGAACAGAACTTGATTCTCCGCTCCCACTTTCGTTGTCCATGGGGCCATCGTATCTAACCAGTAAGCGCCTGTTTGGAGCTGGTAGTCGCCCTCTGGGATTTCCTCGGGTGTGGAGAGTCGGTGTCGCTGGACTATTATATCACCCGCGTACCACTGGTCAACCGGTATACCCAATCCATCCCCTACGGCGACGGTCTCGTCCCGATCGTTGATCAGGTGCATCTTCAGCGATGCAGGGCGCGCCGGTCGTGCGAGGACGCGCCAGTAGGTCAACACGTCCACCGTGGCTCCCGCCTGGAGGGTGTCGGGGGCGGCGTACCCCAGGAAGGCGAGGGTGTCTTCCAACACGACCTCTGACGTCGGGTTGGGTGGGACGATAAGAGCGCCCGGGGAGGGGGTGCGCTCCCATTCCCAGATGGCAAAGGCTGGCGATTCGCCCGGCGTCGGTTGCACGTAACTCAGGTGCAAGGCGTCTATAGACAATCGTCTCACCCAGTCGGGCCACCACGCCAGGCGCCGGGTGTCGTCAGTCGGCCAGCGCAACCCGTCGATTCCCGGCGTCGCTCGCACGTACCAGCCAGCGGAGGTGCCGCCATCGGGAAAGATCCAACTCTGCCGGCAATCGAAGTAGATCCGCCGCAGTTCGTCGGAGCCAAAGCCCTCGACCAGCGTTTCATCCGCCAGTGGAACGACGGGTGTGGTACACTGGGCGACCCACGTCCCTGTGTTCTCCTCCACCCGGTAGAGAAACATCACGTGCCCGATTTTTGCCAGCGGCGGGCGGTGCCGGAACCAGTCGTAGGTCGAGGGCAGCGGCAGGGGCACGCCGTCCAGCGTCGTCGCGCTGATGGCGTAGAGACCGGGCGCCGGGTTGAAGCGCCGGGGGAGCACCGGCGGCGCGCCCTTCATCGGCGCGATGGGTTCGTAGCGCACGCCGTACGCCGCGGGATCGAGAAAGGTGAACTGGGAGAGTTTCACCGGTCCCAGATCATGCTCGCGTTGGTAATCGGCCAGCGCCTTGAGCGTCTGTCCCCAATCGGTGTTGGAATCGGCCAGGAACCGGTATCCCCGGCCCGCTCCTCCGGCGATGGCGTTGAAATAGGCCAGGTAGTTGGGGGCGATGGAGAGGGAGGTGATGGGCTGAAGGAGCAGCAAGGCAAAAAACGTAAAACGCAAAACGCAAAGTGGCAGGCGGGATGTGCGTACCTGCGCGAGCAGGGTGAGGCGAGATGCGGATACGTAGAGGAACGGCAGGATGGGCAACAGGTGGCGATAGCCGATGTTGATGGTGCTCATCAGGCTGGAAACGGCATATACCAGGGGAAAGAGGCCCAGGGCCAGTTCGTCCACCAGACCACGCCGGCGCCCCAGGAACAGCGCGACGATGGTCGACGCGCCGAACAGCAGGGTAGGCAGCGGTGTCTTGAGGGCGAAAACAACCGGGAAATACTGCCACCAGCCGTGCATACGGTTTTGGCCTAACAGGAAGGACTCGCGCCCGTAGGCGATCACGTCCCGCAGGCGCAACCAACGCTCGACGTGGCTCGCCGCTGGCAAGGGCAGCGCCCCCCCGGCGATCTGGGGCAGCGGGCGTATCTCGAACAGGTACAGCCCCCATACCACCACCGCTGCCGCCATGACCATCCCACTGTAGGCGAGCGTCTGGCGCAAGACCATCTCCTTCAACATTCCATGTCTGCTTCCCCGTTTCCAGGCGTCCAGCAATGCCAACAATCCCAGCACCGGCAGGAGCAGGGCCGCCGTCAGCTTGGCCCCCTGGGCCAAGCCCAGCAACAGCGCGGCTACACCCCACCGACGCCAACAAGCGGGCGCCTTCAGATAGCGGGCAAAGGCCCACACGGCCCAGAAGATGAAGGCCAATGCCCCCATATCGGTCGTCGCCAGGCTGCCGTGGGCCAGGATGTTGGGATCGAAGGCCAACAGGTACAGCACAAACAGCCCCGCCGTCGGGCCAAAGTAGTTGGCCGCCCACCGGTAGACCGTGGCAGCCAGGAGCAGCGTGAGCAGTGCCACCAGTACGCGGGAAGGGACGATGACCCGGTCGATCGGCCGGTAGGCCAGCAGGGTCTCCTGGGCAACCGAGATCAGGTCCCCGGATTCCCAGCCGGCGGCCTGCTCCGGCGGGCGCAGGTCCGGCGCGAGGAAAAGGGGCCAGGCGAAGATCGCCTTGACCAGCGGTACGTGCTCGTCCATCAGCCGCATTTGGCCGGTGCGGAGATATTCGTAGCCGCTGGTGATGTGGAAGCCCTCGTCAATCGTCATCGAGAGCTGCGTCGCAGCGGCGAGCAACTGCGCAAACATCACGGCGAGCAATAGGAACGCGATCCACGACAAGCGGCATTGTGCAGTTTCAGATCTTGCTTGCTTCATCTTTCAACCTTGATTTGGCCGAGCAATAGCCGGTCGCCGAGCACCTGGGCATCGTACAAGATGGATAGACGTCGTAAGTCGGGCAGCGTATAAGCGCCGGTCTGAAGCCAGTAAACGCCCGGTGAGGTCTCAGGCGGCGGCGCGATCTCGTGAAACTGCACGATCACATCGCCCGGCCGCCACTGGTCGACGGGGACACCCAACCCATCTCCCACCGCAATCGGCGCGCCGTTTGCATCCAACAGGTGCGCCATCAAAGATAACGCTTGCGTGGGCGTTTGCATGACACGCCAGTAAGTCTGCAACATCGTCGGAGCAGCCACATCCATTTTCTCTGCAGCCACGTAACCCAAAAACTCGACGTCATGGCCCACCTTCACCGGCTGCGTCAAGCGCATCCCTTCCGTCTCGGCCTGCGCCGGGGGCCAATCGCTGGGAGCAGCGTAGATGGGGGATGGCTTCAGTTCATTCAACGGCGCCCGTTCAAACCACTCGTAGACCGCAAAGGGCGGGACGGAACCGGTGCGGGTCTGTTCGTAGGCCAAGCGCGCGCGCCGGGCGTGGACCAGGCTCGGTTCCAGATCCCCGACGTCGCGGGAGAGCACGTACCAGCCATCCCCCGGGGGGTAGAGCCAGCTTTGTGCACAGTCGAAGTGGGTCAAGCGCAGATCGTCTCGCCCCAGGCCCTCCTTCAACACGTCCGGGGGCAAGGGCGCGACGGGATGGGTGCATTGCGCCGCCCACTCGCCGGGGACGTGCTCGTCGATCTCGTAGACGAACATCGCGTATCCCACCCGCTCCACGGGCGTCCTCTTGCGAAAATAGTCGAACATCTCCGAATCGGCCACCACGACCCCCTGTAACGTGGTGGTGCTGATGGCGTACACACCCGGCGCCGGGTTAAAACGGCGGGGCAGCACCGGCGGCGCGTCGGGCCAGGGCGGTAACGGAGTGTAATCCAGATCGTAGGCGTGGGGATCGTTGATCGTGTACTGGCTCAGCCCGAATTCGATTATGTGGTGTTCGTCGACGTAACGTTTCAGCGCTTTCCAGGTCTGTCCCCAATCCAGGTTCGAGTCGACCAGGTAGTGATATCCCCCGTCTACCCCGCCGGCGAACAGATTGAAATAGGCCAGGTGCCATGGGGATAGAGCCACCGTGACGAGAACGTAGCCGCCCAGAGCGACGCCTGACACGGCGCAGAGTGCGGCGCGGAGTGCGGCGCGGAATGCGCGGGGTTGGAAACGCCAGACCCAGGGCGCGAGACGCGAGACCCACACGAACAAGAAAGGCAATATGGGCAGTAGGTGCCGGTAGCCGATGTTGATCCCACTGGTCAGACTGACCCCAAAGTAGAGCAGGGGCAGCGATAACATAGCGGTTTCGCCACGCCATCCCGCCGACCGGATACGCCGGCTGATCAACCCCAGCGCCGTCAGCAGAATCAGGGCCAGGGTTAGCGGCGGTGTCTTGAGGGCAAAGGCGACCGGGAAGTAATACCACACCCCGTGGTGGTAGTTCCGTCCCATCAAAAAAGCGGAGTGGCCCTCACGCATATGCTCCTGAAGCTTGAGCAGGGGCAGGAAATGGCTCGGCGCCGGGGTCGGGAAATCCCACCCGGGCACAGCACCAAACTCGAAACGATACAATGCCCACAACACGACAAATGCCACGGCGCTGGTCGCCAGTGCCTGCCCCAGGTATGGGCGCAGGGATCGTTGGGATGGACGGGCCACCAGGATAAACAGGCCGAAAATCGGCAACAGCATTAAAACCGTCGATTTGACCCCCAGCGCCAAACCTAATACGACGGCCGCAACTAGTCCCCGTCGCCACGACGGGCCGTCTGGCTGCCTGATCCACCGCCAGAAGGTATACGTGGCCGCGAAAATAGCGCACGCCGCCCCCAGGTCGGTGGCGGCGACGCTGGCGTGGGCCAGGATATTGGGATCAAAAGCGCACAATGCCAGCGCTAGGAGCCCGGCCCGCCATCCAAACGCATCAGTCGCCCAGCGATAGACCAGCGCAGCCAGCAGCACCCCTACGAGCATCGTCGGCACCCGGGCGGCAAATACCAGTGGCTCAATGGGGCGATAGGGCACGACGACGTGCTGCGCCGCGACGATCAGGTTCCCCTCGTCCCAACCCGGCACGTTGCGCGGATCATGCAGAGACGGCCGGGCGAGCAACAAGGGCGCGGCCTGCAGCATTTTGAGCAGGGGCGGATGTTCCTCCACCAGGCGGTAATCGCCGGTCACCAGGCAGGCGTAACCACTCGTGATGTGCAGGGGCTCGTCGAGCGTGATAGACGTATGGCGCGCGGCCAGGGCGACCTGGGCAAATAGGGCGAAAAGCAATCCATACGCTACGAGTTGCTGACGTTTTTCCAACAGAACAATCCTTTTCCTATGAGTATGCTAGGCAAGGTATCTTCTCAATAAGTTGGGGAGCTGTGGCCGGTCTCCCGACCGAGCCACAGCGGGCACGGTCAGGAGACCGGCCCGAGCGAGTTTGCCCCGGTTTATTGAGATGATACCTAGGCAAGTATACTAGGACGACTTCAGGTGTCAAGTAGCTTAAGACTTGACAAGATAAAATAGCCTGTTAAACTCTAACAAATGAAACGTTCTTCATCCAAACTGAAGCATTATTGGTTCGCTGTTGCTTTACTGTTTCTCCTCTTTGCCCAGTTGGCGACGAGTACGTCGGTGAAGTCAGCCACCTTCCACGACCAACATTTGCCAGCTATGGTTATGTGGATTTGACGACTATGGACTGGCGAATGCAAGTATATCATCCGCCATTTGTCCACCTTTTGACTGGATTGACCCTTTGGACATTACCGAATCGCCCAGACCCTCGCGCGTTATCTGCTTGGTCGAATAATCCCGGCCTTATTGAAACCGCCTGGGAAGTCCTCGATGCCTTTGATCGTCCGCTGGATGTTTTGATCTTTCCCCAACACGTGGTCGTGATGGGACTGACATTGATACTGGGGGCAGTGCTGTTCCGTTGGGCTAAAGCGTGGCATGGTAGAGCCGGAGGCGTGCTGGCCCTGTTTGTTTACACCTTCTCACCGAACATTTTGGCCCATGGCCGGCTCGTGACCACGGACCTGGCGTTTACGTGTTGCTTCGCCTTGGCCGTTTATACCTTCCAGCGCCTGATGGTACAGCCCTCAATCAAGCGCATGGTCATGGCAGGATTGACTCTGGAGCTGGCCCTGGGTTCCAAAATGTCGGCGTTGATGCTCATTCCGTATCTTCTCCATAAGTTGGGGAGCTGTGGCCGGTCTCCCGACCGAGCCACAGCGGGCACGGTCAGGAGACCGGCCCGAGCGAGTTTACCCCGGTTTATTGAGATGATACCTCATTCCGCTCTTTGCCCTATTCGTCCTGTTACGAACTTGCCAATTGCTAACAAACCGGCAAAGCAGTCGCGAAACTATTGAGGATGGTCTCACCGGTTGGCGTATCATCTGGGTTGGCTGGTATTGACAGGTGTGATGGCCCTTTTCGTTCTGTGGGCTTTGTATGAATTCGAGACAGGCTCCTGGCATACAAATTGGCCTAAGCTGCCATTAGTATCTTACGTCAAATCATTGCTCAGGATGGGAAGGCGCAGCAGTAGTGGTCATCAAGCCTTTTTGATGGGATATCGTTCAAGCGGCGACTGGGCGCATTATTTCCTGGTTGCACTTTTGTCGAAAACCCCGCTGACAATCTTGATGGGCGCTTTGTGAGGAACGGTGTGGTCGCTCTGGCGGCGGCGTTGGTGGACAATCCTGGTTGGGATTTTGCCTCCCGCTTTTTTCTTTATCGCTGCCCTTGGCTTCTGGTTGAACATCGGCTATCGCCACATTCTGCCCATTTTGCCCTGCATGGCCCACCTGCTTTCGTCGGGCGGAGACGTTTTGGGCGTAGACGATGGCCGGATGTACAAATGGCCCTCCCTGGAGCGTCTCCCCATGGTCGATATGAATGGGAACGCCCAACCCAACTATGCCCTTGATATCACCCTGGATAACGCCGAACCCTGATGATCGTGTTAGCCGATGGACGGCTTTCCCCAGAAACCATCCTTGCTTGAATCCGAGACAATGGTACAATTACACGCCGATAGTCGTTTTTATGGTATCTTCTCAATAAGTTGGGGAGCTGTGGCCGGTCTCCCGACCGAGCCACAGCGGGCACGGTCAGGAGACCGGCCCGAGCGGGTTTGCCCCGGTTTATTGAGATGATACTTTTTATTGATCGTGTAGAACGTCGTGGGTAGTCTACATGCTGATGCAATCCAATAAACCATACCAGACGCCACCGCTTAGCGAGCAGGTGAAGAGACCTCGAGCAAGGTGGTTGGCCTTGGCCTTGCTGCTCGTTCTATTTGCCCAAACAGCGCTGGCCTCCCGTCACTTATCCCTCACATACGATGAGCCGATATATACAGCCATCGGCTACGCCGACCTGACGAGCGGCGACGTGCGTTGGCACGAGGTCATCGGCCATCCGCCATTGGTCAACCTGCTGACAGCATGGCCACTCCTGTTGGGCCCCAATCGGCCCGATGCAAGACAAATTCCCAGTTGGGGCTCAGTGGATTCGTTGGGATTCAGCCGCGCCATGGTCAAGCAGTTAGGCCCTTTGGAACGTACGACCTTCGTCACTCGGATACCCGTGATGTGGCTATCTCTGCTATTGGCCGCTTTCGTCTATCGCTGGGCGCAGCAGGCCTGGGGCGGCAAAGCCGGCCCATTGGCTCTCGGCCTTTTCGTCTTCGATCCCCACGTCGTCGCCCACGGCCAACTCAACACGACCGACATGGGGGTGACGGCGTTTGGTTTCATCGCGAGTTATGCGCTGGCTCGTTACCTCCGCCGTCCTCATTGGAGCACCTACCTGGGCGTAGGGCTGGGCATAGGAGCTGCCCTGTCCAGTAAGGCCTCCGGCCCTTTCTGGCCGGGCGTGGTCATTCTGATTGGAGCGCTCGCCTGGGCGCTGGAGAAACGAACGAGCCGACCCCGACGGATGGGGATCTGGGCGCTAAGACTGGCGGGGTGGATGCTGCTCGCGCTCTTGGTCCTCTGGAGCGCTTATCTCTTCGAACTGCGTCCCCTGGCTCACGGGGGATGGCCCATTCCAGCCGCCTCGCACTGGGCAGGACTGGCCTATATTCGGGACTATATGGCCGAAGGGCAGAAGACGTTCCTGGCTGGGCGGCTGATTACGGGGGGACATTGGAGTTATTTTCCCCTGGCCCTATTGATTAAAACGCCTATCCCTACCCTCATCGGGATGTTCATAGCAACGGCCTACTTTCTTAGACGAAGGTCAAAACATCCGTGGCGCGCACTTCCCCTGATAATGATTCCCGGGGCCTATCTAATCGTCGCCATGGGTATGGCGCTCAATATCGGTCACCGACACATGCTGGCGATTTACCCTTTTTGCTTCGTCTTCGTCGCACAACTTTTTGGTAAAGAGGGTGTACTCGATCGAAATAGTTCCCGGTGGCAGTGGATACTGTCGGGGCTACTGGTGGGATGGTACGTGATGGGAACGCTGATGATCTTTCCCCACTACCTGACCTATTTCAATGAGATCGCCGGGGGGCCAGACGGGGGCTATCGCTACCTGGCCGATTCCAGCGTCGATTGGGGACAGGGACTTAAAATTCTGGAACGCTATCTCGACGAGCAAGATATCCCCCAGGTACGCCTGGCCGCTTTTTCGTCCCTGGAACCTGCACTTTACGATCTATCCTACCAACCATTGCCGCCGACGATAGGTGCGCCGATCACGTTGACCGCTCGCTTCAACCCCCCGCCCGGGGTATACGCGATCAGCCCTGTTCCCCTTCAGGGGATATGGGTGCTCGACCCGGATACCTACGGTTGGTTCCGCCATCGCCAGCCTAGGGATCGCGTCGGACATAATTTCTTCATCTACGACGTAACAGAAAAGATCGATGCCAGATGGGTGGCCCAGTGCGCGGCCCCCCAACCACCGCTTACCCCAGCCCAGGTCACCGAAGGATTTGGACGTCACGACCTGCGATTGGCACCTTTCAACTGTGAGACCAGTTGGCTCTACCCGGCTGGCGCGGGATGGACTGTGTTGCCCGGCGACCAACCGCTGACAGGCTGGGCCTCAGAACGGCTGCACCAGGTTCCGCTATCCTTTCGCCAGCGCGAATTTTGGAGCCACCCGGCCTTGGCGATCTACGAGCAGCGCCAGAGGCCCGTGGGCGCTACCCCACCCCATACCGACGTGCACATCGCGCCGTCCGAGTGGCCACCGGACCAGGTCAAAGCCGAGGGCGCCGCGATCTCGGCGCCGATCAGGATGACCGGGCCATTGACGTTCCTGGGGTACGACGCGCAAGCCAAAACCAACACCATCGAATTGCACACTTACTGGCGCGTGGACGAATCCTCCGCCCGACCCCTTTCACTGATGGCTCACTTGCTGGATATTGCCGGACAATCCGTGGCGGTGGAAGATGGCTTGGGCGTACCCATCGAAGTATGGCATCCAGGCGACGTCATCGTACAACGCCATCACATCACGATTCCAGATCACGTTCCCGGCGCCTATTGGCTGCAGACAGGCGCTTACTGGCTGGATACAATGGAACGTTGGCCCATTATAATCGACGAACAAACAGCCGGTGACCGGATACTGCTGGCGGAAATATCAAGATGAAAAAAAATCAGACTCAACGCGACATACGAATCGCACTAGCCTTATTTCTCTTGTTGACGTGCCTATACCTGCTGACGAGCAGCGCGTGCATTCAAACCACAGATGGCGAAACAGCCTACCAAACGACAGAAGCGCTAGCCGAGCGGGGCACATTTGCGTTGTTAGATCCAGAAGTCATTGGAGACGCCCTTCGATCTGCACGACATACCAGCACTGGCATTTACGCCATCACAGGCCCCTTACAATCATTGTTGGCCATTCCGTTCTACCTCATAGGCAAGTGGACGGCTAAAGGGTTCCCACCGCCATTTTCCAGCTATTTTACCCGCTTCTTCGTCGTTTTGATCAATTGCCCCATCCATGCCGCGACGACCGCCCTGGTCTACCTGATGGGCAGAGACCTCGGATATCGTCGCCGAACGGCCCTGTTTATCACCCTGACATATGGATTTGCGACGCTGGCCTGGCCTTACTCGCGAACTTTTTTCGCCGACACACCGCTCACTTTCTGGCTGGTGCTGGCCGCGTGGGCGATCCATCGTTACGTTCTGACCGATCGATGGCCATGGATGGCCTTATCCGGCAGCGCCCTGGCGTTGGGGATCACCAATAAGTACGTCATGGCCTTTTCCCTTCCCGCTTTTGCGTTGTACCTGCTGTTGGTCTATCTACGGGAAAAGGGCCCACCCACACGCCAGCGCTGGGCCACCCGCACGCTACTGGCCGGCGGGTTATCCTTCGGACTCATCATACTGGCCTTGGCCCTGTTCAACGCCTCCCGTTTTAGCCATCCCCTTGAGACCGGTTATACCGGTGGAGATCCTCTGGCGTCGGCCGTAGTAAGAACTACACGCGCCAACCCCTTGATGACCCTATACGGATTCTTCCTCAGTTCAGGCAAAGGCTTTTTCTTCTTCTCGCCGCCAACCATTTTGTCCCTCTGGGGCGTCGCGGCATTGGCGCGCCGTCGATTCAACGCGAGCCTATTATTTCTGGGGATCATCATACTATACCCCCTCGTCTACAGCCTGACCAAGGCAAAGTGGTACGGCGGCGCCAACTGGGGGCCGAGACACATCCTCTGCATCACGCCATTCTTGACCCTGTTCGTGGGCGCCTTCCTCGAACGACGGGTTGTTCCCCATTGGTGTCGTGTGAGTAGCGCAACCGTGCTATTCGTTCTGGGGTTTTGGATCCAGATGTCGGTGATTTTCGTCAATTATAGCACCTACCTGTTCAGCGACACGCCCTTTATGGATCAGATATTCAGGCCATCCGCTTCGCCCCTGGCGGCCCAATGGCGCTTATGGCCCTGGCAGGTCAGGGCCTGGCGGGCGTACGATCACGATTTACGGGCTTCCGGCGCCGAATTCTACCTGCTAGACGATGGCTTTTACGACGTGGAGGTTCCAGAGATGGCCCCCTTTGGCCGTTGGATGAGCGCTCGCGGGTCGTTGCGCGTCTATGCTCAGCCCGAGCAGACGCTGACCATCCGCATCGCCTATTCCCGCCCCCGGCAGGCTGACGCAAGCACAGGCTGGCCCGGATTGCACGCGACCTACGACCGGGTGGCCGTGGACGGCGAGCGGCAGCCCGTCACAGAAAACGAACGCGAGACGCAGTGGCACGAGACGTTCACCATCCCCGCCGAAGCCGTGCACATCCTGCCCGGCACCTTCGAGATCACGGCGACGACCTGGCTACCTCAGGAAAGCGGCGACCCCAGAGAACTGAGCGTCTTCATCGCCGACGTCGAGATCCTGAAGGACGGCGCGCATTTGTCATTCAAGGATAGCAATTTACCCCAGCCCCTGCCTGTGACCACAGCCTATCGTTGGAGTTGGGATGCTATGTTCTGGTTCTACAACCCGGCGAACGCCCGCCCCTTTGATGTATGGGCCTGGTATGTCTGGACCTGTGGAATCACTTTGCAAAAAGCTCGCACGTTCATTGCAGTATTTACTTTGATCACAGGAAGCGGCCTCGTTGCCAGTGCGTTCTGGCTGCTCTCATTGCTCAAACGGAGGCTATAGGTGACAGACTGTTTGCTGGCGCTTTTGAAGGGACCGCCCACGCTCGTTTTGATCGGATTCTTTGTGCTGGCCCTGGCCTACGGCGTTGTGGTACCCCCATTCGAAAACCTGGACGAAATCGAGCACTTTGAGGTCGTGCGATACATCGCGGAGAAGGGGCGTCTAGCGGTTCATGGAACGACAGAAGCTGAGAACTACCACTACCGGCAAGAGGTATCCCAACCCCCGTTGTACCACTTGCTCTCCGCTGCTCTGGTGCGTTTATTACAGCTAGAGACCGACGATACAGCCGTTGCGTGGCGTTTGAATCCCTGGGTCGCTTGCGGGCCAGGTGCAGCCAGCTTGTACGATAACCGGGCTGTCCTCTATCACAATCCCCATCAAGAGTCGTTCCCCTGGCGCGGCGCGCTGCTGACGCTCCACGTGCTGCGGCTCTGGTCCACCCTGCTCCAGGCGATCACGGTACTGGGCGCCTACGCGCTGGCCAGGCTGGTCTCCCGTCGCCGTCACGTGGGCCTGGTCGCGATGGCCGTCGTCGCCTTTAACCCCCAGTTTCTCCTCGTCGCCAGTGGCGTCAACAACGACAACCTGCTCACGCCCCTGGTCACGCTCAGCCTATGCCTCATACTGCGTACATGGCAAGATGGCCTTTCTCCGGGGCGTACCGTCGGCCTTGGCGTACTCATCGGCCTGGCCGGGTTGTCCAAACTGAGCGGATGGTTTCTCCTGCCCCTATTTTTCCTCGTTGCCAGCGTGCGACTCGACCGCTCCTCGGCCTCATCCCGTCCCGCGTGGTTGACAATCGACCATTGGAAACCGGTTGTCACTCATGGGGTTTTGGTTGTCTCGATTGCCTTAGCGCTCAGTGGATGGTGGTTCTGGCGTAACTGGCAGCTCTACGGCGACCCTAGCGCCCTGCAGCCGATGCTGGAGTGGGTCGGTTCGCGCGACGGATCGATCTATCAATCGTTCCTGGAGCTGGGCACGATGTTCCGCTCCTTCTGGGGACAGATTCCTTGCGCGTTTTATCCTCCGGGATTCTATATCTTCTACACGATCCTGACGCTGGCAGCCATCAGCGGCCTACTCTTACAGTGGCGTCGTCTGAAATCCACTGAGCGCGGATCAGTGGCTATTTTAGCACTGTGGTTCTTACTAATCCTGGGCGCTTGGATGCGTTGGAATGCGATGACCGCAGCGCCAGGCGGACGCTTGCTTTTCCCGGCCCTGGCAGCTATAGGGTTATTGATGGCCATAGGAATCACCTACCTCACGCGAAAGGCTTCTACCAGGTGGGGCGCCTACCCTGTCATTGTGCTCCTTGCACTTCTCGCCTGTTGGACAGGGACCAGAATCTTACCCGGATTCTTCGCTCCCCCAACACACCATGACCGGGCCAGCATGCCTCAACCGCAGCGAGTGTTTGAAGCCTCTATTGCCGGGAAAATAGCCTTGCTAGGCTACGACGTCTCTGTAAACGAGCAAGATGATTCGCTCGACTTAACGCTCTACTGGCAGGCGTTGACGTCGATGACTGAGGACTACGTGCTGACCATCCAGCTTGTTTCCGCTCGACCTGCCGACAATACCCTGCGCCTCAACTACAACTCCTGGCCGGGGCGCGGCAATTACCCGACCTCAGCCTGGCAAGCACGAGAGGTCATCGTCGATTCTTACACCTTGCGTTTACCGGAAGCCAATTTGTACACCCAGGCCTGGGATCTCCACCTTGCATTCTACGAGGGGACAAGCGGAGAAAGGCTGACGATAGAGCCAGAAGAAGGAAGCGTTGCAGACCACGTCGTTTTAGAGCGTCTGAGAATAGCGGGGGATTTTCCGACCTGTCCAGAGAATGGCGCGTTGAGGTCAAAGGTGTTGTTTGGAGAAGAGGTTATGCTGACGCATATCTCCACGAAGAGCACAAATGAAGAAACAAACGTGCATCTGTGTTGGAAAGTTTTGAAAACACTAGCCGCTGATGATTATACCATATTCGTCCACCTTGAAGACGCATCAGGCGCGCAGATTGCCACCGGAGACGGCCCGCCAATGGAAGGCGCTTTCCCCACCTCGATGTGGCAGCCCGGAGACGTGATCCTGGACGTTCGATCTCTACCTGCGGCGCTCCCGTCCCAGGGAGGCCGTATCACTGTCGGTCTATATCATGCCAACGATGGCTCACGTCTGCCAGCCTCCATCGACGGGGAGGTAATTCCCGATGCAGCCGTGCCGATATGGCCAACGAGGCCATAGCCTAACCCCTAGGATTCTTGCACGATGAGCAAGGATTTCCCGTTGGTGTGCTTTTTGGGTTCTGGCTCTACCAGGTTAGGGCCTAACCGCTAGGATTCTTGCACGATGAGCAAGGATTTCCCGTTGGTGTGCTTTTTGGATTCTGGCTCTACCAGGTTAGGGCCTAACCGCTAGGATTCTTGCACGATGAGCAAGGATTTCCCGTTGGTGTGCTTTTTGGGTTCTGGCTCTACCAGGTTAGGTGGAGCTTGAGTATTAGGCAAAATAAGGTAAAATCCATCGCAACCCTATTTCGGCGGTTAATTTAGACGAGGAGAGCACTTGAAATGCCATGAAGCGGCAAATACTTTGCTGGACAATCACCTGCTTATTCACTCTCTTGCCCCATGAAGGGCACAAGGAAACGATACGAGGAGCGGACGAAGAGCCCTGGAAGGGCAAGGCCTTCGCCATCGAAAAGCAAACAGAGGAAAACCTGCTGGTCAATGGCAGTATGGAAGACGGCTTCTATTGGCTGCCTCCCAACCATTTCATCGCCAACGGCTGGGAGCGCTGGTGGAGAGGCAATTTGATGCACGAATATGACGATGGGCATAAGTACCATTCTCGGGACGGTGAACATTCTCAAAGACATCACGGGTGGGGACCTCCCACGACCGGCATCTTCCAAAAGGTCTCCGTATCCCCCTGCCTCCGATACCAATTCAGTATGTACGGGCTCAACAGTTCCGGGAAGACAAACACCAACCACCACGCTCGCATCGGGATAGATCCTTTGGGTCGAGGTTTAGGCATCTATATATCCACCCTGCCAACCGAGATCGTCTGGTCACCAGATCAGACCTTTTGGCGTAAATGGGGCCAGCATACCGTGCAGGCCGAAACGCATCACGAGACTATCACAGTCATTACTTACATCTCCCCCGAAAATCCCGACGACTACTACGACACCTACTGGGATATGGGCAAGCTCATTGTCCTCCCCTTCCCCAACGACCGTCTGCCTGCCCCCAACTCGTGGCAAGCATCCGATCTTATCACGAACGTCACCTCAACCCAATCTCTCGACACCTTGACTGTCAAATGGGAGACGACGGAACCGGCTCTGTCCCAAATCTGGTACACCGTCATCACCCCGACGAGACGCAGCGACCCGATAGGCACGCTGCTCTTCCCGTCCATTTATCTGCCCCTGGTCATCCATTCTCGACCCGAGACTGAAGCTCCCACGTTCACCTTAGCCACACCGCCGGATTTGGCCTACACGACTACCCACCAGGCGAGCCTCAGGGCCGACCTGGGACGCATCGTCAAATTCGCCATTCTCGCCCGGCGCCCGGTGGACAATCAATGCCAAACAGAAAGCTCATCCGTCTTCCAATTCAAGATGGTCAAACCGACGCCGCCGCCCCCCACCCCATGAGCGAACGTATGTCTCAGAATAGCAAAATGCTGTATCTGCTCCTAATCCTCTTCGCCGTACTGGGGAGCACGTACAGCCTGTTTACCCCCATCTTCGAGGCGCCCGACGAGGCCTGGCATTATGCCTACGTGCGCTACCTGGCGGAGGGTCGCGGCCTGCCATCACTGGACGATAACGCCAGCGGCGCTTGCCAGCAGGTCGCCCAACCGCCCCTTTACTACACCGTCGCCGCGCTCCTCAGCCATTGGGTGTCAGACGATGATCTAGATACACTGATGTGGCACAACCCGGGCTTCGGATACCAGGCCGGCCCCACAGCCAACGACAACAAGAATATGCTGATCCACACCGAGCGGGAGCAGTTCCCCTGGCAAGGCGCGGTGCTGGCGATCCGGTTGGCCCGTCTCGCTGCCATCGGCTTTGGCCTATTGACCATTTTCGCGACCTGGAAACTGGGGCGTGAGGCGTTTCCCGACCGCCCCGCCTGGGCGTTGTACGCGGCCGCACTCGTCGCCCTCGTCCCACAATTCTTGTTCATCAGCGGGGTCGTGAGCAACGATAGCGCGGCGGCGGCCATGTCGACCGCATCCTTATGGGCCATCGCGCGAAGCATTCGCCACAAAGCATCCCTCAAGCACAGCCTCCTGACCGGTCTGCTGATCGGGCTCGCCATCCTGAGCAAGACCAGCGCGTTGATTCTCCTACCCCTGGCGCTGCTCGCGCTATGGATCGGCCATTGCTCCTCCGGGGACGCTCATAAACGCACGTGGGGGGCGACCTTGACCCACGCCTCGGTGATCGTCTTGACCGCCTGCCTGCTCGGCGGGTGGTGGTACCTGCGCAACGGGCTCCTGTACAACGACCCGCTCGCGCTCCGGGCGCACGTGGACACCCCGTGGGGCCGCGAGAGGGCCATCTCCTTCCTGGAGGCCTTGACCGAGTCGCCCAAGGTGTACCGCTCCTTCTGGGGCGCCTTCGGCTGGGGCCACATCCAATTCCCTGGCTGGCTCTACCTGGCCCTGGGATTGCCCATCGCAGCCAGCCTATATGGCTGGGCATGTCCGCTTATCGAACGAGCGTTCAAAAATCGAGCGCCCGCCCGCCGCCGCTGGGTCTTCGCGCTGGCGCTCGGGTGGTGCCTGATGGTCTTCGTCGCGCTGCTCCAGTGGATGCGCCAGGTCGAGGCCCCTCACGGCCGATTGTTCTTCCCCGCTATCGGCGCTTTTGCGCTGCTCGTGGTGGGTGGTTGGTCGAACCTGCCCCGGAGCGCCCAAAACAGATGGATGCCCATCTTTCTGGGCGGGTTAGCCGGCCTGAGCGCGCTCACACCGTGGCTGTTCATTCGTCCCGCCTTCGCCACACCCCGTCTCATGCCACCCGAAGAGGCCCAGACGAGCGTGCCAGCAGGCCCCGTTATCACCTATGGCGACGCGGCTCGTTTACTGGGCGCTTCCGTCAAATCCTATGGCACACCGCTGGGATTTCACGAGCCCCGTTCTATGAGCCCCGGTGACAGGCTGTCCATCCGGGCCTGTTGGACCGCGTTGCAACCCATCTCCCAGGATTACACCGTATTCGTCCAGGTCGTGGGCCAGGAAAACGAGCGGGTCGCCGAGCGACGCACCTACCCCGGCCTGGGCCGCTTCCCGACCTCACGATGGCCGGTGGGAAAAGCCTTCTGCGACGTCTACACGCTCCGGCTGGCGAATTGGACGCCCACGCCCGAACTGTACACCGTGATCATCGGGCTGTACGACGACGAGGCGGAACATAGATTGCCTGCCCACACTCCCGACGGCGCCCGCCTGGGACTGCCCATCGTGGGACGTGTGCGCGTCGTCCCGGCGCTTGAGACGAAAATCTCCCCGCAGGCCCACGAACTGGCCTATCGCCTGGGCGATCACGTCGCCCTAAAAGGATACCACCTCTCTGGCCCGTTGCAGAGCGGCCAAACGCTGAC
>Ga0129302_1000885_pt1 | contig 22201 bp, 18 predicted proteins | sample BlaSprsedimmetaG_FD_94476 | JGI IMG/M metagenome (GOLD analysis project Ga0129302, IMG submission 94476) | Hot spring sediment bacterial and archeal communities from California, USA to study Microbial Dark Matter (Phase II) - Blank Spring... | ecosystem: Environmental > Aquatic > Thermal springs...
GGGGGCAGTTGGGGCAGCGATCCTGGGCCAGTCTGGTCCAGTCGGGCGGCGGCAAGTCGTCCCGCAGCAGAGTAATCGTGCGGGAGTCGAAACGCGGGTCCAGAGCCACCGAGGCGTTGGCGGCCAGGGTGAAACGGTAGCTGATCTGGAACTGGGAGGTGGTGACCATGCCGGCTATCATACCTGAAAGGGGCGGTCGATGAAAGCATTGTTGATAGTGCTGCTGCTGGTCTGGTTTTTGGGGGTGATTTACGGCCTCTGCAAGGCCCTGCCCCCGGGGATCTCCATCACCGGCCCCTGGCGGGATGGCGAAGGGCTGACTTTTCTCCATGACCTCAGCTATGAGCTGGACGGTCGCCGGGTCCAGGAGGAACGGATAGTGGCGGCGATGCTGGCCGAAATTGCCCGGGCCGAGCAGTTTGTCGTGGTCGATATGTTTCTTTTCAACCGTTGGGGGGCGGAATGGGACGGGGGCGACGGCCTGGCCCCAACCCGCTCCTCCCCGGTGGAGCGGGTTACCGAGGCCCTGGTGGCCGCCCGGCAAGCCCGGCCCCGGTTGGCGGTGATGTTTGTCACCGATGAAGTCAATACCGGTTACGGCTCCTATCCCGAGCCCCACCTGGCCCGCCTGGCCGCCCGTGGGGTCGAGGTGGTGGTCACCGACCTGAGCCGATTGCGCGATTCCAACCCCATCTATTCCGGGCTCTGGCGCTCCCTGCTGCAGTGGTGGCGTCCGGTGGAGGGTCGGGGCCGGTTGCCCAACCCCATGGCCCCCGAGGCTCCGGCCATGGGCCTGGCTTCCTGGCTTAAACTGCTCAACTTCAAGGCCAATCACCGCAAACTGCTGCTCACCGAGAAGGCGGCCCTGGTCGGTTCGGGCAATATCCACGATGCCTCCGCCCGGCACAGCAATATCGCTTTTCTGGCCTCCGGGGAGATTGTCGGCGATCTGCTGGCCGGCGAACTGGCGGTGGCACGGTTTTCCGGGCACGATTCCCCGGCATCGGCAATGGTGGCGGCGGGGCCGCCCGGTGGTGGCCGGTTCCGGGGTGACGGGAGCGGGGCGGTGGCGCCCGGGGAGGTCGGCGGGGAGATGGGAGGAACCAGGGTCAGGGTGCTTAGTGAAGGGGCGATCGGGCAGCAGTTGCTGGCCGCCCTTCAGGCGACCCGGCCGGGGGACCTGATCTGGATGGGGCAATTTTACCTGACCGATCGCCGGGTCATGGCCGCCCTGGTGGCCGCCGTCCGCCGGGGGGTCGAGGTCCGCCTGATTCTCGACCCCAGCCGCGACGCCTTCGGTCGAGATAAACGGGGAATTCCCAACCGCCAGAGCGCGGCCCGCCTTAAGGCCGCCACCGATGATCGCCTGCGGATTCGCTGGTATGACACCCGGGGAGAGCAGTTTCATGTCAAGCTGACCATGGTGCAACGGGGGGATCGGGTGGTGATTATCGGCGGCTCGGCCAACCTCACCCGGCGGAACCTGGCCGACTACAATCTGGAGACCTGCCTTGAGATCCAAGCCGGAGTGGAGGCGGCGGTCTCGGTGGCGGTGGCCGACTTCTTTCACCGCCTATGGGAAAATCGGGCCGGTGAATATACCCTCGACTATTCAGCTTTTGCCGAAAAATCAGCGGGTAAGGCGGCCTTGGCGGCCTGGCAGGAGTTGAGCGGCATGGGGACCTTCTGATGAGCTGGATCTATCCAGCCCTGCTGGGAGCGGCCGTGGCGGCGCTGGTGACCACCTTTTTCTGCCTGAAAAGGGAGCGGAGGCGGCTGCGGCGGCGGACGGAGGCGGCCCTTTACCGCCAGCTTGAGGAGTTTTTCGCTATTTTTCAGGCCGTTGAGGGCGGAGCCTACGTTGCCGACATGGAGAGCCATGAGATTCTGGCCATCACCGGCCGGAATCAGGAGCTGTTCGGCTCGAACCTGGTGGGCAGCAAGTGCTACGAACGGGCCGGTCTGGGGGGTGGGCGGGGCCCCTGTCTCTTCTGCTCCAACCGGATCCTGGTCAATCCCGACGGCACTCCGGCCCGGCCGGTGGTCCGCGAATTCCGCAACCCCGCCGACAACCACTGGTACCTCTGCATCGACCGGGCCATCCACTGGCCCGACGGGCGCCTGGTCCGCCTGGAGATTGCCATCAATATCACGGCCCGTAAGCAGGCCGAGGAAAATCTACGGCGCAGTGAACATAACTTCCGGGAGTTGGTTGAGAACTCCCTGGTGGGGATCCTCCTGGTCCAGGATGGGGAGATCGTCTACCAGAATCCCGAGCAGCGCCGCCTGCTGGGCAATATGCCCAACTCGCTGCTGCTCAAGGATTTCACCGCCATCCACCCCGAAGACCTGGCCAAGGTCCGGGAGAGTTACCGGAAGATCAACAGCGGAGTGGTCGCCCAAGCTGATCTGGAATTTCGCCTTTACAGCGGTGGGCGACGGCGGGAGGGTGAACTGGTCTGGGTTTATTGCCGGGCCCGGCCCATCGATTTTCAGGGGCGCAAGACCATGCTGATCAGCATGGTGGATATCAGCCAGGCCAAGGAGTTGGAGCGCCTGGTACGGGTACAGGACAAGATGTCTTCCCTGGGAAGGGTGGCCGCCGGGATGGCCCACGAGATCCGCAATCCCCTCTCGGGGATCAATATCTACCTGGGCACCCTTCAGCGGATGTACGACCGTCCTGAAATGCGGGCCCGGGTGGAGGAGATTTTTCAACGGCTGATGGCGGCTTCCGCCAAGATCGAGGCGGTGATCCAGCGGGTGATCGACTTTGCCAAGCCCGGCCAACTGCAGGTCCGGGCGCTTGATCCCAACCAGCCGGTGGCGGCGGCCCTGGAGCTGGCCACGGTAATCCTGGAGCGGCACGGCATTGTGCCGGAGCTGGAAGCGGCGGCCGAGTTGCCCCTCTGCCGGATCGATCGCCAGCAGATCGAACAGGTGCTGCTCAACCTGCTGACCAACAGCGCCGAGGCGATGGAGCAACTGCCCCCGGGGGCCCGACGCCTCCTGCGGGTGCGGACCCTGATGGCGGAGGGTATGGTCGAGATCCGGGTGGATGACAGCGGCCCCGGTATTCCGGCCGGGGTCCGGGAGCGGATCTTAGATCCCTTTTACACCACCAAGGGCGACGGGACCGGGATCGGGCTCAATATCAGTCATCGGATCATCAGCGATCACGGGGGTCGTTTGGAGGTGGCAAAGAGTGATCTGGGCGGGGCCCGTTTTCGGGTTATGCTGCCGCCGGAGAGTGGGATGAGAAAAACGTGACAACCGGGCGAGGTTGTGGGAAAATGGCGCTGAAAGGGGTTGTTGCGGAGCGGTTAGCGGGTAAAAAGCGGGAGGTTGCCGGGATGATTGCCGAGAAAAGCACCTTGTTTGAGGAACTGCGCCACCTTAATCTCCTCCTGGTCGAGGACGATGAGCTGTTGCGCAACTCGCTGGAGCTTTTTTTTGAAAACGAGGGCTGCCGGCTCCTGGCCCGGGGAAGCGCCGAGGAGGGTTTGAGTGTTCTGCGGCAGCAGCCCTTTGATGTGGTGATCACCGATTTCCGCCTGCCGGGGATGAATGGCCTGGATTTTCTGCGCGCCCTGCAGGAGTTGCAGCCCGACGCCCAGAAGATCCTGCTTACCGCCTATATGAATGAAAACGTGCTGGCCGAGGCCTTTCGGCTCGGGGTACACGAGTTTATCGAGAAGCCGCTGTCCACCGACGATGTCGAGGACGCCCTGGTGCGGATTCTCAACCGCCGGGGCGGGGCGGGGAAGATTTGCCAATAGTGGATAAGGGTGTGATTTACTGCTGATCTGTGCTATATTGCTAGCAATATCTCGGCCCGCCGGGTTTTCCGCCGGGCCGTTAACTTTAGACCAAGGAGAATATTCCCATGACCCAGGCAAAAACAGGTGACAAGGTTCAGATCCACTACACCGGCAAGCTGACCGACGGTACCGTCTTCGACTCCTCCCAGGACCGTGAGCCCCTCTCTTTCACCCTCGGCGGCGGCGAGGTGATTCCCGGATTTGACAAGGCGGTGGAAGGGATGAAGGTGGGGGAGGCCAAAAACGTTACCATCCCCGTGGACCAGGCCTACGGTCCCCGTCTCGACCAGCTGATTATCGAGATCCCCCGCAGTCAGGTGCCGCCGGATCTTAGCCCCGAAGTGGACCAGAATCTGCAGATGAGCGGCCCCAACGGAGAGATCGTGGTGGTCCGGGTGGTGGAAGTGGCCGCCGACTCCATCAAGCTGGACGCCAACCCCCCCCTGGCCGGCCAGGATCTCAATTTCGACATCGAGCTGGTGGCCATCGCCTAAAAAGGCGGGGTTTGCTTCGGGGCTAATTCCGATCGTAGGTGAGCCGGGGCTGCCGGCCGCGATCTTTGCCCCGCTCCGCCCGCGTCATCTGCTCGGCGGCCTTAGCCCCGAAGACCAGTTTGCCCAGCTCGACCACCACCCTTTTCAATTCGTCGGATTGGGCGCTCAACTCCTCGGCTGCTGCGGCCGCCTCTTCGGCCGCCGCAGCCACCCTTTGGGTGGCGTCGGCGTTTTCGTTGGTAGCCTCGGTGATCTGCTGCACTCCCTTGGCTTGCTGGTCGGTGGCCTCGGTGATGGCGCTGTTTTTATCCCCGATGATGGTGGCGGTCTCGACGATGTCGTCGAAATCGCTGTTGACCCTCTTAAGGGAGCCGGCGCAGGAGGTTATCCGGGCCACGGTGGTGTCCAGCAGCTGCTGGATCTGATTGGCCTCCTGGGCGGTCTTCATCGCCAGGTTCTTGACTTCGTCGGCCACCACCGCGAACCCCGCCCCCGCCTCACCGGCCCGGGCCGCTTCCACCGCCGCGTTGAGGGCCAGCAGGTTGGTCTGGAAGGCGATGGAATCGATGGTGGAGATGATCAGCCGGATCTGGCCGCTATCCTTTTCGATCTGGGTCATGTTCTCGGTCAACTCCGCCAGGGCCTTGAGTGACTGACCCGACTTTCTGATGTTTTCCCGCATCAATACCTCCGAGCCTTTGGTGAGCTCCACGGTCTGGGCGCTCTGGCCGGCGATCTCCTCCAGGGCCGCCGAGGTTTCCTCGACGCCGCTGGCCTGTTCCGAGGCGGTATCCGACAGGGATTGACTGCTGGCCGAGATCTCGTTGGCGGCGGCGGCCACCTGGGTGGAGCTGCTGTCCACATCCCGGGCCGCCCTTTCCAGAATCCGGGAGAGCCGGATGGTTAACGGCCAGGTCACCCCGATCCCGAAGGCCAGGCCGCCCATGATCACCGCAAGGACCCTGATTCTCAAGCCCCAGACCGTGGCCAGCAGGCCTTCGTCGGTGACCAGATTGGCCCGGGCGTGCTCGCGGGTACGGTGAAGAACGGCCTGCACCTCCTCCAGGGCAGTCAGGGTCTCCTGGGAGTAGGTGGCCTGGGCGGCCTGGTATCCTGTCAGGTTGCCGTCCAGCCAGGCCAGGGTGTCGTCCAGGGCGGCCAAGGTGGCCTGGGCGGCGGGGATGGTGCGGTCGTTGAGCAGGTTCATGGCGGTCTGTCGTTGCCCCTTGGTCAGCCACTGGTTGATTTCGTCCACGCTCTGGTGCAACTCGGCATGGGGGCGTTCCACCGCGTTCCAGAAAGCGGCCAGTTCCGGGCTCTGCCGGCGGCGGTCACTGAAATCATCGGAGTAGAGCCAGCGCCCCAGGCCGCAAAGGCGGGGGTCGGTCTCGACGTCAACGCTGGTAACCGCGGGATCAAGAAATACATCCTTGATGGTATTGACCCAGTTAAGGTGGGCGATCTTGATCTCGCGCAGGAAGTTGGTCAAATGGTGATCGGCGGGTCGAAACTGGTCGCCGATTTTGCTCGCCGTCTGGTGGAGGCGTTCATGGGGTTGTTCAAGCTCCCGTAGCAGGGGAGCCAGGCTGGGGAGCAGGGCTTCGGCCGCTTGCCGTCCCTCGCCGTAGAGCCAGCGCCCCAGGGCGCACTGGCGATGGTCGGTGGCCACGTTCAGCTGGGTGACCGAGTCGTCGGTGAAGAGGGTGGCCAGCTTATTGGCCCAGCCCAGGTGGTCCGCTTCCAGCTGGGCCAGGGTCGAGTCCAGCCGGTTGCTGGCCGCCATCTCGTGGGCATCCCGGGTGATGAAGTTGACGCCGATGAAGCTGGCCAGCCCGCTGAGGATCAGCAGGGCGATCATCGCCAGAAACCCCAGGGATATCTGTTGCTTGATCGTAAGGTTACCGATCAGTGGATTGACTATTCTGACTATGCCGTTCAACATGGGGCGCCTCGTTACGGTTGTCGGGTCATGGTAAACAGGGTATCCAGTTTCAATTCGCAGAACAGCTCATGGATGGGGCCGGGCAGATTGACCACGGCCAGTTTTGCCCCCTGGCTGGTCAACGCTTTGTAGAGCAGGAGGATTTTGCCGATTCCCGAGCTGCCGATATGTTGAACCCGGCCGCAGTCGATCTCCACCTCCTTGAGCGTTGCCAGGGGTAATTGTTTGAAACAGCTTTTCAGCTCTTCAGCACCCTTCTCGTTCACGGTCCCCTGGATGGAGATACGAACCTTGTCGGCCTGCTGGCTGGTTTCGATCTGCATGGATGGCTACTCCTCGTCGGCCAAATGCTTTGATTCCAGGTGATTTCCCGGCTTGCGCTGCCCATATTGTCGCAGGTTGACAACCCTATCAGCATACAATTAAATAATTGTATCGGTAAAGCATTTTTTTACGGTTTTACTGAATGTTGCCGGGGTCGTTTTGCTGCTGGCGGTTATTCTTGACGAAGATTGTCAACTCGCGTTAGTTGTGGGACGGGCCGTTTTGTCCTGATGGATGGAAGAGATGGATGGTATGCTCAAGATGTGGCCGCAAAGTGCGAGCCCGGGCCGAAAGCGATTGGTTAAGAGGAGAGCGTCGATGGTTGAAACTGGGAGTTTGCGACGATTGTTGATGGTGCTGCTGGCTTGGGGTCTACTCACCCCCGGGATCGTCGGGGCTGCCGATTTTCCCCGGAGTCCCACCGACGGCTTCACCGTGCAGTTGAGCGCCTGGGCCGAAGAGGAGGTCAACAACGATCTGCTGACCGCCACTCTGGCCGTTGAGCGCGGTGGCACCGACAGCGCCCGGCTGGCCGCCACGGTGGCCGGCATCATGCAGCGGGCGTTGGCCGAGGCCGAGCGTTATCCTGCGGTCAAGGTCAGAACCGCCGCCTATGCCACCCAGCCTGTTTACGGGCGGCGGGAGGGGGTCAGCCAGCGGACCGGCTGGCTGGTTCGGCAGCAGTTAAGCCTGGAAAGTACCGACATCGAGGCGGCCGCCGCTCTGATCGGCCGCCTGCAGGCCATGGACCTGCAGCTTACGGGGATGAGCTTCACCGTTTCCGATTCGCGGCGGGAGGCCAGTCGGGCCAAGTTGACCGCCGCCGCCATCGATGCCTGGCGGACCAAGGCGGAGGCGGTGGTGAAAAGGCTGGGGGGGCGGAGTTGGCTGCCCCACGAACTGCAAATTCAGGATGATTATTACCAGCCGGTTCGGCCCATGCTGGCCCGGGGCGAGACTGTCCTCTCCGCCGAGGCGGTTGCCCCCGCCATCGAGGCGGGCAGCTCGAAGATCCGGATCACGGTCAGCGGGACCGCCTGGGGCCGTTGAGGGGATAAAAACTGAACATGGATATGGTGCCCCCGGCAGGAATCGAACCTGCGACTCCAGGATTAGGAATCCTGTGCTCTATCCCCTGAGCTACGAGGGCTGGCGCCGATAAGGTCGCGGATGGCGGTTTTAGGCGGCAAAAAAATGCCCGGTTTCCGCTTGAAGAGAAGGGCTTTTTAGCATACCGACGGGGAAAAAACAAGGACACGATGAAGTTGGCCACGGCGGAACAGATGCGGGAGTGTGACCGGCTGGCCACCACCGCTTTCGGGATAGCCGGCCTGACCCTGATGGAGAATGCCGGTCGGGGAGCGGTGGAGGTGTTGGTCCGGCGTTTCGGGCCGGTGGCCGGCCTGGAGATTGTGCTGCTGGCCGGTCCCGGCAACAACGGCGGTGACGCCCTGGTGATGGCCCGGCTGCTTCACCAGCTGGGGGCGCGGCCCTGGGTGGTGCTGTTGGCCGATCCGGCAAGGATCAGCCCCGATGCGGCGGCCAATCTGCTGCGGTTAAGGGAGGTGGCTCTGCCGGTGGAGGTGGTCGCCGACGAGGCAGGTCTGGCGAAGGTGGCCCGGCGGGTTATGGCCTGCGGCCTGGCGGTGGATGGTATTTTCGGGACCGGCCTGAGCCGTCCCTTGAGCGGTCTTTTCTTGGCGGCGGTCCGCCTGCTCAACGATTTTCCCGGCCCGGTCCTGGCGCTGGATGTCCCCTCGGGCCTCGACAGCGACAGCGGCGAGGTGCTGGGGGAGGCGGTTAAGGCCGCTTGCACCGTCAGCTTCGCCCTGGCCAAACCGGGCCTGGTTCTGCCGCCGGGTAACCGGTGGGCCGGGGAGGTGGAGGTGGTGGATATCGGCATGCCGCCAGGGGTTTACGACCGGGTGGCCATTGACCTGGAGTTGTTGACCGCTCTTAAGCTGGCTCCCTGGCTCCCCCGGCGAGCGGCGGAGTCCCATAAGGGTAGTTTTGGCCATCTGCTGCTGCTGGCCGGTTCCCAAGGGAAAACCGGGGCCGCCCTGCTGGCGGCCCAGGGGGCCCTGCGGGGCGGAGTCGGCTTGTTAAGTGCCTGTGTGCCTCTGCCCCTGTTGCCGATCTTTGCCACCGCGCTGCCGGAGCTGATGACTATTCCCCTGCCGGGCTCCGACCGGGCCCCGGGGGTGGCGGATCTGGAGGCGGTGCGCTCGGCCCTGGCCGGCAAGAGCGCTTTGGTGCTGGGACCTGGGTTGGGGACGGCCCCGGAAACCGTGGAGCTGGTAAGGACTCTTTATCGGGAACAGGCTTTGCCCATGGTGGTGGATGCCGATGCCCTCAATATCCTGGCCCGCACTCCGGAGATTCTGGGCCAGGCCGCTGGCCCCCGGATTCTGACCCCCCATCCCGGAGAGATGGCCCGCTTGCTGGGCCTGAGCGGCGCCCAGGTGCAGGGTCAGCGGCGGAGGTGGGCGGAAAAGCTGGCCCGGGAACAGGGGGTCTGGGTGGTTCTGAAGGGGGCCGGCACGGTTATCGCCGCCCCTGGTGGCGCCGTGGCGCTTAATCCCACCGGTAATCCCGGCATGGCCACCGGTGGGATGGGGGATGTGCTGGCCGGCCTGATCGGCGGCCTGCTCGCCGCGGGGGTGCCCCTCCGGCGGGCCGCCTGCCTCGGCGTTTATGTCCACGGAGCGGCCGCCGACCTGCTGGCCGCCGACTTTAATCTGGATTTTGGCTTTACCGCCTCGGAAGTAGCGACAAAAATTCCGGCGGCCTTTAATCGGCTTCTGGTCGAAGGACGATCGGGACAACCTGGATAAGGAGAAGAGAGACGATGCCTGTTGCGCGAGAGATCATGAGTCGGGAAGTGGTGACGGTGGGTCCCGAGATGCCGGTGGAGGAGCTGGCGGCCCTGCTGTGGGCCAAGAGGATCAGCGGGGCGCCGGTGGTGGACGGGGAGGGTCGGCTGGTGGGAGTGGTGACCGAAAGCGACCTGATCGATCAGGCCAAAAAATTGCACATTCCCACCGCCATCGCCATCCTGGAAGCGGTGATCTTTCTGGAAAGGGGCCGGAAAGTGGAGCAGGAGGTCAGCAAGATGGCTGGCAGTCGGGTGGGTGACATCTGTGCCAAAAATCCGGTGACCGTGGCCCCCGATACCCCCCTGGATGAGATCGCCACCATCATGGCGGAAAAGCATCTGCACACCCTGCCGGTTATGGAGCATGAGCACTTGGTGGGGGTAATCGGCAAATCCGATATCATTCGCACCCTGGCCCGGCCCCCCCAGGGTTGATCAGAGCCGGACCTGGATCAGCCCCCGCAGGGAGTTGCCGATATAGATTGCCTCGGCGGTGGTCAGATCCTCCGGGCGTAAGGTTTCTTCGTAAAGGGGCGGGTCGTCACTCCGCAGCAGGTGGCGGCGCAGCACGCCGTTAAGCAGGCCGGCGGTCAGCGGCGGGGTCAATAGCCGCCCCCGGCGCCGGACAAAAAGATTGCTCACCGCCCCCTCGCTCAACTCTCCCCGTCTGTTGGTGAACAGCACCTCGCAGTATCCCGCCGCCAGGGCCCGGCTTCGCTCCTCATCATAGAGGCGGCGCCGGCTGGTCTTGTGGTAGAGCAGGTAGTACTCCGGATCGGTGGTCGCGCTGGAGATGCTCACCCGCGGCAGCGATTCGGTTTTGCCCAGGGGCAGATCCTGCCAGGTAAAACAGCCCCGGGCGGTGAAAGGGGAGTGTTCAAGCTCCAGCTCGCCATCCTTGGCCAGGGTAAGGCGGACCCGCTGGGGGGCGGTGAAGGTTTGCGCCAACTGCCGCAACCCCCGACGAACCTTCTCCTCTTCGACGTAAAATCCCAGCATGGCGGCGGAGGTAAACAGCCGCTCCAAGTGCAGTTCCAGCAAAAGGTAGCCCGCTTGCGGCCGCCAGAGCATGGTTTCGATCAGGAGAAAGGGGGGAGTCGGCTGGCTGAGGAATTTGCCCTTGAGCAGGCACTCCTGCCACTCCCGCTCCGGGTCGGAGTCGTAAACGATACCCGAGCCGATCCCCATGCACGCCTTTTCCGGTCGTTTCATGGTCACGGTGCGGATCGGCACGTTGAAAACCATCTCCGCTCCGGCGGGGCTGATAAATCCCAGGGCGCCGGTATAGACCCCTCGGGGTTCACTTTCCAGCTCCCGGATGATCTCCATGGTCCTGATTTTAGGGGCGCCGGTCACCGAGCCGCAAGGGAACAGGGCGTGGAAGATTTCCGCCAGGCCAACCCCGTTTCGCAACTTCCCCTGGATGGTGGAGGTCATCTGGTGCAGGGTTTCGTAGCTCTCCACCTCAAACAGGGCCGTGGTCCTGACCGAACCGGGACGGCAGATCCGCCCGAGGTCGTTGCGTAACAGATCGACGATCATTACGTTCTCGCTGCGGTTTTTGCTGTCCTGGCGCAGGAAATCGACCAGGGCCCCATCCTCCTCGGGGGTCATGCCCCGGCGGACCGTTCCCTTCATCGGTCGTACCAGACAGGCATCTCCCCGCTTGCGGAAAAAAAGCTCCGGTGAGAAGGAGAGGGTGGTTTGCCCGCCCAGCTTAACCAGGCCCGCGTAGCAGACCCGCTGGTTGCGACGCAGGGCACGGTAAAGGTCGTTGACCGACTGTGCAATGGTTTGGCACTGCTTGAGGGTGTAGTTGACCTGGTAGGTGTCGCCGGCGGCGATATATTGCCGAATCCTTTGGATATGCTCCTGGTATTGGGCCGGGGCAATACTCAGGCGCGGGGGGGTTGGCCGTGCCCGGCCGGTGGCGCTTTTGGCCGTTGTCTCCTCCGGAAGCGGGGCATTGTCGGTGCCCGGGGTTTCACCTCCCGCTACGGCGGTGCCTTGGAGGTGGTCGTAGATGATGGGCCGATCAAACACCCCCAGCAGGGCCAGTGGCTGTTTTGTCTGTGGCAGCAGGGGGGAAAGGCGGGGTTCCAGCAGGTAACCCAGTTCGTAGGCGAACCAGCCCGCCAGATAGTGGCCCCGGCCCAGCTCGGCCTCCAGGGCGGCGAAAAAATCGGCGGCCCGGGTTTGCGGGGTCATGGTCAGGAGCTTGCGCGGACGAAGGAACAGCAGGGAGCGGTGGTTTTCCGGGGAGATTCTGGCACTCTCCAGCAGGACGAAGCTCTCTTGCCCCCCCAAAAAATGGAGAATGGAGTCCAGTTGCCGGTCGGTGAAGGGTCGGCCCGGTTTGCCTTCTGGAATTACTTGCTGGCGCATGAGGGGCTTTTTAAGGCCTGCGACCGGGATTGGCAAGAAGAAAAGCGGCGCTGACTAATCCTGTTGCGGCAGCAAGGGTAATACTTTATATAAATTGGAGTTTCCCTAATGAAATCCATTTCGCCATGACGGCCGAAGAAACCGGTTGGCGGCCGCCCCTTTTAACCTGGAGGAGACCATGCTGATTGAAGACTGGATGGCCAAGAACGTTTTGACCGTTGATGAAAATACCTCGCTGATGCGGGCGACCCGGATCATGAAGGAAAACGCCATTCGCCGTTTGCCGGTGGTTTCCCATGGCAAGCTGATCGGCATCGTCACCGATCGTGATGTCAAGGATGCCTCGCCCTCCAAAACCGCCACCCTGGATATTCACGAGCTTTACTATCTGCTTTCGGAAATGAAGGTTAAGGACGTGATGACCGCCTCGCCCCTGACCCTGCGGGGCAAGGACAGCCTGGAGCTGGCGGCGGTGATCATGCTGGAGGACAAGATCTCCGGCCTGCCGGTGGTTGATGACACCGGCCATCTGGTGGGGCTGCTCAGCGAGACCGATGTTCTGCGAGCCTTTGTCCGCAGCACCGGGATCAAGGATGGCGCCCGCCGCTACACCTTCGACCTGCCCGACTCCCCCGGGTCGGTGACCAGGGTGGTTGAAACCCTGCGCCGATTCGAGGCCCGGGTGATCAGCGTCTTGACCTCCTTCGAGGACGCCCCCGAGGGAATGAAGCGGGTGTCGATCCGGGTTACCGTGGCCGATCAGGCTGTGGGCGAAGAGTTGGACCGCGAGCTGCTGGCCAACTTCACGGTGGTTGATATGGGGATTGACGACGTTAAAAATCGCCCCCGCAAGTAGTCGTTTTTTCAGCCCTCGGCCGGCAAGGAGCGTTCCGCTTCCGTTGGCGCGGGGGGTGGGGCCAGCAGGGCCGGGGGCAGATTGTCGGTGCGGAAGGCCTCCCAGGAGACGCGGACCCCCTCCTCCCCGGGATCGCCGATGGCATTGTTGATCGGCATCAGCACCACCCCCGGCGGTCGGGGAAACTCCGCCGCGGCCAACTGTCCCTTGGCCTCCCGCATAAAGGCCAGCCAGATCGGCGCGGCGGTGCGGCCGCCCCCTTCGTTGCTGCCCAGGGTGGTCATCCGGTCGAATCCAACCCAGACCCCGGCCACCAGCTCGGAATTGTAGCCGATAAACCAGGCGTCCATGTAGCGGTCGGTGGTGCCGGTCTTGCCGGCGGCGGGAATGCCCAGGCTGCTGACGGCGCGACCGGTACCCTCCTTAATCACTCCCTCCAGCAGCCTGGTCACCTGGTAGGCGGTGCGCTGATCCAGGGCCCGCGTCGTGCCGGGACGGGCCTGTTCCAGCAGAATGCCGCGCCGGTCCTTGATACTCTTGATAAAAACCGGTTGCTGGTAAAAGCCGCCGTTGGCAAAGGCGGCGTAGGCGGCGGTCAACTCCAGCACTGATAGTTCGGAAGAGCCAAGGGCCAGGGAGAGATTGTCGGCCAGGGGGCTGGATATCCCCAGCCGGTGGGCCAGATCGACCACCGGCCTGATCCCTGTCTCCTGCAAAATTTTGATGGTCACGATATTGCGCGAGTAAACCAGGCCGTCACGCAGGGTGGTGGGGCCGTGGAAGCGGTTGCTGAAATTCCGCGGCTCCCAGACCTGGCGCGGGCCGGCTCCCCGCAAGCTGATCGGCTCATCGATGATGATATCCGCCGGGGTCATCCCCTTCTCCAGGGCGGCGGCATAGATGATGGGCTTGAAGGCGGACCCGGGTTGGCGCCGGGCCTGGATCGCCCGGTCAAACTGACTTTCACTAAAGTCGATGCCGCCACTGACCGCCTTGACCAGCCCGGTTTTGGCCTCCATGGCAATCAGTGCGGCCTGGGGCCGTGCCGCGGCCTGGGCCCCTCGCCTTCGTTTTTCCCAGTCGCGAATTCCCTGCTCCACCGCCTTTGCCGCGCTCCGCTGCAACTCCTGATTCAGACTGGTGTGGATCCGCAGGCCGCCCTCATAGAGCATCTGCCGGCCATAGCGCTGTTCCACCTGATTCTTTACCTGCTGCAGAAAATAGCCGTTTTCCGGGGCAATACCCTGGGGAGGCGCCCAGAGCAGGGGGTGCAGGTAGGCCCGGCGGGCGGCGGTGGGGGTGATGTAGCCCTCCTCGGCCATCCGGTTAAGCACGTAGGCCTGCCGTCTTTTGGCCAGGGTGTACTGGCGGAAGGGGGTATAGCGGCTGGGGGCCTGGGGCAGGCCGGCCAGCAGGGAGATCTCCGCCAGATTGAGCTCGGCGGCGGATTTGGCGAAGTAGGTCTGGGCCGCGGCCTCCACCCCGTAGGCGCCGCTGCCCAGGTAGATATGGTTGAGATAGATGTGAAGAATATCTTCCTTGCTCAGGCGGCGGTCGATCCGGTAGGCCAGGATCGCCTCCCGGATCTTGCGGGTATAGGTTTTTTCCCGGCTGAGCAGCAGGGCCCGGGCCACCTGCTGGGTGATGGTGCTGCCTCCCTGCCGACGCTCGCCGGAGCGCAGGTTGTGGATCAGGGCCCGGACGATTGACCAGGCGTCCACCCCGCCATGCTCGTAGAAGCGGGCATCCTCGGCGGCGATAAAGGCCTGGGGTAACTGTTCCGGCAGTTGCTCCAAGGGTACCACCACGCGGTTTTCATGGAAAACCCGCTCGACTATCGCGCCCCGGTCATCAAAGATCAGGGAGGTTTGGGCCGGTTGGTAACGGTCCAGGGTGCCGATCTCCGGCAGGTCGAGGGTAATGAAGAGAAAGAGGGTGAAGCAGATCAGGGTCGTCAGGCCGGTGGCGACGGCCAGCAGAAGCAGGGATAGCTGATTGTGATTCCAGATGGCTGGACGGGGGCGGCGAACGGTCACTCAATTATGCCCGGTGGACGCAAGTTGAGCCCTGGGGGGGAGGAGAAGTTGAAGAAGACCGCCCGGCAGGGGCGGCCTTCTTCGCGGACCAAACAAAAAACACTGCCTCTCTTGGGGCAGGGCTTACTTCTTGTGGCAATCGGCGCAGGTGGCACTGGCGGTGCCGTCTTTCTTGTGGCAGCTGAAGCAGAGGTTGCCGGCGTTGTGGTCGGCCATGGTGATCTTGGCCCCTCTGCCCATGGCAAAGAGGTTGGGATGGCACTCATTGCAGCCCATGCCCTTGTGGGCCTCGCCGCTGAAGGTGACCGCGCCCAGGTTGCCGCCGGCGTATTCCACGGTTTTGCCGGGGCCCACGGCCAGGGCCGCACCGGTGAAGGCCAGGGCAGCTACAGCGGTGATGATGCCTGTGGTGACGAATTTCATCTGTGTTCCTCCATTCTACTGTTATCGGTTGCGAACCCGTCGGCCGGCGAGTAACCAAACCGGCGGAATCCATATTGTGATACGATTCACAAAATATTCAGATGAGGGTTATAATCCAGCCCGTTTGTTGTAGTCAATCTTTTTGTCGGGTAGTTCGTTCAACACTAAGCATTGCCCTGGGGTTTGTCATCAACCGTAGCTGTGGAGGCCGGAGAGCAGAAAGTTAACCCCGTAGTAGGTGAACACCGTTGAAAAGAATCCCAGGACCGCCAGCCAGGCGATCTTTTTGCCGCTCCAGCCCCGGGTGTAGCGAACGTGCAGGGTGGCGGCGTAAACGAACCAGGTGATCAGGGACCAGGTTTCCTTGGGGTCCCAGCTCCAGTAGGTTCCCCAGGCCGAATTGGCCCAGATCGCCCCGAAGATCAGGCCGCCCACCGTAAAGAGGACAAAACCGAAGAAAATGGTTTTGTAGATCACGTCATCGATCACTTTCAGGGGGGGTAGGGTGGCAAAGAGGCCGGTTCCATCCGGGTTGCCGCTCCTGTCGACGTTGCGGGCCTTGGCCAGGTACATAACCGCCATTCCGAAGGCGATGGCGAAGGCGGCATAGCCGATGAAGCTGGCGATTACGTGGGCGATCAGCCAGTTGCTCTGCAGGGCCGGCAGCAGAGGGCGCAGATCCTGGTTCCACTGGGGCCAGTATTCGGCAAAGGCCTGAGCCACAAAGGCGAAGGGCATGGCGAAGGCGCCCAGGGTCTGGTTCTTGTAAATATATTCCAGCACCAGGTAACCCAGGGCGATACACCAGGCAAAAAAGACCAGGGATTCGTACATGTTGGAGAAGGGCGCGTAATAACCGAATCCCAGCTTGAACGCCTCGTTCCAGCGCAGCAGAATCCCCATGGTGCTGAGCAGCAGGGCACCCATGGTGACCAGGGTGGCGATCAGGCCCATGGTCTTGTTTTTGGTCCCGAAGATCAGGATCGCGACGTAGAGAATCGCCGAGGCCAGGTAGGCAAAGGTGGTTAGATTGAGCAGTTGGGCGCTTTCCATGGTCCTTCCTCTTTAGTTGATGGCTTGGTCTTGACGCAGACGTTGGGCCAGTTCCTTGAAACGCTGATCAAAAGATGCCTTGTTGCGATTGCTGCCGCCGCAGAGCAGCAGCTTGCTGCCGCCGTTGTCGGCCGGGCTCAGGTAGGCCCATACCCGCCGGTGGGTGATCATGAAGGCGACGTAGAGGCCCAGGATCATCAGGCCGCAACCCAGGTAGACGATCCAGACCCCGGGGTCTTTGGCCACCTGCAGGCCGGTGGCGTAGCGCTGCTGGACGTAGAAGCTGTAGTCGGCCTCCGGTCGCTGCACGGTCACGTTCTGCTTATCTTTCATCCCGAAGGTGGAGGGATCGGCCCCGGGGCTGTCGAACCAGATTCGGAACTCATGGACCCGGCCCATGCGATCAGCCATGGTATCGGTTACCCCGAAAACTACCCCCTCCTCCTCCCACGTCACCTGGTGCCGGGGAGAGACCATGGCCGTTCGTTCAAGCCCGGTTTTGGTGTTCTGGACCTTGATCAGAAACTCGTTGAGGGGTTGATAGCTGGACTGGTAGAAGGTCAAACCTCGATGCTTCAGGGGGTGGTTGACCCGGATGGAGGTGCGCAGGGGCTCGGCAAACATCTCCGGATCGATGATTATCACATCGGAGCGGTAATCCCGCACCATGTTGTTGGGGTAGTAACCGATGGTGAAGTTTTCGCAGTGGAGGCGGAAACCCAGGGGGATCGGCTGCCCGGTTTTCCGGTCGAAGAGATGTTCCACCGTCTCCCCCTCCGGGAACATGATGCTGGCCTTGTAGCCGAACACCGAGCCGGTCAGGGCGCCGATGAAGATGATCAGAATGCTGATGTGAATGATGTAGGCGCCCAATCGCGACCAGGCCCCCTTCTGGGAGAAAAGCAGGACTCCCCCCTCCTTGTCCCGGGCCGCGGTTTTCCAGCCGGCCGCGGCCAGCAGCCGCCGAACCCGCTCCCCGGCCGCGGCCGGTTCCTCATTGATCTGCATCTCGGCCTTCAGCGGCATCTTCTGCAACCGTTCGGGAGTGGTCTCCAGGTTGTCCAGAACCACCATCCGCCAGGTGTTCGGCAGCCGGTCGAGGCTGCAGACGATCAGGTTGATGGAAAAGAGGACCAGCAGGGCGACAAACCACCAGGAGCCGTACATGTTGGGCACGATGTCCATTACCTGGAACAGGCGGGCCAATTCGGAGCCGTACTCCTGGATGTAATACTCCGGGGCCTTGTGTTGGGGGATTATGGTGCCGAGAATAGATGATGCGGCCAAAAGGGTAATTAGCCACAGGGCGAGCTTTACCGAGGCGAATAAACGCCACACCTGGTTTCGTTCTTTAGTCATTGGTGGTCCCGTTTCTGATTTAGTGTCTCTGATTGATGCGGCCGGTAGGAATGGGAGCGTGCTTTGGCGGAGGTTCGGGGGACGGTTGCGCCTGGCTCGCTTTTTTACAATATTCCACTCGGTGGTGTCAACAGGAAAACGGGACGGGGCCCGGCCACTCGGCGGCATCCCCGAAAGGGCCGTCCGATGAAGCAAAATATGGTTGTCAAGGCTCTTTGGTTGGGGTATAAGTACCGCTCTTGTGCTCCCGGCCGCCGGGCCGGTCCGTTTTGCGGCCTTGCGGGGGAGGATGAGTTGTGGTTATTCATCTCAAGTTCGCAACAGTGTAATAGATGCTTTCATAAGGAGTACTGAGATGTCCAAGGTCTGCGAAATCTGCGGCAAGAAGCCCGAAGTCGGCAACAATGTCAGCCACGCGCACAACAAAACCCGCCGCCGCTGGCTGCCCAACCTGCAACGGGTCCGGATGGCCACCGCCGGCGGCAACGCCCGCCGCACCAGGGTCTGCACCCGCTGCCTGCGCGCGGGAGCAGTGACCAAGTAGTTTTGCCGTCAGTTCCGGAAGGCGTCGCTGATCCCCTCCAGCTGCCGGATGTGCTGGAGGATGCGGTTGAGGTGTTCGATCCCTTCCACCTCCAGTACCATGTTGAAACGGGCACCGCCGTCGGCGGCGGTGTTGGCTTCCAGGCTGGCGATGTCGGCGTCGTCGTTGGTGATGGTGCTGCTCAGGGCGGCCAGCAGCCCCTTGCGGTTTAGCCCCAGGGCCTGGACCGAAGCCCGATAGGGGATCTTGCCCGCTCCGGACCAGCTCACGCCGATTCTTCTTTCCGCCTCGCCGGCCAGCAGGTTGGGGCAGTTGCTCTTGTGGACCGTTATTCCCCGGCCGGTGGTGATAAAGCCAATGATCTCGTCTCCGGGCACCGGCAGGCAGCAGTTGGCGATTTTGGTGGGGATTCCCGCCACTCCCTCCACCTTGACAATATCCTCTTTGCCTTGCCCCCCCCTGCCCAAGCGGGCCCGGTTGCTGCCGAACTGGGTCAGCACGGCCTGCTCTTCGGCCAGCTCTTCCCGCCGCAGCTCTTCGGGCTGCAGCAGGCGGAGGATGGCGACCATGGGTAACTTGCCCGCCCCCACCTTATGCATCAAATCATCCAGTGAGTTACAGGAGAGCTTTTTGAGTACCTCTTTGAGATGGCCGGTACGCAGCAGCTTTTTCAGGCTGATGTCGTGCTTGCGCAGCTCCCGTTCGCAGATCTCCCGACCCTTCTCCAGGTTCCGCTCCCGCTCTTTCTGGTTGAGCCATTGACGGATGCGGTTACGGGCCCGGCTGGTCTTGACGATATGCAGCCAGTTGCGGCCCGGTTTCTGGTTGGGCGAGGTGATGATCTCCACCACGTCACCGTTTTTTAGCGGAGTCCGCAACGGGGTGATCTGGCCGTTGACCTTGGCGCCGCTGCAGTGGTGGCCCACCTCGGTGTGGATGCTGTAGGCAAAATCCAGCGGGGTGCTGCCCTTGGGGAAACCTTTGACCTCGCCGTTGGGGGTCAGGACATAGATATCATCCTCGTACAGCTCTCCCTTGACCGTATCCAGCAGCTCCCGAGGGTCTTCCAGCTCCTGCAGCATCGCCACCAGCTGCTTGAGCCATTTGAACAGCTTGACGTCGCGGGCGCTGGCCGCCCGGCCCTCCTTGTAGGCCCAGTGGGCGGCAATACCCTCCGCCGCCACCCGGTCCATATCTTCGGTCCTGATCTGGATCTCCATGAAGTCGCCGTCGGGGCCGATCACCGAGGTGTGGACCGACTGGTAGCCGTTGGCCTTGGGGTGACTGATGAAATCCTTGAAGCGGCCGTCGATGGGGGCCCAGAGGGAGTGGATAATCCCCAAAGCCTGATAGCACTCCTTGACGTCGTGGACAATGATTCTGAAAGCCACCTTGTCGTAAACCTTGTCCAGGGTGATATTCTGGACCAGCAGCTTCTTCTGGATGCTGTAGAGATGCTTGGGGCGACCCAGGATCCGGAAACTCTCCAGGCCGTTTAAGCGCAGATGGCGGGATAGGTGTTCCTTGACCCGCTCCACATAGGCTTCTCGCTCCGGCAGCGAGGTCTGGATGCTGGCCGCCAGCTGTCGGTACTCTTCGGGGTGGAGTTGGGCAAAGGAGAGGTCCTCCAGCTCGCGCTTGATCCAGTCGATCCCCAGGCGGCCGGCCAGGGGGGCGTAAAGATCCATGGTTTCCTGGGCGATCTCCACCTGCAGCTCACGGTCCACCACGTTGATGCTCTGCATATCGTGGAGGCGATCGGCCAACCGCACCAGCAGAACCCGGATGTCACTGGCCATGGCCAGCAGCATTTTGCGAATATTCTCCGCCTGGTAGGCCAGTCGGCTGTTGAATTGCACAGCGGTGATCCGGGTGGCGCCGGCGACGATATTGGCCACGTCCTCGCCGAACTCCTCCTTCAATTTGGCCTGGCTGACCGGGTGCTCTTTCTGCTTGAGGACCCCGTGCAGGAGCCCGGCGGTGATGGTGGCCACATCAAGCCGCATGGCCACCAGGATCCCCGCCACGGCCAGGACATGCTGCAGGTAGGGCTTGCCGGAAAGTCGATGGCGGCCGCCATGGACCTTCTCGGCAAAGGCGTAGGCCTTGCTCAGCGGAGCGAGGTCCTCGTCGGGCATATATTCAGCCGCCCGCCGGATGATTTCAGCGATGGTATTGTGCATGGTAACCTGGTCCACGTTCAGGGCCGGTCGTCGACGGGGGTCAGGGCCTTGGCGATCATCTCGCCGATGACCGCCAAGGCGGCGGCCGGGGTGGCTTCACTGGTTTGCCCGTCGGCGCGGGTGCGAATCTCCAGCAGGCCATCGTTCTTGAAACGCTTGCCCACCACCAGCCTGATGGGAATCCCGATCAGGTCGGCATCCTTGAACTTGCTGCCTGGACGCTCATCCCGATCGTCGAGCAGTACTTCGATCCCCTGTGTTTGCAGTTCGCGATAGAGCCGCTCCGCCTCGGCGCTGATCTCCTGATCCTTGGGGGTGAGGTTGAGAATAATCACCTGCATGGGGGCGATGGGCAGCGGAAAGATAATGCCGTCCCGATCATGGTTCTGCTCGATGGCCGCCGCCACCGTCCGGCTGACACCTATTCCGTAGCAACCCATGATGAAGGGGTGGCTCTGCCCTTGGTCGTCCAGGAAGGTGGCGTTGAGGGCCCGGCTGTAGCTGGTGCCCAGCTTGAAGATATGCCCCACCTCGATCCCTCGGGTCAGGGCCAGCTTGCCGCCGCAGCGGGGGCACTGGTCCTCCTCGGTGACCATCCGGATATCGGCCTGATGAGTGGCGCTGAAATCGCGGCCGGGATTAACATTGACCAGATGCTGGTCGGCCTGGTTGGCGCCGGTGACAAAGTTGCTCATGTTCGCCACCACCGTGTCCATAACCAGGGGAATCTTGAGTTCAACCGGGCCGAGGAATCCGGCCGGCGCCCCGCTAAGTTCGGCAATCCGGTCGTCGTCGGCCAGGGTTACCTCCAGAGCCCCCAGCAGGTTTTGCAGCTTGACCGGCTGAACCTCGTGATCTCCCCGGACCAGCACCGCCACCGGCCGGTCGTCGGCCAGCCAGATCATGGTTTTGACCAGGCGATCGCTGGGGATCTGCAGAAAGTCGCACACCTCGGTCACCGTCTTCCGGCCAGGGGTGGGGACCCGGTTGAGGGGCAGGGGCTGTTCGCGGGTTTCGCTGCGGATCTCGCGGGCGGTGGCCTTTTCCATGTTGGCGGCGTAATCGCAGTGCTGGCAGATCACCACCTGATCCTCGCCGGTGGCGGCCAGCACCATGAATTCGTGGGAGAAGCTGCCGCCGATGGTGCCGGTGTCCGCCTCCACCGCCCGGAAGGCCAGGCCGCAGCGGCTGAAGATCCGCTGGTAGGCGTCATACATCTTTTGGTAGGTGGCATCGGCTCCGGCCTCGTCGGCATCGAAGCTGTAGCCGTCCTTCATGATAAACTCTCGGCCCCGCATCAGGCCGAAACGGGGCCGGATCTCGTCGCGGAACTTGGTCTGCACCTGGTAGAGGTTTAGGGGCAGGTCGCGGTAGGAGTGGACGTTCATCCGCACCAGATCGGTGATCACCTCCTCGTGGGTCGGCCCCAGGCAGCTTTCCCGCTGATGGCGATCCTTGAAGCGGAGCAGTTCGGGGCCGTACTTCTCCCAGCGGCCCGATTCCCGCCAGAGGTCGGCGGGTTGGACCATGGGCAGCAGAACCTCCTGGGCCCCGGCCCGGTTCATCTCCTCGCGCACGATCCGCTCCACCTTGCGGACCACGGCCAGGCCCAAGGGGAGGTAGGAGTAAACCCCGGCGGTTAGCTTGCGGATAAAACCGGCCCGCAACAGCAGCTTATGGCTGACGACTTCGGCCTCGGCCGGATCTTCCTTGAGGGTGGGCAGCAGCAGTTGGGAAAAGCGCATGGTGTGAATTCCTGGGTTGGTTTTGGGGTCGCTTCTGTTTCAGGGACGGTTTGGGGCCTGCTCCCTGGTCATTTTATCGATTTCAGCTAAAAAAACAGCCAGTAACTGGTTTTCGGGTACTTTTTTGAGGATCTTTCCCTTCTTGAAGATGATCCCCACCC
>Ga0129302_1000890_pt1 | contig 22162 bp, 20 predicted proteins | sample BlaSprsedimmetaG_FD_94476 | JGI IMG/M metagenome (GOLD analysis project Ga0129302, IMG submission 94476) | Hot spring sediment bacterial and archeal communities from California, USA to study Microbial Dark Matter (Phase II) - Blank Spring... | ecosystem: Environmental > Aquatic > Thermal springs...
ACTGGCCCGGCAACGTCCGGGAACTGGAAAACGTGCTTGAACGAGCGGTGATCAACTCCTCAGTCCCCAAGCTGCGCCTCTCAAAACCCCCCTGTTCAGCCAATGCATACCGTGGTCATATTTGACTATTTGTCATATATGACCACTGTTTCACGTCAACCAACTCTCCTCCACCAACCTTTCGAATTTAAATATGCATTGACAAATCAGCATCTTGGATCAAATGAAATTGCTGTTGTTGAGCCTGGCACGAAGCTTGAATATATTTTAAATGAAGCGCTTGATATTTTGGCCTGATTTAGACACGGCCAGGACTAGGCCCCTTTCAATTGGGTTGGCTGCCTATGGAGGACGCTGTGAAAGATCATAAGACAAAGAAGGAGCTTATAGATGAACTGGCGGAATTGCACTCGCAGAATGCTGATCTGAAAGAATCAATAGCCGGGAAGATATCGGCTGAGCTTGCGGCGGAGGAGGCCCGTCGCTACGCCGAAAGTATCGTGGAGACGGTTCGAGCGCCCCTTTTGGTCCTGGATGCGGACCTGAAGATCATCTCGGCAAACCGCTACTTTTACATCACCTTTAACGTTATTCCCTCTGAAACGCTCGGATGTTTCATCTATGACGTTGGAAACAAACAATGGGACATCCCCCTGCTTCGGGAACTGCTTGAAGATATTCTTCCTGAAAAAGAAGCGTTCGACGACTTTGAGGTTGCCCATGATTTCCAGGGCATCGGTCATAAAGTCATGTTGCTCAACGCCCGCCAGGTATATCGGAAAGACATCGATGCCAGGATGATCCTTCTCGCCATTGAGGACGTCACCGAGCGCAGGCGACTGGAAGCGTTGTTAAACGAGTCTGAAGAGCGCTTCAGACGCCTTTTTGAGACCGCGAACGACGGGATCGTGCTTCTTGAAAAAGGCGAAGGGAAGATCACTCATGCCAATCCGGCCGCCGAGAAGTTGCTGGGATTTACCCGAGAGGAGAGCGTCGGAAATACGCTTCAGGAGATTGGTGTTTCACTCGATCTGGGTGATTTTCATGCGACAATGCAGAATTTGAACAAGAACGGCATGATTATGTACGATGATGTTCCGGTAAAAACCAAGACCGGGGAGCACATCGATACGGACATCTATCTCGTCGACCGGGCAAGGTTGGTGCATGCAATATTCGGGACATTTCCAAGCGTAAACTGGTTGAAAAAAAACTACGAGAAAGGGAAGAGAAGTATCGTTTGGTGGTGGATAACATTGCTGATGTGATAACCGTGATGGACTTGAATTTACGTCTCACCTACGTCAGCCCTTCCGTCATTCGCCTCAGGGGATACACGGCTGAAGAGGCCGTGGCGCAGACCATGGAACAGATCATGACGCCCGAATCCCTGCAGATCGTTGCCAGGGTCCTTGAAGAAGAAATGCGATTGGAGGCCGGCGGTACGGCAGACCCCGGCAGAATCCGCGTCCTGGAACTGGAGGAATACAGAAAGGACGGTTCCACCGTTTGGATTGAGGACCACCTGTCATTTATACGGGATGCGGCACAGAAGGCCGTGGGCATCATCTCAGTGGCCCACGACATCACTGCGCGGAGGTGGGCGGGCGCAGAAAAGGAGCTTTTGACAACCGCCATCGAGCATGTCAGGGAAATGATCGTCATTACCGATCCCGAAGGGACGATCCAGTATGTCAATCCTGCATTCGAATCCGTGACCGGCTACAGCCGGCAAGAGGCCATGGGGCAAAACCTGCGCATGCTCAAAAGTGGAAAACAGGATCGTCCATTTTATCAGAACCTGTGGAACACCATTGCCTCCGGAAAGAGGTGGGAAGGCCGCATGGTCAACAAGCGCAAGGATGGGAAACTGTTTACCGAAGATGCTTCGATTTCACCTTTCCTCGACACCTCGGGCCGAATCCTCCACTATGTTGCGGTCAAACGCGATATCACGGAGAAGCTCGAGCTTGACGAACAGTTCAATCAAGCCCAGAAGATGGAATCCATCGGCAGGCTCACGGGTGGTGTGGCCCACGATTTCAACAATTTGTTGACCACCATCATCGGCAATGCCGACCTTCTGGGCAGCGAGTTGGACAAAGAGTCCCCTTTCTGTGCGTATATAGCAGATATCGGTGATGCTGCGAAAAGGGCTGCCAATCTGACCCGGCAGCTTCTTACGCTCAGTCGCAGGCAGATCCTTCAGCCGGAAGTGGTGGATCTCAATGGGGTGGTGAGCGATATGAAGAATATGCTGCGGCGCATCCTGCGGGAGGATATCGAGCTGACAACCGCCCTGGAGCCGGAGCTTGGCAAGGTTATGGCCGATATCGGGCAGATCGAACAGGTGATCATGAATCTCGCGGTCAACGCCTGCGACGCCATGCCCGAGGGCGGAAAGCTCACCATCGAGACGGCCGATGTGGAACTCGACGAAAGGTATGCAAGAACCCACCTGGCGGTGACGCCGGGTCCTCATATAATGCTGGCTGTGAGCGACACCGGATGCGGGATGTCCTTTGAGGTGCGGGACAAGGTGTTCGAGCCCTTTTTTACGACCAAGGAGAGGGGCAAGGGGACAGGGCTCGGCCTTTCTACCGTCTACGGTATTGTAAAGCAGAGCAAAGGGGACATCCGGGTTTACAGCGAGCCGGGCAAAGGCACCTCTTTCAAGATCTATCTCCCCCGGGTGGACAGGGATGTAGAACGGGAGAAGAAAGCGGTAAGCCAGGTGTCTCCGGGAGGTTCGGAGACGATCTTGATGGTGGAAGACGAAGAACAGGTCCGCAATCTTGCCGTCAAAATACTTACAGGATACGGCTATCGGGTGTTGGCGGCGGGAAGCGGCCCTGAGGCCGTGGAGACGGCCGAAGGGCATGAAGGTCCCATTCACCTGCTGCTTACCGACGTGGTGATGCCCGGCGGGATGAACGGGAGGGAACTGGCGGATGCTTTGACAGGGTCCAGGCCGGAAATGAAGGTGCTTTTCATGTCGGGCTACACGGTTAATGCCATCGGACACCACGGTTATCTGGATGCCGGGGTGAACTTCCTCCAGAAACCTTTTACCCCCGATGCGCTGAGCAGGAAGGTCAGAGAGGTGTTGAATACAGAGGCCTGATGTCACAAAAGCCTGGTTGAGGCGGTGCTCATCGTTCCCTGTTTGACAGACCTGGAGAAATGAACATGGATATGGATGAGGAAACGAGCCGGAATAGGATTCTTGTTGTAGATGATGAAGAGCCCGTCGGACGCCTCCTGGCGCGCATCCTGAAGAAAGTGCATCGGGAGTGTTGTTTGGTTCTGAGCGCCGAGGAGGCCCGGCGAATTCTGAAGGAAGAGATTTTCGATTTGATCCTCTGTGATATACGCCTCCCGGGAGAATCCGGGATCAGTCTTGTCGAACATGTCATTTCCCACTATCCGGACACGGCCGTGATCATGGTGAGCGGCGAGGATGACCCGGAGACGGTTGAAAATGCCCTGGAAATCGGGGCGTACGGCTATATCGTCAAACCCTTCCATCGGAGCGAGGTTATCTTCAACGTCTCGAGCGCCCTGCGGCGTCAGAGTCTGGAGGTGAAAAGCCGGAACTATCGGGAGGGCCTGGAGCGTATGGTGGCCGACCGTACGGCGAAACTTGAACAGACCCTGGATGGGGTCATCCAGGTGCTCAGCCTGAGCGTGGAAACGAAAGACCCTTACACGGCCGGGCACCAACGGCGGGTGGCGGAGCTTGCCTGTGCGATAGCGGAGGAAATGGAGGTGGCCGTGCACCAGGTCAAAGGCATCCGTATGGCCGGGATGATTCACGACCTGGGGAAGCTCTCGGTTCCGTCTGAAATCCTCATCAAACCCGACCGCTTGAACGAAATGGAGTTTGCTTTGATCAAGGGTCATCCCAGGGTGGGTTATGATATCCTGAAAGGGATCGAATTTCCATGGCCCATCGCCGAGACTGTGTACCAGCACCACGAACGCCTGGATGGTTCGGGCTATCCCAGGGGGCTTAAGGCTGAGGAGATCATCCTGGAAGCGCGGATCCTTGCTGTAGCCGATGTGGTTGAGGCCATGGCCAGCCACCGGCCCTACCGTCCGGCCTTGGGCATCGATGCAGCCCTCGATGAGATTGAGAAAAATCGAGGAATCCTTTACGACGATGTCTTTGCAAATGCCTGTCTGAGATTATTCCGGGAAAAAGGGTTTCAACTTGAAGCGACTTGATTTCATGAGGAAACATCCACGACCTTGCATTTCACGGTTGCCGATACGGGCATCGGTATTCCCCCTGACAAGCTGGAGATGATCTCTAAATGGGGGCTCATCCACGGCGAGGCCCGGGACGGAGAAGGCGCCCTCGAAGAGGTTAAGCGGGCATTTGAGTCGGGAGACCCCTACCGTCTCATGTTGTTGGACTTCCAGATGCCCGGGATGGACGGGTTCGAACTGGCGGAAAAGGTCATGGAGAGCCCCTATGGAGCGGGTCTGGAGCAGGGAGCCCACAAGCTGAAGGGGTCCCTGGCGATTATGGGAGCCGAACGGGCCTTTGATGCGGCCTATGGTCTGGAGGTCATCGGCAGGGAAGGAAAGATGCAGGAGGCGGAGCATTCAGTGGATCTCCTCTTGAAGGAGCTTCAAGCCCTGGAGTCCTCCCTGCGGATCAGCCTTCCCTACGCCTCTCTCCCATTCATACGAGGGGAAGTGCCCATTGGAATGCCTCTTGCGCTAGATATGCGAGGAACCTTGTGAAATCGTGTTCAAGACCGAACAGTTGGAAGAGAACAAAAGTGCTGTTCCAGCCGGCCGTTTAATTGCCGGAGTGAATGATTTGAAGCATATTGCCAATATGATGAAAAGGAGACACGCAGCGTGAGGGTGAGCGGAAAGAGGATTGTCCGGATGCTGCTCGATTTGAGGGCGCGCCTCGGCAGAACCGGCCTGGCAAAGACGCACACCGACGATGAGCCACCGCTTCGGGCGGAACTGTTCAGCACGGAACAGATGAATCGGCACGCCATTAAGCTGGCGGACTAGCATAAGCTGAGTTCGGGACGCCCTTCGGCCCTACTTCTGACGCGTCTGGCTGAGAATGAAGAGATCCTGATTGGCTCGCCAGGCCGCGGCCGGAAAAGACGCCGACGAACGGGCGGCACATGTTGGGTTTTATCTTATCGATATGGGTCTGCCGCAACTCCGGCGGGCCATGGGGGTATATGAGTCCACAGCCGAGGCGATTCAGAAATGGATCGGCCGCAGTCCTTTGCTCCTTTATCTGGTCACGATCACGTTGATGACTGTTGTTTTTACCGCGACGTTGTTGATGAAGGCACAGGCTGGTGGGGTAGGGGGTTGGGCCCTCGCGTTGATGGGCGTTCTCTTACTCTTGTCCACGAGTCACCCTGCGGTGGCCTTGGTGAACTGGCCCGCGACGTTAACGGCGGCGCCGCACCTGTTGCCACGAATGGATTTTTCCAAAGGGATTCCGCCGGAATCGCGGACGCTGGTTGTGATTCGGACAATGATCACAAGTGTACAAAACATCGAAGCCTTGGCCGAGGGGCTTGGAAAGGCACCGAGGCCATTTCTACAACTGGTACGACACGGAGTCTCTGAAACCACTGGAACCAGCCTACATCTCGACCGTGGACAGCGGGAACCTCGCAGGTCATCTGCTGACCTTGCGATCGGGCCTGCTGGCACTTGCCGATCAAAAGATCCTGGGGTTCCGATGGATTGAGGGCCTGAGCGACACACTCGAGATTCTGGGGGACATGGCCGGGGGAGCGGGAGGAGACACGTCGACCCGGATCGCTCAACTACAGAAGGACCTGGCGTCCGCGTTGGATTCCCGGCCAACCAAGCTCCTAACGACGCAAAGGCGCCTGGCCCGGCTGGCCGCATCCGCCGCGATCGTGTTGGAGAAGCTCGATGCCGAACCCGGGGCTTCTGAGAGCGGGGTGAAAGGGTGGGCGAACGCCCTGGTCCGTCAATGCCGGGACGCCCTTGATGACCTGACGTTTCTCACCCCATGGAGTCTCTCATCGGCTCCTCCGAATGGATTCGGTGACTTCCCCTCCATGGATGAGATCCCGACGCTTCGCCAGCTGGCAAGGTTTGACGTGGAGGCGCTGCCGACCATCGAGGACCGCTTCGGCCCGGACGCAACCGTAGAAGAGAGGGAAGGGTTGGTTGAAATTCGATCTCTCGTCACCGCGGCAAGTCAACGCGCCAGGAGAAGGATGGCAGTCATAGAACGCCTTGCGCTGGAATCCGGCGAACTCGCACGCATGAAGGTTGGCTTCCTGTTCGACAAGGCACGTCGTCTCCTGGCGATCGGCTATAATGTCGGCGAGCGACGCCTTACGCCAGCCGGCACGGATTCGGCTACAGTGTTTTCGAGCACGCGGAGCGGGGCCTATCAGTCGGGAGGCGCCTTCGGTTTCCGCGACCAGTTGCAGGACGCGATGGCGTTAATCCACGCCGAGCCCCATCTCGTGCGCGAGCATTTGCTCCGCTGCGCCGCCCGTCAGTTTCCGGAGGGGGATGTTCAGCGTTGGTGGCATCCTCCCTCGGGGAGGGGCGTGCGCACCCGTTGTTCCGATGATTACTTGTGGCTCCCGCTTGCGACATGCCGATACGTTCTCAGCAGCGGGGACACCGGGGTATTGGACGAGTCCGTTCACTTCATCCGGGGCCGCCAGGTAAAAATTGGTGAAGACTCTTGTTACGATCTGCCCGAGCGCTCTGAAGAGGCGGCGAGCCTTTACGAACACTGTGTCCGAGCCATCCTGAACGGCCTCAAATTCGGTAAGCACGGATTGCCTCTCATCGGCTCCGGTGACTGGAACGACGGTATGAACCTGGTGGGCGAACATGGCAAGGGTGAAAGTGTATGGCTGGGGTTCTTCCTGTATGAGGTGCTCATGCAATTCACGGAGGTTGCCCGTACGCGGGGGGATCACGCTTTCGCCCAACATTGCCAGAGGAAGGCGGAAGAGCTACGCCGGAACCTCGAGCAGCATGGCTGGGACGGCGGTTGGTACCGCCGGGCCTACTTCGACGACGGATCGCCGCTTGGATCCTTTAGCAACCCCGAATGCCAAATTGATTCGATTGCTCAAAGCTGGTCTGTTCTATCCGGCACGGCAGGCACAACCATTGAAAAACGGGTTGAATCTCTTACAGGGTGTTTCCAGCGCTCGTGCCGCTTAGAAACAGGCGTAACAAAATATTATAGAAAAATGATATGATTCGAGAAAAGGGAGGCATCACATAATGGAAGATCTGAATGTGGTTATCGCCGGAGCTGCCGGTGAAGGAGTGCAGACCGTCGGGGAAGTGCTCGCGGAAACCATCGCAGGACACGGCTATGCCGTATTCGCCTGGCAGGAATTCGAATCCAGAATCCGGGGAGGCCAGAACAGTTATTCCATCCGGATCAGCGAAAAACCGGGCAATGCGCCGGTCATTAAAGCGGATATTGTTCTGGCGTTGAACGATGGCGCGTCCATGAAATACGGGCCGCTGATTCAAACGGACGGCATTCTCATCGCGGAGAAAAAGATTCGAGACCGGATGATTGCCATTGCATTTTCGGATATCGCCGAGAAGGAACTGGGCAACAAGATCTACGCCAACACGGTGGCCGTCGGCGCACTGGCTGCAGCGATCGGCATGAATATAGAAGTTCTCCACGCGGTTCTTGCTCAAAAATTCGCCAAAAAAGGGGATACGGTGGTGACGGCCAATCGTATTGCGGCCGAGAAAGGCTATCTCCTCGCCCATGAAGGCTGCCGGGGTATCTGCCCTTGGCAACTGCCGGAACGAGACACCCGGTACCAGCTCGTCTCGGGAACAGAAGCCCTTGCCATGGCGGCTGCTTTGGCCGGGTGCCGGTTCATTGCGGCGTATCCCATGTCGCCTGCGACCGGTATCGTTACCTTTCTGGCCGAAAACGAGAAGGAATTCCAAGTGTTCATCGAGCAGGCGGAAGACGAGATCGCAGCCGTTAACATGGCCATCGGCGCCGGTTTTGCCGGAGCCCGGGCCATGACGGTCACCTCCGGCGGCGGCTTCGCCCTGATGGTGGAAGCCGTCAGTCTGGCCGGGATGGTCGAAACACCCCTGGTCCTTGTCCTGGGGCAGCGGCCGGGACCCGCCACCGGACTTCCGACCCGCACCGCTCAGGGCGATCTCCTGTTCGCCGTCCACGCCGGACATGGCGAATTTCCCAAACTGGTGCTGGCGCCTGCCGATGCAAAAGACATCTTCAGACAAACCGTGCGCGCCTTCAATCTAGCCGACCGCTACCAGATACCGGCCATTGTGCTCACCGATCAGTTCCTGCTGGACGCTCTATTTTCAGTGGAAGACATTCGGTTGGAGCAGTATTCCCCCGAATTCCATCCAGCGGACCCATCCGTTATCGACGATTACCATCGCTATCGGGTGACGGAAAACGGCATATCCCCGCGCCTGTATCCGGGTCAAAGCCCGCATTTGGTGACTGCGGACAGCGATGAACACGATTCTACCGGCCACATCACCGAAGACTTGGCTGAAACCGTGCCGACAATGGTGGAAAAACGCCTCGCGAAGTATCGGGCCTTGAAATCCGCAATGCGCCCGCCTGAGGAGGTCGAAGTCGAGGGGTCGGACCGGATTCTTGTGGGATGGGGCTCTTCGCGCCCGGCTCTGCTTGAAACCCTTGAAGGACTTCACAAAAATGGGATTCGGGCGGGCATGATCCATTTCACGGAACTGTGGCCGCTGCCGGCATACCGGTTTCCCGAAGGCAAGACCTACTGGAGCGTCGAAAACAACGCCACCGGCCAACTGGCGAGGTTGGTGCGCTCCGAATACGGAATCATGTTTTCCGGCCAGGTCCATCGGTATGACGGTCTGCCCTTGACCGGACCTTACATTCAGGAGGAGCTGCAATGGTGAAAATCGACGACTACAAGAACGATGTTCCTGTCCAGTGGTGCCCCGGATGCCCGAATTTCGGAATCCTCAACGCTCTCAAGACAGCGTTGACGACACTGGGGAAAAAGCCCCACGAGTGTTGCCTCGTTTCCGGCATCGGGCAGGCCGCCAAATTGCCTCACTATCTCAAATGTAACTTTTTTAATGGATTGCACGGAAGAGCTCTTCCGGTGGCCCTGGGCATCCATGTGGCCAATCCACATCTGACAACCATCGTCGTTACCGGGGAAGGAGACTGTTACGGAGAAGGCGGCAATCATTTTCTCCATGCGCTCCGTCGCAATCCCGATATCACGGTCGTGGTCCATAACAACGGGTTTTATGCCCTCACCAAAGGTCAGGCTTCCCCGACCACGAGGGTTGGAGAGAAAAGAAGCCTCCATATCCACGGTGTGGAAATCGCGCCCCTGAACATGCCGGCTGTTGCCGTCGTCCATGACTGTACATTTGTGGCCCGGGGTTTTGCAGGGGACGGCGATCATTTGAAATCGATTTTGGTGGAAGCCATTGGTCATCCCGGCTTGTCCATTGTGGAAGTCATCCAGCCGTGCATCACTTGGGGGACCCATCCGGTGAGCTGGTATCGGGAAAGGGTCTATACACTGGGTGACGATTATGAACCGACCGACCGACAAGCGGCCTTGGAAAAAACCATGAAAACGGAGGAAAGAATCGCCACCGGCATTCTGTTTCGCACCGCGCCTCGAAAACCGTTCGCCGAGCGGTTCCGGAAAGAGATCACAGATCGGCCCTTTGCCGAGTTAACCCCGGTTCCTCCGGAAAAAATAGCGGCCTTTCTGTTCGGTTTGAGAAAGGGGTATATTCCCGAACCGGACGATTCCCATTCTTCTCGGCCTCACTTAGTGATTTAGAAAAAATAATTATAAGATATAAAGTGTTTACAGCGCGACTCCTTTTTCTTTGCAGTGTCCATCCGGAAATGCCGGATGGGCACTGCGAAGTTTCCAGATCGGAAATGAGGGATTTTGTCCGCGCTACGCTTGGACTCCCCAAACTACATTTGGGTCCCCGGTTTGTCCAAGATCAAGGAAACCGGGGACCCGAAGCGAAGCGATTGGGGACTGAGCACCCGAAGTGGTGCGAAGAAACCGGGGACCCGAAGCGAAGCGATTGGGGACTGAGCACCCGAAGCGGTGCGAAGAAAACAATGGGTTGTGTGGAGACGTACTGGAGTACGTCGCCTGTCTGCGGTGCCGGCACAGGCAGGCACAGGAAAGCCCGCAGTTTTATCCCGATCCTGTCGGGGTTGACGTAGAGACTGGGCAAAAGGACCATTTTCGGGTGGAAACTTGATAAAATCGTCTTGTAAGCACCATGCAGGCAGTTCAGCCGTCGTACCAATCTTTATGTAAACCGACTGAAGGTCATATTTTTTGTCAGTGAGCGCAGACGAAACAAATGTTTTTGTTGTGCCTCGCCGGGACTCTTTCAAGGACAAAAAAGGTATTGTCAAAATCGATCACATTTTTCTTGACAGAGACAACGATTTTGGCGTTATTTTCTATTGTACAATTCTATTTTTAATACCATGCTATATAGACTCTGCCGCTTGTTCTTTCTTTATTTTAAAAAATAAGGGGGTTCGCACCATGCAAACATTAAAATGCCGGTATATATTCTCTGCTATGACATTGTTTTTTTTCTTGCTCGCCACCTCCGTATGCGCCTGGGGCCAGTGGGGGCCGCCGGGAGGGCAGCAACCCCAACAGCCGCAGTACCCTTATTCTCAGCCGCCTCAACATCCCCAGCAATTGGCTCCTCCACCAGCTTCCGGTCAAAGTTTCAATGACGCTTTGGGACGCTTCCGGATTAATCTTCCGGCGGGGACCGTTCCAGTGGGAGCCACCTACAATTTCAGTATTCCGATGGAGATGTGTCAGATCAGCATCATGACAATCACCCAGGAGCAAATGTTCCAGATGCAACAGCAAAATTTTCCCAATATGCTGCGACAGATGGGCGCAACAATAGACACCGAGCAGCAGATGAATGTAAACGGGCGTCAGGGACGTTTCATCGCCGCTACCATGCGGGATCAGAGCAGCGGTATGTCCATGCATTCAATGAACGTCTTCATCAGCAGCGGTGGAATCTGGGTCCAGGTCATGGGGCCTGAGCAGAATATTCAGCAGGTAAGCAAGGTTTTTAATTCCGTGCTGGCTGGGTTGCAGTTTTGACCGCAGTTTTCGTGTGCGGCGGGCTGGATATTCCGCGCGGTGTTGTCAACCGGTGGAGCAAAGGACGCATTTGTTGTTTACTGATTGAGTTTCCAGAGTGGAATTTCCCGGAATCGATCGTAGCCTTCAGCCTCGTTCAGTTTTCGGACGATATCCTTTGACCATGCAAGGTTCAAACTACGCCGGTCCCCTGTCAGCAGGTCCTCCATGATACGTGTCCCGCGGATGACTTCTGTCCATTTGTCGTGTATTTTCTGCTGCACTGATTCCCTGTTCCGGTTGGCCTGCCTGTAAATCTCGCCCGCTTCCCTGAGGCTTTGTATCGCGGTTTCGATGCGTTCCTGGAGCACGTGCTGAGCCGTTCGTGACGATCCCCAGATCTCGAGCAGTACCGGGAGATTCTGCGGGAAGGTTTCAGCCGGGGATGCCACGTAAGTGGTGTAGAAGACCCAGCTTCCGGTCGGCCCGACGTTTCCCAGCATGACATACTGAATACATCGGTACTGCCGGCCTGCCAGCTCATACTCGTAATCGATGTAGGCAGCCTGCGAGTATCCCGGAACCGGTGGAGCAGGGGCTGCTTCCACCACGCGGGTAATTCTCCGGGGTGGCAGGCCTTGCTGCCGGCTTGTTATATTTGAAAACGCGGTATATTCCTGCAGGGCGCTTATCGGATCGGTCGGGTCGAATACCGGACCGGGGAATGGCATACCTGCAATGCTCGGTAACTGGCCCGCCGCGGCTCTTGTATGGACGGAAGCCCATACACCGCGCTCTATCACACCGTGAGGCCCGTGAGCCGAGGCCATGCCTTTCTGGGCGAAGCTAATCACCCATCCGTCAGGCAACCGCATCGAGCCGCTGCCGTCCGGAAACGGGGTCTCCCGCCAATTCAAGGCTGCGGGGGGCGGAGTGGCCCCTGCACCTCCGGTGGGTCGAATCAATCGGGGCAGGGATTCGTATAGAGTTTGAGGGGTGTCAAAAACGAATCCGTTACTCCCCACTCCTTGTCCGACGACGGCATAACCGATCCCCGCCACCAATGTTCCTTGAAAATTTGCTTTAAAGAGCACCTCGGCACGTTGATCTCCGGCATCCCTGAAGGCTCCGAACAGCTCGGGGCCATAATCGAAGAATCCATGCACTTCTTTCAATGCCAGTGCCAGGAGTTCGGTTGCGGACCCGCTCCCGGATCGAGTAGTGGTAAGGTGCCGGCCCGTTGCCTGGTGATCTGTTAGAAGTCTGTAACCCTGTGGAGTTTGTTGCTGGGCCGGTGTGGGAACAGATGCCGTAAGAGATAAGTATAAGAACATGAAGACCCCGTATTTTATTTTCATAAGGCCTCCTGCAACAGCTTATTCCGGCTGTATGAAATATTCCGCTGATTCGAATGGCGCTGTAACAGCGCCCGGGGTGAAAATCTGCCGATAAAAACCCTCATTTTTAAAATAATAGCTCATGAAAAAGATTATTGACAAGAAATTTTTGTTTCCCTGAAGACGATATTATCAGCCATAAAGTGAGGACGCATCCGGGTCGGTTGGTTCGAGTTCCTTAAATAGTTCGGCGTACGGATTGGGGCGGATGTCCGGCGCATGCAGGTAGAGCGGTGTAAGGGTTTCCGGGTCGTCATAATCTTTTGCGCGAACCCTCCGGAGACCAAGAAAGCCCACCGTCGAGGCCCGGAGATTCCATAGATGCGGCGGGGCAAGAACAATGGAGTCCCCGATGCCTGCCCGGAGCAATGAGACCTGTTTGGGATAGTCGTTGCCAATGATCGTGACACGGTCACGGTAAAAAGTGCCAAGTTCGTTAAATGGAACGCAGGTATCGGGTCCGGATCTTTCCGGATATGGAAAACCGGGTGAAAACGGGGCTGTGAAAACTTCTCCCCGGCGTGCGTCGAGTATAGGAGCAACGGTTGTCGAAGTCCCTGTCAGTTGGCAGGCGAGGGCTTCGAGGCTTGATATCCCTACCAGTGGAGCATTCAGTGCATGTGCAAAACCCTTGGCCGCTGCAAGCCCCACCCTGAGTCCCGTGAAGCTTCCGGGGCCTATCGCTACGGCAAGGGCAGAGACGGTTCGCACCGAGAAGCCCAGCGCCGTCAGTATTTCTTCAAGGGCTGGAAACATGCCGGCGAATCGGCCGGCACCGCCGGACATCACGTATTCGGCTTTCAAGCTTCCGTCTTCATCGAGCAACGCCACGCTGAATTGAAAACTACTGGTATTTATAGCAAGAATCATGGTTGATCCTATTGTAAAATTCTCGCCATGTCATTGTAGATAACGACGGCCATGAGCGTGAGCAGCAGCACAAGCCCGAATTTCTGGGCATATTCCCTTTTCTTCAGGCTCAACGGGCGGCCGGAGACGGCTTCTATCAGTAAAAACAAGATCACTCCTCCGTCCAGCACAGGTATCGGAAGCAGGTTGAGCACGAAAAGATTGACGCTGATAATCGCAATAAAGGGAATCAGGTGGATCAAGCTTTCCTGGGCTAACTGACCCGTGAGTTGGCCGATCATAATCGGTCCCCCGATGGTGCTCATCGGCAATATCCTCTGAAACAGTTTTACGATCGTCATCACGGTTAGCCTGGTGATTTCCCATGTCCGTCCGATTCCTTCCATCATTGCCTGGACCGGGCCGAGGGAGACCTGGCGGAACTCGCCGGACGACACGATTCCGATCAGCGGGGTTTTTACCTCTTCTCCGAAAAGGTTTTTTGTCGACGAGATCCTGGCCTGAAGTGTTACGGTCACCCGGCGGCCCTCTCTCAGAATCGTGATTTCCATGGGCCGGTCCATATGCTCTGCAACGGCTTTGCGGATTTCGTTCCAGCCGGCTATCGGGGTGTCGTCCACCGCGACCAGGACATCACCTTTCTGTATCCCCGCTTCAGCGGCCGGGGAGTCCGGGGTCACCTGGCCAACTTCGGATGTCAGTACCTGTGTGCCCGCGAACATGTAAAAAAATATGAATATAATCAGGGCAAGCAGCAGGTTGAACAGGGGTCCTGCACCGACGATCGCGAGCCGTTTGCCGACGCTCTGGTTCGAAAAAGCACGGGCCGCTTCGGCTGGAGACAGGCTTTCGGTGTCATCATCGGTGTTTTCCCCGAGCATCTTGACGTAACCTCCCAAAGGGAGGGCCGAGATAACGTATTCGGTTTCACCCCGGCGCCGGCTGACAAGTTTGGGGCCGAAACCGAGCGAAAAGGTCAGCACCTTGACCTTGAAAAATTTGGCTACCAGAAAATGCCCCAGTTCATGGAAGAAAATGAGTATGCCGAGCACACACACGAAAGGCAGAATGTAATACAAAAATACGTTCATAAATATCACCGTTTAGAGGAAATCCGCATCCTTTAAAATAATACTTCCGGCCGGGTTTTCCAGCCTTTTCGCAACCTGCGCCCGCCGGTGCCGCGCATTTACCTGAATCTCTGGTGCGAACGGTTCTGTCTAATGTCTCCTACGACCTCTTCAGCCGTTTGCCTGGCCCCGGCGTCCGATTCAAGTATTGTATCAAGATCCTCTGCCGGAAGTGGGCCGATTTTTCCTAGTGTCTCGGCTATGATAACGGCTATATCCAAAAATTCAATCCGTTCTTCGAGAAAGGCCGCCACTGCGATTTCATTGGCCGCGTTCAGGGTCGCCGGCGCGGTGCCCCCGGACTCAAGCGCTTCCAGAGCTAAACGGAGGCACGGGAACCTTATGACATCGGGTGGTTCGAAGGTCAATGCTCCGACTTTTTCGAGGCTGAGAGGCGGAAGATCGTTCGGGGAATGCTCGGGAAAAGAGAGCGAATAGGAGATGGCGGTACGCATATCCGGGATCCCCATCTGGGCGATAATGGAACCGTCGCAATATTCGACCATGGAGTGAATGATGCTTTCCGGGTGCACGATTACATCTATCTGCCGGGGCTGTAGATCAAAGAACCATTTGGCTTCGATCACCTCGAGCCCCTTGTTCATCAAAGTGGCGGAATCTATAGAAATTTTCCGCCCCATGCTCCAGTTGGGGTGCCGCAGCGCCTGTTCGGGAGTCACCGAGGCCAGCTTTTTATTGTCCCAGGTTCTGAACGGTCCGCCTGAGGCGGTGATTATAACGCGGCGCAGGTTTTCACGGTTGTGACCCTGCAGGCACTGAAAAATGGCGCTGTGTTCGCTGTCAATGGGAAGCAGCCGAGCACCGCTTCGTTTTGCCCGCTCCATGACTAGTCCACCGGCCATGACCATCGTTTCTTTATTCGCCAGCGCTACATTTTTGCCGGCACTGACCGCTTCGAGCGTCGGCAGGAGACCGGCCGCGCCGCTCATCGCGGACACGACCGTGTCAGTTTCCTGGAGGGATGCAATCGACCTATACCCTTCGGTTCCAACCAGTATTTCAGGAACCCTGCCGCCCCCGATAAAATCCGGAAGCGCATCTGCGGTCGCGGTGTCGCGGACGGCCACCACCTTCGGGTTGAAGCGGTTTATCTGGGAAGCAAGCAGTTCGGCGTTCCGGCCGGCCCCCAAGGCATAGACATCATAGAGCCCGGGGTTCGCTTCGATGACCTTCAGCGTATTCACCCCGATTGAACCGGTGGAACCAAGGACTGTAATTTGTTTCATTTGTCGACCCCCGTTGTCGGTTTACACCCCGCTTTTTTCGACCCCGATACCGATTTCGACGCCGACAAGGTGAGGATGGCGCATTTCTCCATTTCATAAAAATATCACAGCGTGAACAAAGCCAGGTATAAATACATTACAGGCGAAGCACCCAGCAGGCTGTCCACGCGGTCGATTATCCCACCGTGGCCCGGCAGCAGGCCGCCGGAATCTTTGACCCCATGATTTCGCTTGAGCATGGATTCGATCAAGTCTCCGAGCTGGCCGGCAATACCCGTCAGCGCGGTGACAATGAAAAGGGCGACGTTTACGGGATGAATGCCCGTATAGGCGGCGAAAAGAACTCCGGCGGCGGTTCCGGCGAAAAAGCCTCCGAAAGCGCCTTCCCAGGTTTTATTGGGACTTACAGATTCATACAGCTTGTGCTTTCCCCAGGTGCGGCCCGTGTAGAATGCTCCTGTGTCGGTCGCGAAAACCACCACCAGCAAAAAGAATATCCACATATGGCCGCGGGGCTGAATATCAATCAAAACAATCAGCGCCAATGGAAGGCATATGTAAATCGGTCCAAGAATTGCGCAGCCTGCAGTCGAAGTGTGCTTTTCGTCGGGCGGCATATCGCGCAAAAGGGATTGAAGAAGCGGCACAAAAGCAAAAAGGGTGATGATGCCCGGCGTCAGTATGATCCAGCGCAGGGAAAGGGAAAGGAAAAGAACGGCTGTCAAAAACATCGAGAGGAGCCTGACGGTCGGGGCGACTTCGGGGCGGATCATCCGGTAGAATTCGTTCAGCCCGAGAATGGCTGTGGCACATAACAACCCGTGGAACAGCCACCCAGGCCCGGGGCCGATTACGTAAACCAGAATCGGGACGGCAACAATCGCCGTTATCCATCTTTTTGCATGCATGGTGTTAATCGTCCGACTGATTTTGACATTAAAGATTGATGAAATCTTGAAAAAGTGGTTCCGATTCCGGACTCAGGCCCCGCCGAAACGCCTCTTTCGTTTTCTGAACTCAGCCAGCGCCTCGAGTAATTCCTCTTTTCCAAAATCCGGCCAGAAGCATGATGTTAAATAAAACTCCGTGTAAGCGATCTGCCATAGCATGAAATTACTTATTCTTTGTTCCCCACTGGTTCGTATTAACAGGTCTGGTTCCGGCATGTCCGGTGCGTAAAGGTGTTGCGAAATAAATTCCTCAGTGATGTTTTCAGGATCCACTGCTCCACGCCGGACATCTTCGGCTACGGCCATGAAGGCGTCCACGAGTTCCTGCCGACCTCCATAACTGAGCGCCAACGTCAACTGCATGTCCCTGTTTGAGCTGGTGAGCGACATCGTTTCAAGCAAGGTCTTGCGGACCGATGCAGGCAGTTTATCAAACCTGCCTATACATCTCAGGCGGATACCGTTATCCTGGAGTTCTTTCAGCTCGCTCTTTAAATAACTGCCGAGAAGTCCCATAAGCGCCTGAATTTCCTTCGGGGGACGCTTCCAGTTTTCCTCGGAAAAAGCATAGAGGGTAAGCCACTGTATACCGGCCTCACGACAGGTCCTGACGACTTCCCGGACGGCCTCCGCTCCCTTCCTATGCCCCTTGATGCGGCTCATTCCACGCTGCTGAGCCCAGCGGCCGTTTCCGTCCATGATGATGGCTATATGAACCGGTAGTCTGTTTTCGAGTTCAGAGTTCATAGGCATAAACGCGGTAAGACAGGATAAGATGGTGTTGACGGGCGCCGTTTTTCAAATAGCGATCGACGATATACAGGAGGATGGAGACCAGGCAGCCGGCACGGTGCTAGAATTCGATGATTTCTTTTTCTTTATCCGCGGTGACCCTGTCGATTTCCTCAATAAAATCATCGGTCGTCTTTTGAACCTGGTCAAATGCCTTGTGGAGCTCATCCTCGGAAATTTCCTTTTCCTTTTTCAGGTCTTTCAGAGTATCGTTTGCATCGCGTCGGTGGTTTCGGACCGAAATCTTGGTTTCCTCGGCCATTTTCCGGGCTACCTTTGCGAGTTCCTTGCGGCGTTCTTCACTTAGCGGTGGTATCCCGATACGGATGAGCTTGCCGTCGTTCATCGGGGTGAGCCCCAGCTCTGATTTCAGGATGCTTTTCTCTATGTCTCCGATTATGGATTGGTCCCAGGGCTGGATTGTAATAAGACGACTCTCGGGCACCGATATTGAAGCGACCTGGTCGATGGGCATAAGTGTGCCGTAGCATTCAACCTTAATTCCGTCAAGCAGGGCCGTGGAGGCTCTGCCGGTGCGTACGCGGTTAAAATCACGCTTCAACGCTTCAATGGCCTGGGCCATCTTTTGCTTTGCTTCCGAAATAATCTCGTCTTTCATCTCTGTTCTCCTGAGATCAGGCTGCCCACCGGTTCACCGGCCAGGATTCTTTGCATGTTTCCCTTCGCGTCAAGGTTGAAAACGATGATGGGGATCCTGCGGTCCATTGCGAGACTTACCGCAGTCAAATCCATTACTTTCAACCCGCGGTCGATGACCTGCCTGTACGTGATGGAATCGAAACGCAACGCTCCGGGGTTCAGCTCCGGATCTGCATCGTAAACGCCGTCGACTTTGGTCGCTTTGAGGACAGCGTCTGCACCAAGTTCTGCGGCCCTTAGAACCGCTGCGGTGTCCGTGGTGAAAAAAGGATTCCCGGTTCCTGCCCCGACTATGACTATTTCATCGCGGGCAAGTCGTTTTTCAGCGGATTCGACGGTATAGGGCAGCGCCACTTCGTTGATCTTAAAGGCACTCATCACGGCCGCGGCAGTGCCGGCATGCCGCACTGCCTGCCCGAGGGCAATGGAGTTGATGATTGTTGCAAGCATCCCCATGTGGTCTCCTGCAACTCGTCCGACGCCGTATTCGTCGCAGCGAAGGCCCCTGAATATGTTCCCTCCGCCGACGACGACGATCACCTGCACACCTTTATCCTTAAAGGCTTTGAGCGATGCGGCGACGTGGGCCAGCACAGAGGGGGAGAGCCCGAAGGTCAGCTCCCCCATCAAAGCCTCACCGCTCAATTTAAGCACCACTCGCTTAAATCGAGGGCGGTCGTTATTCATTCTCATCTCCGAGCTGGAAACGGGCGAATCTTTTAATTACGATATTTTCGCCTGTTTTTGCGATCATCTCGTTCAGGTAATCCTGGATCGTTATGTCCGGGTTCTTTACAAACGGCTGATCCAGCAGACAGGCTTCAGAGTAAAATTTATTCAGCTTACCTTCGACTATCTTCTCTATTACTTTTTCCGGCTTGCCGGTCTCCCTGGCCTGGGTGGCATAGATTTCCTTCTCACGCTGGAGGACTTCCTCAGGCACCGTTTCCCTGTCCACGGACACGGGGTTTGTCGCCGCTATCTGCATGGCAAGGTTTTTAGCGAATTCAGTGAAGTCATCCGTTCTTCCGGTAAAATCGGTTTCGCAGTTCACCTCGACAAGCACTCCGATTTTCCCTCCGCCGTGAATATAGGATTGAACCTGACCGTTTGAGGTGGTTTTGGAACTTCTTTTTTTCGCGGTGGCGATGCCTTTTTTTCTGAGATAATCCACTGCGGCCTTGATATCGCCGTCACATTCCTTCAACGCGACCTTGCAGTCCATGATTCCGACACCGGTTTTTTCTCTGAGATCCTTTATCATTTCGGTGGTGATATTCAATTTCCAGTCTCCTTTACTTTTTATCACGCGGCTGGTGTTTCCTCTGTTTCGGCTTCGGCCTGGGCCGGTGCCTGGACGTCGTCTTTTGGAAGAACGATCACTTCAGGACCGCCTTGCTCGGCCGCCCCGGCTTTTTTGTCCTCTTCCTGTTCTTCCTTCTGTATCCTCGCTTCGGCTTTCAGGCGTTCTTCGGCTATTCCGTGGCCCTCAACCGCCGCGTCGGCTATCCTGGAGCAGATCAGGCGGATGGCCCGGATTGCGTCATCGTTGCCCGGGATGATGAAGTCGATTTCATCGGGGTCGCAATTGGAATCTGCAATCGCGACAACCGGTATGCCGAGTTTCTTTGCTTCTTTGACGGCTATTCTCTCCCTTTTGGGGTCCACAACAAACACTGCCCCGGGAAGTTCATCCATATTCTTGATGCCGCCCAGGTTTTTTTCGAGCCGGACAAGTTCTTTCTCCATCTTGAGAATTTCTTTCTTGGTATAACGGTTGATTGAACCGTCCTGCTTCATCGTTTCAAGTTCCTTGAGCCTCGCGACACTTCGCTGTATCGTTTGAAAGTTGGTGAGCATTCCCCCAAGCCACCTGTTGACGACATAGAACATGCCGCAACGTTCACTTTCTTCGATTATCGAATCATGGGCCTGCTTTTTTGTACCGACGAACAAGATGGAGTAGCCGTCGCCGACGGTGCGAATCAGGAAGTCATATGCGATTTTGAAAAGTCTTACGGTCTTCTGCAGGTCTATAATATGGATTCCGTTCCGCGCCCCGAAAATGTAGGGCTTCATTTTGGGGTTCCATCTCCTGGTCTGATGCCCGAAGTGGACGCCCGACTCCAGCAATTCCTTCATGTTGATTACTGCCATTGTGCTTTCTCCTTCTGCGGGGCCTTTGCCGCCGCGCCGCGGTTTTTACGTCCGCCCGGAAAAATATTTCCCCTGAAAACAACAGGACAACCGGGGCCTGGTCCCGGGCGTGCTTATTGGCCCTTGAGATAACCTCAAGGGGTTGATATATTGATGCCGGTTGAAACGTTGAGGAGGCCGGCGCCTGAGCCATAAACAACAATTTATATCTTTACCATCAATTTTTTGCAAGATAAATTTACGATATCCATGGACTTGACTTCAAGAGGTGCAGGTGGAAAACAATCCCGATATTTTGCTTGTCAGGCGGCGTGAACTTGACGCCCGGGAGGCGGATATTTTTTCATCCTGGGCTTGCCCGAGCAACAGGGGCGTCCGGCGGAAGACGGACCCGAGGGAGGATCTCGGCCACCGGCAGCGTTTTTCGATAGACGGAGACCGCATCCTCCATTCTCTGGCCTATTCCCGTTATATCGACAAGACGCAAGTCTTCTACTTGATCAAAAATGACCATATAACCCACCGGGTGCTTCATGTACAGCTCGTATCGAAGATAGCACGCACAATCGGAAGACTTCTTGGCCTGAACGAAGATTTGATAGAGGCTGTATCCCTGGGTCATGACATCGGTCATACTCCCTTCGGGCACGACGGTGAGAAATTCCTCTCCAAACTCTGTGAATCGCAGGGCATCGGTGCGTTTTTGCATAATATCCAAAGTGTAAGGTTTCTTCAGGATATCGAAAGAAAAGGTAAAGGCTGGAACCTGACCCTCCAGGTGCTTGACGGTATCCTTTGTCACGACGGCGAAATGCATTCCAGGAACCTGGAGCCGTTCTGGTCCAAGGATTTCGAAATCCTGGACGCGGAGATGGATGAGAAACAGCGGAATCCCGTCATCGACCTCAGGCCGATGACAATGGAAGGCTGTGTTGTACGGATGGCCGATACGATAAGCTATATCGGCCGGGACATAGAAGATGCCATACGTCTTGGGTTGATGGTCAGATCGGACATCCCGGAGCGGCCCGGGCGTGTACTTGGTGATTCGAACGGTACAATCGTTTACAGCCTGGTGGAAGACCTCGTAAGTCAAAGCCTGGGGTCGCCTTTCCTGCGTTTCAGCGATGAAATCGGCGAAGCGCTCAAGGAGCTGAAGACGTTCAACGAAGAGTGGATTTATCGCAATCCGAAGGTCAAAGAGCAGACCTGTAAAATCGAATTGATGTTCAGCCTTCTCTTTGAAAAATATCTTGCAGACCTGGAATGTGGAAATGAAGATTCCGAAGTGTTTTCCGGGTTTTTAAACGGCATGTGCGCGCGCTACCGCGAAAATACCCCGAATGCCGCCATCGTGCGGGATTTCATCGCAGGGATGACCGATGAGTACTTTATCCACCAGTGCAGACATCATTTAATGCCGCAGATAAGGCCGGGTTTTTTTCGGAGGCAGTAAAATGTATGTTGACAACAGCTTATTACCAGGATAGGGTATGAGCGCTGTATCGATGTAACGATAGCGATATAAGCGAGCCCTCTTTTTCAGTCACTATGATATATCGCCCGATAGACTTTTTCGGTCGCCTTTGACCGATTAAAATATAAAAGGCTCGGCAAAGCTGAAGTTAATCGTCAGGCGATCTCGTCAGGAGTTATGTTCGATGAGTTTCTACACGGCAAGACTGAAATTCCGGATCCAGAAAATGCCTCCACTTGACCGGTTAAACTAGAAGAGCACCAAATGTTCTTGAAGTCGTCGGGCAGAGCTCTTTTTTATGGTGCACGATTAATCCC
>Ga0129302_1000893_pt1 | contig 22147 bp, 19 predicted proteins | sample BlaSprsedimmetaG_FD_94476 | JGI IMG/M metagenome (GOLD analysis project Ga0129302, IMG submission 94476) | Hot spring sediment bacterial and archeal communities from California, USA to study Microbial Dark Matter (Phase II) - Blank Spring... | ecosystem: Environmental > Aquatic > Thermal springs...
CCCCCCCCTCACCAGGGGGGGCAAACCCCATCTCCTGAGTTCCCCTTTTTGTCCCTTTATCGCGGCTTAATCAGCTCCAAAAAAAGACAGGTTCTTACTGAAAGCAGGTGGGTTTATAAAAAAAGGTCCCCTGCATGAATCCGGGGACCTCGATAAATTTATATTCTGGTAAAACGCGATAAAGCCTGTCTAGACCGCCTCGATCGCCATTGACATTCCCTGTCCGCCACCGATGCACAGTGATGCAAGCCCGAGTTCAACGCCGCGACGGTTCATCTCGTTGATAAGTGCAATGACTATCCTGGCGCCTGTGCATCCAATAGGATGACCGATAGAGATACCCGAACCGTTAACATTTGTTATGCCGGGATCTGCGCCTAGTTCCCTCATGCAGGCAATGGCCTGCGAGGCGAATGCCTCATTGAGTTCTATCAGGCCGTAATCCTTTATGGTTGTACCGGTGATTCTGAAGAGGTTCCTGGTTGCAGGGATCGGTCCGAGACCCATATATGCAGGGTCAACACCGCCTGTTGCATATCCCTTTATCCTGGCGATGGGTTTAAGGCCCAGTTCTTTTGCCCTGTCTTCGTTCATGATAAGACATGCGGCGGCAGCGTCGTTGATTCCGGATGCGTTTCCTGCGGTAACAGAACCGTCTTTCGTGAAAGCCGGTTTCAGTTTTGCCATCTTTTCCAGAGAGGTATCCATGGGCCTTTCGTCAGTATCGAATATCACGGGGTCGCCCTTTTTCTGCGGTATCACTACGGGCACTATTTCGTTGTTTAATATGCCCTTTGCGATTGCTGACCTGGCACGCATGTGACTTTCAAATGCGAGTTTATCCTGTTCCTCCCTTGATATGGCATATTTATCTGCGATGTTCTCGGCGGTGATGCCCATGTGGTACCCGTAGAATATTTCGTAAAGGCCGTCAAAGACCATGAGATCAAGGGTTTTGCCGAAAGGCATATCCATGCGGTGGCCCCAGCGTGCATTCGGCAGTGCAATGGGAGCATCACTCATGTTTTCCAGTCCGCCGGCAATGACAATATCATTGTCGCCCGCCTTGATTGTGCATGCGGCCAGGGCAATAGCCTTCATTCCCGATGCGCAGATCTTGTTTATGGTAAAGGCGGTTGTCTCTTTCGGCAGACCCGCGCGGATCATTGCCTGGCGGCTTGAGTTCTGGCCTTGCCCGGCCTGCAGGACGTTACCCATGATGACTTCGTCCACCTGGATTGTTTGAAGGCTGTCTTTCCAGTTGTAATATGTTTCTTCGATCGGAGCCCTTCCTGCACCCTTGAAGGTGTCAGGGGTTTCGTCTATTGCATGATGGGGTATTTCCGGACGAAGACCGGACTTTAGGAGGGCCTCGCGAATTACCAGTGCGCCCAGATCCTTTGCAGGTACACTTTTGAGGGATCCCCCGAAAGAACCGACCGCTGTTCTTACCCCGCTTACGATGACCACGTTTGACATATAGCCTCCTTGTGTGGATTGTTTTTTAGTCCCTTTTTCGACGGCTACTATTCCACAATAGACCGATTTAGGCAAGAATGAATCAGCCCTCATTTTCCAAGCAAAGGCAGCCCTTGATTCTCCCTGGCCTTCCGTGTAAGTATTTGGCATGGAAATGTATCTCGATTCATTCGTGAATCGGTATAAGATGTATCTCATGGACCAGAAAGGGCTTTCACGCGAGACATACCGCGCTTACCTCAACGATGTCCATCACTTGCTTGACTTCCTTGATGAACAAGGCGTCAGCATTCCGGACAGGATGATCGTACGGTCTTACATGCTGAGACTCCACAATCATTACGATCGTTCGAGTATCAACAGGAAGCTGAGTTCCATCAAGGGATTTTTCGATTTTGTCATGACACAGACGGACCTTGGGCTCAACCCCTTTTCCCATGTGAGGTCTCTCAAAAAAAAAGAGATATTGCCGGGGTTTCTGACAACGCAAGAGATGATATCCCTTATCGAGAAAACCTCTGATCTGCGAGACAGGGCGCTGCTCGAACTTCTCTATTCTACCGGCATCAGGGTAGGCGAGGTCGAGGGTATGAACTGTATGGATGTCGATGTGAAGTCCGGAGTTATCATTGTTACGGGCAAAGGCTCGAAACAGAGGATGGTACCCCTCGGCAGCAGGGCCCTGTCATCGATAAGGAGCTATCTGATGAGCAGGGGTATCGATGACCCCATTTACTGCCCGGAGCCGCTTTTTCTGAACACCAGAGGAGGCAGGCTTGCCACAAGGAGTATTCGCCGGGCCGTGTACAAATGGTCGCAGATGGTTGCGCTGAGCCGCCATATAAGCCCGCATACCATAAGGCATACCTTTGCAACCCATATGCTCGATGCAGGTGCCGATCTGAGGTCCATCCAGGAGATGCTCGGCCATGCAAGCCTGTCTACAACCCAGCGTTATACTCATTTAACCCTGGACAAACTTATGGATGTATATGATAAGGCTCATCCTAAGGCAAAGGAGGAGTAATGGAGATACGGGGAACGACAATACTGTGTGTGCGCAAGGCATCTCAGGTTGTAATCGCCGGAGACGGGCAGGTGACCATGAACAATGTCATACTCAAGTCCACGGCTAAAAAGATAAGGAAGATCCATGAGGATAAGATCCTTGCCGGCTTCGCAGGCTCTACATCCGATGCGTTCACCCTTTTTGAGAGATTTGAGGCAAAGCTCAAGGAGTATCGCGGCAATCTCACCCGCGCCTCTGTGGAGATGGGCAAGGACTGGAGGACCGACAGGGTACTGAGAAGGCTTGAAGCCCTTATGATCGTCGCCGATGCCACCAAGACCTTTATTCTCTCGGGTACCGGTGATGTGGTGGAGCCCGATGACGATGTCTGCGGTATCGGTTCAGGCGGCCACTATGCCATGGCCGCGGCCAAGGCACTTGTCTCATATACGGATTTCTCCGCAAGGGAGGTGGCTGCAAAGGCAATGGATATCGCTTCCGATATCTGCATCTATACGAATAAGACCATTATCTTCGAGGAACTGTCATGATTGATCTTACACCAAAAGAGATTGTTGTCGAACTGGACAAGTATATTGTAGGCCAGGACAAGGCAAAAAGGGCTGTTGCCATATCCTTGAGAAACCGCTGGCGCCGTCAGAGGGTTTCTCAAGACATGAGAGAGGATATTTATCCAAAGAATATCATACTGATAGGACCGACCGGTGTAGGCAAGACAGAGATCGCCAGGCGTCTGGCAAAGCTTTCCGATGCGCCGTTTATCAAGGTGGAGGCGTCCAAGTTTACAGAGGTCGGCTATGTGGGCAGGGATGTGGAATCCATTATACGCGATCTTATGAGGATGGGCGTGCAGATGGTACAGAAAGACGAGAGCGAAAAGGTCAAGGCGAAGGCTCAAGAGATTGCTCAAGAGAGGGTTCTCGACCATCTTCTCCCTATTCAGAAGGATGCCCAGGCCCACTCGGAAAGCAGGGAAAAACTTCGCAACATGCTCGAGCAGGGGCTGCTCGACGAGCGGATAATAGAGGTTGAGGCGAGGGAGACATCGATGCCCACGGTCGAGATCTTTTCCGGGCAGGGTCTCGAAGAGATGGGTATTGATTTCAAAGAGATGTTTTCAAACTTTATGCCGAAGAAGACCCGCAGAAAAAAGATGAATGTCAAGGATGCGCTGGAATTCCTCACCGCTACCGAGGTTACCCGCCTGATTGATATGGACAAGGTAACGCAGGAGGCGAAAGAGCGTGTGGAAAATGCAGGGATCGTGTTCGTGGACGAGTTGGACAAGGTCGCAGGGAGGGAATCGACCCATGGTCCCGATGTTTCCCGTGAAGGTGTGCAGAGAGACCTTCTTCCCATTGTGGAAGGGACAACCGTGAATACCAAGTTCGGGCCGGTCAAAACCGATCATATCCTGTTCATCGGCTCAGGGGCCTTTCATGTAAGTAAGCCTTCCGATCTTATCCCGGAACTCCAGGGGCGTTTCCCGATCAGGGAAGAACTGAATCCTCTGACTAAGGAGGATTTTGTGCGGATCCTGGTGGAGCCAAAAAATGCCCTGATAAAACAGTACCAGGCATTGCTGGAGACCGAAGGCATAGATATCTCTTTCAAGGATGATGCCATATCCGAGATCGCCCGGATAGCTCAGTATATCAACGACCATACCGAGAATATCGGGGCACGTCGTCTGCATACCGTGCTCGAAAAGCTTTTAGAAGAGATATCCTTTGAGGCGGATGAACTTCACGGGGAGATCAATGTGGATGCAGACTATGTGAACAAACGGCTTGATCCTATCATGAAGAGGGAAGATCTCAGCAGGTATATTCTATAGATGCAGCAAAGGCTCCAGGAGGTGACATGATTTCAAAAGGAAAATATTCAACCGAACTGCATGACGGTGATTCCGTACGTTGTGTGTTTCTGCTTTCGGAAAGAAAGCTGCTCACTGCCCGCAACGGCAAGCCCTATGCAAAACTGGTCTTCACCGACAAGACAGGGTCCATGCCGGGGATTCTCTGGGAGGACGCCCATGTACAGACAGAAGGTATTGATGTGGGAGATGTTGTAGGTGTGCGTGGAGCGGTTGAGTCATACGAGGGCAGGGTTCAGCTCAGGATAGAAAAGATAGTAAAACTCAGTGAAAATGAAGTTGACATGTCAACCCTTGTCCTTACGACAAAAGGGGACATCACTGCCATGATGAACGAACTCGACAAGATCAGGTCCACCTTGCAGAGCAGTTTCCTGAAAACTCTTCTCGATGGAATATTCAGCCGTCCGGGCATAAAAGACGCCTTTATCAAGGCCCCGGCTGCAAAGGGGATTCACCATAACTATATCGGAGGGCTGCTGGAGCATACCCTGGCCATGCTGAAATCCATTGACGCCCTCTATCCTGTCTATGCGCATCTCGGCATCAACAGGGATCTGCTCATAACCGGGGCGATCCTCCATGATATCGGAAAGATATATGAATACTCATATAACAGGGTTATCGACATGACGCCGGAGGGGAGGCTTGTCGGGCACATCTACCTCTCGGCCCATATGGTGGATCAGGAGATAGCCGGGATGGAAGGGTTTCCTGGGGAACTCAGGCTGCAGCTTCTGCACCTGATTCTCGGACACCATGGCCAGCTTGAATTCGGGTCTCCCAAACTGCCTATGACGAAAGAGGCCGTGATGCTCCATATGATCGACGACCTGGATGCAAAACTGATCGGTTTTTCCGCGATTATTGATTCTACCCCTGATAACGATGATTTTACCGCCTTCTCGAGTGTCTATAACCGGTACCTGTATACAAAGACATACAAGGACGAAGAATAGGGAATAAATACATACGCGCTTCTGATTTTATCCTTGAACTTCTCATTGAATAAGTGCATTTTTAAACAGTGTAGGAGGATAAATGCATGAGACCCTGTATACTGCTCTTGAGCCTTTTCCTCGGTATGCTCTCGTTATTTCTCAGCCCGATGCCTTTTAATGCACATGCCTACGAGGTGCGTAATAGCATTGTGGCCGGCAGGTTCTATCCCGATACCGCCTCTCATCTGAGCAAACTGATAGAAAACTACACTTTCACTGCCGGGAAAACATGTCCTGAAATACCTTCCGGCAGGGAGATCAAGGCGATCATTGTTCCGCATGCAGGTTATGTCTATTCCGGCCTGACAGCTGCCCATGCAACATGTATGCTGAAGCCGGATCATTTTCCCAAAGTAATAGTCATGGGGCCTGACCACCGGGTAGGGTTCAAGAATGCGTGCATAAGCACTGCGGATGCATATGAGACACCGCTCGGCCGGGTAAAGATTCATGATGATGCGCACAGGCTCAGGAAAGAAAATGCACTTTTCGGGTTTATTGATGCATCGGACCGCCTGGAACATTCGATAGAGGTTGTTCTGCCGCTCCTTCAATATGCACTGGAAGACTTCAGGCTTGTTCCTGTTGTCATGGGGCCCGGGGATGTTGGTGCATATGCAGATGCCATAGAAAGTATCACAGACAATGACACGCTTCTGGTCGTAAGCTCGGACCTTTCTCATTATATGAGATATGAACATGCTACTCAACAGGACCTTGAAACCATTGACATGATCTTGACCCTCAGGGAGGAAGCCCTTGGGGAAAAGGACAACCGGGCATGCGGCATTTTTGCGATAAGGGTGCTGGTGAGGATTGCGCTTGACAGAGGATGGAAGCCTGTTCTCCTTCACTATTCAAACAGCGGCGATACAGCAGGCAGCAGGGAAAGTGTTGTAGGTTATGCTGCGATCGCCTTCTACGGAGGTTCCATGGAAAAGACATTCACTCAGGAGCAGGGAAGGATACTGGTAAAGCTTGCGAAAAAGACCATCGAAGAGAAGCTGGGCATCGGCAGTGATGAACAGTTTCCAGTCACTGCAATAAGGGATGATGCCTTTCAGACGAAGCGGGGGGTCTTTGTCACTCTCAATAAAAAAGGCCAGCTTCGAGGGTGTATCGGTTCGCTCGATGCCAGCGATTCTGTACTCGAAGGAGTGAGGCGCAATGCCCTCAATGCCGCCTTCCACGATCCGAGGTTCAATCCGGTGACTTTACAGGAGATGGGAGCAGTTAAGATCGAAGTCAGTATCCTTACCGAGCCAGAACCTCTCGAATACACCGATTATAAGGATCTCCTCGAAAAAATAAGGCCCGGGACAGACGGGGTGATCATCAGGTCCGGTTATGCCGGGGCGACATTCCTCCCGCAGGTGTGGGATCAGCTCCCGGACAGGCGGGAATTTCTGTCTCATCTGTGCGCCAAGGCCGGGCTGGCAGCAAATGCGTGGAAAGAAAAAAAGCTCGAGGTCTCGACCTACCAGGTTCAATATTTTGAAGAGTCCGAATGAAAAGGCAATACATCGAGTAGTCATTGCTACCGGGATATCGTCCATTGTCACCCAGTTATATACGATCCGGGAGTTTCTCACCCTGTTTGAAGGAAATGAGTTCATCATTGCCCTGATCATCTTTAACTGGCTGCTGCTGGGCGGGATAGGAACCCTGCTTGCCCGGCGATATCCCGGCAGTAACCATGGTATCGATCAACTGGGCAAGATAACCTTTGTGCTCGCAGGGCTCAGCCCTTTGCAGATCATTCTGATCCGGTATCTTCGAGACATCCTCTTTGTCCACGGCTCTTCAGTGGGTTTTTATCCGACCTTTTATTATACCTTCTTCACCAGCTCTCCCTATGCGCTTCTCATCGGCTTTGTACTCCCTTTGAGCCTGTTTGTGCAGCGGGCCGAAAACCCCGGTTACTCCGGAACAACCATGTACATTGTTGACAATATCGGTGATGTAACTGGAGGCGCGGTGTTTTCCTTTGCCTTTGTATATATCCTCACACCCTTGAAGGCATTGTTTTTCACCAATCTTATTGTGATTGTTGCGGCATGTCTGATGATGAGGCGCGCCAGAGCTGGAAGATGCTCAATTGTGATTTTTGCGGTGGTATCCCTTGCGGCAAATGCATTAGGTGTCCTTGTGGAGAGGCCGTCCCTTTCTACGGGTGAAGGCGAACTCGTTCATTATGAGGAAACCTTTTTCGGGAGACTTGTAGTAAAGAAAAGCAGCGGCGGAGTTACCCTTTTCGAAGACGGCATACCTGTTTCGAGCAGTGAAAACCTCATAATGGCAGAGGAGGCTGTCCATTATGCACTCTGCCAGACTGACAGCCCGGGAGATGTCCTGGTCATCGCTTCGGTCTCTGGCATGATGGAAGAGATCGATAAGTACGGCCCCGATACAATCGATTATATTCAGCTCGACCCTGCGGTGAGTACCCTCGAATTCAGGTTCTCTTTGTTGAAGGAGGTGCCGGGGCTGCGTGTTATCCATCAGGATGCGCGCGCTTATCTGCAGGGTGCCGACAAAACCTATGATGCCATTATCATGAATCTTCCCGAACCCGAGACGTTTCAGGTGAACCGCTTTTTCACAGACGAGTTCTTCGCCATTGCAAAGGCCGGGTTACGTCCCGGCGGGGTCTTCAGCTTTTCGATCAACGGATATGACAACTATCTGGGAGAATCTCAGCGGCTGAAGATCTCATCTTTGTACAATACTGTTCAAAGACATTTCGACCATATCAGCATGCTGCCCGGGCAGAAGACATTTTTTATATGCAGGGACAGCCCTATAAATGAAGACATTACGGACCTTCTCAGGAAGAGAAACATCACAACCAGCTATATAAGCGGATATTTTGCAGGTAACATCACCAGAGACAGGATCGGTTATCTCTCTGATTCCATAGAATCGTCAACGCCGGTTAACAGCGATACTGCGCCGTATATGATGCGTCTGGTGTTTGCCCAGTGGTTTGAGCAGTATCAGACATCTCCTGTCTGGTTTTTTTCATGCGCTGGTCTGTTCTTTATCATCTATTGCTTCTTCATCACGAAAGAGGAATTTGTTCTGTTCAGCACCGGTGCCACGCTCATGGGTTCTGAAATCCTCGTCATCTTTATCTTTCAGATCCTGTTCGGCTATATCTACCTGAAGGTGGGAATGATTGTTACCGTCTTTCTCGCAGGACTCCTTCCCGGGGCCTTTCTCGGCCAGAGGCTTCGCGGTATGAGTCCGAGGGTGCTGATCCTTGCGGATTTAAGTCTTATCATACTCCTGGCATTTATTGTCCTGGTCCTTGAAATCGGTGGACATGGTTTCCCGGAGCTGCTTTTCTACGCCGTTGCCTTCGCGATATCGGTATTAAGCGGTTTGCAGTTTCCGGTCGCCCTTTTCCTCAGAGGCGGCGACAACCCGGCTGCGGTCCGTACCTTTTCGGCAGACCTTGTAGGTGCGGCGTTCGGTGCGGTTATCGTATCGAGTGTTCTCATTCCTTATCTGGGCCTTGTTTGGGCCGCCCTGGGTTTGATTATGCTCAAGACCGCGAGTATAATTGTAGTAAGGTCGAGCCATGATTAAGATCAGCAGGCGACAATTTCTCATCACTGGTGCCGGGACACTGCTTGGACCTGGTTTGCTCGATATGCTATGCCCGTTTACGCCTGCCCTGGCGCAAAAAGCGCCAAAGGATATCAGAGGCAGGATCTTTACCTCGGCCGCGCCAGAAGAGTTATGGAAATGGTCTCACGAGGGTTTTCTCTATGAGAAACTTGAAAGAGACAGGGTGGTTTGCGGGATCTGCCCCAACTCCTGTATGCTTTCCCCCGGTGACAGGAGTATCTGCCGCTCCAAGGTCAACATTGACGGGAAACTCTACAGTCTCACCTATGGAAACCCCTGCAGTGTCAATGTCGATCCGATAGAAAAGAAGCCCCTGTTTCACTTTCTCCCGAAGACAACGGCCTTTTCGATTGCTGCAGCAGGCTGCAATTTCAGATGTCTGAACTGCCAGAACTGGGAGATATCCCAGGTCAGGCCTCAGGATGTGCGCACCAGTGAGCTGTTTCCTCCGGATGTGGTTCGTGCCGCAAAGAGCTCCGGTTCTGCTTCAATTGCCTATACCTATTCAGAGCCCATCGCCTTTTTCGAATACATGATCGATACGGCGCGTCTTGCCAGACAACAGGGGATAAACAATCTGTGGATATCGAACGGCTATATCAACACGAAACCTCTGCTGGAACTCTCAGGCGTGCTCGATGCAGCCAACGTGAACCTGAAGGCCTTCAGCGACGGTATCTACCGGAAACTCAACGGTGGACGGCTCGAGCCCGTGCTGAACACCTTCCGGACCATGCATGAGGCTGGGCTGCATTTTGAGATAACCAACCTGGTTGTGCCGGGATACACCGACGATCAGGAGATGGCAGAAAAAATGTGCTCATGGATAGTGGAAAACCTGGGCCCGGATCATCCCCTGCACTTTCTCCGGTTCTTCCCCCGCTACAAGCTGGACAGGCTTCCTCCCACGCCTGTTGAAACCCTCGTGAAGTTCAGGCAGATCGCCATGAAGGCAGGTATCAGGTATGTTTATGTCGGAAATGTTCCCAATAATGAAGGCAACAACACCTACTGTCATAACTGCTCAAAGCTCCTCGTGGAAAGGAGAGGATACCATATCCCTGTATTGAACATAGAAGATGGCAGGTGCAGGTTCTGCAATACGAAAATACCGGGGAGATGGGCGTAAGTCCGGCACAGAAGACGCCCGGTTGAAAATCCCCACAGGCCGTCTCCTGTGCTGTACTGTCGTTTCGTTTGAACCAGGAGGCCTTGTCCCACATCTTGTGTTCGACAATACGATAAACCCACATCCTGCCTCAGGCATCGAAAGAAATTCTGTGAGCGGCGTTCAGCAGCTCTCTCGGGGAAAATGAAATATGAAGATAGTATGCAAATGAGCCTGTTTTACCGCATCATGTACGCTCATTGCCTGTCCAGGACCTCTCTGAGTTTTTTGGAAAGACTTGCCAGGGTAAAGGGTTTCTGGATAAATCCTCTGCATCCCCTGGCCATGATCTCCTTTGCCTGGCTGTCAAGGCTGTAACCGCTTGAAAGGAGAACCGCGGCAGCGGGATTGATCCGGCGTATGGCCTCAAAGGAGTCCTTCCCGCTGAAGTCAGGCATGATCATGTCAAGAATGACCAGGTCTATTCGGTCCTTGTTCTCCTTGTAAAGGTGGACGCCCTTTTCCCCGCCGGAAGCACTTATGACTTTGTATCCCAGTTCCTCGAGCATTTTTGAGCTTATCTCCAGGATCATTTCCTCGTCGTCGATAACCAGGATTGTTTCCTCGCCCCTGGAGACCTCCTCAGGGGCCTTGTAGATGATTTCGATCATTTTGTCAGAGGCAGGCAGATAGATCATGAAGGACGATCCTTTGTCCTTTTCGCTCTCGACATGGATGAAGCCCCCGTGATTCTTTACGATGCCATATGCAGAAGCCAGTCCGAGGCCTGTTCCGCGACCACGCTCCCTTGTCGAGAAGAACGGCTCGAAGATTCTTGATTTTGTCGCTTCGTCCATTCCCGTGCCCGTGTCTGTGATGGTGACCTTGACGAATCTGCCCGGAGCTATCTCGTACGGGCTTACATCGATACCGTCCAGCTCCACATTCTCTTCGCTGATGAAAAGATCGCCTCCGTGGGGCATTGCGAACCAGGCATTCATGAAGATATTGAGGATAACCTGCTCGATCTGCCCCTGGTCGACCTCCACACTCCAGAGATCCTCCTGGGTTACATGGTGGATGGAGATCTCCTTTTTGGCCCGGCCGAACAATTCAGAGCTCTGCTCTACCAGGGCGCCAAGGTCCGTTGGTTTTACCTCGTACTTGCCCCCGCGGGCAAAACCCAGGAGCTGCTTTGTGAGGTCGGAACCGCGCTGGACTAATTCCTCCACACTCTTGAGTCGATCGTGGATCGGGTCTTTCTCGTCAATCTGAAAGAGGATCAGCGAGATGTTGCCGAGGATTCCCATGAGCAGATTGTTGAAGTCATGGGCGATACCTCCTGCAAGGGTGCCGATGGATTCCATCTTCTGGGCACGCACGAGTTGATTCTCCATCTTTTTCTTCTCTGAGATATCAACGATGAAGCCCCGGTGACCGACAGGCTTTCCATCACGGAAGATTGCTGTTGCGTGGACTAATGCGGGAAAGGTGTCGCCGTCTTTGGTTATGGCGGTGTATTCCGAAAGGCCCACGCTTTCACCCCTGATGAGTTTCTTGTACGTTTCAATCATGCGGGGATGATCTGCCGGTATGATCATTTCAAATACGGTCAGGTTTCTGGCAATATCATCTTGGACATACCCGAATTTATCAAACCCTGTATGGTTTACAAAGGTGAACACACCGTTGATGTCCGCTTCATAGACAGTCTCGGGAAGGAGTTCGGCAAGCTGCTCGAAACGTGCCTCACTCTCGATCTTGGCCTGTTCGGAACGTTTCCACTCGGTAATGTCGATCATTGAGACAATGCTTTCATCGGTTCCGGGGATGACGGCGGTGCTCAACAGGAGTTTCAGGGTTTCTCCCTCGCGGTTTATGGCCCTGAATTCATAGGTTGAGGGTGCTGATGCCGGATCGACCCTGCGCATCTCGTGATAGTTCTTCATCTTTTCCAGATCATCTCTGTGGATGAAGGCATGCCAGCTGATCTTGTCTTCCAGTTCCTCTTTTGTGTAGCCGCACAGGGCTGCGAAGTCGTTGTTCGCCACGAGGATGGTTGAGTCTTTACCGACAAGGATGTTTGCCGTGGCCGTGCTTTCGAAGATCGTCCTGTAGCGCTCCTCGCTCTTTCTCACGGCGTTCTCGGTCTCTTTGCGTTGGGTTATATCCCTTGCAATGAACATGACCCCTGAAGGTTTCCCCTTGTCGGTAAGGAGCGTCGATTTGATGTCGAACGTTCTGAATTTCCCATCAGGATGGAGTACTTCCCACTCGAAAGACAGCATGTCGCTAAACCCTTCCATCCTTTTTCGCATGATCTCTTTCTGGAAATCGTGCAGCTCTTCAGGGGTGAAATCCAGAAGGTTCATTCCTATAAGGTCCATATCCCCCGCAGCTTGCAGGACCACAGTGTTTGCATAGGTGATCCTGAAAGAGGAATCCACTGTCACGATATAATCATGAGCGGTTTCTGCAAGCTGGCGGTACTTCTCTTCGCTCTCTATGAGGGCCTCTACGGTACGCCTGCGTTCGCTGATGTCCCGGCACACGTTCACCATGCCGAAGGGCGTTCCGTCTTCACTGCGCAGGACCTCGCCGTTCACCTCGAATGGGACCCTTGTCCCGTCTTTCATGATCAGGGTGTATTCTTTGGGCCCGATCTGACCTTCCATCATAAGAGAGACGTTTTTCATCAATCTGTCGTGGTCTTCTGCTGGCACGAACATGAGCATGTTCTGTCCCTCGATCTCTTCTCTGCTGTAGCCGCTTATCTCAAGGGTATAGTCGTTCACGAAGAGGATCTGTCCACGCAGGTCGGTCCGGACAATGATATCCGGGATGGTGTTGACCAGCTTCGTATACAGCTCTTTGCTCGTGGAGAGATGATCCACCATGGCTTCAAACGCTTTTGAGAGTACCCTTATCTCATCGTTTCTCCCGGTATCGGACCTTACCGGTTTCTGCGAAGCCCCACTGATTGCCAGTGCATTTTCCGTGAGCCTGCCAATGGGTCTCAGTACATAACCCCCGAATATCGCCGAGATGCTTAGAAAAACGAGGAGACCCGTGCCCAGGATGAACATCATGCCGACCATGTATGCCCGTGTTCCCTTTTGCGTGATTAACCTCGGGAACGTGGCCTTGACAATGATTGCCGGCTGGCCATCGATATCCCTGATGAGTGAATATGCATGGATAATGTCAGAGGATGCGTGAACGATCCTTACAGGCTGCAAATCATTCAACACATCTACAAGACCCTTTGCTTCCTCCGGGATCTCATCATCTCTGACAGACCATGCCTTAAGCTCCACGGTGGACATCTCGGAGAGCAGGTCGATGGTCTCCTGGGAGAACAGCCTGCCCATGACCATGGTGCCGTTGCCGGGGCCCTTGTTTTCAGAAGTCAGGATGGGGTGGGCTGAAACCAGCAGGGGTCCGATGCCGGTCAGTATGATGCCGCTGGTAAATCTGGCCGGATCCTTCTGTGAGACCAGCCTGGAAAAGAGTGCAGGGCCCAGTTCCTGTACAAGATCGAGCGGGATCTCTTCTTTGGTTTCAAGGTCATAGGTCTTTCCCCATACGATCTCGCTGTCGGCGTTGTAGACATGAATGAGGCTCAGGCCCTGATCGAGAAATACGGTAAGTCCAAGATTTTCATCGATGAAGCCCTGGTTTTGCTCCGAGGCGAAGGTATAGGCGCTGTCCCACGATGACCAGTCGTGAACGAAGTTGTCGAGGTGCTTAAGCTCGATGTTCAAGGCCGAAAAACATCGGTGCATGTCATCTATGGTGCGACTGTTTTCGATCTGGACGAAACTCTCAAAGACGATGAGCTTGAAGACGGCGAAGAACATGAGCGAGGAGATCGCCATGATCAATAGGAGTATGGTGGCGATCTTTTTTTTCAGGCTCATAGCGTTTTATCCTGATGGCTGTCTTTGTCTCTTGCCCCGAGTTCGCTCTGTCTGTGCAGGTGATATCCTTTTCGGAATCATACCGGAAAAACTTCATCCGGAAGAGAAGAAACGTTCAGTATGGTCCCCCGGCATACCTTTTTCGGCATAGACCGATTTATACGGACAAGACCTTGAGGCGCTGCGGGAGGTTCCATTGACCCAGGAGCCGCACAATGTTTTCGGCGCCAGGGGACCCATTTTTGCCCCTGTTCCATGGCCTGGAACATGCAGGATCAGCGGATAATGAGCCAGCGGTATTCCCTTATATGATCCAGAAGCTCAAACATGACCTCCTGATAACTGGTTGAACATGCACGTGAAGTAAAGACCATGTTCAATGCAGGGCTCCTTCTTAGGCCTATGAGGTCTAAGAGTGCCCCTGTTTTCGTTTTTTTGCCCAGGGCGTGTGCAACCTTTATAAGGTGGGAGAACCGTATGGTGTACTCTTTGTGCTTGAACAGGTCGATCCTTCGTGGATAGGAATCAAGGTCGAGACCCCTGCTCAAGAATCCCAGGTCCTGAGGTATGATGGGATCTGACGAGTGTTCGGTGAGAAAGATCGGTATGCCCTTGCTGCACAGCGATTCAATGAGTCTGATGGCACCGATATTGAGGTTGAAACATCCCTGAGGCGGTATATCGAGGCCATATGAATCGACAAGATGGCGTACCTGATGCGGAAGGTCTTCAGTGTCTATGTCGATCATGGTGTCCAGGTCGCCGATGACCTCATTCATGATGATGAGGTCGGCACCTCTGATGGCGCCGGATAGCTCATGGATGTCCGCCCTGACAAAACGCACCTTTTCATGCCATATCTCTAACGTCTTTTTCTGGCGGCGCAGCAGACCTTCCGAGAGGTCAACCATCATGACCTTTTTCACCATCTCGGCATGAGATGTAAGAAAGCCGTTCATGAGACTGCCATAGCCGCCTCCTATCTCCACTAAGGTGGAGCATGGACCGAGCATATTCTGTTGTAAAAGAAACCCGCCTATGATTGTCCCGTATGCTGCGGGGTTTTCAAGGGCAATGGCATATTCGGTATCTGCCCTGGAAAAAGACTCGCAGATGGTGAATTCCTTCATGAGGTCAACCGGTACGCATCTGTGATAAGTGCTTGTCGAGTAAATTTGAGCCATAAGTGCAGGTCTATACAGTATGTTGGCGGTTCCAATCAAGAGCTTCTTTGGTTGATGAACCTGATATCTTTATGGTATCTCTTGTTCAAGAATAGGAGGTTTAGACGTGATCAGGAAGGTCGTAAATGCCATGGTACTCTTTGTGCTGATATTTCCAGCAGGTATATCATATGCTCAAACCTCGAACCCCTGCGAAGGTGACTGGGTCGCGGATGTCGCGGACAGGGTTCTTCCCTCTGTCGTAAACATTGCATCTCAAAAGACAATCGTTGTCCGGCAGTCACCTTTTTTCTCGGATCCCTTTTTCAGAGATTTCTTCGGGGGAGGCATGCCTCAGGAAAGGGTTCAGAATGCTCTCGGCTCCGGGGTTCTTGTCTCTGCTGACGGATTCATAGTGACGAACAATCATGTTGTCGGGGGCGCCGATGATATCGAGGTGCGGCTTAGCGATGAAAGGGTTTTCCCTGCGCGCATCATAGGCACAGACCCCAAGAGCGATGTGGCGATTATCAAGATCGATGCACAGGGTCTTCCCGGGATTCGCATAGGAGATTCATCGGCACTGAGAATAGGGAGTTTTGTCATGGCTGTTGGAAACCCTTTCGGTCTTGAACAGACCGTTACTTTGGGGATAATAAGCGCACTGGGAAGGTCGGGGCTTGGCATTACGGACTATGAGAACTTTATCCAGACAGATGCTGCGATAAATCCGGGCAATTCGGGCGGTGCTCTGGTGAATATGCGCGGAGAACTTATCGGCATAAACACGGCGATTCTTTCCAGGACCGGTGGCAGTGTGGGGATAGGTTTTGCCATACCGGTCAACCTGGTCATGAACATAAAAAAGAGCATCGAACTTTATGGCGAAGTAGTAAGGGGCTGGCTCGGTGTTACTGTCCAGGAGATTACCCCCGCGATTGCCGAGGCGTTGTCACTCATGTCATCACGAGGGGTTCTCGTCTCAGAAGTAACCAGAGAATCTCCTGCAGATAAGGCGGGCATGAAGCAGGGTGATGTGCTGATTCTCATAGGAGGCAAAGAGGTCCATAATGCATCGTCAATGAGGTTCCTCGTTTCAGAACTTCTGCCCGGCAGTGCAGTTCCTGTAACGGTTGTCAGGCAGAGCAGGGAACTTGTCCTGAATGTGACCATAGGAGACCTTTCGCGGTCCCAGGCTCCTGAACATCAGATCCTGATTACTGACAACAGGTTTTTAGAAGGGGCAACTGTTTCAGACATCTTTCCAGCAGCAAGAGAGTCTCTCGGAATAGGAAATGATATTGAGGGTGTTCTGGTGATAGAAGTGCAGAATTCATCTCCTGCAGCCAGGACCGGATTAAACCCCGGTGATGTCATAGTTCAGATCAACAACCGCAAGACCCCTGGTTTGAAGGAATTTCAGACTGTTCTTGCAGGCCTCAAAGGGATAAAGATGAGTATCCGCATTTACCGTCAGGGCATGGTCATGACCATGACGATCATAAGATAGAGTTGAAGGTTATGCCATGCGTGCGGTGATTCAGAGGGTACTCAGTGCATCCGTTTTTGTGGACGGTCAGGAATATTCATCAATAGGGCCGGGTCTGTGCTGTCTGATAGGGATCGAGAAAGCAGACACACAAGATGATCTGGGATACCTGCGGCGGAAGATCTGCTCGTTGAGGATCTTCGATGATGAAACAGGCCTTATGAATCTCGATGTCGAACAGACCGGAGGAGACATTCTCCTTATTTCCCAGTTTACGCTCCACGGTGATGCGAGAAAGGGCAGAAGGCCTTCGTATTCAAAGGCGGAAGATCCGCTCAAGGCTGAAGGACTATTGAGTGAACTTGTAGAAGGTATGCGCAGTCAATGTAGCGGTAAGGTTAAAACCGGGAAATTCCAGGCCATGATGGACGTGCATATTGTCAATCATGGCCCGGTTACTATCCTGCTTGACAGCAGGAAAAGGTTTTGAGGGCAAGTCTTGTGGCGGATTGTCTATTTAAAGGCATTGATCCTTTCCATGAGTTTGTCTTCGGGCATGGCTCCGACAATATCTCCGACCTTTTTCCCGTCTTTAAAGATGAGCAGGTTGGGGATTGACCGGATTCCATGTTTGGATGAGGTCTGCGGATTGCTGTCTACATCGAGCTTTGCAAATACAATGCTTCCCTGATGCTTTTTCGCCAGATTCTCGATGATCGGCCCCAGCATCTTGCACGGCCCGCACCACTCGGCCCAGCAATCAACGATAATGAAAGGGTATTTTGCAATGGCCTCGTCCAGGTTGCTGTCGGTTACTGTAAGGGTCTTATTGGGACTATCCACAAATACTTCTTCAGCCATCTTTTCCTCCTTGTTTGTTTTTTATTGAGAGTTCTTCCACTTCTCGTATGAGGTTCCTCTTTGATCATTAATATAATGCTCAGCTGCAAATGCAGCAGTTGCCCCGTCCCCGCAGGCTGTTACCACCTGGCGCAGAAGCTTTGTCGTGCAGTCTCCGCAAGCGAAGATGCCTTTGGTTGATGTCCTCATATTCTGATCAACTTTGATATATCCTGCATCATCGCATTGTGCAAGACCGCCCAGAAACGCTGTGTTGGGTATGGTTCCGGTAAAGATAAAAGCGCCGTCTGCACGCAGGGTCCTTTTCTTTGCAGGATCATTAACATCTCTGATGATAACACCGGTAACAGCTGTATCGCCGATGATCTTCTCGACAACGGAATTGAACTCGAAGCGGATCTTGGCGTTGGCAGATGCCCTGTCTGTGAGTATTCCGGTTGCCCTCAGCCTGTCCCTTCGGTGAACTATTGTAACGGTGTCGGCGAATCGGGTAAGGAACAGGGCCTCCTGAACCGCAGTGTCTCCCCCGCCTATAACTACCACATCCCTTTCGCGATAGAACGCGCCGTCGCACGTGGCGCAATAGGAAACGCCCCTTCCTGTGAATTCCTCTTCTCCCGGGACATTCAGATGGGCATATTGTGTGCCGGTGGCGATGATAAGAGCAGAGGCCTCGTAGGTCTTATCACCTGCATCAACTTTCCACCGAACCGATCCATCTTGTGGGATACCGGAAACAGCCCTGACATCAGCTTCAGCAGTCTCCATGCCGAATTTTGTCGCCTGCCGGGTAAATCTCTCGATAATCTCGAAGCCGGTGATGCCATCGGGGAATCCAGGGTAGTTTTCGACAAGATCCGTGGTGGTGATGAGGCTCGGGTTGAAGGTGCTGGCAATCATCAGCGTCTTCATATTCGCGCGCGATGCATAAATACCCGCGGTAAGTCCTGCAGGGCCTGAACCGATAATGATGATATCGTACATGTGCTTATCCTTTCTCTTGTATAGCCTTTTCCAGTACTGCCAGAAGCCGTTTGATCTTCCCGGGTTCCTTCAGGAAGTAGCATTTAATATTTCCTTTGCGGACGCAGTCCACGATCCCGTTTATCTTGAGGATTGAAAGATGTTGAGATGTGTTTGCCTGGCTTATGCTGAGCATATTCTCGACTTCGCCGACACACTTTTCGCCACTGATCAGTTCTCTGGCGATCTGCAATCTTACCGGATGGCCCAAGGCCTTAAGGAGCGATGCTGTGTCCTGGTTTTGAAACATAAAGCCCCCTGTGGAAGTATTTATATAACAATATCATTATATCCTTATTTGCTTCTTGTCAAGGCTTGATTTTTTTCCTGTATCAAGTACTATGGCATTGGTTACATGATAAAACAATTTGTCTGGGGGTCAAGTCATGAGAAGATTATTCCTTGTAATTATACTTGCAGTGCTCATTCCCGCGATGGTCCATGCCGAAGGATATGTGGTCGTCAACTACGGTATCGCAGGAGAGATAGATGAACCGAGCCTGGGCATTGAGATGGGCGGTATCTTTCTCTCATATCTGCATCCTGCAGGAGGAGCTCTCAGCCTTGGGATAGGGGTAAGTGTAGGAGATACTGACGAAGACCCTCCATCAGCTTTTCTGCCTCCATCTGCTGCTACGGTATATGATACCTTTCGTGATTATAACGATGGCAACGAGCAGGAGGTAAATATGGTCTTCGGTGCCGAGCTTTCCCCGTCATTCTTCGCCGTTGCCGGTCTGGGATACGCCAGCCAGAATACCACAACAATAGGTTTTTCAGGCACCCAGTATTATGAGGTCGATACCGGCAAGGACATTAATGCCACCTGGATGGTGGGGATGCGTTATATTATCGAGGGGCTGAACATGGGGCTTGGATATCATTCGAGACGTGGCATTCTGGCGAGCCTTGGTATTGCATTCTAAATAAAAGAATACATGAAAATTATTCCCGCCCGAACGATCTTCATCGGATTTATGTGCATGCTTGCAGCAGGGTGTTCAAGCTTGAGCAGCTACGAGAGGTTTACGATACAGGCGAGACAATCAATATCTCAGGGGAGGTTTGATGATGCGCTCAGCTTTTTTCCCGATAAATCGGCAAAAGGCAGAAACGAGGTACTAATACGACTGGAGAGAGGGATTCTTCTTCAGGCGCTTGGTGAATATGATATGAGTGCACGGGAGTTCAGGCATGTGGCGGAGATGATCAGGGATTATGAAAATATGGCAGTGATATCCGCGACGAAAAGCACTTCGCAGGTTGCATCTCTCCTTGTCAATGAGCAGGTCATGCCTTATGTGGGTGAGGACTTCGAAAAAGTTCTGGTTCACGGGTTCAACGCGGTGAATTATCTGATGATGGGCGATCTGGAGGGTGCACGTGTAGAGATCCGCAATGCATACACACGTCAGAAGGAGTTGTACGAGAAGCATTCCAGGGAACTGGAAAAGGCAAAAAAGGAATCGGCCGGGATAGACTGGAACAGCTCATTTATACAAGCCGATCCCGATGGATATGCCCTGTTGAAGAGGAGAGCGGACTCGGTGCAGAGCTTATATCAGAATGCATTTGCCTATTACATCTCAGCTCTTGTCTATGAACTCAACGGCGAATATGATGAGGCGTACATTGATCTGAAAAAAGCCATTGATGCTGCTCCTGATTCTGAAAGTATTCAGAAAGATCTGATCCGGTTGAGTGGAGAGCTTTATTTCTTGGAGGATATGCAAAAGTGGGAACAAAGATATGGTAAAAGGCAAAAGATCGCAACAGATGCCGTGGATGTCTTTGTCATCTTCTCTTACGGTCTTGCGCCATATAAAGAGGCTGTCGGTTTTCCCATTCCTGTGCCGAGGGGGGGTGTTGTCTTCGCCTCCATGCCGGTCTACAGGTTTACCCCATCTTCGGTACACAGATGTGCTCTGCGATATGAAGGGAATTATTGTGAGACCTCTTCGGTATCGAATATCGAGGCCATTGCTGCAAGAAATCTGCTGGACAAGTTTCCCGTCCTGTTTGCAAAGCAGGTGGCGCGCACCTACCTGAAGGCAAGGTTGACCGGTGAACTCTCAGATCAGTTCGGCGCGGTTGGTGCGTTAACCGGTACACTTGCATCCGCCATAACCGAACAGGCAGACCTGAGGACATGGTCGAGTTTGCCCAAAGATGTCCGGATTGCAAGGGCCTTTGTTCCGCGTAATACCTCCAGCATTACCCTGGAGTATACCACGGGCTCTATGAAAAGCTCAGTAGATATACCCGAAGGTTCCAGGCATCTGATAGTCCTGTGCAGAGCTACTGAAAACGGTCTGTCAATACAAACAAAATCATATTAAACAGGAGGCGGATATATGATAAGTATAAAACGATATGTGTGGCTGATTGTTCTGCTTATGGCGGGGTGTGCGGGGACAGCGCCGAACATCCTCCATGTACAGGCAGGTCCGGGAGGGTTGAGCTCAAAGAAGGAAGAGGTCAACGACTCGTCGCTTTCACGGAAAATCACCTTTGGAGAAGTGAGTATACGGGCCCTTGGGCTCGGTTCATCTATGGAGGCCCAGGTGATCCTTCAGAATTCCAGCAGCAAGGACGTAACCTTTGAATACCGGTTTATCTGGTATGATGCAGCGGGGTTTGAGTTGTCCACGGTAACCTCATGGATACCCGCATATCTTTCCGGAAAAGAGGCCAGGGGGTTCAAATCGACTGCGCCTGGACCGAATGCAACGAGTTTCAAGTGTATGATACGAAGACCGCATCCAATCACAGATACGGGTTCATAAAACAAACAAGGAGGTACAAGGTGAAGAGAAGAAGAACGATCATGATGATTTCAGCGGCAATAGCGGTGCTTGCACTTTCTGCCTGCGCATCCTCACCAAGCGTAAGCTATGGCAGCCCTGAACAGGTGGAGACCGTGACAACCGAATTCGGATCGACCGATCTTCAGATGATTGCCGAAAAGATGGTAAACTCTCTGCTTGCTACACCGATCCTGTCATCGGGTGAGCGTCCGGTCATGTATGTGCACAGGGTAAAAAACAGGACAGACGAGCATATTGATACCAAGTCGATAACCGACAAGATCAGGGTTACGCTGCTCAAGTCAGGCAGGGTCAGGTTTTCTGCTGTCAACGAGGTCAATGATGAGATGGTCAAGCAGCTTGAATACCAGACCAGTTCAGGCATGGTGGATCCGAATACGGCAAAATCAATCGGCGCTCAGGTAGGTGCGGATTACTTTCTCTATGGCGAGATAACCTCGATCAGGAAGGCGGCAGGCCGTGTTCAGGATGTGTATTTCAAGTTCACCATGAACCTGGTCAATATTCAGACAGGGCTGATCGAATGGGCGGATGAAAAAGAGATAAGGAAGCAGGCCAGGAGGCCGCTTATCGGGAATTAGACTCGGATCTGAGAAAATGGCCTTGCCGGAAAAGAGGCCTTAGCTCAAGCCGCTGATCTTTACCCGATCCATATTCATGTCGGCCGATTTGATAAGGACAGAAAGAGAACCTGTCATGTTGGACTTGACTGGTTATTTATAAACAGATACATAGC
>Ga0129302_1000895_pt1 | contig 22134 bp, 19 predicted proteins | sample BlaSprsedimmetaG_FD_94476 | JGI IMG/M metagenome (GOLD analysis project Ga0129302, IMG submission 94476) | Hot spring sediment bacterial and archeal communities from California, USA to study Microbial Dark Matter (Phase II) - Blank Spring... | ecosystem: Environmental > Aquatic > Thermal springs...
ACCAAAGCCTGGCCGGGGAAATCGAAGAACTGGAAAACCTGACCCGCTCCCCGTCGATGTAGGGTACAATCAAGAAGCCTCACCGCTTCTGTAAAAGACAAACGGCAATAAACCCGTAACAAATCTTGGAAATCGCAAAAAAGCAGGATGACTCCGTAACAGCTCCACATGCGAGGCACCCGAAACCTGAGGCATGAGACAGACATAGAAGTGCGCTGCCGTGACGAAGACGGAAGGAAAACGAAACCGCAGGAGTTGTTACGAAACAATCAATCATCCGAATTAGCCAAACCTGAAACCGTGGATTTGCAATGGCTGTTTTCAATTATAAGAAACGAGAGATCAGCGCTAAAATCGTCTACTACGGACCTGCGCTTTGCGGCAAGACCACCAATGTCCAGCAGATTCATCAAAAGCTGAACCCCCGTCAACGCGGTGAGCTGGTCTCCCTGGCGACCGATGCCGATCGCACCCTTTTTTTCGACTTTCTGCCGATCGAGCTGGAAAATATCGGTGGTTTCAAAACCCGCTTTCAGATCTACACGGTTCCAGGTCAGGTTTACTACAACTCAACCCGAAAAGCCGTGCTGACCGGAGTTGACGGCGTGGTTTTCGTCGCTGATTCCCAAACCTCAATGGAACAGGAAAATCTTGAAAGTTTCAACAATCTGATTGAAAACCTGAAATATTACAACTGCGACATCACCAGGATTCCAGTGGTTTTCCAGTATAACAAACGTGATCTGAAAGACATCATGACCATTGAAGCGATGGATCGGATCTTTAACCTGCCCCAGGCTCCACGATTCAGCGGCTCGGCCCTTAGCGGCAATGGCGTTCTCCAGACCCTGACCGCCTGTTGCAAACTGGTGCTGCAGGATTTAAAACGTAAAAGTCAACGCACAGAAGAAGCCGTCTCCCGAGGCCTTAACACCCCTTCAGACAGAAGCGTTCCAACCGCTGCCGGCGTCGATCATCGGCCCAGTCCCGCGCAAGAGGCCGGAAGGAAACAACCCGACCCCGAAATATCCGTCCCAAGACCACCCACCATAACAAGCCGGCCCGAAAACAGGCCTCATCCCTTGGGCGCCGAAAATAACGTCCCTCCCGTTGCCTTCTCCGGCGCCGACCCACGGGCCAGGGAGCACCGCGAAACCGGCCAGGAACCTTTCAAACCCGAAATTATGCAGGTCGGCAAAACCCGGCTGCTTGATCCGTACACCCTGACCGTGCCGCTGCGCCTGGCCACTGACGGCGCCCGCCGGCAGGTGGTTACGGTTGAGATTACTTTAAGTATCAAAGATTTCCTCCGCCAAGAGCTGTAAACCGATGTTGCACGCATCCGGAAAAAAAACTTTTCCTGCCCCAGGCACAGCTCTGCTGGCAACTTTCTTTCTGCTCTGGAGCTGCCTGGGCATGGCCGTACCCGCAGCGCAGGCAAACGTCCTCGACAAGGCCTGGCGGCAAGTTATCGATCCAACCCCGGCCACCCTTCCCGGTCTGGAAAGAAGCCTCGAAGATTTCATCTTGACCAAGAAATCACTGGCCATCAAAAACGCCACCCTCTATTCCCTGGCCCTGATTGAGATGGCGAAACAAAAATCTTCTGAACCTGAAGCGGCCACCCTGCTGACCAAGGCCGCGGTTCAGGTTTCCCCCGATTACGCTTTCCCCGAAACCGCGCTTTGTGAACTTTTTTTTGACCAGGGCCATGGCCTGAAATCACTGCGTCACCTGTTTGCAGCCACCCGCAAGTTTCAAAGCAACCCCCAGGAAGGCTTTTACGCGGCCACCTTTCTCTGGCTGGCTCTGGCCGTACTACCATTCTCCCTCATGATCCTGATGACGACCATCATGGCCGTCCGCTATTTCCGAACCTTTTCGGAAATGGGACGAATCAAGCTGAAACCTGCGACGCAGAAACTCCTGCTGACCACGGCCGCGATCGCGGCCGTACTGATTATTTACCTTCAGACCCCGCTGCCTGGTCTCTTTTTACTGGCCGGCCTGATTTCTATCCTGGCAACCAGGAGAGACATCATTCTTTTGGCCCTGCTGCTCGCCGCCCTGCTGTTCACCCCCTTTGCCTACGAAAAAGGGATGTTTTCCCTGCTCACCCTGGACTCATCCTTTTTCAGATCGGCCCGTTTGAGTGAAAGCGGCCGTCACCTTCAGTTTGAACCCGCCAGCAAACATCAGCAACCGGCCGAAAACCTGAGTCAACTGGTCCTGCAGTTCTTCATGCAGGCCGAAATCGCCAGGCAACGGGGCGAATATCACAAAGCGGAAATTTTTTTGCGCCAGATCATCGCGGAAAAAATCGAACTGGGAGCGGTTTACAATAATCTTGCCAACCTTTTGTTTCTACAGAAGAACCCCGAGACCACCCTTGACCAGTACGAACAGCTCTACCTTAAGGCCGCAGAGCTTGAACCACGGCAGGGGATCCCTTACTACAATCTCAGTCGGGCCTATCTGAGCCTTTCGTTTGATCTGATAAAAAGTCAGACCTATCTGGAAAAAGCCTTCGGTATCGATCCCGATCTCAGCCAGACGCACGAAGCCCAAAGTCAGCCCGACTTTATGCCTCTGCCCGAAAATTTTTACCGTCAATATGCCGACTCACAACCCGGCCACAAAACCTTTTTCCCGGAGATTTTCCGTTACATGCTTTTTCCCGGAGCCGGATGGACAACCTACTTCATACTTGTCATAATCTTTCTGGGAGGAATCCTTTGGCAGGCTTTACTGACACCGGGCAATCGTCGACTCTGTCCCGGTTGCGGCCGGCTTTTTCATTCTCTGAAAAAACTCAAGCATACCGCGGCCTGCCCTCTCTGTCAGGCCGCCGGTCGGCAGAGTCCCTGCAATCTGGGTTGGCATTCGCAAACGTCAATTTTACTGACCCTGACCAGCATCGCGGTTCCCGGTTTTTATCAACTGCTGCGAGGTCAACCGGTCGCCGCCGCGGCGCTGCAGATTCCAGCCCTCTTCTGGCTCTATAATTTCCTGATCTGCCGAACTGGAATCATGGCCCTTCAACCACCGTCAACCCCTTGGCTCAGTCTGGTTTTCCCTGCTTTGATCTGGATCGCCAATCTGGGTCTGATAGCCACCGCCCTGTCAATCCACCTGAGAAAACAAGCGGGCGAGAAATATCAATGAAAAAACAATTCTCCGCCACCAAAGGGCTGAACGCCGATCTCGAAAATTTCGAGATCACCGACATCTTACAGCTGATTACGCAGCAGGTGAAATGCGGCAGTTTGAGCGTCGAAGGCAAAGACGGTAACTGCTCCTGGTACTTTCTTGATGGCGGCCTGGTTGATTTTGAATGCGATTTCCCCGGACATTTACTTGATTTGAAAAGCATCCTCGTCAAAAGCGGCCACCTCGATGAGTCCGCATATGATTTGCTGACCGGCAAGCGCGGTCTCGGCGAAAAGGAGGTTGCCGAGTTGCTGGTCCAGGGGAAATTTATCAGCCCCGGGGAACTGGAAAATATCAATCTCCGCCGTCTGATCGAATCGTTTATCGTTACCATGCAATGGACCAAGGGGAAATACAGCTTCTTCCCCACCAGCGAGGTGCAAAGACATCCTTTCCTGCCGGCCCAGGACGCCAATTTCATTATCCTGGAAGCCCTGCGGCAAATCGATGAGATGACGGTCATGAAAAAACGTCTTCAACCTCTGGACCGGGTTTTTGAGACAACCCTGGCGCAGGCTAACGGAGAAGCCTCAATTCATGACCTGAACCTCTTCAAGGAAGGACTGGAAGCCCAGTTTGACCGCGACGAACTTGAAACCTATCGCCTTTTTGACGGCAAACGCCCACTGAGCGAAATTTTAAATCGTAATGTTCTCGGCCAATTTCACACCTGCCGGATTATACTTGATTTTCTGGAACGGGGCATTATCGTTCCGGAAAGTTCATCTCAAAGCACCGGAAAGCTCAGCCGGGCCCCGGCCGTAAACCGCCAGTTGAGCGGTCTGCCCCTGATGCTGCTCGGCACGGCACTGGTTATTGCAACCTTACTTTCCATCAAAAACCTCACCAACCCACGACAGGGCCTGAAGCCGACCTTTTTTTCGGCTATCGTGGATAATCTGCGGGCCGACCGGAAAGCCGTTCTGGCCCAGGCCGCTGAACTACTGCGCCGGCCTTGAAAAAACCAGGTGGGTCACCCACTGAACCCTGACAATCTTTTAACTTGACAAGGAGAATTATATGGGCATCGACTATCGCAGTCTCGGTTTTGTCAACACGCGGAAAATGTTTAAACAGGCCTTCAGTGAAGGCTACGCGGTTCCGGCTTACAATTTCAACAACATGGAACAGCTCCAAGCCATCATCAATGGCTGCGGCCGCTCCAACTCCCCGGTCATTCTCCAGGTTTCCAGCGGGGCCCGCAAATACGCCGATCAGACCCTGCTTCAGTATCTGGCCCAGGGCGCGGTAGCCATGGGACGCAAAGCCGGCTACAACAACCCGATCGCCCTCCATCTTGACCATGGAGACTCTCTTGAGCTCTGCATCTCATGCATTGAAAGCGGTTTCTCATCCGTCATGATTGACGGTTCCCACCTTTCCTATGAAGAAAATATCGCCCTGACTACGCGGGTGGTTGAATACGCCCATCGTCATGAGGTTTCAGTTGAGGGGGAACTCGGGGTTCTGGCGGGAATCGAGGACGATGTGGTTGCCGCCCGCTCAATCTATACCGATCCGGAACAGGTCGAGGATTTCGTCCACCGGACCGGGGTAGACTCCCTGGCCATCTCCATCGGCACCTCGCACGGCGCCTACAAATTCAAGCCCGAGCAATGCCGGCGAAATGCGGAAGGGGTTCTGCTCCCGCCCCCGCTGCGCTTTGACATTCTTGAAGAAATCGAGCGCCGGATTCCGGGCTTTGCCATCGTCCTGCATGGCGCGAGCTCGGTGCTCCCCGAATACGTTGAAATCATCAATCGGTGCGGCGGCAAGCTGGAAGCAGCCGTCGGCATTCCGGCCGAGCAACTGCGTCAGGCCGCCAAATCAGCGGTCTGTAAAATCAACATTGATTCGGACGGTCGTCTGGTTATGACCGCAATGATCCGCAAGCTCTTTGCCGAGCAACCCCAGGAGTTCGATCCACGCAAATATCTGGGACCGGCCCGGGAGGAATTAACCAAGATGATCATGGAAAAAAATGAACAGGTGCTGGGCAGCGCCGGTCGCGGCTAAACCACAGCCAGGCAAACAGCTTCGGGACGAAAAAACACAGCTGACAAAGGCCTGAGATTCAGAAGAAAATTCCGAAAAAACGGCGGAGAAAGGGATTTTCGATAATTACTCGTTCGTTATGATCATGGAGTTCCAGCAACAGTTTCTCCAACACGACCTGGGGCAGCCCCCCCTGTTCGACGAAAAAGCTGCCGAGCGGCTGTTGCCGACGGCGCTGATAGTGAATCATGGTATCGACCTGAAAATGATTGAGAAAACCCAGGGCCACGGCCTTTTCCCCGAAACGGCTGACATTTTGATCACGACAGCGAAGCACGACCTTAATCTCGTCCTCGCTGAGCCGTCCCCAACGCCGGGAAATCTCACCTAACCGCAGCCGCTGGCTCCTCTGCCAGACCAGAGCCCGGGACAAATCCTGATAACTGATATAGCCCCGATAATAAAGAAAAAACCCCAGCGGCAGCTGCCGCTGGGGCAAACTGCCGCAGCGAGACGAAAAAAAATACTCCCCGCCGCCCCCGCTGTAGTTTCCCCCTGCCGGCCGGCTGCGACCGTGGGGAAACGACAAAGTCTTTCATCGGCTGAGAAACCTTTCCGAACCGGTCTCCTGCGGTAAAAAACACCCCCTTTGAACGGGCTTTGATAAAAGCACTCAAGGTACCATAGGCTCCGGTAACCCGGCTGAAGGATTCCGCCTTTCTTCTGAGTAAAAGCAGGTCGGCCCCGGGGAAACGATCCGGATGGGTTGTTTTCGCCAGGTTCAGATAAGCCTGCCGAATTCCCTCCAGTTGCAGGTAAGTCAAAAAATCACGGTTTACTTCTATATCGGAACCAAACAGCACCCGGCAGGCGGAAAAGAATTCTTTTTCCTGGGAAAGTGTAAACTGTCCGGCATTCAGCATCTTAACCCAAACTCCGCAAACACCCGGACTCCATCAGAAGAGGCCGGACAACGGTCCGCCCTTGACCGCCAGAGCTTCAATCCGATCCCTGGTTTTGGCATCTTCACTGAGCAGCGGAGCATGGTGTTGTTTATGGCGGGCGTCAATCAATAAGGGGCCATGACAACCCCAGTGTTTATCAAGCACCTCGGCTCGAACCCCGTAAATATCGCGCGCCGGATCGGAACGGGTAAAGGTCACCCAGAGAAAATTATTCAGATTTCGAGACGCGAACTCACTGTCATCGACCAACACCAACAGGGGCAGGCCCTCGACCGCTGGATTTTGCTCAAGCCGATGCAGCAGCATCTCGACCTGGGCTCGGGCCGGTTCGTCTTCCGGGGCACGACAGGGCGGGCCCTGCAGCACCGCAATCCCGGGGCAAACCATCCGCGGCCTGGAAAAACCTGCCGCCAACCCCCAGTTTGACGGCCAGTCGGTCAAAAGCTCCCGCTGTTTGCGGCCCACTGCGGCCATCACAACTTTTGACCCCTGATTCAAACCCGACCCCGAGTAGTCGAGGGTATCAATGGTCGTCCGGGTCTGAAAATGAAGATCTCGCCGCCAATCGACCCGCTCCAGCAGATGCCGCAGGAAGGCCTCGGAATCATTGATATCAAGCCCGGGATTATCTTCCCGGGCAACAATCAGCAGATATTTTGCCAGGGACAGCTGCCCTTGTCCTAAAACGGCATTGGCCTGGGTCAGTAATTCCCGCGGCTCGCTGCGCTCACAATAAGGCAAATAACGTTCGCTGCCCTGGACCAGCAACAGGGGGTGAACTCCGGCGGCATCGACGGCATGGACTCCGACAACGCCGGGGAGAACCTCAGGGATCAGACTACCGGTCAGCTCATGAATGAATTTTCCGAAAACCGTATCTTCCTGGGGCGGCCGACCGACCACAGTAAAGGGCCAGATGGCATCCGGTCGGTGATAAACCCGCTCAATCCGCAGAACCGGAAAATCATGACGCAGGCTGTAATAACCCAAGTGATCGCCAAAAGGCCCCTCGGGCAGTAAAATGTCATCAAGGATAGTTCCGCATAAGCAGAAATCGGCCTCCGCCGGCATCGGCAGACAGCCGGTCGGCTGCACCATTCTGACGCTGCGACCGCCTAGCAGACCGGCAAAGGAAATTTCCGGCAGGTTGTCTGGCAGGGGCATCACCGCCGCCACGCTTAAAGCCGGAGGCCCGCCGACAAAAACATTGACCTTGAGTGGAGTCCCTTTTTCCCGGGCCGCCGCATGATGCAAAGCGATGCCCCGCTGAAGCTGGTAATGCAGACCAACCTCCTGACCGGGCTGGTAATTACCGCCGGAAAGCTGGACCCGATACATACCCAAATTGGAGAAACGCCAGCCCGGACGACGCGGGTCTTCGGAATAAACCTGCGGCAGAGTTATAAAGGCGCCCCCGTCATCAGGCCAGGACTTAAGCTGAGGCAGACGTCCAATCGTGGTCTGGCGGGACAGAACGGGCCCCGCGCTCACCCGGCGAGGGAACAAATGGGCCACGGCCCGAGGCAGGAAACGCAGACGGGCGGGGTTTTTTAAAACCTCCGCCGGGTTCACCTTCAGAGCGGTCAACAGTTCAAGATCACGCCGGGCATCACGAAAAATAAAACGGGTTCGCTCCAGAGTGCCAAAAAGATTGCCCAGCATCGCAAAACGGCAGTTTTTCACCCTGGTGAAAAGCAGGGCCGGACCTCCCTGCCGACTGACCCGGCGCTGAATGGCGGCGATTTCCAGATCAGGATCAAGTTCGCAGTCAATCCGCCGCAGAAGGCCCCGCCGCTCAAGATCAAGCACGCAATCGAACAGCGTCCGGTAGCCCATCAGGAAAGCGCCTCACAAATAACCTGATTCAAGACCTTAAAATTAAACGGCTTGGCGCATTTACCATAAAAACCATAGGCCCGACAATCAAGCATCACCGGATCATGGGTATAGCCACTGCAAACAATACCTTTAGCCTGAGGGTCAAGCTTCAAAAGTTCAACCATGGCTTCCCGCCCTCCGAGGCCACCACCCTGAATGGTCAGATCCATGAACACCAATGCGTAGGGGCAGCCTTGTTCCAGCGCCGTCTGATAACGAGACAACATCTCGCGACCATCAACCACACTGTCCACCTGATAGCCTAAAGAGCTCAGGAGATCGACACAAACCGCACGGATTACCTCTTCGTCATCCATAACCAGAATACGCTTGCAGCATTCTGCTTCTTCCATTTCCGGTTCTCCTTTAAATCCCGTTTCCAGACCCATACCGCCGATTTCAGAGGAGCAACCGGGCCTCTCACCGCCCCCCCCCCGGCATGGAATCTTGACAAACAGCTCAAACTATAATGACTATAACACACCGACAGGCTGCTTCCCAAGTCCGGATCGTTTAAAAAAACAGAATTTATCGATCATCGGCGGGAGTTTCAACGACAAAAAAAGGGGGGGGGGGAGAAAAAGCCGTTTCTGACCAACAATCACCGATAGGTATCGCCGGGAACCAGGACGCCCTTAGAGGATTCTTCACTATTTGCACAACGGGCCATGACCGAGGCGATTTCCTCAAGCGACCGCCGCATTTTCTGACAATAGATCTGGCGATAACCGGTTCTCGCAAATCCGGCTTTACGCCCTTCCTGCTCCAGCAGATAAATATTTTCCTGCAAAACCGCGAGCGGAGTTTTCAGCGCGTGAGCCAGCATCAAAGGTGAAATCGACGATGGCCGATCACGCAATTGTAATTTTCGACTCAGCTTATAAAAACGCAGCGCCAACACCAATTGGACCGCGTAGCCGGAAAGCATTTCCGGCAGAATCAAGTCCGCCTCATCAAACCCGTTGTCAAGCCCCAGACAAAATCCCCCCAGCAACCGGTTCTCACTGAAAACCGGAAGGAACAGGCCGCGTTCCTGAGCACTATCGAGGAAAAAACCCGCCAGTCGTTTTTCCAGCGCGGTTTCCGGCCTCGTCCTCCGCCCGGCCTGAGCGCGGGAAAACAACAGGCGCTCGACGGAACGTAGACTTTCAACTTCAAATTTTTCCAGGACAAAGCTGTGGCCGGCGGTTCTGGCGCCGATGGAGCCCGCGGCGCTCTGAATGAGCAACGCTTCTTCCCGGGGTCGATACAGCATCAACCAAACGGAAACCACCCCGGGCAACGACCGTAAACCAACAAGCGAGCCGGCAAAAATATCGCTTAAGTTGAAATTCTCCAGAAAAGAATCATAGGCTTTGAACAGGGTCAGAGAACGCCGCAGCAACTCCTCACCGCCATCGGCCTCGGCTTTTATTCCCACCAGATTGTTTTCCAGGAGAGATTCTGAAGCTATCGCGGTTTCCGTCCCGTGGTCTTCGCTAACGACCCGACTTAAATCAATTTCATAAAGACTGGCCTCTTCCGACAAACGGGCAAACAATTTCGGCCAGTCGAGACCGGGCAGATTACGGCGCACAAAGAGGTCGACCACCGCCGCCACAGGCGGCCGTCCTCCATCTTCAATCTGGAGGCATCGGGCCAGGATATTGGCCAGACCGACGATTTTTAACAGGTTGTACTCCGCGGGAACCGGGAGGCTCTCAAGCATCGACGCCGACTGAACTTCATGGTGATGGGCCATGGTTTTGGCTAACTCACTATCGAGACCCCATTCTCCGGCGACCCAGGCCCCCACGGTGGCATGATCAATACCGTAAGCCAGCTGCTCCGCTTCGGATTCGGAAAAATCCCGCCGCCGCAAGTCATTATAAATAGCGGCCTGCTCGGGGAAATTATACCAGAGGACCGGCTTACCCATATCATGCAACAGACCGGCAATAAAAACCTTTTCACTGTCAAGCTCCGGAGCCAGACTCTCGGCCAGATTTCGGGCCAGCAAGGCAACCAGCAGGGAATGTCGGCAGTAATTGTGGAACAACCGGCTGACGCCCTTCAGACGAGCCGGAAAGATCGCGAGAAAGGATTCGCCGGCGCAGATAATACGAATGGTCCGAAATCCGAGCAAGGCGATGGCGTGGCTTACAGTTACAATCTTGTTACTAAAACTGTAAAAAGGTGAATTCGCGATGCGCAGAACCCTTGCGGTCAGGCCCGGATCCTTAAGCACGACCTCCGCCAGTTCCGTGGCCGAACTGCGATCCTCGGCCAGCATCTTGAGCAGCTGGGAAAGCACCACGGGCGGTGAAGGCAGAGACAATCTGGAAAAAAATTCGGGATCCAGCGAAGCCATGTTGCTCCCTCACTGACAAAAAGGCAGGATAACACGGGGCAAGAGAACCCCATAAAACTTTAGACAGCAAGTGTTTGCATAGTTCGTGCCAGCAACTCAAAGCCGCCGCGGGAAAGCCGACTCAGGCCATCTCACGAACGGCCAGCAACGCGGCTCCCAGGGCCCCGACCATTTCACAGTCCTCCGGAATAAGAGGTTCGACGCCAAGTTCCCGGGCCAGCACCCGTCCCAGATGCCGATTCCGCGCCACTCCGCCGCAAAACATCAGCGGCGGCTGCAGACCAATCTGGCGCACCAGCGCCGCGACCCGTTCCGCCACCGAAACATGCGCCGCCGCCAGCAGGTCATTGCGATTTTCACCCCGGGCAATAAAAGATATCATCTCGCTTTCAGCAAAAACCGCGCAGGTGGCGCTGATCTTCAGTGTTTTTTGGGAAGCGGCCGCACATTCGGCAAGCCCATCCAATTCAATGCAAAAAGAATGCGCCAGCATTTCCAGAAAACGTCCGGTACCGGCCGCGCATTTATCATTCATGGCGAAGTCCTGGACTTTCCCCTGATCGTCGATTCTGATCGCCTTGGCGTCCTGACCGCCGATATCGATGATCGTCCGAACCCCGACGTCAAGATGATGAACCCCGATCCCATAGCAGATAATTTCACTCAAAGCCCGCCCGGCGTAAGCAACATGCGCCCGGCCATAGCCGGTGGAGAACACGGTAAACCGATCTTCGCCGGGATGCAGCAACTGCCGGCGGCAGTCTTCATAAACCTGATGCGCGGCCAAGCGCACATCGCCGGCGGTAGCCGTACGGCTCGTGGCCCGGATATTCTTTCCGCCGTCAATCACCACCATTTCAGTCGTCGTCGATCCGACATCGACCCCGGCAAAAAATTTTTCCCGCCCATTTTCCATAACCACACCTTTCAAAAAATCCCAAGCACCACATAAAATTCACGACCACCGCCGGCGCCGGCCGCCTTATCCGCTCTCTATTCGTGCTATCCGCAGAATCAAAACGAAATCGACAGGCCTCACCCGGCCCCTCCTCCGATCTTAGCGCAGCCTATCCGGCAAATATTCAAAGCGCACGTTATGCAACGCATGGAAAAAACTGTTTTTCACCTTGGGGTTATCAGCCTGCAAACGGGCCAGCAAGGCCTTCATGGCCCGACGCTTACCATCTTCCTGCTGAAAGGGACAGGGCAAGGAGTCGATCGGCAGATCATGCCGGCGACAGTACGCAACCACCTCATCTTCATCCAGATAAGCCAACGGACGAATCAGGGTCAGGCGTCCGGAGAAAAGCACCTGATGCGGACGCATGGTGCTGAAACTGCTGCCGTAGAAAAGGTTAAGCAGGGCCGTTTCCAGGATATCGTCACGATGATGGCCGAAAGCGATCTTGGCTATCCCCTGCGTGGCGGCATAGTCAAAAAGCGCCTTTCTCTTCCAGCGCGCGCAGTGAAAACAGGGACTTTCCGAAAGACCGCCGGCTTTGAGCCGGGCCCCGATATCGGTTTCGATCAGCTCCAGTTCCAGACCCAGGGCGGCGACCTCACGTCGCAAACGCTCCACTCGACCGGCATCAGCCGTTTCGCCCAAGGTGACATGTACCGGCCGCAACCTGTAGCTGATCGGAATCCAGGCCTGCCGGGTCTGCAGGATATGGAGCAGGGCCAAGCTGTCCTTGCCGCCGGATAAAGCGATCATGAGGACCTCACCGTCACTGGTCATCTGATAATCGGCCAAAGCCCGGCCCAGACGATATTTGACCTTGCCCAGAATACCTTTACGTCTTTCCCTCGCCATAAATTTATCAGGGCTGTTTATAAACCCGCCTGACCCTTTCGCTCCAGGTACATAAGATTTCATAAGCGATGGTTCCCAGGGAGGCGGCCAGTTCCTCGACCGAGATCTCTTCATCCCCCTGACGTCCCATAATGACAACCTCATCACCTACCGCAACCCCGTCAATCTCCGACACATCAGCCATCGTCCAGTCCATGCAGATGCGTCCGATCAACGGCGCCCGGCGGCCACGCACCAACACCTCACCGCGCCCCGAAAGCTCACGCCGCAGGCCGTCGGCGTAACCGATCGGCAACAGCGCCAGGGTCACCTCTTCGCGGGCGGTATAGAGACAGCCGTAACTGACACTCTGGCCGGGTTTAAGTTTTTTGAGCAGAATAATGCCGCTTTTCACGGTCATCACCGGATGCAACTTGATGCGGCCGCGCAAGGCCGCATCGGGATATGAACCATAGAGGGCAAGCCCGACCCGGGCCTGATTGCAGCCGGGGAAATTATAGCGCAACAAACCGGCGCTGTTGGCCAGGTGAAAAACCATGGCCGCGGTCGTTTTTTCACTCTCCAGAGCGGCGCGGATTTCGGCAAAACGGCTGGCCTGCATGGCTGTGTAGCGCCGCTCCCAGGCAAGTTCGCCATCGGCGACCGCCAGATGAGAAAGCAGACCGCAAAGTTCAAGCCCCGGCAGGGCCTCAACCAGAGCAATGAAATCCCGCGCCGTATCGGGCATGACCCCGGCCCGATGCATGCCGGTATCAATCTTGACCTGGACCGGAATTCGGCGTCCGGCGGCCACCGCCAGAGCGGAAAGACGCGCCGCGCTTTCCGCTTCCCAAAGCACCGGAATCATTCCGCCCCTGATCACCAGAGGCAGATCATCTTCATAAAGGGGCCCCAGAATTAAAAAAGTCTCTTTAATTCCGGCACCTTTCAAAACCTGAGCCTCCGGCACGGTTGAAACCGCGAACCCGGGAACCCCGGCCCGGGCCAGACAGGCGGCGACGGCTTGTGCGCCGTGCCCGTAAGCATCGGCCTTGATCACCGGCACGATTCCGATCTGCGGCCCAGCGTAGACCTTAAGGGCGGCATAATTTCGCCGCAGGGCGCCAAGATCAATCTCGGCCACGGTCGGACGACTTACAAACATTGATTTTCCTTGGCAATTCTTGAGGGAAAAAATATTGTCATGAACCTCACGCTCACAAGCGCGTCTTTCTGATTCACATGCCCAGGGACCGGCGAAAATAGGCAATGGTTCTGGTCAGACCCTCTCTGAGCCCGATCCGCGGTTGCCAACCAAGTTCGGCGACGGCCTTGCCGATATCGGGCCGGCGCTGCACCGGATCATCCTCGGGCAGGGGCAGATAGCTGATCCTTGAACGACTTGCGGTCAATTCCAGAACCAGCTCGGCCAGCTCCAGCATCGTGAATTCGCCTGGATTTCCGAGATTGACCGGCCCGCTGTAGACTTCACTGTCCATCAGCCGGCAAAGAGCGTCCACGAGATCATCCACGTAACAGAACGATCTCGTCTGGCGACCGTCGCCGTAAATGGTCAGATCCTCGCCGCGCAGAGCCTGGACAATAAAATTGCTGACCACCCGACCGTCGTCAACCAGCATATGGGGGCCATAAGTATTAAAAATCCGGGCAATTCTGATATCAACCCGATTCTGACGATGATAGTCCTGCATCAGAGTCTCGGCCACTCGTTTGCCCTCGTCATAGCAACTGCGCCGGCCGATGGGATTGACATGGCCCCAGTAAGCCTCGGTCTGAGGATGAACCTTGGGATCGCCGTACACCTCCGAGGTCGAGGCCTGAAGGATCCGGGCCCGGACTCGTTTGGCCAGGCCCAGCATGTTGATCACGCCCATGACATTGGTCTTGACGGTTTTCACCGGATTATATTGATAATGGACCGGAGAAGCCGGACAGGCGAGATTGAAAATACGATCCACCTCAAGCAGGATGGATTCGGTAATATCGTGACGGATCAGCTCAAAATCATGGCGTTCGACCAGATTATCGATATTGCATTTGCGCCCGGTAAAAAAACTATCCAGACACAGCACCTCGTGCCCCTGTTCAAGCAGGGCCCGGCAAAGATGACTACCGATAAAACCGGCGCCGCCGGTCACCAGAACCCGTTTTCCCATAATCATTCAACCCCCGTGTGCCCGAAACCGCCACTGCCCCGACGGCTCTCAGCCAGTTTTTCAACCAATTGCAAACTGACCCGCGTGACTGGAGCGACAACCATCTGCGCGATCCGTTCGCCATCGCAAATAACAAACTCATGTTCCCCGTGATTGATCATGATCACGGCAATCTCGCCCCGATAGTCGGCATCAATCGTCCCGGGCGCATTAACCAGAGTAACCCCGTATTTCGCGGCCAGGCCGCTGCGCGGCCGAATCTGGGCCTCGTAACCGTCGGGCAGGGCCAGGGCGATTCCGGTCGGCACCAACCGGCGGGCTCCCGGAGCCAGCCGGATTTCCCTTTCAAGACAGGCGCAAAGATCCATGCCAGCGGCCTGTTCCGTCATATAACGCGGCGCCCGCGCTCCCGGACGACAATAAATCATATCGATCTGCAGCGGCTTTACCGTCGGATTCAGCTCTTGCACATGCATGCAAACTCCCCCTTGGATTTATTCAAACGACTACTTGCTACTGGGTAAACTCACGGACCAGAGCGAAGACTTGTTGCGGCCGGTCGGCCTCAACCCCACGCGCGTGCGCGTCATGGCGAAACCAGGTCAGCTGCCGTTTGGCATAGCGACGGGTGGCCTGTTTGATCTCGGCGGCGGCCGCAGCCGGCTCCAGACGACCGGCAAGACAATCCAGCGCCTGACGATAGCCGATACTTTGCAACGGCTTGAGCTTCGGCGCGAAGCCTCGGGACAGAATCCCCCGCACCTCATCGATCAGTCCCGCGGCCAGCATCATCTCAACCCGCTGATTGATCCTCCGATAAAGCGTCTCCCGCTCCATCTCGAGATAAATATGCAGAAAACGATAACGCGGTTTCTGAAAGCGATGACGCTCCTGAAAAAAAGCCAGACTTTGCCCGGTGGCCAGCACCGTTTCCAGGGCCCGCAGAACTCGGGTTTTATCGCGCGGCGCCAGACGGGCCGCCAGCGGCGCGTCAAGACGGGCCAGCTCCGCGTGCAATCCTTCACTGCCCTCACGAGTCAGACGCGCCTCAAGTTCCCGACGCAGCCCGGCATCGATCGCCGGCATCCGGCACAATCCGAAGAGCAGCGCCCGCAGATAAAGACCACTGCCGCCGACCACCAGCGGCAGGCGACCGCGCCCCCGAATTTCGGCGATCGCCGCATCCGCCCGGCTTTGAAAATCAGTGGCATTAAAAGGCTGATCCGGATCAAGGATATCAAAAAGATGGTGTGGAACCTGTTGGCGCTCAGCCAAGGTGGGCTTGGCCGTACCGATATCAAGATAGCGATAGAGCTGCAACGAGTCACCGTTGACAATCTCGGCATCAAAGCAGCGGGCCAGCTCCAGGGCGACCGCGCTTTTACCCACCCCGGTCGGGCCGGAGAGCAGAAGCAGAGGGGTTTCTTCAGGATTATTTTCCGGCAAGACCACCACCCGTGCGTCCGTCAATAATCAAGCAGTTCAATCTCGACCTGGCTTCCCGCCTGAATCCCGGCGGCGCCCGCCGGCTGAACTATCAGACAATCCCCCCTGACCATTGAACTGAGTATTCCTGAACCCTGGGCCCCGGTGCTTTTCACGGTCAGCTTGCCGTCTGCGTCCGGACCCCTGATACCCCGGATATAATGGCGCCGGTTCCCGGCCGAAGGTAAATCCTCCAGCAACCGCGCTCGCGCCTTCGACAGAAAAAGCCGATTCTCCGGCCAGCCCGCCATTTTCCTGAGCAAGGGGCGGGCAAACTGTTCAAAGGCAACCATCGTTGAAACCGGATTGCCGGGCAGACCGAGCACCGGTTTATCCCCAATACGACTATAGAGCAATGGTTTTCCGGGCTTCATCCTCACCTGCCAGAAACGGATTTCCGCCTGGGGCAGAGCGCCGATCACCTCCTGCAGAAAATCGTAATCACCCATCGACACGCCACCCGAGGTCAGCACCAGGTCATTGACGGCCACCGCCGCCAATAACGCCTGGCGAATGGCCTCCGGCCGATCCGGGGTCAGAGGAAAGATCTGGGGCTCCGCTCCCGCCTGTCGGACCAGGGCGGCCAGGGAAAAGCTGTTGCTGTTACGAATCTTCCCCGGCTCCGGTGACTGATGAAAATCAACAATCTCGTCTCCGGTGGCCAGCACCGCGACCCGGGGGCGGCGCACGACACTGACAAAGGGTCGGCCGACGGCGGCGAGCATCCCGATCGCCGCCGGGGTCAGTCGGACGCCGGCGGCCAGCACGAGCTCGCCTTTTTGGATATCCTCGCCGGCCCGCCGAATATCATTGGCGACCGGCACCGCCTCGGCAAGAACAATCTCTCGCTCGAATTCCTCGACGAATTCCCGCCGGATGACCGCGTCCACCCCTGGCGGCAGCGGCGCCCCGGTCATGATCCTGACCGCCGTTCCAACCGGCAGCGGCCCCGGCCAGAACGTACCCGCCGGCACCTCGGCAACCACCGGCATCCGCAAGGGATTTTCGGGGGTAGCGGATTTAGTTTCCGCCGCCCGCAAGCCATAACCATCCATGGCTGAATTATCCTGCATCGGCAGATCGGTAAACGCCGTCACCGGCTCTCCCAGAACCCGGTCCAGAGCCGCGAGCAGATCGACTTTTTCCAGGGGCAGACAGGCCCGGCAATCTTCCAGAATCAAGGCCTGCGCCCGTTCGACCTCTATATATTTTTCCATAGTTCAAAACCCTGCGTGTATCCGCATGAAGCCCACTCCGGCCGGCAGAAAACCGGCTGCCTATACCTAGCAGATGGCTGAATACAAGTCAAGAATGCAAAAACCCGACCAGGCAACTCCGGTTCAAACCAGCGAACTCAGTTATGCCCCCAACAAGTGTTATTAACGCGTGAAGAAACTGCATAAAAACAGGCGAATACCATTGACAATAGCTATATACAAACAAGTATCCACAATAATTACATATTGGACTTTATGCGCTAACCATATTAGACAGCTCAAGGCCTTGTGAACTAAATCACCCTATCATGAAAGTATTCAAATATTGCTATCAATACGGCCTGGACCATACTCGCTGATCACCGGTTAGAGACAGAGGGTCGAAACCGGACATTTTAAAGATAGCCGCAGAAAACTAAGGAGGAGGAGAAATGAAAAAGTTCCCGGCAAGACATCTTGCTCTCGGAAGCATCGGTCTGACGGTTCTGATCATTCTGGGCGCCTGCGCTCAGAATCAGGGACGAACCCGAATCAACATCACTGAAATCGCCGGAGCCAGGTTCACCGGCTCAACATCCTGCAAGGAATGCCATGAGGATCTTAACCGGGCTTTTCAGCGAAATAATATCCACGCCCGTCTGGCGGAATTTGAATACCTGCCGACACAGGCCGCCGGCCAAGGCTGCGAAGCTTGTCACGGACCCGCCGGCCTTCATGTCGAAGAAGGCGATAGCGACAAAATCCTACAATTCGGCAAGCTTGACAAGGCTCAGGCCTCGGCTGTCTGCCAGAATTGTCACAGTGACGGCGACACCATGGAATGGCGACATTCAACTCATGCGGCTTATGGCCTGGGCTGCGACGATTGCCACATCGTTCACGGGCAGAACGCCGGCATGGCTTTAGCCAAACCCCAGCCCGAGCTCTGTTACGACTGCCACAACAGCGTCCGCGCCAAGATGCATCTTCCCAATCACCATCCGGTCAAAGAAGGCAAGATGAACTGCAACGACTGCCACAATCCCCACGGCAGCCAAACCCGGCCGTTGCTGCGAACCGATGAATGGAAAAACGAACTCTGCCTGCGTTGTCACATGGAACAGTCAGGGCCCTTTGCCTTTGAACACGCTCCGGTCACCGAAGATTGCACTATCTGCCACAGCCCGCACGGCACCACCGCCGACAACCTGCTCAAGCAAAATGAGCCGTTTCTCTGTCTACAGTGTCACGAACTTCACTTTCACACCAATTTCCGACCCAACACCGAGGCGCTCCAAAAATACGCCGACGACGGCATTCCCGGAGCCCAGACCATTCTCAACGCCAAGCAGGGAACCGGGATGCCGGACAACCGCGCCATGCAGAGGGGAATGATGACCCGCTGCAGCCAGTGCCACCCCAAGGTACATGGATCCGATCTGCCATCACTTTACACTCCGGGCGGCGGCAGCCGGTTGACCCGTTAATCTGAAAAGGAGACAACCATGAGTAATAAAAAACTTTTTTTTCTGCTGTTGGCCGCCATTATCGGCTGGAGCAGCCTCGCGGCGGCTGAAGACAAAGCCGAAGGCAAAATCGAGATCAACTACCATGGCAGCAGTGTTGACGACAGTCTCAACAAAACCGCCGAATACGAGTCGGTATCCCCTTCAGCGGGAGGCGCCCTGGAAATAGGCGTTCGCAAGAATGATATCGGGATCGAGCTCAAGGGTCGTTACACCGATGATTCAGACATGGAGGCCGGGGCCGAAATCGACATCAAACGCATGATCTGCGGGAGTTTCAGCTATCAGGAATTCATCCACCGACTGCGGCATGATTCGATGTTTGAAGATCAGCCCCACGCCATGGCCACCGCAACCAACGCCTTTCCCCAGAGCATCGAGCACTGGATCGACACCAACGGGGACGGCGTCAAGGATTCTCCCGCGGACACCGATTACGATTTCTATGACGGCGTCATCGCCGCCAATCCGGTGCCGGTTATGACTGAAGCCGGCGTCATTGCGCTGGAAGGAATGCAGACGGCAATTTTCAATGATCTTGATCAGGGCCGCGACTATATGATCGAACGGCGGCAGAGCAGGGCCGACCTCAAAGTTCAGCTGCCATTCTTCCCCTATCTGACCCCGGAGATAAGGTACAGCCATGAAGAAAAAAGAGGTTGGAAACAAAGTACGCTGATGACCGGCCAGTGCACTCCCTGCCATACCATCGGCGTCGGCCAACGGGTCGATCAGACCACCGAGGATCTGAGTTTGGGAGCGACCTTCAAGAAATCCGGTTTAACCGCCAGCTATTTCCACACGGAAAGAGATTTTAACAGTCACAGCAACGATTACTCCCATCAAGGCCTAATCGACAACACCTACTGGTATGATACGGTCGTCAAAGGTTCGAGCACCTCAACCTTTATGTCGCGGGAATTGTTCGAAAACGACCGGCAACAAATCGGGGTCACCGCTGACATCAAGAAAAAGATGGATACCGTTAAGGTTCGCTATGACAGCCCTGTCGATACAACCATCTATGGAAGTTATGTCCGCGCCAAAACGGAAAACAACTACAACAATCTCGATTACCAGGGCGATACCCTGTATTTCAGCGTTACAAACCGCAGCATCAACGGTCTGCATCTGCAAGCCCATGCCAAACAGTATTCGATTGACAGCGACGACCTCTACGTCGATCTGACCTCACTCAGCAACAACGCCGCCATCACCTTCACGGCCAATGGCCTGGGCACCGTGCCGGTAAGCTATTTCAATTACAACCGGCCCTCCAGTCTGAGCCGCGATGTTTTAGAAGCCGGGTTTAACGCCTCGTATTTTTTCCGCAGCGGCTACACACTGACCGGAGCCTACACCCACAAAATCGTCGATCGCGATGAAGACAGTTTCAAGGAATATGACAATTCCCTGCTGCTGGATGAAAAATTTCTTGCGGACGAAAAGACCATTTACGACACTCTCAAGCTGAGTCTGTCAGCCAGGCCCCTATCCAGTCTCAACCTGCGCCTGAAATATGAATACGAACACGCCGACAAGCCTTTCAGCTACGCCAACGGTCTGGGATTCAATGATTATTACGAAAACGGCTGGACCCTGTTGCAGAACGGGATTCTGATCGAGAATCCGGACACGATGGAGACCAATACCGCTTTCTATCAGATTCTGCGCAGCGGCTACTGAACCAAATCGGGCAGCAATGTACCGGAAAATCATCACCTGTTTAAAGCGGGTGGAACCTGGAACCCGGTCGACGGCATTTCCTTCAACCTGAACGGGCAGTACAGTTACAAAGACAACAACGAGGCCGACAATAACTGGCGGCGCAATGCCTGGAATCTTGACGGCAGTATCTTTCTGATGCCGATGAAAAATCTCAGTTTCAGCCTGGGCTACAATTATCAGCTGGCCACCACCCGCAGCCGCTATGCGACCGCGGTTTTTGTCGGCTGCTTCTCCGAAAGCATGGGTGAACAAATCGCTTCGGTTTACGACGATGTTGATTACGACAGCAAGGCACAGGTGCTGTATCTGACCTCTACCTATCAACCGACGGATAAACTGACACTGACCGCCGACTTAACGGCAACCCGAACCCGGGCCGAAGCCGACGTCCCGGCCTTCGGTAACAACATCTATTATCAGAATTTCGTCGATGTCGCGATCTACGGCGAGACCCAGACAGTGCCCTACACCCAGACCATCATGATGAGCTATCTTGATTACAGCGGTTCCGACGATTACTCGAAACTGGATTACAACACCCTGGACCTGGCCCTGGGAGCCAAATACAGTATCAACGACGCGCTGGCCGTGAGCATCAATGGTCTGTATCGCTGGGCTGATGACGATACGGCCTACCTCGGAGACGACTACGACGGCAAGCTGTTTATCGTCAACACTTCACTGACCTATCGTTTTTAATCGAGAGCGAGCCCCGCAACCCAAGCGGTGCCATTCGGCCCGCGAATCCGTACCTCACAGTCCATGTTCTTTTCTTTCAGACCGAAAATGAACTGTGAGGTGCAAAACAAACTTAGTCCGCGACAACCGTGTGTCCCCCTGAGAATTTCGGATTTCAGGGGGGACACACCAACCACGCAAACAGAATAAAGTCAAAACCCCGACTTGACATCGGTCGGCGAATCAATTAAAAGCTGGCTTCAACAGCCCCCATAGCTCAGGTGGATAGAGCGACGGATTCCTAATCCGCAGGCCGCGTGTTCGAGTCGCGCTGGGGGCACCACCATGACCACAACAGCCCCTTGGCGAGTCCTCGCCAAGGGGCTGTTTGCGCCTCATCTACCACCCCGAAAAAACTGGCCGGGGAAAAAGATATTCGTCGGCGTTACCTTCAGCCGCGGCATCAGCTGCTTAAATCACCTTTTACCCGAGAGGCTCAACTGTCTGGTAGGTACTTGACTTTTACAAGTTACCGGTGAACATTTTCTCTGGCTACTGATACAACATGTGCTTCCCAATGGATTTCGCAAAGCGCGTTGCTACGGATTTTTGCATCCATGCAGCAAGAAAGCCATCAAACTATTGCAACTGATTCTGCGATTCAACCCGGTCAAAATATCAAAGAGACTGAGGCCCAGAGCCAAAATCATTTGTCAATGCTGCGGGTCACAAATGGAAATAATCAGAACAATGATACCGGCAACTGCTTTACTGATCTTTGACAGTTGAAACGGCGTTAGAAAATAAATTTGTTGCTATACTTAGCTTTCAGCGATGCCGGGTTGGCAAGAAACCAAAAAGGTAGTGCCATAGAATAAAATCTACATCTTGACTAATATGAAAATAATCGCTAAAAGTGGGGTGTCTTTAACAAAAGAGGTTCCCCATGTTCGCTCGAGTCAAAAAATCCGGCAAGTACGAATATCTCCAAATCGTTGAAAACCGCAAAGAGCAGGGCAAAGTCAAGCAATGGGGTCATCGCGACCATTGGCCGCCTGGACCAGCTACAGGATAAAAACCGGGTGGAGACGCTGATCCGTTCCTTGTCACGGTTCTCCGAACAGGCCCTGTTGATCTTGTCAGGGCAAAGCGAC
>Ga0129302_1000898_pt1 | contig 22037 bp, 17 predicted proteins | sample BlaSprsedimmetaG_FD_94476 | JGI IMG/M metagenome (GOLD analysis project Ga0129302, IMG submission 94476) | Hot spring sediment bacterial and archeal communities from California, USA to study Microbial Dark Matter (Phase II) - Blank Spring... | ecosystem: Environmental > Aquatic > Thermal springs...
CAAATCGAAGCTACTTTATTCGGAACGAGGATACGGCCTTGCCAATGAGGTGTATCGGGATTTGAATATCATAGAGGCCGAAAAGCTGGTGAAGAAATTCAACGGGTTCACCGCTGTCGACGGCATCTCCTTCAGCGTCACAAGGGGGGAGTGCTTTGGTTTTTTGGGCCCAAACGGCGCCGGGAAGACCACCACGATCAAGATGATACAATGCGTCTCCCCGAAATCCTCCGGAAAGCTCGAAGTGAGCGGAATGGAGGTCGACGAACAGCCCCGGAGTATCAAGGAGAAGCTGGGGGTATCCCCCCAGGAGATCAACCTCGACCCGGATTTCACCGTCTACGAGAACCTCGTGGTGTTCTCCCGTTTTTTCGACATTTCCGAAAAGCAGGCGGCGTCGCGGGCCGATGACCTCATAGAGCTCTTCCAGCTGCAGTCGAAGAGGGACACATCGATCAACAAGCTCTCGGGCGGCATGAAGAGGAGGTTGCTGCTCGCGAGATCCTTGATAAACGACCCGGAGATCCTCATACTCGACGAGCCCACCATAGGCCTGGACCCGCAGGCCAGGCATCTGATCTGGGACAAGCTGGCGGACCTGAAGTCGCGCGGCATCACGATCATACTCACCACCCATTACATGGACGAGGCCGCGAAGCTCTGCGACAGGATCGCGATCATGGACAGCGGGCGCATTCTGACAGTGGGCAGCCCCGAGGCGCTCGTTCGGGACAACATCAGGGGCAGTATAATCGAGGCGAACGGAGGCTCGGAGATAGTCCGATGCCTGGAAGGCATCCGTGAAAAGGTGGACTACGAGATCTCCGGAGACGATGTCAGGATTTTCACGGACAGCCCCCAGGAGATACTCGGCACTATACTGAAACAGTGTGATATCTCGTCGACCTCGGTCAGGAACTCCACGCTGGAGGATGTCTTTCTCAAGCTGACGGGAAGGAGGCTGAGAGACTGAAACCCCCGGCCATACTCTCGTTCCCGGACATCTCCCGCAGGACCTGGAAGGTCTGGAGACGCAACAAGGACATCTTCATGAAGACCTACAAGGTGAACTTCATTCCGCCGATCGCGGAGCCCATTCTGTACCTCGTGGCGTTCGGCTTCGGTCTCGGGCTGTTCGTGGAGGATATCGAAGGTATTCCGTATCCGAAGTTCATCGCGCCCGCGCTGCTTGCCATCTCGATGATGTACGCCGGGTTCTTCGAGTGCACCTATTCGTCTTTCGTCAGGATGTACTACCAGAAGACGTTCGATGCGATCGTTGCGACGCCGCTGAACATAGACGAGGTGATAACGGGGGAGATCCTCTGGGGTGCGACCAGGAGCGCAATATACGGTTCCATAGTCCTCGTGGTCGTGTCCGCATTCGGCCTGGTAAGCCTGCCCGCGGCGCTTCTCGTCATCCCCTTCTCGTTCCTCGTAGGTTTCCTGTTCGGGTCGATCGGGATGTGCTTTACGGCCATCGCCCCGCACATCGACACCCTGAGCTATCCCACATCCCTCTTTATCACCCCTATGCTTCTGATCAGCGGGACCTTCTTTCCGATAACCGCGTTCCCGGTCGTCGTACAGCAGATCGCCACGGTCTCCCTGCCGCTGGTGCACGTCGTGGAGATACTGCGGGCGATAACCTACGGTGAGCTCGAGTGGGGTTTACTTCTCAACCTCGCGTGGATATTGATCGTGACCGTCGTCGTGTTCATAGCCGCGGTCAACCTGATGAAGAAAAGGTTAGTCGTCTAGTATCCAAAAGCAGTGAGTACCGGTCCTATACGATATCATTGAACGGCCGTTATCAGGTAATGCCTGGATCCGGCATCTTTCACTGACAATATCCTGAAGCCCGCGCTTCTGATCAGTTCCGCCGCTTTCTCCTCGCTGAACCGTTTCTCGAACGGAGGGCCGTTCTCCATCCTCTCCTTCTTCCAGTCGAGGTTGACGAGCTTTCCAGCAGGTTTCAGCATCCGTTTCGAGTTCCGAAGCACTCTCAGCGGATCTCTGAAATCGTGCAGGACGATGCCGAAAAAGACGAAGTCGCCGCAGGCGTCGCAGAACGTGCTTTCCTCACCTTCTTGGACTTTGAAAACGATGTTATCCAACCTTTCCTTATCCGACTTCTCCTTGAGTCTAGCGATCGCCTCGTCGTTCGTGTCAATGCCGTAGACCCTTCCTGTCGGGCCGACTATCTTGGCCGCGGGAATCGTGAAGAACCCCTCGCCGCATCCCATGTCGAAAAACACGTTCCCGGCGGTCAGTCCGATGCCTCTCAGGATTCTATCCGGATCCTGCCACTTCCTTCTTTCCTCCTCGTCGTGGTAGGTCCAGCGCTTACGATGATCGTCCGGCATAGAGTTCACTCGGTCGAGCGGTTCTCGCCGCATCAGTCCCCGGATTTCTGTGGATCATCGTCGGCCTTCTCTCCCCTCTTCCGCCTGTAGTCCTTGATCGCCTCGTGAAGGGCGTCTGCTGCCAGGTTCGAGCAGTGCATCTTCTTGGGCGGCAGCCCGTCGAGCTCGTCTGCCACGTCACTCCTCGTTATCTTTATCGCCTCGTCAAGGGCCTTCCCCTTGGCCAGCTCCGTCACCATGCTGCTCGTGGCTATCGCAGAGCCGCACCCGAATGTCCTGAACTTGATGTCCTCGATCTTGTCATCCTTGACCTTGATGAATATCTCCATCAGGTCCCCGCACACCGGATTCCCGACCTTGCCGTATCCGTCCGGGTTCTCGATCGTTCCCACGTTTCTCGGGTTTGTGAAATGCTCCAAAACCTTCTTGCTGTATCCGACTTCAGCCATGTTCGATCCTCCTACTCCGCTCCGAGCGGCGAAAAGCCCCTCAGCCTCGTCACCGTTTCCTTGACCGCGTCCGCGATCCTCGGCACCTGCCCGATGTCGTTCGACCTCCCGAGCGTCATGACCATCGACCCGTGCGCCTCCTCGTGCTTCAGGCCGATCGCCAGCAGTACGTGCGACGGCTCAAGCGTGATAGAGGAGCAGGCAGAGCCCGTGGACACTGCGATACCAAGGTTGTTCATGTTCAGCTGTATGCTCTCCCCCTCGATCCCGCCGAACCTGAAGCTCGCGTGGTGCGGCAGTCGCTCGGTCGGGTGCCCTGTCAGATGCGCCCCCTCAATGGACATGATCTCCTCGATCAGACCGTCCCTGATCCTTTTCAGCCTGTCGCTCTCAGCGCTCATCTCCTCTTTGGCGATCCGGGAGGCCTCTCCCATCCCTGCAAGCGCGAACAGATTCTCGGTGCCGGACCGGAGCCCCTTCTCCTGGCCGCCTCCGAGTATGATCGGCTGCAGGCGTATCCCTGGCTTAACATAAAGTGCTCCGGCGCCCTGCGGGCCGTTAAGGTCGTTAGATGAAAGCGTCAGCAAATCTATGTCGTCCGCCTGCACATCGATCGGTATCCTACCGGCGGACGCCGCGGCATCGACGTGTATGTAGATCCCGAGGTCGTGCACCGCCTTGGCGAGATCCTTGATCGGCTCGACTGTGCCTATCTCGTTGTTGCCGTGCATGATCGAGGTCACGACGGTGTCCTTTGATACCACGCCCTTCAAAGCCTCGACATCCACCAGGCCGGCCGAGTCGACGGGTATCATCGAGAACTCGAAACCGCTCTTCTGGAGCTCCTTCATCGAGTTCAGGACGGAGATGTGCTCTATGGCACTCGCCGCCACCTTTTTCCCCCTGTTCATGTTCCTGGTCGAGACGCCCCTGATGGCGAGGTTGTTCGCCTCTGTGACGCTCCCGGTGAATATGACGGATCTCGGATCCTTCGCGTTTATCAAATCGGCGACTTTTTCCCGCGCGTCCTCTACAGCCTGCTTGCCGGCCAGTCCGGCCGAGTGAAGGGAAGCCGGGTTTCCCGGGCTTCTCAGGAGCTCACGCGCGAATTCGATTACCCGCGGATCCACTGGCATCATCGAGGCGTGGTCGAGATAGATGTAATCCGAGCCCCCGCCCATCAGAACCACATCGTCGCCCCGGCCTCCAAGGACAGGTCGTTCAGGGTCGCAGCTCCGACGATCTTCGCGCCGGGTATCAGCTCGACCTTCTCGAGCCCGAGCATCTGCTTCGACGCCTCGCACACGAGCACCTCGATCCCCATGTCCATGGTCTTCTTCAGCATCTCGGCGACGCTGGGAAATGTGCCCAGCTTGATCTTCTCGGCCGCTCCCGGCATGAGTATCTTCAGCGCTGTCCCCAGATAGTATACCTTCGGGTTCAAATCCATGGCTTTCGCCGTCTGCGCGAGTACGAGAGGCGAGTACTGCCTCTCAGGCTGATCGGAAGTCTGCACATATAATATCATGCTCTCGTCTTTCGTGTTGATCCCTCCCTATTCGGTTACTTCGTCTTCTTGATCAGGAACGTGAGGATGTTTCCTTCCTTCCGGAAGTCGAGTATCTCGTGCCCGGTCCTCTTCGCCCATCTCTTGATGTCCTCCTCAGCGGCGGGGTCGTCCGCCTCGACCCTCAGTATCTGGCCGATGTCCAAGAGGTCGATCTCCTCCTTCGTCCTTGCTATCGGTATCGGGCAGTATAGGCCGACGCAATCCAGCTCGGCGTCCGGAACAATGTCTTCCATCTGTCGCTCCCCCTATCTCACCAATGTATCTCCGTGATTTTTCAGGTTCTTGAGCCTATGCTTATCGAATTTATAAGACATTCTATGGTCCGCCTCGAGGCGACGGGGCTCGCCAAATCGTCCCCATAAGTCCGTTCCAAGCTGCCATCAATGCTATAACTGCGTTATATATGAACTTTCCCGTCCCGTTTCATATATCCTCAGCAAAAAGGAAAGGGGGAGAGGCTACCCCCTCCTCTTGAGCGCCATCGTGCTCAGCATCAGCATCGCCGCTGCGAACGCGATCAATATGAGGATTTCAGGCATCACATCACCTGCCTCCCAACCGCGTATCATAACCGACCGGCATCCTTCTACCGCGTATGTCAGCGGAATGAAGTACGAGACACCGCGCAGAACCTCAGGAATCGCCTCTATCGGCCAGAACACGCCCGCGAGCAGAATGGACGGGAACAGGATCAGCGGCATGAACTGTATCGCCTGGAACTCGGTCTTTGCGACTGACGACAGCATGAACCCGAGCCCTTGGGTCCCTATTCCGAGCAGGAATATTATCAGCAGGACGAGCAGCGGGTTGCCGACGATCTGGATCTGGAACAGCAGCACGGCGGTCACCAAAATTACGCATGACTGCAACAGACCCACGATTCCGAATGCGAGGGCGTACCCGCCTACGATCTCTCCCTCTGTGGCCGGGGAGGAGACGAGACGGTCCAATGTGGCGTTTCTCCGCTCCTGGACGAACGATATGATCGAGAGCATGAAGGTGACCATCATCGCCGCGAGGCCCATCACCCCGGGCGCGAAGAAGTCTATGAACTCCGCGTTCTCGCCGTAGATGGCGCTCTGTGCGATCACCACCGGTTGTTCGATGCCGAAGTCTATCAAGAAAACGGTCTGAAGCGCCCTCTGCGCCTCGGTGAGCACGGCGGCTCCGATGTTCGGGTTCGACCTGTCCAGATACAGATATATGCGCCCCTGGCTCCCGCCTACTCCCGTCTGGTCGGCGGTCAGCCCGAGCTGAAGGTCCCTGGAGAAGTTCTCGTCGAACACGATCACCGCCCAGATCTCGCCTTTCTCGACCAGGTGTGTCGATTCCTCGACGGCGCGGTCGTCTGCGCCGTCTTGCGTTTCCCGTATGCTAAGCGTATTCCTCTTCGACATCTCCTCAACGATCTGCTCGGAGAGGTAGGTGCCGTTGATTCCCTGGTCCAGATTGACGATGTTCACAGAGACGTTCTCAATCTCCCCGCCGAACGTGTAGCCGAAGATGGTCATTATGAGCAGCGGGACAATGATTATGAACGCGACGGTCCTGCGGTCGTGCTTCAGCGACCTCAGGTTCTTCTTGGCGATGCTCAGCATCCGTCCGATGTTCACGCCCCTCCCTCCCTTGAATACGCGAGGAAGGCGCTCTCGAGAGAATCCGCATCGGCCCTGCGCATCAGCTCCGATGGAGACCCCTCTCCGATCAGCCGACCGTTCCTCATCATGCCGACGATATCGCAGCGCTGCGCCTCGTCCATGTAGTGTGTGGTCATCACGATCGTCTTGCCCTGCCTCTTGAGCTCCTCGAAATACTCCCAGAAGCCGGTACGCAGCTCGGGGTCGACGCCGACCGTGGGTTCGTCCAGGAAGATCAGTTCGGGATCGTGTACGAGGGCGCATGCGAGGGATACCCTGTGCTTCATCCCGCCGCTCAGCTGGGATACGAGGCTGTCCTTCCTGCCCTCGAGATCTATCATTTTCAGAAGCGCCTGCTGCCTCGATCGGAACTTCTCCCTGCCTATCGAGTACAAGTCCGAGAACAGCTCCAGGTTGTCATGGACTGTCAGGTCGGTGTATATCCCCATCTCCTGCGGCATGTAGCCTATCCTCGGCTTGTTCTCGGATATCGGTATCCTCTCGCCCAGAACCGTGGCAGAGCCAGACGTCTGATTCAAAATCCCGACCAGCATCCTGATCACGGTCGTCTTTCCCGATCCGTTCGGCCCTATCAGCCCGTACAGCACGCCCCTGCCGATCGTCAGGCTCAGGTCGTTGACGGCCACGAGGCCGTCGAACTCCTTTCTCAAATCGGTCGTTTCAATCGCATGCGCCATCCTTTCATCATTTTTTTCGGAAGAATTTTCAACCATGGGTCGCACCTCCGCGCTTCCCTCTCGCCCCGTCGAGATAGATCGAGACGAGCCCCCGGATGAACCGCTCCTCCTCCTTCTCGTCGTATTCCGACCCGCCGAGGAGGTCGTTGATCATGAAGTAGCCCTGGATCATCCCCATTATCGACCTTGCCGCGATTTGCGGGTCCATTTTCTTGATCCGCCCCGCCCTCATCTGCGCCTCCATCAGCTCCGATAGGAATTCTATCCCCTGCCGGAAGCCGATCTCGTAAAGCGCCTTTCTCATCTCGGGGAACTTCCAGACATCGGAGAAAATGACCATGAGCATGTGCTTGTTGGCCCTGAGCACCCTCAGCACGCCCTTCATGTTGTTGGCCAGCAGCTCGTCGATCGGCATCTCAACATCCGTTAGCACCGTTCTCCTGATGTCCTCCAGCGGGAACCTCTCCCGCAGGACGGACTTGAACAGCTCCTTCTTCGACCCGAAGTTCCGGAAGACCGTGACCTCGTTGACCTCCGCCCTCGCGGCTATGCCCCTGGTGGTGGCGCCGCTATAGCCGTTCCTGCCGAACTCCACCAGTGCGGAGTCGAGAATGCGCTCTCGCGCCCTCCTTTTCCTGCCCTTCGTCGGCCGTTTCCCTCTCATCGTTATGTATGTAAGTGATTGCTTGCATATATTGTTAACCATAATGTGTGAAAAAGATGAAATTGAAAAGGGGAAGGGGTTTATGCAGCTCTCTCTGCTTTAGCTGTCTGGCGCGATTCCTTCTGCTTGGGCTTGACCAGCCTTCTCGCGCTTATGGCAAGAAGTGCGACTGCGCCCGCGAGGACGGCAGCGATGGAAAGGACCACGACCGCGCTGTCCCCGGATTGGAGCAGGACGGGTTGCTCGTCTCCCCGGTCGCTGAGGATGCTGCGGTCCTCGGAATCGGTTTCATAGTCACCGTAGTAGTAATAATTCGTGTCGTCGTTAATCGCCCCCTCGGGCTGCTGGAACCCCGCCTGACCCGAGTCGTACAGGCCGGTGAGGCTCATCCCGAGGACGAGGAAGAAGGCGGCGAATATCACCAGTAGCCAGGAGGTCGATATCATGATCACGATCTTGGTGTTCTCGTTCGGGGACATCAGGTCGCGGCCCATCCATGTGAGCCCGTAGTAGACGAATCCGTGATCCTCGTACCGCTTCACGAGCCCGCCCTCCTCCAGCTTCTTGAGGTGCCGGTGCACCCCGGCCTTGTCCATCTGCATCTCCTCGGACAGCTGGGAGACGGTCCTCCTCATGTGCTGGAGGGATTTCAGGATCTCCAGCCTAGTGTCAGATGCAAGCGCAAACAGCGACTTCTTATCGAGCACGACCCGCATCGGATGAACACCGGGGATAATAGGTGGCTCCCTTAACATTAACTTCTCCTTCCCGGGCTCATTCGAGGTAGAGGATCGGTCTGTAATCGTAGCTGTAACCTCCGTATAACAGTGATCTAATGAAGGACAGATCGTCGTAGCCGTTGGCCTGGATATCCGAGTCCGATATCGTGTAGAGCGCGTCATCGATGTACAACGACCGCTGAACATCGTTGTTCGAGGTCTGATCGATCCTCCCGAAGAGTGATATTCCGCTGTCGACCGAGATGTCGAACACAAGTGCTTCCGAGCAGTGCTGCCAGTATGCGTAATGCCTTTCATTCGAGATGTCCTCGTAATAGAATGGTATCACCAGCCTGCTCCTCTCGACGTCGAACAGCACCGCCTTGTGGTCGTACAGCGCTGCGGAGTATCCGTTCTTCTCCGTCGTGTAGTTATCAACCTCGAAGGGCATGGTCGGATCTGTCACATCGAACAGGGAGATTTTGATCTTGGAATCCTGCTGTCCGACCCCGATCAGGTGCGTCTCGCCCACAGGGTGCAGGTAGTTGGAGAAGCCCGGTATCTTGAGCTCGCCCAGCACCTCGGGGTGCTCAGGGTCGCTCAGGTCGATCGCGAACAGGGGGTCGATCTGCCTGAATGTAACGAGGTACAGCATGTCGCCCATGAACCTCGCGGAGTATATCCGCTCGGTCGGGGCGAGCCCCTCGAGCGAGCCGATGATCTCCAGGTCCTCGTTCAGAACGAATACATTGTTTGTCCTCTCTGTCTCGTCCTCGGTCGTCGCGATCCTCAGGTAGGGCGCCTTCTCGTCCATCGAGAACTGGTTGAGAAGCCTTCCCTCGACATCGCCCCGGGCAGAAACCCTGAGTTCGGTCCCGCTGACCTCGATCTTGTGGATCGTCGTGACCGTGCGCCAGGTCGTGATATTGAACGTGTCGTTCGCCATGTCGTTGCCGATGAAAGTCTCGATCCATTTCGGCATCGCGAGGTAGATTGCGGAGTGGGACATGTACATCTGCGCGTAGCTGTCCGTGACGATCGACTCGGATTCGCCGTCGCCCGATTCGAGTTCGATCGACATGATGTTCAAGAACTGACCGCACTCCTCGGTCTCGGGGTCGAAGTTGATGTCCTCGGGGGGCATCAGCTCGAATATGCCGTTGGAATAGGTCCTCGGGATCAGGAAGTCGTTCTCGTCGTACTTCAGTGAGTACTCCTGCGAGACGATGTACGCGCACTCAGCGGTCATTCTGGCATCGATGAGCCAGCCGGACATGCCCTTCGTATACTGCAGAACTGGATCGTCTATATCGGAGATATCGAGGACGGAGACGAATGTGAACGATTCGCCCTCCCTGAGTTCGGTATCGCTGAATCCATCCGAAAGCTCGGAGAGGCTCAAGATATGATAGTCATAATAGCCGTAGTATTGGTACCAGCGATTGGCGCTGGAGATCACGACCAGCTTGTCTCCGGATATGAACATACCGCTGATGCTCATGTCGTTCGCGTCTATGTCGGCGGGGCAGATCCCCCCGATGTCAATGACCGCATTAACCGCCATATCCTCCGGCGGGTATGCTTCCAATATCGTTATGTTCGCGTAGCTGGACAGGAAGATGCGCTCTCCATCCGTCTTGACGAAGTCTAGCTCGTCGATCCCCTCTACCTGCACGTTCGTGCTCGAGTAGTCCCTGTCGTCTGTGGATCCGTAGGTGCTCCTTTCGGCCATATTGGTATCCCAGATCGAATAGCCGTATCCACCGCCGTCTACACCCTTCTCCAGGAGCGCAAAGAGGTCATCGTATCCGTGAAAGCTGTCCAGCAGCCCTCCGGTAGATGGATTCGTCGAGTCGTCGGAGCTGATGACCATGTATGAGGTGACCGTAACAACACTCGCAGCCGCCACAAAGACGGCCACGATGATCGCCCAGAATTTTCCCACTTGGTTCATGGAATATTCATTGACTGAAAAGATATTTGAAGGCCCTTTTTCCGTTGACTCCCAGGTCAACGGTGCCGCTCATCGCGCAGCCAGATGCACGTTTTCCTCGCGGATGAGGTGCGCAGCCATATGGCTCCGGGGAAATCTCCAGAACGGCTCTCTCGGACCTTTCATCAATAATATCGGAGTCCTGAAAGCACAACGGTATATCGGCTCAGATAAGTATTCTCATTCGGCAGCCGCGACCTTTTTGTTTCCCATCATGCAACAATTTTGAAATACTATCCCTCCAACTCACTCAGGGCAACACGGAGGGAGGAGCACGGGCAAGATCACCCCTATGATGAGGCAGTATTTCCAGATGAAGGAGGAGAACCCCGACTGCCTGCTCCTGTTCCGCTTGGGCGACTTCTACGAGATGTTCGGGGACGACGCACTGGTCGGCTCCAAGCTGATGGAGATCACGCTCACCTCTAGGGAGCGGTCCAAGGGTGAAAGGATGCCCATGTGCGGCGTGCCGTACCACGCCCTGGAGTCATACCTGCCAAAGCTGCTCTCGAGCGGGCACAGGGTGGCCATATGCGACCAGGTCGAGGAGGCCAGCCAGGCCCGGGGTCTGGTCAGAAGGGAGATCACCAGGATCGTCACCCCCGGAACCGTGCTCGAGGGCACGATCCTCGACTCCTCGAGGAACAACTACCTCGCCTCGCTCTCTAAGGGGGACGGCGTCATCGGCCTCGCTTTCGTCGACATGTCCAGCGGCGAGTTTTTGGTCACGGAAATGGCGGATGAGCCGGACCTGCAGACGCTGGTATCCGAGCTTTCCAGAAGGTCGCCCAGGGAGCTTCTCGCATCGGAGGAGCTGAAGGGCGGCAGACTGCTCGAATCGCTCTCCGACCTTCCGGTTCACACAACCTATCTCCCACAGTTCGCGTTCATACCGGAGAGATCCGAAGGAGTTCTGAAGAGGACCTTCAGGATCGCATCGCTGGAATCAATAGGGCTCGAGGGCAGGTCACTGGGCTCCTCGGCCGCGGCCGTCGCGGTAGATTACATCGAGAAGACCCAGAAACGCTCACTGGAGTTCCTCGGAAGGCCGAGATACTACTCGCTGAGCGGGACGATGCTGCTCGACTCCTCGACGGTGAGAAACCTCGAGCTGGTCGAGAACATTCGTACCAGGGAGCGGACCGGCTCTCTGCTCGACGTCCTGGACAGGACGAAAACCCCGATGGGCAGGCGGCTCATCCGGAAATGGATACTGGAGCCGCTGCTATCCAAAGATGAGATTGACAGGCGTCTTGACGCGGTCGAGGAGCTGCTCGACAGCTTCCGTACGCGCACGGAGCTGGCCGGCGAGGTCGACAGGGTGCGCGACATCGAGAGATTGGTCACGAGGGTCGTGTACGGGAACGGCACTCCCAGGGACCTCCTCTCGCTCTCCTCATCGCTCGGGTCTATCCCGGCGATAATGGGCGCATTGAAGGAGGTCAGATCGGGCTATCTGAACGACATATCTGGCAGATTGAAGGATTTTCCGGAGCTTCGCGACCTGGTATCCTCCGCCGTCAAGGAGGACGCCCCTGCGACTGCCCGGGACGGCGGAATAATACGCCCGGGGTTCAACTCAAAGCTCGACGGACTGAACGACGCGATCAGGGAGAGCAGGGAGTGGATCTCGTCGCTCGAGGAGCGGGAGCGCAGGCGGCTTGGCATCAAGTCGCTCAGGGTCGGCTACAACCGGGTCTTCGGATACTACATCGAGATATCGAAGGCGAGCACGCGCCTCGCCCCGCCTGAGTATGTGCGGAAGCAGACGCTCGTCAACGGCGAGAGGTACATCACCCCGGAGCTCGAGGAGCGGGAGCGGATCGTCCTGTCCGCGGAGGATAAGATCCGCGCCCTGGAGTTCGAGCTATTCTCGGGCCTATGCGGGGAGGTTTCCAAGCAGGCGGAGGAGATCAGGACCGTATCGGGGGCGCTCGCGGAGCTCGATGTGCTCCTGTCCTTTGCAGAGGCCGCCTCCATTAACAATTACAGGAGACCCAAGGTGACATCGGGACGTTCTATAAAGATCACCGGAGGAAGACATCCCATGGTGGAGCAGACCATGCCTGGGAGGTACGTGCCGAACGATGCGCTGCTGGACGATGACGATAGGAGGTTCGTCATACTCACGGGACCGAACATGGCGGGCAAGTCCACCTTCATGCGGCAGACGGCACTGATCGTGCTGATGGCGCAGATGGGCAGCTTCGTCCCGGCGGAAAGCGCCGAGATCGGCGTCGTGGACCGCGTGTTCACCCGGGTGGGGGCGTTCGACGATTTACTGCGAGGGCAGTCGACCTTCATGGTCGAGATGGTCGAGGTGGCCAACATACTCAATTCCGCCACCGGGAACAGCCTGATCCTGCTCGACGAGATGGGCCGCGGGACCAGCACGTTCGACGGCATGAGCATCGCATGGGCGGTGGCGGAGCACCTCTCCGACCGGGGGCGGTCGGGCGCCAAGACCATATTCGCGACTCACTATCACCAGCTGACCGACCTCGCGTCCCTCCTGGACGGCGTGTTCAACCAGTGCATGGCGGTCGAGGATAAGGGCGGGGAGATACTCTTCCTCAGGAAGGTCGTGGACGGCAGGTCGGACCGGAGCTACGGCGTGCATGTCGCCCGGCTCGCGGGACTCCCGAAGCCGGTCCTGGACCGGGCGGAGGAGATACTCGAGAAGATCGAGGACGAGAACGTGCTCGAGGTCAGGAAGCGCATCGCCGATACCGGGCAGAGCAGGCTGCTCGATTCGGACGACAATCTCCGCTCGGAGCTGAAGGAGATGAATACCGGCGACCTCACGCCCATGGAGGCGTACCTGAAGCTGGTCGAGCTCGTAAAAAAGGCCAAGGGTAAGAAAGATGGGAAGAATTAGAAAGCTGGACCCTCAGACGGTCAACGAGATAGCCGCGGGAGAGGTGGTCGAGAGGCCCGCCTCCGTCGTTAAGGAGCTGATCGAGAACTCTATCGATGCGAGAGCCCGCAGGATCGAGGTGCGCGTGGAGGACGGAGGCAAACGGACGATCTCCGTTATCGACGACGGGGAGGGCATGTCTTCCGAGGACGCCCTGGTTTCCATCGGGCAGCACTCGACCAGCAAGATCTCCGGCATCGATGACCTGGACCGGCTCCGCTCTTACGGCTTCAGGGGGGAGGCGCTCGCATCCATCGCGTCGGTCTCCCGGATGACCCTGAGGACGAGGCATCAGGACGACCAGAGCGGTACCGAGATCTCCACGGAGTTCGGGTCGGAGCCTTCGGTTACGCCGGTCGGAGCCCCTGTGGGCACGACCGTGACCGTCGAGAACCTCTTCGCCAATGTTCCCGCACGGCTGAAGCATCTGGCATCGACCAAGACCGAGCTGTCCCATATTACATCCGCCGTCATCAGGTACGCGGTTGCCTGGCCGGAGATATCGTTCGACCTCTATTCGGAAGGCAAGCTTTTGCAGTCGTTCCGGGGACCGGATCTCGCATCCAGGCTTACCGAGCTCATCGGCGTCAGGGCGGCCAAGCGGCTCATAGACATCTCGGCCGAGTCCGAGGGGGCGTCCGTGGACGGCAAGCTGACCGCGATGGACGTGACCCGGAGCTCGTCCTCATCCATCTACCTGTACGTCAACCGGCGTCCTGTGACCAGCCCACTGATCCTGTCCGCGGTCGCGGACGGCTACGGCACCCGGCTCATGAAAGGCAGGCATCCCCTCGGATCCATAATGATCGAGGTGCCGCCCGGTTCGGTCGATGTCAATGTCCACCCGACGAAGAGAGAGGTAAGGTTCGCGGAGCCCGAGAAGATCAGGCAGCTGATAGTGCAGGCAATCGACAGTTCCTTTAGGCACGAGGACCCGACGCCAAGGCTCGGGGACCTCATGGATTATACGAAAATCGGAAGGTCAGAGGGAAGGGCAGAATCGTCCAGGAGCGCCGATCTTTCGAGGCCGATGCAGACCCGGCTCGAGGAGGAGGAGCCTGCGGAAGCCTCCTTTCCTCTGGAGCCTCTGACGCAGCTGTTGAGGACATATATCATCGCCACAGGGGCGGATTCGGACTCGCTGATCCTGATCGACCAGCACGCAGCCGCGGAGCGTATCCAGTATGAGCGCATCCTGTCGTCTGTAAAACAGGGGGATGACCGCTCGCAACGGCTCATAGCCCCCGTAATGCTCGACCTCGCATCGGACGAGAAGAACGCGCTCGAGGAGAACATGGAGCACCTCCGGTCCCTCGGCTTCGAGATGGAGCCTTTCGGAGGCGGATCGTACCGGCTGATCGGCGTTCCAGTGGTCCTCGGCCAGGAGCAGGGAGAGAGGGCCTTGAGGGGCGTGCTATCCGAGATCGTCAAGGCCGATAGGAGAAGGCCGCTCGGCGAGGAGCTGATCTGGAAGGTCGCCTGTCACGGGTCGGTCAGGGCGGGGGAGGAGCTGACCAGGTCCCAGATGAGGGATCTGATCTCGTCGCTTCTGCGGACCGATAACCCATACACGTGCGAGCACGGCAGGCCCACGATGATCTCACTGACCACGGGCGATCTCGAAAGGCTTTTCAAGAGGAGGGTCTGAACCATCACATGTGAGGCATCGGCACGCCGACATGGATGGGCGCGCTATTTTATCGCATGACTGGGTCGACGGATGAGTCATCTGGATGACTGGGCTCAGGATAAAAGCAATATACTGTTATACCCGATCAACCGACGCAGAAAAGCATCGTGATTTTCTGCATAGTGCTCGGGCTTGGGGAGGTATTGGTGTGAACCGGTTCAGGGGATTGACTAATCGATTGATTGGACATAAGAAAATTCATCCGTATGACGCTCCACATCGTGGGACTTCGCAGCCGAGAGACCGCGGCAGGGCGTCCGATAAGCTAAGGATCGCGAAGTCGATCACCGTCTTCGCGCTTCTTATAGTCTCGTCCATGTTGGCGATAATTCTGGTGTCCGAAAAGGGGTCAGCCTTCCCACATAACCCGATCCTGATTGACGGAACTCGAACTTCACGGCGATCAACGGCGTGAGCGCCGGCGACGGCAGCGAGTCCGACCCGTACATCATAACGGGCTGGGACATCGATGCCGGAGCTTCGGATGGGATCGTCATAAGGAACACTACCGCTCACTTCCTGATTCAGAACGTGAACGTCTACTCCAACAACCTCTCCGGCTCGGCCAAGGGGATCAATATCTACAATGTCGAGAACGGCACGCTCGCGAACTCCGTCGTCAGAGGAGGCCTCGAGTACGGGGTTCACCTCGAACATGTGAGGAACACGACGGTACGCGACATGAATGTCAGCGATATCAACTGGTTCGCCGCAATTGTTTCGGAGAACTCCGAGCTGTTGCAGCTCCGAAACAACAACGTCACGAACTGCACCGGCATGACCGTATCGGACCTCCGGATATCGAATGCATACTCCGGCATCCAGGCGGCCTATCTGGACGACGTTACCATCGAGAACTGCACGATCCTGTTTTCGATATTCAACGGGATGAACCTGAGGGAATGCGACGGCCTTGTGATCCACGGGAACAATGTCTCGGACAGCGGATCCCACGGGCTGGTCGGGGCCACCCTTGGCAACACGGAGATCTCGAACAACACCTTCTACAACAACTCAAATGACGGTGTCAGGCTGGACTACACGGACTGGACCAATGTCACGGGCAACCTGATCTGGAACAACTACGACCACGGGTTGGAACTGTACCGGTGCAATGGCGGCAACGTGACCATGAACAACATCGTCGGGAACGGCATCGCGGGCAGCAGGGCGGGGCTGTACGTCGGGGTCAACACAGTCAACTTCGCGATATATAACAACAACATCGTGAACAACACGATCCAGGCATACGATGTCATGTCCAACACATGGAACGCCACCTACCCCACAGGGGGCAACTACTGGGACAACTACACCGGCATCGACAACTACTCGGGCGTCAACCAGGACATACCGGGCGGGGACGGGATCGGCGATTCGCCGTTCATAATCGATCCTGACAGCCAGGACAACTACCCTCTCATGGAGCCCATCCCGGAGTTCGGGGAGCTGGTCGTCCCGGTCGTATCCATCCTGGGGCTGCTGCTGATCCTGGGCTTCCGGTCTAAAAGGCGTCCGAACGGGCCAGAGTGAACCCGCGGGGGCCCTCTTCAGAACAGTTGATGGTGCTTTCGTACGATAGGATTAAATCGAGATTAGCCGATGGAGCGGCTACTAAACAGGTGAATTTCCATGAGCATAAGCATGTCTCTAAAGGAGCTGGAATCGGAAAAGGCGCTCTGCAAGGAGGACAAGAGGAAGATCGTCAAGGTCTGCCTTAGCGACACCGTCCGGTTCGAGCAGTACTGTGACAGGAACAGGTTCATAGACCTCGCGGCCGCCGAAGCGAAGCTCGGCCAGGAGAAGGTCGCCGAGATCAAGAAGAGGAACAGGGTCCGGTCCAAGGGGGAGATCGAGGCCGAGAAGATCAAGGAGAAGGCGGACCTCGAGACACTGAAGCCGTTCACCAGGGAGGAGATTACCAACTGGGTTTCGCTCGATCGTGTGCCGGAGAAGGCCCGGAAGGAGATCATGGACAGCGGGCTCGTGACCGACCAGATCAATGCGTGGGACGCGCGCAGCTTCGACGAGATGTACGAGACGTGCGGCAAGTGCAAGCTTTCCTGGGATAAGGGCAGGGGATGCATCGCCACGCTTATACCGTCCGAGTCCCCGCTTCCGGGGATCGCGGACAAGTTCGGGCTCAACTTCATCGCGGCCATCCCGTCATCGGCCGAGAAGAAGGTCGTGTTCGAGGCCCAGAGGGCCAAGGAGCTGCTGGAGGAGATTGATAAGCTCCGGGACAAATTGCCGGAAGAGGGCAAGATGATGGTCAGGCGGCTCTCAGGGGCGATGGACAGGCTGGAATCCCTCGCGAAGACCTGCTCCGAGAACCAGGTGAGGTTCTACTTCTCCTGAGCATGCGGAAACCAAACCCCTTGACTCGTTTTCTCCGGGGGAGAGCCCGGCAAGGAAGTTATTTGTTACATATTTGTCTATAATGGGCTGAGTCTGATGTCTCAGGAAGCACGGTTCATCCCGGTCATAAGCCTCTCGGACAGGACGGGCCGGTCCCATCTCTCCATCGAGATGTCCGGGGATAGAGGCGGAGCGGCGAGACTGTTCACGGCACTGTCCGGCAGCAGCTTCATGCCAGCGAAGAGCGACCTCGGGAGGATAGAGGCGGCTCTCTCGGGCCTGGACGCGTCCCAGGCCGAGTTCGAGGATGTCGGAAAGGCGCTCCTCAGAAGGGCGCTTGGCAAGATGAATTTCAAGGCCGAGCAGAAGCCCCGGCCGCAGAGGTATTCGAGAATATCCTGGCTCCGCCCAAACGGCCCGGACCTACCGGGAGAATTCGAGATCTTCGGCGTCCATCCGGATGTCGATGCAAGGGCGAAGTCGGGGATGAGGAGGATGCGGCTGAGACACGCCGGGAAGGAGATCGGAGAGATGCTGTTCACCGACTATGGCAGGTTCGCCAGGTGCAAGTCGAACGAGTCCGGCATGGAGGGATTCTGCAGGTGCCGCTCCCATGAAGAGCTATCCGAGATATTCACCGTTGCGTACCGCGCCCTCGGCTCCGAGGGCAAACGGTATCTCATTTTCGGATCGGAGTTCGCCGATTACCTGGACTGCGTACATCCGTTTCCGCTCTGGCACATGGCGCTCGAATCCCCGACGGACCTCGATCACCGGTGCCGCGCAGCGTCGAAGGCGGATGCGGACCTATTGGCCAGGCTGACTTCTGAATACGAGGACTCCCCGCAGCAGACCGCACTTCGCGGCGTATCGCGCCGGCTGCTCGACCCGAGCTTCAAGTATGTTCTGAGCGGGAACGGGGAGGGTTTTGCCCTCCTGAAGTTCAAGGAGGGAGCCGAGGGGCTGCTCCACGACCTGTTCGTCACGCCGTCGCAGCAGGGGCGCGGTTTCGGGGAGCAGCTGGTCCGCGCGTCGCTCAGCATGATGTCATCCACCTGCATCAGAATCCACCTGAACACGATATATCCGAGGGCGCTGCGGCTCTATACGAAGTACGGCTTCAGGATCGACTATACCGACCACTGCGTCGCCCTGGACCAGGTCATAATGAGCCGGGGAAAAGACTGACCCGTACTTCGGGCGCACCGAATTGCTTATACCCCTCTCTCCTTTTCTGATTGAAAAAGAGCGAACGAGGCAGGCTCGTTGGCCGACACATCACGGGGTAGTTCATCATGATCGACAGGAAGAGGATCCAGGAGATCGTTGGGGAGTACGACGCCTCCAAGCTGAAGATGGGAATGATCGCCTCCCATTCCGCGCTCGACGTCTGCGACGGGGCCGTCGAGGAGGGCTTCCGCACGCTCGCGATATGCCAGAAGGGCCGCGATAGGACCTATACCGATTACTTCAGGTGCAAACGGGACGCCGGGGGCAAACCGCTGCGCGGCATGGTGGACGAGTTCGTCGTGATGGACAAGTTCAAGGGGGTCATGGAGCCGGCCTTTCAGAAGAGGCTCAGGGAGGACAGCGTGATGTTCGTCCCGAACAGGTCGTTCAGCTCGTACATCCCCGTATCCGAGATCGAGGAGTCGTTCGAGGTGCCGATGGTCGGCTCCAGGAACATGCTCAGGAGCGAGGAGAGGGGCGAGCAGAAGGACTACTACTGGCTGCTGGAGCAGGCCGGGCTGCCGTTCCCCGAGAAGATCGAGTCCCCGGAGGAGATCGACGGCCTCGTGATCGTCAAGCTGCACCACAGGGTGAAGCGGCTCGAGAGGGGCTTCTTCAGCGCCTCGTCGTGCGACGAGTACATGGAGAAGTCGCGGGCGCTAATATCACAGGGCGTCATAGACGAGGAGAGCCTCGGGGACGCGAGGATCGAGCGGTACATCGTCGGCCCCGTGTTCAACCTCGACTTCTTCTACTCGCCGCTCGAGAGGGAGTACAGCCCGATCGAGCTGCTCGGGATCGACTGGCGGTTCGAGACCTCGTTGGACGGGCATGTGAGGCTGCCCGCCCCGCAGCAGATGACGCTGAACGAGGGGCAGAAGGTGCCCGAGTACACCGTCTGCGGGCACAACTCCGCGACCCTCAGGGAATCGCTTCTGGAGAAGGCGTTCGAGCTCGCCGAGAAGTTCGTCTCGGCGTCCAGGGAGCACTACGCGCCCGGGATAATCGGCCCGTTCTGCCTGCAGACCTGCGTCGACAAGGACCTCGACTTCTATGTCTACGATGTCGCCCCCAGGGTCGGCGGCGGCACCAATGTGCACATGGCCGTGGGGCATCCGTACGGGAACGCGCTTTGGAGGGCGCCGGTGAGCACCGGGAGGAGGCTGGCGATGGAGGTCAGGAGGGCCCAGGAGGAGGGCCGTTTGGCGGAGATCGTGACATAGATCTGGCCAAGAAAGCAAAGGCGACCGCATTGGCGGATACTGGCTGCCCGAAAATGGCGCCTTCGCTATTACAAAGGTATATTAATAACTAAGCTATTCGCCGGAACACCTTACCCGTGTGGAGGGTTTCCAGACCCCTGTAGGTATCGGGAGGATAAACAGATGTTCGAGCACAAAATGAGGAAGTTCGCAGCCATTGTGATAACGGCGCTCTTGTTGACCTCGGTATTCATCATGATGCCGCAGGGAACGCTTACAGCTGCTGCTAGCGAATCGATCATGGAAATTTCAATACCAGTGGTGGACTCACTTGGTCCCGTCACAACGGCGACTGTCATCCTCACCGAGGTTCACACGGGGAGCAACATCACTGCATATTTCGATTCTGACAGCGACACCTATGTCGCATCAGGCGCTCCATCAGGGCATTACCGGATCGACATCAAGGCGTCCGGGTACTACAGCTACAAGGACCCCGAGGGATTTCCGTTCGACGCAACTGCCAACTACACGGTGAACCCCGAGATCACGCTGACCAAGTTCGGCACCTTCAAGTACATCGCGAATGTGACCGTCGAGGATGGCCTGGGCGAGGAGCTCGCCGGCGCGAAGGTCATGTTCTACGATCCGGCCAAGAGGCAGTATGTGAAGTCGAACACCACCGACTACCTGGGCAACTCCAAGGTCAGCATATTCGGCAGCGTTTCGCTGCACCTGGTCGTGTCGCTCAAGGGATACGAGACATACGTCGAGGATGTCGGCATCGTCGCCGGCGACTTCGCCAGGACGATCACGCTCGATAACTCGGCGGTCGTTTCCGGATACGCGTACAAGGCGTCCGGAGGGATCGCCAAGAACGTCGTCGCCTACATGTACAACACCAACGATTCGATCCCGTGGGAGAAGAGGATACTCAAATCGTCCGGGAGCTTCGTCAGGTTCGACGCATATCCGGGAGACTGGATACTCGTCGTTGACGGTCCTGCGGTGGACCCGGAGATAAGGTGGGAGAACATCACCACCAGGACCCCGCAGTCGCTGAACATGCTTCTCGGCGACCAGACGGAATCGACCGAGCAGGTCTCGATCGATATGACCGACTGGAACCACCTCGTCATCACTGCCGACGCCGTATGGCAGGCGGACTGGACGTACCCAGGCCTGGACAACTCGGACATCGGCAGCCTGAAGGCGCAGATCGACATCGTCCTCGGAAATGCGGACGGCATCGTGCAGGGCACCGAGTACTCCGACTTCCTGGATTACCTGGTGACTTTGCACGGACCGAACTACCTGACGACCGACAGATTGCTCACCGTGAACGAAACCCAGTACGTTACGGATACGGTGGATTCAGTCATCCTCGACGACTTCTCCGACACGCCCGTCGTATCGCTCGGCACCGTGTCATACTCCAGTCAGGTGACATACCGCTCGTACGCGGCGATAGATGTGTCCTCGCCGATCTACGAGGCGTATTCCATATTGCCCTATGACTCAGCAGAGATGGACCGGGTGTTCATGATCAACCTGATGAGCAACTACGAGCTCGTCGATAACGACACTCTCACCTCGAAGATCGAGGTGAACGGCTACTACCCGACCGTCACGGTGGACCCGCTATACTCGGACATCGCTGGAAGCGAGAGCATCAAGCTCGTATTCGAGGAATCGGAGATGCCCTCCGCATATGCGAAGATAATGGCGCAGAGCAGCGTGTACCAGAAGCTGAACAACACCACGCTTCTGTACTACATCGTCCAGGCCGGAACAGAGATCACTTTCCAGTCGTTCGAGAGCAGGGACCCGAACCACAACCCGCTGACATTCAACTGGGACTTCGGAGACGGCACCTCGAATGTGACTGCCAGCACCAGCATCAAGCACAACTACACATCCCCCAACGCGAGCCTCAACGTGACCATGACCGTGACCGATGTTTCGAATATGACGAACATGACCTACTTCGAGGTCAAGGTGGACGGCCTGGCGCCGGCGCCGGTCATCGAGGTGATCACCAATCAGACCGGGCAGGTGACAATCGAACAGGGTGACACGCTCGAGTTCTCCCCGAACGGCACCGTGGACTCCATCGCCACGCTGGCTGACGGTTTAGGCATAATCTCCACCTTCGAGTGGATATTCGGCGAGGAGGAGCCCGAGTATGTATCGGGAGACGACGAGGAGAATCGCACTGTATCGCACGAGTTCAACACCGCAGGGACGATCACGGTCATCCTCAATGTGACCGATGTCGTGGGCAACTACGCGAACACGACGGTGGACATCATCGTCGCGGACAGGACCTCCCCGAGCATCAAGCTGGGGACGCTGCTGAACGCCACCGGCGGCACGAGCCTGATCGAGCGCAAGCCGATATTCTTCAATGCCACTGAGACCACGGACAACGTCGACGAGATCGCCAACCTGACATTCATGTGGGACTTCGGGGACGACTCCGAGGTAATCGAAGGAGACGGGCTGAACACCTCCTATGTGAACCACACATACGCGGGCTACGGG
>Ga0129302_1000900_pt1 | contig 22030 bp, 19 predicted proteins | sample BlaSprsedimmetaG_FD_94476 | JGI IMG/M metagenome (GOLD analysis project Ga0129302, IMG submission 94476) | Hot spring sediment bacterial and archeal communities from California, USA to study Microbial Dark Matter (Phase II) - Blank Spring... | ecosystem: Environmental > Aquatic > Thermal springs...
AGGTTCCGGGGACCCATGGTCTGAGACGGAATGGTCGGCTGAGGGGTACTCCCCGAAGACGAAAGATGGCCTCGGAAACATCCCGAACATCCACCATGGCCATCTTAAGCCGTCGAAGACCGCAATGGGTCCGGACCGAAGTGGTGAGCGGTGATTTATGCCCGAAAGGGTACTCTTCAAAGGCCTTTCCCTTTTTAAACCAGAGTGACGTGCAAACCCACATAAAATGGAAGAGAACCTTTCTTTTCAACTTTGATTATCCAAAAATCCGTATTTAAATGCTTACAAGCACCGTCCCCAGCACCAGTTTGTGCTACAATCAGCCCGAAATGGAGAATCCACGCAAATGCATTATATGGATGTTTGCGGTCCTTGTCCTTTTGCCGGGGTTTCCTTTGCTTGCGCAGGCGGAGAAGGACGATCCGCCCTACCAATCCCCGCTGAAGCGCCACAACGGTTTCAGCAGCGCATTCCAGGATTTTCGCTCCGGCCATTTCCATGGCGGGGTTGATTTTCGCACCTTTCAACAAACCGGGCTGCCGGTATACGCCATTGCCGACGGAAACGTGGTAACGTTGCGCATGGTGAGACGGGGCGGCGGCCGCGGCATCTACCTGCGCCACCATGACAAAAACACCTCATTGTACTTTCACCTGGAACGCTTCGCTCCAGGCTTGGAAGCAATCTTGAAACGCCGGCAACAAAGGTTGGGCACGCGTTATGTGGGCAATATCGCACTCAATCCGCCGCTACCCGTGCAAGCCGGTGAGCTGATCGGCTGGTCCGGCGAAACAGGTTCAGGTTTTCCCCACCTACATTTGGAGATCCGCGATAAAACGGGGGCGAAGCTGAATCCGTTCCCCCTTGTGCGGGCCGGTTTCCAGGATCGCAATGCACCCGAATTGGATGCGCTGATCCTGCGCACGCGGGCGGACGGCACGGCAAACGGCAGGGTGGGGGAGCTCCGCGTTCCCCTTGAACCGGGCCGGGGAGTTTACACTCCTTCCCGCCCGATCGTGATCACAGGCGAGGTGGACGTGGTCAGCGGCGGACGTGATATCTCGGACAGCGGCCGCCCGGTGGCCCCGAAACGGGTGTCGGCGCAACTGAACAACGAGTTGGTGTTTCAATTGGTGTTCTCGCGTTTCACCTGGGAAGACAACAATCAGTTGGGGTTTGTGTACGACATGCGCGAATCCTCTCCCGGCAACTTCTATTTTAACCTGTTCGCCCAGCCCGGTTACAATCTGGAGTCCTCCGGAAAAGGTCTGAGTAGAGCACTGGCCGCTTGCCGGCCCGGATCCCACCGGGTGATAGTGGAGTGGGAAGACCATTTCGCCAACCGCAGCCGCGGTGTGGTGCCGATTGAAATTCGCGCACTACCCCGCTTGCGCATCGGCAAAAAGGAAAGGAGCGGGACGTGGCTGTTTGTCGAGGTTGAGGCGGTCGACGCCCCGGGCGCGGAGCGGGTGGACCTTGTGCTGGTTGATGATAGCGGACGCGAGATCTCGACCTTTCCACTGGATATATCCCGGCCTCTCCCGCAACGCCTGCAACTGGCGGAGCCGCATCCCGCGCGGGTCTTGGAAGTCCGCTGCGTCACCCGCGATACCGTATACGCTGTAAAGCGCTTTGGCGTTGCCACGGAAGATCCGTTACAAATGGATCGCGTCAACCTGAACCCCTGGATAACCGGCGATACCGTTCTGATCCGGGTGCGAGAGCCGATCCTGGGTGAAGAAATCCTGCGCATGCGCCCGGCTATGGCGGGTGCCGCCTGGAAAGCGCCCTTTTCCAGCCTGGACGGGCTGGTTTTTTCCATGGAAGGGGTTGTGGCGCAAGTCGCCTCAACTGCTCCCGAGCATTTGCTGGTGCTGCAATTCGCCCTCGAGAAGAACGGCTCTTTGCGCTCCATGGTTCAAGAAACCCTGCGCGTTGTGCGCCTGGTGCCGGGAAAGCAGGCGCATTTCAAATGGAATGACTTTTCCGCCCGATTCCAGCCAGGCACAGTGCGCGCGCCGCGTTTAATGCTGGCGGAGCAGCGTTCCCATCCCGCGCCCTTTCCCTTACTTTCTTCCCAGGTCAGCCTAAAGCCACGCCATTTCGCTTTCCTGGACCGGGTCGAGTACACATTCACCTCAAAGGTTGCCGATCCCCACCAGGCCGCGATTTTCCGCTGGGACTCGCGGCGCAAAAAATGGAACTACGTGCCCACCCGGTTGGATTCACGAACCCATCGTTACACCACCCGGGTGCGCGTTTCGGGAACGTATGCCCTGCTGCGGGACAACCTGCCCCCAAACATATCTTTTTCCAGCGTCGCCGGGTCCGAACTGCCGCGCATTATCATTACCGACAAGGGAACGGGCGTGGATGACCTTTCGGTAATGGTGCGCATAGACAACCACGTGGTGGAAGCGGAATACGATCCCGATCGGCGCTGGGTACTCTTCCCGGATCCCCCGAAACTCAATCCCGGGAAGCACCGGATGCGGGTGGAGTGCCTTGACCGGGCCCGAAACCACGCCGTGGGTACATGGAACTGGGAAATCGCGGCTGCCGCACAGGAAAGTGGTTGACCCGCGGCGGCAGTTCGATTACCATAGGCCCATGAAAAAAGCTGAACACACGGCCTGGATCCTGGCCGTTATATTGTTGTTTCAACCCTTTGCCGTCCTGGCCGCTGAGAGCGGCGCTCACCCGGTTCAGGAACAAACAGAAGCTCCGCCGGATGAGAAAGCAAAAGCGCGCGATCGCGAAGATCATGCCGATCCGGAATCGGATTCAAACAAACGCCGTTTTTTTCGCGATTTCTGGCAGGATGAAAAACGATTGTGGTCCTCTCCGTTCCGCGCTTCCTCTAAAGACCTGCTGGTGTGGGGGGGGCTGCTGGCGCTTACCGGAGTGTTGATTCACAACGATGAAGCCATTTACCGCGACATCAAGGAATTTCAGGCGGAACATGAATGGGCGGACAAGGCCACTCCTTTCCTGTCGGACATGGCCCAGGGATATCCCTTTGCCCTGGCCGGAGCCATCTGGGTCACCGGCGCCCTGACCCGTAACGACCATGCCAAGGAAACCGGCTACCTGGCCCTGCAGGCCATGCTCCATTCCTTTGTCGTGGTCCAGGTGGTCAAGCACCTGACCGGCAGGGCACGGCCGTCCGCGTTTGGGGGAGAGGACCGCTGGGCCGGACCGGCGGGCTTTTTCAAGCGTTACGAAGAGGGCAAGTGGTCTCATTACGATGCCATGTTTTCCGGGCACACCATTACCTTGTGGTCGCTGGCCACTGTCCTGGCCCACCAGTACCGCAAGAGTGTGGTTGTTCCCGTACTGGCGTACTCCCTGGCCACCCTGGGCGGGCTGGCCACGATTACCGATGATTTGCACTGGATCTCCGACGTGGTGGTGGGCGCCGCCATCGGCTATGCCATCTCCCGCTTCGTAATCCGCAGGCGTTCCAAAAATTTCCAGATCGCGCCCGTGATCCACCGCGACGGCGTGGGCATCGGCGTCCGCATCTTATTCTAGTTTCCCGGAGGCAACATGCATATTCCCATCCGCAACCTGATGATTGGGTTTGCCTGCGCGCTGCTGGTGGTTGCGCCCGGCAAAAGTTTTGCCGGAGACGACAAACAGGATTGGGAATTTTCTCCCTTTTCCCTGGGCGGTGAGCTGCTTTTTCTCTTGCCGGGCGCCGGCTTTCATACCAGTTTCCTGGAAAACTTCGCCGCCGACACCACCATGATGGTGGAAGAGAGCAACGGATTCGCCCTGCTGGACAATCCCAGGGTGTATGTGGACGGTGAACCCGCCAACCAGGTGCAATGGCGCTATGCAGGCGCTGACACCACCTCGGCCCTGAATCCCGGCGCTCCCGGTTTCATGGTTCCCCTGGCCGCGGTGAACGAGTACAGGATCGTCAGCCGTTTCCCCGCTGAAACCGAGGCGGGAATCCACATGGATGCCACCCCGACGGGCGCAAACGGCAGCCGGCTGCTCTTTTCCGGAGTGTTTCCCGACATGGGAGGCCTGGGCCCGGGCGCGCAAACCATGATCCTCAACCACGCCTACAACCGCGCGGACCGTCTCTATTCCACCCGGCGCCGCTTTCACCGCGCCTGGAACGTCTCCGGTCGCTGGCAGAAACAAATCGGCAAAGGTGTGCTGCGACTGTCCCTGGGCGCCATGGAACGGGAGCGGGATTTCAACGACTTCAACCAGCGGGACACGACCTTTAACGAATCCGGGCGGGCCGTACTGGGGTTGGGTCATTATCGCAGCCGGGTTTCGGGAAACGGGCTGGACCTTTACACCGGCGTCAACCTGGTGCGGCGATCGGCGCTGGATGCCGAATTGGGCCGGCTTCCCCAGGAGGTCGCGGACCTGGATCGCGCTGTTTTCATGGCCGGCATGCAATGGCAAGTGCGAAAAGGGGCGCAAGTTCGCGCCAACCTGCTGGTGGAATCTGAATCCCGCCTGCCCGGTGCGGCTTTCATCAAGGAGATGATGGACAACGACGGCGACGGCATGTGGCCGGAGTGGCAGCGAGGGGATTTGACCTCGGTCACGGCCGCTGTTAACGGTAGTTTGCCGCTGGTGCGTTCCGCCGCATTCGGGCTGGAGCTGATGGCTGAAACGCGCCAGGTATGGAACAGCGGGGAAGAGGTGGCCCCGGCGCTAACGGGAATGGTTTTTGCCGATCAACCCTGGCTGGGAATCGATTGGCAAGCGGGAAGCCGCTACCGTCACCGGGTGTGGAATCACCAGGCCGGTGTGATCGGCCGGCTGGAAGTCTCTCCCCGCCTGGTATTCAACGGCCGGGCCGGGGTGGTTCAGAGCGGACTCGCCGGCGTTTCCACGCAGCGTGATTTTTCATGGTGGAGCGCGGATTGGGATGTCGGGTTTTTGTGGAAAGCGGGGCGGCGTACCCGCCTCAGGTTGGCACTTGGCGCTTCGCCGGTAAAAATCACCCCGGATGTGGGGCGTTTCCTTGAATTGCGGCGGCCGTTGGGGCTGGTGTATCACTGGGTTTCGGACACAAACAACGACGGGGCTTTTCAACTCCGGGAAGCCGCATCCATGTACGGATTGACCGGCGGCCCCGCCCACGTGGTGAACCCGGACCTGGAAGCGCCCCGGCGGGAGCGCCTGGCTCTGGAGTTCTCGACGCCGATTTCCGCCAGGTGGATGCTGGATGTAAGCGGCATGCTGAAGCGTTTCCGCGGCCTGCTCGGCGTGGATTACGCCGCACAATACGGGCATCTGCAAATGGTGGACCAGCGACTGCTCTACCTGCTCGACCGCCCCATCGAGGCCTACAGCCTGAACAACACCAGTTTTGAGGATGATCCCTTTTACGCCCAGTTTCGCTTCGCAGTCAGCGGGCGCGGCCGCGGCTGGTTGTTTTCCTTTTCTTTCATGGCCCACATGGGCATGGGCAGCGCTCCCTTCGGCAACGGTGCGGTCGCCAACGACCTGGGCACCCTGTCGGAATGGCAGGCGGGGCCGAACGCGCGTTTCAACGCGTTCGGCAGGTTGGACGGAGACCGGGCGTTCGTGGCCCGCATCTACACCGTGTTCAACCTGGCCCGCAAGTTGTCTTTGGGAATCACCATGAAGTACCGCGACGGGAATCCATTTGCCTTTATCGATGCCGTGGAAACAGAGGGTCAGCGCGTCCTGCTCCTGCAGACGATCCGCGCCGAAGACAGCCGCGGCCGCAAGGGCGGCCCGCGCGAGTGTTACCTGTCCGATTGCAGCGTGCAGCTCAACTGGCGCATGCGCCTGCTGGGGACGGATACCGTATTGAGTGCCGCCGTGTTTAACTTGCTCGATTTCGGCAGCGAGTTGTCTGAATACGTGTTTTCCGGCGGTTCACGGGATGCCATGGAGTTGCAGATCCCCCGCAGCCTGCGCGTCTCCCTGCTCATGTCCTGGTAATGCCGCTGCTTGCCGCCGCTTCCCCGGCTGTGATATATTAAGGGTATGAAAATCAGGGCCGTGCAGTTCTCACCTTGGCTGGGTGATCTTAAGTCCAACCTGGATGAGCACGAAATCCGCATCCGCCGTGCCCGCGAAGCCGGCTGCGACCTGGTGGTGTTTCCGGAATTAAGCCTGACGGGTTATCAACTTCAGGATATCGTATTCGATGTGTGCCTGCGCCAAGGGGATGAAACCTTTTCCCGTTTAGAGCAAATCAGCCGGGATATCGATGTCCTGGTGGGCGCGCCGCTGGAAGAACCCGCCGGAATCATTCACAACTGCGCGCTTTACTTTTCCGCCGGGAAATTGCTGCATTGCCATCGCAAGGTCCAGTTGCCCAATTTCGGCATGTTCGAGGAGCGGATGCTCTATTCGGCGGGTGAGGAATTCCGCACTTTCCCGGTAGGGGGATTCACGGTTGGCCTCTTGATCTGCCGCGAGATCCTTTTTCCCGTGAACGCCTGGCTGTACTACCTGCAAAACGCCGACCTGGTTATCGGCATATCCAACAGCCCTTTCCGCGGCATGGGAAAGGCAGGGTTTTCCTCTTTTTCCCTGTGGGAAAACATGGGTTACGTGCACTCCGTTTTTTACCACCAGAACTATCTGTTTGTGAACCGCACCGGCTTTGAAGACGGTATCGGTTTCGGAGGCGGTTCCTTTTTCGCTCCCGCGGGCAAAGGTATTCAGACCCGTGCCCCTTACTTGGACGAGGCGGAGATGGATGTGGAAGTGGATCTGGAAGCTGTCCGGCGCGCGCGGCTCTCCGGTAATTACCGCCGTGATGAACGCCTGGATGTGATCCGCCGCGAATTGGAGCGAATCAGCCATGATTGAACTGGATTATACGCAGGTTGAAGCGGTCCTGGTGCGCTTTATCCGGGATTTCGTCCACAAGAACGGCTTTGAAAACGCCGTTCTGGGTGTGTCCGGGGGGCTGGATTCCGCTGTTGCCTTGAGTCTCACCCGCCTTGCCCTGGGCCCGCGGCATACCCGGGCGCTGTTCATGCCGTACCGCCTCTCTTCTCCGCAAAGCCCGGCCGACGCCCAGGCACTCTGCCGGGAACTGGAAGTAAAAGCAGAGACGGTAGAGATCACATCCATGGTGGATGCCTACCTGGAGTCATTCCCCACGGACAATCCCGTGCAGGTGGGAAACCTGTGCGCCCGGGCACGCATGATGGTCCTGTTCGATCATTCCGAACGCTACCGCGCGCTGGTGATCGGCACCTCAAACAAAAGTGAAATCCTGATCGGTTATTCCACCATTTTCGGTGACTCGGCCGCGGCCTGCCTGCCCCTGGGTGACCTGTACAAAACCCAGGTGTTCGGCCTGGCGGCCCACCTGGACATTCCCGCACAAATCCGCAACAAGCCCCCTACAGCCGATTTGTGGGACCAGCAGACCGACGAAGGCGAAATCGGGTTGACCTACAAGGAGCTTGATCGCATCCTTTTCCACCGGGTTGAAGAGCGGTTGCGGGTGGATGAAGTCGTGGCCCTGGGCCATGAGCGCGAAACCGTGCTACGGGTCGAAGATATGATCGTTCGCTCCCAGTTCAAGCGCGTCATGCCGCCCGTGGCCAAGTTGCAGAACCGGTCCGTGGGCATCGATTTCCGCTACCCGCGCGACTGGAAGCGATAGTCGCGGAATGAGCCTTTACATCGTTCCGGTTCCCATCGGCAATCCAGCCGACATCACCCGCCGCGCCGTGCAGGTATTGGAAAGCGTGGACTTTCTCGTGGCCGAGGATACCCGACGTTCCGCCCGCCTGCTGACGCATCTGGGCATCGCCAAGCCGGTGATGAGTTATTTCAGCCCGCGGGAAAAGGCCAAAGCCGGGGCCATTCTCAAACGTTTGCAGCGGGAGTCGGCCGCGTTGATCAGCGATTCCGGCACGCCGGTGATCTCGGATCCGGGTTTCCTGTTGGTCAGGGAAGCCATTTCTCGGGGTATTCCCGTTGTGCCCCTGCCCGGACCCACCGCGTTCGTGCCGGCTTTGTGCGTTTCGGGCCTGCCGGCGGATCGCTTCCTGTTTCTGGGATTTCCGCCGCGTCGCAGAAACGAGTTGGAGCGCAACTTGCGCACGCTGGCCGCCCAGCCGTTCACCCTGGTTTTTTACGAATCTCCGCGCCGCATCCTGGATCTGCTGGCGGCTTTGTTGCGGGTATTCGGCGACCGGCCTTTTGCTTTGGCGCGGGAACTGAGCAAAAAACACGAATCGGTTGTTCGCGGCAACCTGGCCACGCACACGCAGGATCTGGAAGGCGAGCCCATGCTGGGTGAGATGGTGCTGGTCGTGGGCGGATATGCCGACGGCCAGGCACAAAGCGGCGAGGTCACAGTCACCAACCGTGAAGAGATCCTGCGCCTGCTGGAAGAGCGTTTCAACCTGGATCGCACTGCGGTCCGTGACGCGTGGATGCGCAAATCACCGTCTTGAGCGGGCAAACGGGGCTTTGTCTGCATCCGGCAATGGTGGTATAATGCGGCTTCATGGCTGATTACAGGTATATTGCGGTGGACGGATTGGTCCGTTCCGGAAAAACGGAACTGGCCCGGCGCATGGCTGCAGCCATGGATGCGCGCCTGATCCTGGACAACACGGAAAATCCCTACCGCGCCCAGTTTCTTACCGACCTGGAACGGGGTGAGACGGAGGGTTTCTTAAAAACCCAATTGATCCATTTGCTTAACCGTTACGAACAGCAGATTCAGATCCGCCAGAAAGGATTGTTTCAGAAAACCACCATCAGCGACTACATTTTTTTCCGTGATGGTATCTATGCTCACCAGTTACTGGGGGACGAGGAGTTGGATATCTACAAAAAGATTTTTCGCTTGTTTTCCGACCAGGTCTGTCAGCCCGACATGGTGGTCTACCTGCAGATCTCTTTTGCGGAAATGATGCGCCGTATCCGCGAATCCGGCTCGGCCGCGGAGCGCGATGTGCCCCGCGAATACTGGCGCGAGCTCTTTGAGGCCTACAACTACTTTTTCTTTAACTTTAAAAGCGCGCCCCTCCTGGTTGTAAACATGGAAAAACTGGACATCAGGGAAAAAAATGTAATGGAAGGCCTGTTGCGGGAAATCCGCGACCACCGCCTGGGAACCCGGTACTATGCCCCGCTCTGAAAATCAAAAGACCGCAGGAATCGCGGGTGCTGTCAAAGTGACCTGAATGAAGGTAATAAAGGAAATCAAGATCCTGAGAAGGCGGTTGAACCCATTTGCCGGCCGCAAAATCGGTTTGGTGCCGACCATGGGCTGCCTGCATCGCGGCCACATGAGCCTGGTTTGCGCCGCTGTAAGCGAGAATGACTGCGTAGTGGTGTCCATTTTTGTGAACCCCGCCCAGTTCGGTCCCAACGAAGACCTGGACCGATACCCACGCGACTTGGAACGGGATTGCCGCGTGCTGGAAGCCGCCGGGGTGGACTTTACTTTTGCCCCAACCGTGCGGGAAATGTACCCGCGCGGATTCGTGACCCGGATCGATCAAGAGATTCTGGGTAACCACCTGTGCGGCCGGCAACGCCCCGGTCATTTCAGCGGTGTGTTGACCGTGGTGGCCAAGCTTCTGGGAATCTGTCGTCCGGACCGGGTTTATTTCGGGGGCAAGGACGCCCAGCAGGCGGTCATGGTCGCGCGCATGATCCGCGACCTCGACATGGACGTTGAGATGAGAATCCTGCCTGTTGTTCGCGATGCGGACGGACTGGCCCTGTCATCGCGCAACCAATACCTGAGTCCACAAGAACGCGAGCGGGCCTTGATTCTGCCCCGCTCCCTGGACGCCGCCCGCAAACGAATTGAAAGCGGAGAGCGGGACGCCGGCGCATTGGCTCGGGAAATAGAGAATCGCATCTCTCAATTTCCCGGTGTCACGGTTGATTACGTTGAAGTCGTCAACCTGGATGATTTGCAGCCGGTTTCAGAGGTTCGCCCCGACGAAAGTACGCTGGTGGCCGCGGCGGTTCGTGTCGGCACCACCCGTTTGATTGACAATTTCATAGTAGGAGAATGATAGATGTTGATTCCATTTATGGTATCCAAGATTCACCAGGCCACGGTGACGGCAACCAACCTGGACTACATGGGCAGTATATCCATAGACGAAGAGATCATGGACAGCGCCGGACTGCGGGAAAATCAGCAGGTTGACGTATACGACATCACCAATGGAAACCGCCTGACCACTTACGTGATCCAGGCACCCCGGGGTTCACGCAGCATTGAATTGAACGGCGCCGCCGCCCGCCTGGTGAAACCGGGTGACCGCATTATCGTTGCGGCTTACGCCCTGATTGATGAGCGTGAACTGGACTCGCGCAGCGCCGTGATCCTGTTGATGGAAGCAGACAACCGCGTTACCAAAGCGGTCCATCGCCGCATATAAACCGCAAAACAGTGGAATTACCGAACCACACACCATAAGGAGAAATCATTACAATGAAGCGAGTACTGGGAATGGGCAATGCCCTGGTGGACATCCTTGTCCGCCTCGACAGCGACAGCGAACTGGGAAAACTGGAAAAGGGTACCATGACACTGGTTGACCGTGTGGGCATGCATGATGTGATGCTGGGAATCCAGGCCATGGATGTGCAACGATCGGCCGGCGGCTCAGCAGCCAACACCATCAACGGCCTGGCCACCCTGGGCCGGCCCACCGGATTTATCGGCAAGGTGGGGGATGATGAAATGGGCACATTCTTCCGCAGTGATATGGAAGGGCGCCGTGTCCACACCCACCTGTTTACGGGTGAAGCGGAAACCGGGCGCTGCATGGTGTTGATTTCTCCGGATCATGAGCGTACCTTCGCCACCCATCTCGGTGCCGCGGTGGAACTGGATGCCAAAGATCCGGCGCCAGAGATGTTCAGTGATTGCGCCGTGTTTCACGTCGAAGGGTACCTGGTACAGAACCACGCTTTACTGGAGACCGCGTTCCGCCTGGCTCGCCGGGCTGGCTGCACCGTCTCTCTGGATCTGGCGTCCCACAATACGGTGGACGATAACCTGGAGTTTCTGCGCCGCATGACCCGGGAATACGTGGATCTGGTGTTTGCCAATGAAGATGAAGCGCGGGTCTTTACCGGAGAAAGCGATCCCCGCCGCGCGGTTGAGGTGTTGAACCAGAGCGCTCGCCTCGCGGTGGTCAAGGTCGGGCCCGAAGGTTCGCTGGTGCAAAAAGGAAAAGAACAAATCCGGGTGGATGCGGTATCCGCCCGCGTGGTGGATACCACGGGGGCCGGCGATCTTTACGCCGCCGGTTTCCTCTACGCCCTTCTCAAGAACCACGACCTGAAAACCTGCGCCCGTATCGGTTCATTGCTCGGCAGCCGCGTGGTGGAAGTGGTGGGCGCCAAAATGGGCCCGGAAAAATGGGCCGCCATCCAGATGGAAGTGGCGGAAATCGAGAACGGGCGGACATAGTGGGCGATAGCCAACCAACCTTGCCGTTGCCTCGGCAGCGGTTTTGCGATATAATCAAAGTCCTGTTTGTCCTTGACGGATTAATTCGTGGGGCCATAGTTCAATGGGAGAACGCAGCGTTCGCAACGCTGAGATGGCAGTTCGACTCTGCTTGGCTCCACAAGTCAGACCTTTTCAGGCCATGAATCCCGAAGTGAGAGAACAGGCAAGGGACGGCATACCCTGCAAGAATGTCGTCGGAGAACGGTTCCGGGTCGCCGGGAACCGCTGCTCCGAAATCCAATCCAATCGGCGACGGAGCGAGTAACAGTATGAATATTTATGTCGGAAACATCGCGTATGAACTGACCGAAGATGAACTTCGGGAAACATTTTCCGCTTTTGGTGAAGTCGAATCCGCGCGTATTATCACGGACCGATTCACCGGGCGTTCCAAGGGATTCGGTTTCGTTGAAATGACCGATCCCGAGCAGGCCCAGAAAGCCATTGATGAAATGAACGGCCGCGAAATGGGCGGACGCGCCCTGCGTGTCAACGAAGCCCGGCCCCGCCCGGCCGGTGACCGGCCCCCCCGTGGTGGCGGCTTCGGCGGCAACCGCGGCGGTTACGACCGCTATTAATCTGCGCTGAATTTTAAACACGATCGGGGGCCCTCCGGGGGCCCCGGTCCAGCTTCTCCCTGCAAAACCGGGGACGGTGCTTGTAAACGTGTAAGTAGAGTTGTAAAGTTGAAAAGGGAAGAAGTTTATTAAATTTATCTTTTCACTTTTCCATAGCCACTGGCCCCTGGCCGATTTCTCTAATTTCTATAAGTTCTGCCAAGAAACCCCTACCTTCTGCTATCTACAATAGCCGATAAAGCTGATGGTGAAGAGCTTTTTGATTGCTTTTTCTTTGGTCATTGTTCAGACACTTGAAGCGCTGAGTAATTGCTCCGCCTTGACTTTTGGGCCTGTGAAAGTAATAATAGGGCTTCTGATTGGGGGTTAAACCATGTGTGGCGTCATTGGTGTATACGACAACGAGGAAGTAGTCGGCAAACTCTATAACGCCATGCTGACCATTCAGCATCGTGGCCAGGATTCCGCCGGCATGCTGACATATGATGGTCGCTACCACATCAAAAAGGGCAATGGTTTGATCCGTGATATTTTTGATGAGCGCAACATCATGCGTTTGCGGGGTCACATCGGCCTGGGCCATACCCGCTACCCGACCGTGGGTGAAGGCTCGGTAGAGGACGCCCAGCCGTTCTGGATCAACTATCCCTTCGGCATGGCGGCGGCCCACAACGGTAACGTGACGAATTTTTCCGAACTCAAACGTGAATTGTTTGAAAAGAACCATATCCTGACCAACTCCAACTGTGACGTGGAGGCCATCCTCAACATTTTCGCCACCTACCTTCAGGCTTACCGCACGCGGCCGATTACGCCGCAAGTGATCTTTAATGCCGTGCGCTACGTGTACCGCCGGGTCAAGGGCAGTTATTCGGTGGTGATTCACATCGCCAATCTGGGGATGGTCGCTTTCCGCGACCCGTTCGGCTTGCGCCCCCTGCTTTTCGGTACCCAGGTAGACGGCATGGTTCCGGCGTACGCGTTTGCCTCTGAAAGCGTTTCATTGGCCGCCATGAAATTCTCCCGGATGCGTGACGTGGAACCCGGATCCGCGATCTTTATCGACCGCGACCGCCGGGTCCACGAAAGCCGCATTTCGCGCAAGCCTTTTCGTCCATGCATTTTTGAATACATCTATTTCGCGCGGCCCGATTCCTACCTGAATGGCATCAACGTTTATACCTCGCGGGTGGAACTGGGGCGCAGCCTGGGGAAAAAGATCCGCCGCCTGCAACTGAAAGTGGACGTGGTGGTACCCGTTCCCGACTCGGCGCGCGCCGCCGCGATTGAGATCGCCAACGCACTGAAAGTAAAATACCGCGAAGGACTGGTTAAAAACCGCTATATCGGGCGCACATTCATCATGCCCGGAGATCCCGTTCGTCAGCTTTCCATTCGACATAAACTCAACCCCATCGCCGAGGTGTTCCGTGACAAAGACGTTCTTTTGGTGGACGATTCCATTGTGCGCGGCAATACTTCCCGTTCCATTATCCAGATGGTGCGCAATTCCGGGGCACGTTCGGTCCACTTCACCTCCTATTCAGCCCCGCTGACCCATCCTTGCGTTTACGGCATCGACATGCAAACCCGTAATGAGTTCGTGGCCGGGAATTCCACTCCCGAACAGATCGCCGCCAAGATCAACGCGGATTCCGTGATCTATCAGGATCTGGACACCATGGAGCGGGCGGTGCGCAAGCAGAATCCCAAGATCCGCCATTTCTGCAAGGCATGTTTCACAGGACATTATCCCACCGGTGATATTTCCCGGCGCATGCTCGACACGATCGAGGCGGAACGGGACGCCCAGCATGCCCTGGTCCGGGAAGGGTAACTGCGGCGAATGGCTGAATTCTCACCACTTTACGGCCGGCTGGACGAAGTCAGCCTGCCACGGGTTTTGCACCACATGTCGCGTGAGTCAATTGACGGTGCGTTGCGCGTGGATGCGGACGACGGCGGCGTGACCATCCATATTCTGAATGGACGCATCCGCTGTGTATTTGCGCACCCGGATGTCGCTTCCATTGATGAGTGGCTGTTGGAAAAGGGCGTGCTCAGTCAAGGAAGAAATCTGGAACGGGCCCGTGAACTCATGTCCCTCGAATCCATCCCCTTCGGCCGCGCCATGATGAACCTGGATTTCTGGGATCCCGAAGTGTTCTGGGAATGGGAAACCAATTATCAGTTGTTTCACCTCTATCGCTGCTTTGATAGCGAGAAAGGAACCTACAGCGTGACCACGGGAACGGACACCGCGCCGGCATGGGTTTCACTCGATCTCTCTCTGCACGCCGCCATTGCAGAGGGAATCCGTCGCATGCGCAATGCGGCTGTCATCCAGCGTGAATTGGCCGGGGTGCGTGCCCTCTTTATATACAAAAAAACCCCGCAAACAGACCTTGTGCTGAACCCCTACGAGCGGCATATACTGGATTTGTTGATTCGCGAAAGCGACCTGGAGAAAGTGGTAAAGAACAGTTTTTTCCCGGCTCCCCATACCCGGCGTATTTTGTTCATGCTGCTGGCCGCGGAGTGGGTATCCACTCGTCCCCCGGACGAAAAAATTTCGCATCAGCGTTCAAAAATTTCCGCAAAGCAGACTTCCTTTAACTCTTTTGAAGATGCGTTGAATTACTACAACCAGAAGTATGAAATGGTGTTCCGCGTGCTTTCCAAAGAGATCGGACCGATTGCGCTGTCGATCCTGCAGAAAGCCATAACCGGGATCAGCGACAACCTGCCGGCCAGTCTGCGACGGGCGCAGTTGGGTGCCGGCGGCGGCCTGGAAGAAGAACCGGTATTGAAATCGCTATGGTACCAGGATTTTGAGCGCGCCATCGGGGAGTTTCTGCGTGGCCTGGAAGAGATTCTGTACGCGCAGATTTACGCGGTGAAACGCCACCTGGGAGTCGAAGTTGAACAACAGATTCTGAAATGGCTGAATCGCAACGGGAAATAGCCCGGCGGCGCCAGGTCATGATCGTGGCTTTCATTCTGTTGGTTATCCTGGTGGCTGCCTGGTTGGCATGACTCAACGCCTTTCTGAATTCCCAGCCGTCCTGGTCCAGGTCCTCGGCCCCACCGGGGTGGGAAAAAGCCGGCTGGCGCTCCTTCTGGCGCAAAAGTTCAACGCCGAAGTGATTTCGGCGGATTCCATGCAGGTTTACCGGGATTTCGATATCGGCACGGACAAGCTGCCGCTGTCCGGCCGTAAGGGAATACCCCACCACCTGATTGACGTGGTGGGGGATTGCTCTCAGTTTAACGCCGCCCGCTTCCTGGAAACCGCTTTCGCCGCCGCGGAAGCGATCCGGAAGCGAGGCAAACTGCCCCTGGTATGTGGCGGCACCGCCCTCTATCTGCGCACCATGATCCGTGGCCTGTTCCCCCAAAGCCCGTCTCGCGTGGTAAACCGCCGGCAATTGCAAAAACTGGCGGCGCAACAGGGCCTGGATTTGCTTTGGCGGCGCCTGCAAGCGGTGGATCCGGAATACGGCGCCGGCGTAAACCCGCGTGATGGTGTGCGCATCATGCGCGCCCTGGAGATCTACTACAACCATGGAGCCCCCCCCAGTCAGGTATTCAAACAGAGCCGCACGCCTTTTCAGTCGTACCGCTTTCTCCGCATCGGTTTGACCATGGAGCGTTCGCTCCTGTACGCGCGTATCGACGCCCGGGTCGAGCGCATGCTGGAGCGGGGTCTGCTGGATGAGGTTTGCCGGTTGCGGCGGCGTTATCCCCCGGAATGTCCGCCTTTTCAAGCGCTCGGTTATCGCGAGATCGCATCGTACCTGGACGGAGAATGCGATTGGGAAGAGACCGTTGAACGCATCAAGCGCCATTCGCGGCAACTCGCCAAGCGCCAGTTGACCTGGTTCCGCCGCGAAAAGGATATCCACTGGTTTTCACTGGACCAGGAGGAACAGGTTTTTGATTTGCTTTGGACTCGGTTAGAGGAGTTGACCCATGGCTGAGCGCGTTCTGGTAGCCGGGATGTTCGCCGCCCAGCGTCCCCTGCTGGAGATCCGCTCCATTCTGGAAGAGATGGCGCAGTTGACCCAAAGTGCCGGCGGGGAAGTGGCGGGTAGCCTGTTTCAGCGACGCCGCTCCCCGGATTCCCGCACCTTGATGGGACGGGGAAAAGTGCGTGAAATCGCCGCACGCGTTCAAGAAGAAAGCCTGGACCTGGTGGTTTTTTTTAATTCATTGTCCCGCATCCAGCAACGCAACCTGGAGTCGGAACTCGGGTGTCGCGTGATTGACCGCACCAGGTTGATCCTCGACGTATTCGCCATGCGTGCCCGTTCGTTGGAAGGAAAGCTTCAGGTGGAATTGGCGCAGTTGACTTATATGTTGCCCAGGCTGACCGGCCGTGGTGTGGAACTCTCCCGCCTGGGAGGAGGAATCGGCACCAGGGGTCCGGGTGAAACCAAACTGGAATCCGATCGCCGCCGCATCCGTGATCGCATCGGCGTGGTGCGCCGGCGGCTGGATAAAGTGATCCGTGATCGCGACGTTCAACGCCGGGCCCGCGCCCAGCGCCCGGTTCCCCTGGTTTCCCTGGTGGGATACACTTCCGCCGGCAAATCCACCCTTTTCCGCAGGTTGACGGGAGAGCAAGTGATCGTGTCTCAACGCTTGTTTTCAACCCTGGATCCGTTGCTGAGACGGGTGGACCTGCCTGATATCCAGCCCGGTTGCTTTTTCCTCTTGTCGGATACGGTGGGTTTTATTCGCGACATGCCGGCGGAACTCTTTCGTTCGTTCCGCGCCACCCTGGAAGAAGTGGTGCACGCGGACATCCTGCTCAACATCATGAACGGCGCCGCGCATGATTCCGATTTTCAGGAACACGAAGTGTTGCGGGTGCTCGATGAGATCGGCGTGTCCCGCGACCGGGTAATCAACGTGGTCAACAAAATCGATTTGCTGGCCGGGTCCGCGTGTGAATCCCAACGCAAAGATGGGTTGCGCGTATCGGCCCGAACCGGGGCAGGCGTTGACCAGTTGCGCCGGGAAATTTTCGACCGTTGGTTTGCCGACATGGAGCGCTATACCCTGAGCATCCCGCGTGTGGATTTCAACATGACCGCGCTTGAGAAATGGGCGTTGGTGCTGGAGCGCAGGGATCTGGGAACAAGCGTGGAAGTGACGCTTTTATGCCGGCCGGAAAAAATGCTACAATACAAAGACAGTCTGGAAGGAGGCCAACCATGAGATTCTGGGTCCTGATCGTCGCGTTTGCCCTGCTGGCCGGTTGCGTCGGTGCGCCTCGCGTTCGAACTGAAGTCAGCATCCCCAGCCTGGAAACCGCGGCAGTAGGCGTGGATGAAGCCTACACCGCTGGTTGGCAACGGCTGCGATCCGGAGATACCCGCAAGGCAATGGATATGTTCCGCCGCAGTCGCGCCGACGAGGATCGCCTGTACGTGGCCTTCGGTTTCGTTTACCTGGTTCGCGGTAACCTGGACCTGGCCCGAAAAAATTTCCGGGATGCTTTGACCCTGAACAGCGACAGCGCCTCGGCCCGCCTGGGAATGGCCGAATACCACCGCAACCAGGGCGACATGCGCGAAGCGTTCCAAATCTACTCGCGTCTGCGCAGCGAATTTCCCGATAATCCATGGGTTCACTTGCGGCATGAACAGATCCGTTCCCGCCAGACCGAAAAGTGGTTAAGTATCGCGGACCGGCTGGAACAGAGCGACAACCTGGGACCGGATTACCGCGTCGCTCTGGAGAAAGCCCTTTATTACTCTCCGGATATGCCGGCCCTCAAGCAAAGATTGGCGGAGTATCTGGAAAAGAAGGAAGGAGGAGATCAGGTCGTAGAAGTCTATCGCGACATCGTTGAATCCATGCCGGGAAACCTGGAAGCCATGCAAAAACTGGGTCAACTGTATGAGGAGAAGGATCAGTATGATCAGGCCCTGTTGGTCTATCGGCGTCTCCAGGAAAAGGATCCCGGCAACCTGGACGTCCTCAACCGCATCAATGCTCTGAAAATGCGCTTTAATGAAACCGATATGCCTGTGCGCCTTAAAAACATCTATTTCAAAACGGATTTAACCCGCGAAGAGTTGGCCGCCCTGCTCGGGCATTACTTTTCAGACGAGCTGGTGATGAATGCCGCGCCAAAGATCATTACCGACATCCAGCATTCATTTGCCCGCGAAGCCATTGTCAAGCTGTGCAGCCTGGGTATCATGGACTTGCGCCCGGATCACACTTTTGGTGTCGGCAATCAGGAGGGTCTGAAAATAACCCGGGCGCGTTTTGCAGTGGTAATGCGCAACCTGATCATGCACCTGGAAAACCAGGGGATCAGGCTGGATCTTTCCTCCGGCAGAGATCTTCAGCAAGCATCCGATGTGTTGCCCGTACACAACCAGCATGACGTGATCCATTTCATGATCAACTCCAGCCTGATGGAACTGGATGGGGAGGGGCGTTTCCGTCCTGCCCAAGACATTACGCCCATCGCCGCTCTGAATTCCATCCTGAAGATCCGCCGCAGACTGGGGACGGTGCTTGTAAATATGTAAATACGGATTTTTGGATAATCAGAGGTGAGTTGGAGAGTTGAAAAGGAACGAAGTTGAAAAGGGAAAGCAGGGGGCAGCTTTTCCTCTCCAACTTTCCAACTCTCCAACTCTCTCCCTAAAAAAAAGGGCAAACCCCGAAGGATCTGCCCTTGTCCATTTCTGGGTAAAACGGGTTATCCCTGCTGCTGCAGGTCACCCATCGTAAACTTGTCTTTCTTTGTATAGCCTTCCGGGATGGCGTACGCATCCGCCGGGGGGGCTTTCTCGGTAATTTCCGTAACCTCCATGGTGGTGCGGATGTCCTGGCCCATTACGTTTACAATGGTTTCCATGGCCATCCAATACCCCTTGACCTTCTGCATCTCCTGAACCGCTTCATCGGAGAGGCGCATCTGGGCCTTGAGCATCTCAGACATCATCTGCTCAGATACTTTCTGCCAGTCGAATGAGACCTTGTCGGAAGCGAATACCTTCATCTTCATTTTCATCATCATCATGTTTATGTCCACATCGAAGCCCCGGCAGGGAAGGCCGGCAACGGTCCGGGTTTCGTTGTTGGGGGTCACCTTGACGGTGATCGAGCCCATCATGGACTTCATCATCTGGGCGACTTCGGGCGGCATGTAGTCACTCATGTCAACCGGGAGCTGCATGGGGATGTAGCTCTTGTTCTGGTGATTGACCATGTACATCATCTTCTCTTCAAGGTTCATGATGACGGACTGGGCTTCCATGTGGGAAGCGAAACGGTTTTTGCCGATCCACTGCACGGTGTCCTGATCCTTGGCGGGAGTGGTTTGTCCCATCATGGTGACTTCATCGGTGTGGGTTTTCTGCTTGATGTAGATGTCCGCCTGGGCGAGGCCGGCGGTAAAGGCCAGAATCGCAATAGCCAGTACGAGTTTTTTCATTTCTCCTCCTGTGATTCATCCCGGGAAAGTGACCCGTGGATTGGCTCAATGGTACGTCTTTGCGATATGTAAGTCAACAGCCAAAGCGTGGCTCAATAACGCGGGACTTTCTCGCCGCGGGCTTTTCTGCTATAATCTTCATCACGCGCCTGTAGCTCAGAGGATAGAGTATTGGTCTCCGGAACCAAGGGTCGCAGGTTCGACTCCTGCCAGGCGCGCCATTCCGTTTTTTTTAACGCAAAGGTAGTCAATAATGGAAAAGCCTTGAAATCAAAGCCGATTTCAGGTATATTATAGTGTGAAGCAAGAGATAATCTTAGCCATCAACCCTGGATCCACCTCTACAAAACTGGCGGTATTCAAAGACGATCAACAGTTGTTTGACGCCGGTTTGTCTCATTCCGCCACTGAATTGGGACAATTCGCCCGCATTATCGACCAGGAAGAGTTCCGCACCCGCCTGGTGTTGGATTTCTTGAAAGACAACGATTTCGATACCAGCATACTCACGGCGGTAGTCGGCCGCGGCGGCCTGCTTCCTCCCCTGGAGTCCGGCACCTACCGCGTAAACGACGAAATGGTGAAGTACCTGCGCGAGTCCAACTGGGAGCATGCCTCCAATCTCGGCGCATTGATTGCCCTTGACATTGCCCGCCCCGCCGATATCCCGGCGTTTATCGTAGACCCTGTGGTGGTGGATGAGATGCAGGACCTGGCCCGAGTAACCGGTGTTCCGGAAATCAAACGGGTCAGCATTCTGCACGCACTCAACCAGAAGGCCGCGGCCCGCGAAGCCGCCCGTAAGTTGGGAAAATCCTATATCGAGTGCAACCTGGTGGTGGCGCATATGGGCGGAGGTATTTCCGTCGGCGCCCATCAACGGGGACGCATTGTGGATGTCAATAACGCCCTGAACGGTGACGGTCCGTTCAGCCCGGAACGGGCGGGATCCGTACCGACCTGGCCCCTGATTGAATGGGTTCTTTCCGGAAAGTATTCCAGGGACGAGCTCAAAAAACGCATTACCGGCAAGGGCGGTGTAGTTGCCCACCTGGGCACCAACGACATGCGCGAAGTCGAGCGCCGGGTGAATCAGGGAGATGAAAAGGCCGAATTTATCCTGCGGGCGATGGCCTACACCTTGGCCAAAGAGATCGGTGCCATGGCCACGGTCATGAGCGGCCGGGTGGACGCGGTCGTCATGACCGGTGGAATCGCTTTTGACAAGCGCTTTGTGGAATGGATCCGTGAACGCACGGATTTTCTGGCTCCCACCATCGTTTTGCCCGGCGAGGACGAGATGCGCTCCCTGGCTTTGGGAGGGCTGCGGGTGTTAAATGGAGAAGAAGCGGCGCGGGACTGGACATTGTAGTCCCGTTAATATGATCACGAATACAGACGGAATCGAGCATTCAGGAGATAAATCATGAAACCCATTCGAACCCTTGAAGAAATGGAGGTTCTGGTTAAAGCCAAAGAGACGCCAACCGTGGTCGTAGCTTATGCCCAGGAAGAAGACGTTTTGAAAGCCGTTGATCGCGCAGTGAGTGAAAACATCGTGAAAGCAGTGCTGGTAGGGGATGAACCCCTGATTCGCGACATGTGTAAAAATCTGGATATCGACGCGGATTCTTTTGATATCGTACACGAAGTGGATGAAAGGAAGAGCGGCCTGGTGTCGGTACAGTTGATCCTGGACGGCAAGGCCGATTTTCTCATGAAAGGCCTGATCTCCACGCCCTATTTCCTCAAGGCCATTCTGAACAAGGATTTCAACCTGGTGAAGAAGGGAGCGGTTCTGTCTCACACCACGGTGCTGGAAATGCCCGCTTACGACAAGCTGCTCATTGTTTCCGATGTGGCCATGATTCCCGATCCGGATTTAAATCAGAAAGTGGCCATGATCAATTACAATGTCAAGGTGATCGCCGCCCGGCTGGGGATTGAAAATCCGCGCGTGGCCATTGTGACGGCGAACGAGAAAGTCAGTGAAAAAATGCCCGCGACCATCGATGCCGCCCTGCTTGCCAAAATGAACGACCGCGGCCAGATCAAGGGTTGCCGCATAGACGGCCCCCTGGCCATGGATGTGGCCATTTCACAGCGGGCCTGCAAGATCAAGAAACTGGAATCCAAAGTGGATGGGCAGGCTGACATCCTGATTTTCCCCAACATTGAAACCGGCAACGTATTCTATAAGACCTGCACCTACTTTGCGGATGCCAAACTCGCCGCCATTGTGACCGGGGCGCCTTTCCCCGCAGTGCTGGTCTCCCGCGCGGACGACGACGATTCCAAGTACTATTCCATCGTCCTCGCCGCCGCCCTCATCTAACTGGGGACGGTGCTTGTTTTTATGTAAATACGGATTTTTGGATAATGAAAGTTGAAAAGTTGGGTTCTCTTCCATTTTGTGTGGGTTTGGGGGTTATGCATATTTGAAAAAATGATAAGGCTGCATGAGAGTACCCTTTCGGGCACAAATACCCAGAGGGCACAGGTCACCGCTCACCACTTCGG
>Ga0129302_1000901_pt1 | contig 22027 bp, 15 predicted proteins | sample BlaSprsedimmetaG_FD_94476 | JGI IMG/M metagenome (GOLD analysis project Ga0129302, IMG submission 94476) | Hot spring sediment bacterial and archeal communities from California, USA to study Microbial Dark Matter (Phase II) - Blank Spring... | ecosystem: Environmental > Aquatic > Thermal springs...
CACCAACTCCGGCGCCCAACCTGGTGACGCTTTGATTTTGACCAAGCCCATTGGCTTGGGGCTGATAACTACCGGAATCAAGCGCGGATTGGTGGACGACTTCACCAGACAGCTCGCGATTCACACCATGAGCCGATTAAATCGCGAGGCTGCTGAGGAGATGGTCAAAGGCGAAGTTCACGCCTGCACCGACGTTACCGGTTTTGGACTGCTGGGGCATTTGAAAGAAATGACCACGGCAAGCCAAACCGATGCTACCATTTTTTGGCCACAAATTCCGGTGTTGCAGCAAGCCCGTGATCTGGCAGCAGCCGGCATCGCTCCCGGAGGGACGATTGCCAATATCGACTACCTGCGCGCTTATGTGGAATGGTCTCCCAATATTTCCGAAATCGATCGTATTCTTGTTTGCGATGCCCAGACATCCGGCGGGTTAATAATTGCAGTGCCTGATGCTGAAAAGAACGATCTGATCGCCAGACTTCACCAACGCGGCGTAGTCGAGGCTCGTATCATTGGCAAAATCACCGGTAAGGGCAGCGGGAAAATAACCGTGACAAGTTCAGCCTAAAACAATACTGAACCAAACTGTCCATTGAAACTGTACTTTTTCGTCCGTTCCTGGAATTTCGACATCAATTTTGTCGATTCTGTTTCGCTGTAAGTTGATAATTAAATTGAAATAAATAGTTATCGAAAATGAAAATTTACAAATGGAATGTTTTTTGATTGATCATGTCTTACTTTAGTAGCTGACAAGCTAAATTGTGTATTTTTTTGGCAAGATATTTGTTAATACCCATTGCATGTTATATCTTTTCACCACCTTACAAAGGTTGTTTTTTCGGGCAAACTTTTTGGTGATAGCATTAAGGAATTAGTTTCATTTTTAATTTTAAATTTTTAATTTTTAATTCCAGCTTGTCTGGCTTAGGGAAATAATAAAAATGAAGGGTTTGATAAACATTGTTGGGATATTATTTGTTTTTGCAATTGCTGAACAGCCCGGGTTTGCCCAGACTGCAAAACCGCTGCCTGAACAATTTCAGCAGCTTCGCAGAAAGCTGGCTTTTGCCAGAGACGTTCAATCGATAACGAGGGACGAGCACGCCGCTGAGCTGCTGATGACTGCTGAAACCGACTTGCGCCGGGCAAATCGGCTGATGCGTGAAAGGCGAGTCGTCATGGCGCATAGTCATCTGTCCCGCGCTGAGATAGCGATCAACCAGGCACTTAAAATATTATTTCGCGATGTCATTCAAAAACGAAAAGAAAAACTGGACCAGTTGATAAAAGAAGCCGAAGCCATTGTGCCCGGCAGTGGAATCCCTGAAGCGCAGAAAACATTGGAACAAGGAATTAATAACCATCAATTGGCAATTCAGGCTTTTAAAGACAATCAAATCGAAAAATCTTCTCAGCATTATAACCGTGCGATTTATCTGATCGAGAAAGCGATCGATCTGGTTAAAAACAGTGATCAATCCATCGAGCAACAGGCTGCTGATGAGGCTTATCGTTTTGACCAATATTTGTCGCAAAATAAAGCCGTGATCGAACCCAGTCGCAATGAGACGGTTAAGCGTAATCAACAATTGGCGCTCAATCTCGCCCGCAAAGCTGATATTGCCCGGAAAAACGGCGAGTACCGGCTGGCGATTGATTACTATCATCAAGCCACGCGGCTGTTACTGCGGGCGCTGAATATGGCTCAGGGCAAAACTGAGCAATCAGCGCTGCGGGTTTATGACGAAATTACGCTGTTGGATGAATTGATCGAAAATGTCGAGCAAAGTTTTTTATCAGAGAGCGCTGACGAAAAAACTGAGTTGCTGCTGAACCGGGCGAAACAATTACAACAAGAAGCGCACCAGGCGCTCGATAATCAAAATTATGGCATAGCCCTTCGCCGATCACAGTTGGCGCGGGACCTGATTGAGCGGATGGTGAAAAAAACGCGCCGACCACCAAAAGATATCAGCGAGCAAATCGCAGCCCAGTTGGAAGCGTTGAATTATGAACTGGAAGAATTAGAGTTTTTTATGAGCGACAGCAGCGACCAGGAAGCACGAAAATTGCTAAATTACGCTGCCCTCGCCAGAGACCGAGCGGAACAAGCGCTAAAAAACAAAAATTACCGAGTTTCAATTGAGGTGATAAAAATGGCAAAGCAACTGGCATCTTCGGCAGACCAACTGGTAAATACTGGCGCCGAACAACAAACCAACGCTACCTTGATCCACCAGAAATTGCAGCGGCTGGAAAACGGATTGTTAAAAACCAGAGCTGAAGCGGCGCCGGTAATGACTCCGCAAATAAATTTCCGCATCGAACAAACGCAAAAGATGGTTAACCTGGCGCGTGAAAACTATGAAAAGGGTTTTCTCCATGTTGCAGATTCATTCATCATTCTGGGGAATGGTTATTTAGATCAATGCCGCGACCTGATCAAATAATTGAATCGACGAAAACCGATAGTGTTGATGTTAATACGTTGGGCGGATGAAGAAGTAATCCGCTTTCATGGTTGCCAATCCCACTTGCGATCGTGCATTTATTAAATAAGAATCGTAGGGTTGATTTCGCGAATTGGCGCCGCCGTAACCTTCATACCAGAGGTAATAGACGCCGTTAATTTTTTCAACCGTCGTAAACCAGATCGCGCCCTCGTCCCATTCTCCTTTTTCGCCTCGGGAAAAAATCGGATTTTCAGCATATTTTTCCCAGTTAATCAAATCGACCGAAGTTGCCAACCCAGCATTGGCGGGGTAATCATCAAACCGATCTGAACCACAATAGACCATGTAAAATAAATTACCCTCGCGAAAAATTCGCGGCGTCTCAACAGTGTGGCTGTCCCAACTTCCGGCTTTGCCGGCGGGTAACACTGATTTGTCAGTGAAGGGTTCAAAAATGGAAGCCGTCGCCAGATATTGCCAGGTGAAGATCGAAACCGCGACCTGATTTTTTGGTTTTCCAGAAAAACAGATAAAACTTGCCATTATGATAAACAACTTCTGGCCCCCCTCCGATCACGATCGGATTATGATCGTATTTCTGAAAATGGATTCCGTCATCAGATATTGCCAGGCAAACGCTGCGATCACAGCGCGGAGAGACCGCGGAATAATACAAAAAAACCCTGTTTCCCACCAGAACCGAGGCCGGATCCAACACGTGCGTTTCGTCCCAGTCTCCTTTGTTACCAACGTCAATGAGAGGTTCAGGCTGAATATGCCAGGTTTTTCCGTCAAATTGGCTTTCCGGAATGGTCGCCAGCCCGATGCGGTCGTGCCCGTTTTGTTGCCCGCGAAAATACATATAAAAGGTGTCACCAATCTTCAACAGATCAGGATTGGCAGTTTGGTCTTCCATCCAGGTTCCGGCTATATTGGGAAAGATCGGATTTTGTTTGCTTCGGATAAATTGCATTCTCATAGTGGACTTTTGTTTTTGATAATTCAAATTTTTTTCGTATCTATTCAGGCAGATGTTATTGCCACAAAGGCAGCAAGCCTCGAAGTCACACCAAGATGTCTTTTTTTACTCACTTTTTTAGTGCCAAATTCCATAGCTTTTCATCAAACCAAATCCGGCTTTTCTGAATGGAATAATTTAGAAATTCCTTCATCTTTGTTTCTCTTGGTGCCTTTAAGTCTTTGTGGCTGAAAAGTTACTTTTTTTCTCAAAAACAGTGTAAGTTTTCGAAGGTTTGGCAGACATCATTTCGATCAGCCGGATCACCAACACATTGTCTTCCAGCACCCATCCCATATCGCAATAGTCGTAGCCCTTTTTTTGAGAATAGATTTTCTCTTTCCAGAGCATCACTGCGGGCAAACCGAGTTTGCGGAACTTTTTTTTGACACCGAGATATCCCAGCCGAAACCCTTTGACGCTGCCTTTTCTCAACAGCATTTTGGCGGCGCGCAACAACTCACAGCGTTGGCAAAAAGAAAGCGGGGTCAACTTTTCTGAGACATTGGGAACAGCCCCGAAAAAGGCTGCAGGTTCGCCCTCGATATACAGAAACATAAACAGCCCTTTATCCATGATGAGCAGCATATCATCAATAATTTGATAGAACTCCTCCCGGGTAAAGGGAACAAAGCCAAAGTTATCGCTCCAGGCGTCATTGTAAATTTCCAGCATCTCCTGTTTGCGAACCGCGAGCGGTCGATCACCCCAACTTTCGAATTGAACACCGTAACGTTTCACAACCGCTTGCGCGACCCGTTCCAGTTTTTCTTCCATGGGGTTGTTGACCGCTACTTCCCATGACATCATCCGCTTCACCGGCTGAAAACCAGCGTTACGCAGCAAATTTTCATAATATTTTTTATTATAATGATAATACATTACTGGCCGTGAATCAAAGCCTTCGGTCATCAGTCCCGGCGTGGCTTCATTGACCGGTAAATTTTGTGGTCCACGCAGGTGGGTCATGCCTCGTTGTTTTATCCAATCGCCAGCAGCCTGGATCAGGGCATTGGCAACGGTCTGATCATCAATGCATTCAAACTGTCCGAAAAATCCCACCTTATCATTCCAATGAAGATTGTGATTGTGATTGATAAACGCGTTACACCGCCCCACAATTCGGCCATTTTGTTTAGCGAGGAAAAAAATCATTTCAGCGTGTTTAAAAAACAAATTCTCCGGTTCAAAAAATCCGTGGATGCCGATTAATCTGAATCCGAGATATTCATAATCCAGCAACGGGATATAGTTTGGTTCATCCTGATAATGTTCCCAGTGAAAATCGACAAATGTTTTTAGCAGCTTTTTATCCCGGGCGCTCCTGTTGCCGAATGTAATTATTTCCGGGCGATTTTCCATTGTGAAAAAATTCCTTTACATTGTGAATTAAAAAATGGCTCTGCTGTTGATCTGGAATTTTTTCGACCGAACAGCATAGCCGGTTGATTACAACAAACCGAGTTTTTTTGAAATTTTTTTCGGAAGCGCATTTTTATTCACCATGATAGCAATCGTTTTTAAACGGACATAAGAGCGCGACATATAAACATAGCCATCATACTTGCGTCCGTCAACACCTCCCGAGTTTTTGGTATAGTAAAATTTGTTTCCCTTCTGGTCATGAGCCAGTCCCACAATATGCATCAAATGATCATCAGTGGTTTCGAAATTATCAAAAGTCAGTTGACGCAGCTCCTGGGTAATTTTTTTCTCCGCGACTGGTTCGGTGACTTTTTCCTTTTTCTCGGCTTCGGTTTTGTCCTCCCAATCCTTTTCCGGAATAATGGCGTAACCGGTCTCGCGGGTGGAGAAATCACGCTCGCTGACATCGCCATCCCAGGCAACTGAATAGCCGTTTTTAATGGCAACGTCGATTATTTTTTCCAGATCATCTATTGGTACGTTGTAATATTGCTGATTGAACGTCCAATTGTCCGGCACTTCAAGCCGACATTTTTCATAATAGGGATGATGTTTGTAAGAGGTCAATTCAATATAATCATCCAGATTCCAGCCGCAAAATTGCTCGGCAAAGCTTTTCGGCGTGTATTTTTTTCCGGCGTAACTAAAATCTACCGGGACCTTTCCCAGGTAGATGTCCAATATTTTTTCGAACGCATCTTTCCAGCGCGGAGTCAATTTTCTTCTCCCTGCCTGAAGCGTTCCATCCAACACCGCTTTTAATACCGAAAACATTTCACCATGATTATGTCTGTTTTCACCGATATTCATCCCGGGGTAAATTTTTTCGGGAACGATGCCGTGACGGGCGATCTGTTCGATTACGTCGTGAGACTGTCCTCCCTGGCCAAAAACGGTGTTGCCGTGCAGCCGGATGTAATTTTCCGCCTTTTGAGGATAAGTGTGGCGGACAACGAACATTTCGGAAAGGTCGATCTCTGGTTTACCCACCCGAAGCATCTCTGATTCGAGAAACGAAATGGTGGCAAAATCCCAACAGGTTCCGGTTTTAGCCTGGTCTTTCACCGGAGTATGCGCCACCTGGTAATCAATCGTGAATTGGTAGACCGATTTATCATCGTTTTTTTCTGCCTCAATTTGAGCCGTTGCTGAAAATACAACCGCCAGCAATAGCGCAATCATACCCGGCAGGATCATTTTATTTTTAAAGTACATGTTCAACACCTCAAAGTTACTTGTGGTAAGATGAATTCGCTATTTTTTTTGCGTTTAAAAAAACCGATAACAATGAAAATATGGGCAGCTCAATGTCTGCCTAAATCCCCATCTTTTTTCGAATGTCCGCCGGAATGCCGTTTTTGTTTACCATGAATCCGGTGGCGTTTAACAGCACGTAAGGTCTGGACATGTATAGATAGCCGTCATATTTTCGATCTGTGCCCCATGAGTTTTTGGTTAAATAGAAAATATTTCCGTTTTGATCATTGGCAATGCCGATGATGTGCATGGCATGATCATCGGTCGCCGTAAAATTATCGAACCATTGTTGACGCAATTCCTGGGTCGGGGTTTTTTCCTCCACTGGTTCGGTGATTTTTTGCTTGCGCTCTTCTTCGGTCATATCTTCCCAATCTTTTTGGGGAACGATGGCGTAGCCCTTTTTGCTGTCAAAAAATTTGTTGCTTACATCGCCGCCGTAAACCAGCGTGTATCCGCTATCAAGCGAATAATCGATGATCGCTTGCAGATCTTCGAGCGTGACGTTATAGTACTTATCGTTGAATGTCCAGTTGTCGGGAACCTCAAGGTAAAACTGGGTATAGAACGGGTGGTGCGTGTATGAAGTAACATCAATATAATCATCGAGGTTCAATTGCAAATAGTCAGCGAGAAATGATTTGGGCGAATATTTATTGCCCTTATAGTTAAACGACTCCGGTATTTCGCCCAGATAGATATCGAGCACTGCGTTAAACGCTTCGCTCCAGACTGGCGTAACCCTGCCGCCGCGCTTTTTTACTACAGCGTCAAGTGTGCCTTTTAAAATCCGGCTGAGTTCGCCGTGATGGTGTTTTTTCTCTCCGTAATTTATTCCGGGATAAACATCTTCAGGAACGATTCCGTGGTTTTTCATCACCTCAATGACATCATAGCAAGCGCCGCCGTGGGGAAAATTGGTTTCACCATGGAGCCGAACGTAGCGCTGGGCTTTTGCCGGGTAAGTGTGACGAACGATGTACATTTCAGAAAGATCAAACTCTTCTTTACCCAGGCGCAACAGTTCCGATTCCAGAAATGAGATGGTAGCAAAACACCAGCAGGTGCTGGTACTGGCTTGATTTTTTACCACCGTCCGCGGAAGCTCTTTAAGGATGGTAAATTGATACGCTTCCTTTTTCTCGTCGCCGTTTTTTTCTTCCTGTGCAAACAGCACATTCGACATCAAAACGGCTGTGATGAGTAGTAGAATAAACGCACTCTGTTGAAGTTTGAATTTCATGAGACCTCCTTGACAGTTAGTGAATTAAAATATTTAAAGAACGTTGCTATACTCTGGCAATTTAACTCGTAGTAATGAAGTTAGTCATTTTCTTTCTGCTTAATTTATGGAACAAATTTTCTAACCAAGATCACGCAGATACTGACGCGTATGTTCAACCACCATCTCGCGATGCGTTTGACGGTTAGTTTCCAAATCGAGATAAGTGGCTTTGGGCAACATCGAGACCATGCGTTTCAGATTTTCCGGTTCATGAAGTGTATCCTTTGAAGCGCCAAAGATCAATGTCGGCACCTCGATTTCCGCTAAAAAATCCCACACCGTATAGTGCGACAATTCCATTGCTGCTTTTTTCAATTTCCAGGGGTCAGCGGCGTCAAGATTGTCGCAGTATTTCCGATACTGCTCGTAATCACTTCGGACGTCGAGGCGAAAATGTTTCAAATACCATTTGATAAACGGCTTTATGATGAGATATAGTCCGGGATAAAACAGATAGATAATGATCCTGCCGAAACGGGGAACGCGAAACACTGCATTGGGACCGATAAGCACCAGACATTTCGGCTTAACTCTCAGACGGCGGCAGGATTCTAAGATTGCGGTAGCTCCCAGAGAACTTCCAAATAAAATATAGCGGTCGTTTTCGAGTTTCAAATGTTCAATCAACGCGATGATGTCGCCGGCAATATCTTCAACCCCGTATTTTACTTTTCCGACAACTTTTGAGCTAATTTTTTCGCGTGTTTCCACATAATAGATGGTGAAATCTTTGCTCATCTCACGAAGCACATATTGCCACGCCCGGATTAATGTAATCCAGCCGGCGATAAAAACGACCGGCGGATTGTCCGTTTTTTGGGGCGGTGTGAAAGTGATTACCCGTAGAGAAACGTTGTCATTCACCGAAATCATTTCATCAGCAACATCAGTGTTTTTGGTGCAATAGTTGGATAAATTTTCGGTCATTGTTTTAAGCTCCTGAAAATTTGCAATTACCACCTTTACATCAGAATGTATCGCAATTTTGTGTTTCAATCTTCGACGACCAATCCACAGAAGCTGTTATGGATTCATCCGCGCATACCATTTTTTATTTTGTATATAAATATTTTTAAATTCCATAAACAATCGCTTGTACATCTTATGATGAACTGGATTGGGGTGGTAAGTGTCTTTGAAGTGAACGAATTTTTTGATGTCTTCAAATTTTTCAATATAACCGAGGGTCATGCTTGCCAGCAGTGCAATTCCCTTGGCACCGGCGTGATCAGGATTTTCAACCTGATGAATCACCCGGTTGGATACATCTGCCATGATCTGACACCAGAGATCGCTTTTGGCGCCGCCGCCGATGAAGCTCAGTTCGTCAACTTTATGGTACAAATTTTCCATGGTTTCCAGCGCCCAGCAGGTGTTCAATGCGATCCCTTCGAGGACCGCCCGCACCAGATGCTCGCGCGAATGATTCAAGCCCACGTTAAACAGTCCGGCGCGAACATGATCGTCGTCAATCGGGCAGCGTTCGCCGTACATCCAGGGCGTAAAAACCATGCCCTCAGCGCCGGGATTGACACCTGCCGCGAGTTTATCCAAAATTTGATAGACACGATCGACCTGATGTTCTTTTATGAGCTGTTCCTCGTGATAGAGAATTTTATCCTTGAGCCATTCCAAACACACACCCGCGGTTTCCTGATGCGCCATTGCCAGATAATATTTCTGGGGGTAGGCGCTGCCAATGCAGCCGGTATAATGGGGGATGTCAATTTTGCGTTTGGTAAAATGACCGGCAACCCAACCGCTGGTGCCGATACAGATGTGCAGTTCACCTTCATTGATTGCGCCGGATCCGAGCGCGGCACAGGCGAGATCCGCCGCGCCGTTGATGATCGGAGTGCCAGCCACCAGTCTGGTTTGCTCGGCGGCTTTTGGAGTGACTTCGCCGACAATAGCGGCGCTCTCTTTTATCTCGGGAAGCATCTCCTCGGAGATATTTGTCAGTTTCAATAGTTTTGGATGCCAACGATTGCGGTTTTTTCGGGTGTCCATGAACCACCACAGAACTCCCATGTCCACCGATTTTACATAGTTACCGGTCAGATGATAAATTACAAAATCCTTGGCATCGAGGAATTTATGAATGCGGGAATAGGTTTCCGGCTCGTATTCCTGCAGCCATAAAATTTTTCCGATCTGGTCTTTGCCGGTCTGGCCCGGGCTGCCGCCGGTAATCGTGATAAATCGAAGAATGTGAAAAATGTTATATCCCATAATTCGGGGCGGCGTCCATAACTTTTCGCGCATAATCTCTGCGCTGCGCCCGTCAAGCCAGGAAATAGCCGGACGCACCGGCTGACAGTTTTGATCAACTGAAACCAGGGTCTGACTTTGTGAAGAGAAGGTCATCCCAACAATTTCAGCCGGTTTGACGCCAGATTTTTCAATCACCTTGCGCGTGGTCGCACAAATGGCGTTCCACCAAACCCAGGGGTCCTGTTCTGCCCAGGATGGATGGGGGTGATGAATCGGATAGTGGATTTTATCAGTTGCAACAATATCTCCGGTTGTCGTGGTCATTACAGCTTTGTTGCCGCTCGATCCCAGATCGTGGGCGATGATGTACTTTTCTCTCATGTGTTTTTCCCTTTCATCCACTACAATAATATTGGAATGATGACTTCGGCCATTATCTATGGGCCAGAACCAATTGCCCGTTAAACAGTGTTGTTAAACGAAAAAATCATAATGTTATTGCTTTATATTCGTACTGCTTTGCTTGAACAGATTAGCTATATTTTCACACCTGAATTATGGTACCATAACAATTTGCCATAATGTTTTCATAATCCTCGCGGTATCTTTTGACCGCTAACGGTAAATAATTGAGGATATGTTGAGCGGTCATGCCATCTTCGCCGATAATGTCGGCGGCAAGGTCTCCGGCAAGCCCATGAATGAAAACACCGGCTTTCACCGCTTCTTTCACCGTCAGCCCCAGTCCGAGCATGGCTGCGATGGTTCCGGTGAGTACATCGCCGGAACCGGCTGTTGCCATTCCGCTGTTGCCGCTTAAATTTATGCAGACCCTTCCGCCAGGGCAGCCAATGAGCGAATGGGCGCCTTTCAAAATGATAAACGCGCTTAAATCGGTGAGGGCTTTTTGCAAAGCCTGGACTCGATCCGCTTCAATTTGAGCAATAGAGGTTTTACAGAGACGCGATAGTTCGCCGGGATGCGGCGTTAAAATGGTTGCAAACTTTCGGTGGCTGATTATTTCGGGATTTTGTGCCACCGCGGTGATACCGTCACCGTCAATCAGTATCGGCTTTTCGATTTGCTGAACCAGTTCGCATATCAACTGCTGTGTTTCCTGATTCAGCGACATTCCCGGACCGATCACAACCATGTCAACCTGTTGGGACAATGTTAACAACCGCTCCTTGTTGCTCGCTGCCAGGCTCCCGTCCGTGGTCTCGTCCTGCGGCGCAAACACAAGCTCGCTGCCTTTGGCGCCGATAACCGATGTTACTGATCGTGGCGCGGCTAATCGGGAATAACCACCGCCGGCTTTTAGAAAAGACATTGCTGCGAAATAGGGCGCGCCATAGTAATTGGCTGCGCCGGCGATGAACAAGGCGTCGCCGAAAGTGGTCTTGTGCCCGGCAACATCACGTAGCGGCAATCTTTCTGGCAAATTGATTTCGGTAAGCAATGATTCATTATCCCAGAGTTCATGCGGGAAAGAGATGTGTGTCACATACAGTAATCCGCAATATTCGTAGCCGGGATACAGCAAATTTCCCAGCTTTGGCAAGCCAAAAGAAATAGTACTATCGGCACGGACAGCGATGCCCATCACAGCGCCGGTGTCGCCATTGATCCCTGATGGAATGTCGAGGGCGAAAACCATTTTGTGACTTTGGTTTATGGCTGCAATTACCTGTTCATAAACACCTTCCACGTTGCGAACCAGACCGGTTCCGAAAATGGCATCCACGATGGTGTCGCAGTCAGCAAGTTTCGCTTTCAGTTGCTCAATGGTTTCAAATTTTTCCACTGGTATTTTTAATCGGAGCGCAATTTCATAATTTTTCAAAGCAGCACCGCGATATTTTGTCGGATCGCCCAACAGCACCACAGAAACTTTGCCCCCCATCGAATGGATTTTTCGCGCCACCACAAACCCATCGCCGCCATTGTTGCCAGCGCCGCAAATCACCACAAAAGAATTTTCCTCCACTTCCAGTTCGTTCAAAATCACCGAAAAGGCAGCCAGCCCGGCGTTTTCCATCAATATCTCTTCGGCGATGCCGTATTTTTCAATGGCGGCTTTATCGAGCGAACGCATTTCACTGACAGTGCTTACTTTCATGAAATATCACCTCGGCTTTTTATTGATAAAATAATATCGGTTATTAATGACAATTTCTTTAATAGCCCGAAAGCATTCCGATTATTCAATCATAATTTTTGGTGAACCACAACAATATTTAAAAATTTTGTTCAAATTTGTTAATACAAAAAACTGACAAAACCAACTCGTCATGCCGAAGGTTGGGAATAAAAATTTGAATAATGTTTGATGGCACGCCATAACATTGTCATTTTTTCATTTGCAGACTGTGTGAAAATTAAGGAGTTTTGATGATATCTGTCATTGCGATCCCGCTTCAGCGGGAGAAGCAATCTACTAATTGTCTGATAATTAAGAGATTGCTTCGGTCGCTGCGCTCCCTCGCAATGACATGATTTGTAAAAATACGGTGTTTTCACACAGTCTGTTCGCGGAGTCGTTTTTTTTGAAAAATATTGTTATACACCGACAAATCGGGATTCGTCATGTCTGGAAATAATATTAAATTCTGGTTCAGATTATATGCTAAAAAACTTTATCAAATGAAAAGCGGATCCATGATGACCGCCTCTGCAGATTATCTCTCTAAAAACGCCAAATGCGCCAAAGCCTGGTTCACAATTTTTCGATTTATTTTGTTCAGGCGTTCGATTTGGCGAATAATTTCCGGTGTGTTTTGTTGCAATTTGGTTAACTCATCAATTATCGTTTCGGGTTGCAGTTCAATCCTAACGCCGGTTTGCGCGGCTTCAATCAAAATGTCCGGCGACCATTCTTTAGGCCAGAGTGAATTGAGCAACGGCATTACCCGCTTAAATTTTGAAATTTTTCCGGGTACGCCCTGCAGCAGTTGAAGCTTATCAGTATATTTTTCAGAAAACTCAACCTGTAGTGTAACTTTTGTATCGGTTTCGAATCTCGGCAACCGAATGATCAGACTCACTTTATCCCCATCGTAACGCCATCCGGTTCGATTTTCTTCCCGCTTAAAATTAATGATTTCGCCCTGGCAGGTTATTTTTTCAGGCGGAAAGACAAGCGGCAGCCGAATTTCGTACGCCCGTTCAGTGAGCATTTCCGGGAAACTTCCCTCAACCGGCAAAATTTCAATGTTCAGCAACCTCTCATCTGTTTTGTGAAATTGAATCGGCGTCCAGGAAAACTGCCCATTTTTGTACGCCACCGTATTGCCCTGGTCCTCATAAACCCGGGTTTGTCCGCTGTCCCCGGGAAAAATAGTCAGTATCAACGGATCGAGCGGCTTTTTATTTGAATACCGCATTTTCGGCTGCATGGGAATGATGGCGCCGGCTCTGGCATATACCGGTATTTCGTCATTGGCAAAATTTCGTTTGATGGTTGCAGGCCCCTGGAGAATGTTGCCGCTGAACCATTCGATCCAAGTACCCGGCGGTAGCCAGATTTTTTTCTCTGCTAACAAGCTCACCGAATCTGTTGGTTCAGTAATTGGCGCGACTAATAAATCATCGCCAAACATATATTGATCTTTGAATTGATAAGCTTGTTCTTCTTCCTGATAATTATAGTACATGGGTCGGCAGATTGAAACTCCCAAATCATAAGCCTGCCTGGCTGCGGTGTAAATATATGGAATCAAAGCGTAACGCAGCAGAATGGCATCACGCATGATCAAAAAATAATCCACCGGATACGCCCAGATTCTTCTTTCTGCTTTTATGTTTCGGGTGGTGTGGGTTCGCAGAATGGGGCTGAACAATCCGAATTGAATCCAGCGATTGTAAAGCTCGGGTTCCAGGATTCCGGGTATATGACCACCGATGTCATGGCTCCAATAGCCGTAACCGACGTTTGAAGCTGTTGTTGTAAAATATGGTTGAAACGCCAGCGATTCCCACACCGAGATGGCGTCGCCCGAAAAACCGATCTGATAGCGATGGTTGCCCAATCCGCCCCAGCGGTGAAAAATCAATGGCCTTTTCCCCCGGCGCTCCATGTCGGTGAAATGAAGATAATTCAGCCAAAAAGTCGGATTGACGCCATCTATTTTGGTAATCGGTTGCTGCTGCCAGTCCAGCCACCAGAAATCCACTCCCTGGCGCTCCAGTGGGTGGTGGAGTATTTTAAAATAATTTTGGGCAAATTTTTTATCAACAATGTCAAACGGGATGTATTTTTGAGTGGCGGGATCAACGCCCATTGCGCGCGCCATTTCCGGATATTTAGCTTCGTGAGGTTGGACGCCGGAAGCTGGATGCAAATTTAAGCTGGTCTTCAATCCCTTTTGATGGCACCAATTGAGAAATTCCGGCGGATCAGGGAAGAGAATTTTATTCCAACTATAACCGGTCCAGCCGATTCGCTGTCCGGCTTGATCGTACTGTTTTTTCCACCAGCGCAGCTTGAATGTTTCGTGCCAGTCCATGTCAATCACCAGCACATCAAGCGGCGTGTTATGGATTTCAAATTCATACACCAGTTGTTTCAACTCTTGATCAGTATAAGCCCAATAGCGCGACCACCAGAGCCCGAAGGCAAATCGCGGGGGTAATGGTATTTTCCCTGCCACCAGGGTGAAATCATATAACGCAGCTTTGTAATCGTGTCCGTGTCCGAAAAAATACCAATCCTGGTAGTCTTTTTCCGGCGCTGGCGTTGACCATTGCCAATCGCTGTTGTCGAACAACGGACGCTTGCTGTCATCGACCAATACCCAGCCGTCGCGCGATAGCAGGCCTGGTTCCAATTTCGCCGCACCTTTTACCCTATCCAGAGTGCGCATGGTACCGAACAGATTGGCGCTGTCTTTGAGTCCTGGATGCCACATCCGCGAACTTCCATTTAGCTCCAATTCAATTGATAAATTTTTGGAATTAAACCTGCCGCTATCCTCCCGATAGTGCAGCCGTAATTTTTTCGTCTGAATTGTTAACCAACCATCGCTGTTTTTAGTTTGAAATTGAGGAGGCTCCAGCTTGCGATTGATAAACACCAGACTGGCGTTGTTGATGAATTCACCGTCTTCTGCCCATTCCAGTCGAATTAGTTGATCCGTCAATACTGTAAATCGAGCATTACCGGAAGACACGATTGCCTGGGAATCTGCAATCGGGTCCATGATCGGCGCTGCAGCGTCGGTTGTGTTAGCCATAAGTATTATCCCTGAGATAAAAAGCCAAAACGAAAAATGTAACTTTACAAGATTTTTCATCGAAAACCTCAATGTTAAATTAAGGCTTGTAGAATGTTAAATCAGAATCATAACCGCAGAGTTGCTTCGTTATTATAGCATCTCAACAGCGTTATCTGCCAAACACCTGCACAGCGTGATGTAAACAGGAGACCTCCAGCGGCGAATAACCGTAAATCTCACCGTCCGGCGTCAACACCTTGGGGATGTCGGTTTCGATGCGGATGCTTTTCGCCTGGAATGTCTCCACTTCCGGCATTTTGACGTGCTCGCCGGTGAATATTTTGGGAAAACAGGACAGCAACCGGCGTCGTGTAACTTTGGACAGCAAGGTGACGTCGAGCAAACCGTCGTCGATCCGGGCGGCGGGCGCCATCAGAAAATTGGAAGTGTAGCGAGCGTTGGAAATTTCAACAAAAATATTTTCGCGCTCCAGCGAGACGCTGTCCAGTTCGATTTTGAGTTGATTGGCTTTGAGAAAAATCGTCTGATAAAACACGCCGAAAGTGTAGGACACATTCCCCAGTGTCTTGAGTCGAAAGGCGGTCTGGGTGACGTCAGTCACAAAGCCCATGCCGAGAATGTTCAGATAATAAAATTCCAGCTCAGCCGTTTTGAAATAGCCCACATCGACCGGGCGCGGTTTGTTACTGCTGATGATGTCGATTGCCTCTTTCCATTTTTCATTGGTCAATTCAAGATCACGGGCAAACGCATTGCCGGTTCCCACCGGCAGTACACCGATGGGAATGCGTTTCGCGGCAGGATTTTGGAAATATCCGTTGATGACCTCGAACAGTGTACCGTCACCGCCAGCGGCTACCACACCATCGTACCGGCTAAAATCTGCCGATCGGACAAACTCGATCGCATGTTGCTGGTGCTCGGTAAGCAACAAATCAATGTCAATGTTTTTTGATTCAAACTCGTTCATTACATCAGGAAGAATTTTTTTCGCCCGGTTATGGCCAGCGTGAGGATTATAGATGAGCAAAAGTTTCATCGGTTTGTCTGGTTTCATGCAACCGCCGTTTGGTTTAGTTCTTGTGGTTGAATTCTGCTTTAGTTAATGGGGGTGACAATTCAGAAAAAAAAATTAATATAAGATAATTTTTTTAAAGCAAAAAGTCAATTATTAATTTGAATTGGGGCAATTTTTTTAACGTCAGAACGACTGAATACACTGAAATTGAGCCGTCCGTTGAGTACACTCTGTCAATTGAACCAGAGCCGGATTAAGATCAAAAAGTCTGAATTTAGATGAAAAATGAGATAAGATGGGTTTTATCAGCGGCAACGAGAGCGGACCGATTCATTTCCAAAATTTTAATCATGCTGAAGTTGGTTTTCCATCCTGGTCAGTAGTAACCGAAATGAATTAATATCAGAGGGAAAAGCAATAAAATTTTCTGAATAGAAGTCAAATCTCTGCTTCAGATAGAATGTTGATGCCATTGCTTAATAACCTGATTAATTGACAGCTGATAAAATTTTTAAATCAAGCCATCCATTTTTAATGTTTTTGTAAATTAACCGATGGCATCAGTCTATGCCTTCCCCTGTGATTGAGATAATACAGATAGAAGTTTCTTTTCAAATTCAGCGTTTTGCCATTTATTTCAGTCTGATTACTATCATGTGAATTTTACCACAAATTTTTCAAAATGTCTGTCGTAAAGCAGCGCCAGATGTTGCCAGGAGTATTTTTCGACTGCTGATCCGAGGTTTATATTTCTGATGGTAGAAATATTCTGCAAGGTAGTTTCCAGCCGTTGAAACAACTCTGGAAAATTATCATAAAAATTTTCTGGATAACAGGTAATGGGTAAAATCTCCGGAAAGGCAAGCCGGTTTGGCAATATTGGGTAGCAACCGCAATAAATCGCCTCGACGGCGCTGGCGCCGAAAAAATCCTGGTTCGAGGTCACGGGTATAATATCCGCCAGCCAGAGCCATTGCGCATATTCTCGGAAAGAGTCAGCGTAGCCAAATTGGATGATTTTTTCTCCGAAGATATTTTTTGCCTGGTCAAAGAGTGTTGGCCTTGTGCTGAAATTTTCTCCCAAAATTGCAATTTCAAACTCCAGTCCGTTGTTTTGTAAATTCTGCAAAGCCTGAAAAAAATCATTTGGATTTTTATCATATTCCCAGCGGTGATTCCAGAGGATTAGCGGTTTATCTCTTTTTTTATCCGATCGATGTTGATCAAAGCGCGCCAGATCAATGCCCAGATGGAGTACATGGCTTTTTTGGTTGAGTTTATCGATATTGTCCACGCCGCGGTGATCGGGAAAATGTTTCAACATGCGCGGCAGTTCCTCGAAAAAAGCGGAGCGATGGAAGGCGGAATTAAAAAACAAAGCATCGGCTGCCAGCGCAGAAACATAATTAATGAATCCGTAGTGGCGGTCCCGATTTTGGCGTAGATCGCGATCGTCAGGAGACCAGGGGTAACAGATTTGATTTTCATGAAAATAAACGCCGACCGGAATGGAATGTGCTTTTGTGCGTGTCAACGCCAGAAACGTCGTCAGATCGAGCATGTCAGTAGCGAGGATAAAATCGGGTTGCAAATCCGCTTCCAGAAACTGCTTGGCCAAAGTTACAGCGCCGCCGTGCATGCGCCACTTCCAAAATTTGCCGCTCAAGCTGATGATGTGTATGTCGTGGCTGCTGTGTTTCTGGTAACCTTTTGCCCAACTGGCGTGCGAACCGCTGAAATAGGGTTCTATGATTAAAATTTTCATCTAACCTTGGACATCTATTTGTGTGTCATCTGACCTTCAATTGAAAAAAAAATAGTCCGGCAGAAGGAACATCTGCCGGACATAGATCGGAAACTGTAATTTAAATCAGAATTTCGCTCATCAAATCCAAATAATCCTGCAAAATACGGGTGATGAGGAATTTTTTTTGAACGGTTTCTTTTGCTGATTCGCCAATTCGTTTTGCCAGTGCCGGGGTTTTCATCAATTCGATAATTTTCTCTGCGAACATTTCGTTGTCATTGGGTTCGACAAGGAAACCGTTGTCGTTGTCAGTGATCTGCAGTGGAATGCCACCGACATTGGAGGCGACCACCGGCGTCCCTTTCCACATAGCCTCAGTCACGGTCAAGCCGAAACCTTCACGCTGCGATTTTTGAATGACGACCGATGAAGTTCGTTGCAATGCGTTGACCAGAATATTATTTTCTGAAGTTATTAAAATAATGTCGCCTTTTTCGATCAAATTGTTTGATTTTTTCTGTACCTGTTCAAATATTTTCAACCCTTCCGGATCATCGGATGCCATGCTGCCGCAAAGCACCAATCGGCAGTCAATTTTTTTTCGCACTCGCTTAAAAACATCGACCACACCCTGGGGGTCTTTCCACTTATCGAATCGGGAAATTTGCGTCAGTATCGGTTTGTCAGTCGGCACTCTATTTTTTTTGAGATATTTATCCATATCTTTTGTACTCAGCTCCATATTTTTTGGCGTCAGCGGATCGATCGCTGGTTGGATAATTTTATGCTGAAGCGGAAGGTCCCCTTTATAATTTTCATGGGAAATAATTTCAGCGTCGTATTTCAGGATAAAGTTTTTTAAATATTCCCACAATTCCGGATTAGGATGCGAAAGATCAATATGGCAGCGCCAGATCCACGGCTGACGTTTTTTGTAAAAATTGATCAGCGGCAGCGGCTGAGGGTCGTGATAAACACGCAATCATGATTAATATGGGTGTAAGTTGAAAAATTTTCATTGACTTCAACGAACAATTTCTTTTTAATCGAGGTGAGATTGATCGGATCGCCCTGCAGCGCATTGTGAAATTTTTTGGTAATCGTAAAAAAATCAGGCATGCCGCGGATAATCCGCCAACCGGCATCAATGCCCACGTCGTTCATTAACGGCACCAGGCTGTTGAGAATTTCCGCCACGCCGCCGCCGTAAAAGGTCGAGTTAATGTGAAGAATGTTTTTTCCGTATAATGGTCTGGCTTTATTGTATATTTTTGTAATAACATTATCTCCGGTAATCTTTCGATAATCATTTAATGTTTTCATCTGAATTCACCTCCGCTAATTTGTTTAACAATGTACGAACTTCTTTTGATGATTTAATTTTGTACTTTGCTTCAGTCGAAGCGATGCCGACTTTGATCGAATATGCAGTATCGGGCAATACCCTGAAAATATCTTCATCGGTCCAGTCGTCACCCAGTGCAATGATGAAATCCCACTTCTTTAAACCGATCCACCTGAATGCAGCTCTGCCTTTATTTACACCGGCGGTTTTTATCTCCACCATTTTATTTCCCTCAAGAACCTGCAAGCTGAGATTTGAGGTCAAATAAATGAGATGATCCACCAATTCACGGGCGCGAACTATGCCCTGACCCGGGTCAGCTTTGCGATAATGCCAGACCAGAGAATAATCTTTAGTTTCCACAAAAGAACCCGGCGTCCGGTCAACATACAGCTCGAGAATGGGTAAAATTTCCTGTTTCCAATCACTTTCCAATTTTTCGATCAGCTCCCAATCCGCGCCATTGATGCGTAACCAGACGCCGTGCTCTCCCACCAGATCAACCTTCAGGTCGCCGAACCACTTTTCCAGTGTTTCGCGTTTGCGACCGCTGATAATGACCACGGCGTTTTGTGGCTGATCAGTCAACTTTTTTAATATGGCTATTAACTCATCGTCCGGTTCCACTTTTTCCGGATCTTTGGAAAACGCTTTTAATGTACCATCGTAGTCCAACAGCAATAATCGGTGTTGGCTGCTCTGGTAAGAATTGATAATTGTTTTTTCAATTTGATGATCCATTGATTTGGTCAGCAACTGTTTTTGCTGATCTTTGGTGTTTAATAGCGTCTCGATAAAATCTTCAGCCCAGCGGCATACATTATAGCGTTTTAACTTCTTTTGAATTTCACGGTTAATTTGTAGTTGATCATCCTCTGCCAGGTGAAGCGCTTTATTAATTGCGGCTTCGATTTCATCGATGCTGCTGGGATTAACCATGATAATATCGCTCATTTCGTCAGCGGCGCCGGCCATTTCGCTCAAAATTAAAGCGCCTTTGCCGTTATGTTTGCTGGCAATAAATTCCTTGGCAACAAGATTCATGCCATCGCGGTAAGGCGTCACCAGACCCACATCGGCGCAAAGATAGAGCGCCGCCAGCATATCAAACGGCAGGTTGCGGTACAGATACCAGATCGGCGTCCACCCCAACGTGCTAAATTTTCCGTTTATGTAACCGACAAGCTCGTCGACTTCAATCTTCAGTTTTTTATAGTGTTCCACCTTTGTCCGGGATGGCACCACGACCATGACCAGGCTAACCTTTTCCCGAAACCCGGGATGACATTCCAAATACTGATTGAAAGCTCTCAACCGCTGGGTGATCGCTTTTGAGTAATCCAAGCGATCTACTGATAGAATAATTTTTCGCTCGCCAATCACGCTGCGGATATTTTTAACTTCTTTTTTTACCGATGGTTTCTGTGAAGCTTGAAAAAATTTATCAAAGTCGATTCCCATCGGAAAGGAGTCGGCGCGAATGGTTCGATCTTCCAGCGTCAATTTCATCAGCGAGTGATCCACGCCCAATATCCGGGTTACCGCACTGATAAAATGACGGGCATAGTCGTAAGTATGGAATCCCACCAAATCTGCCCCTAACATCCCACTCAATATTTCGGTTCGCCAGGGCAGGGTGCGAAAAAGCTCGAACGACGGGAACGGAATGTGCAGAAAAAATCCGATAGTGACGCCGGGCAGCCTTTCCCGAAGCATGCCCGGCAACAACATGAGCTGATAATCATGCACCCAGATGATGTCATCTTCTGTGGCGACTTGTGCCACTTCATCGCAAAATTGCTGGTTGACCTGATGATAGGTCTCCCAATAGCGTTTGTCATTGACTACATATTGGTTGAAATAATGGAACAAAGGCCAAATTGTTTTATTACTAAAGCCCTCATAATATTTTTCAATCTGTCGTCTGGTTAAAAACACCGGTTTCATTTTCTTTGCCTGCATCTGCTCAAGGATCTCTTCCCGTTCGTGAGAGCTATTGGAGACGATGCCGGGCCAGCCGATCCATAAACTATCATAAGCAGAAAAAAAAGAGCTGAGACCCGTTGCTAATCCTCCGGCGCTGGGCGTCAAAATTATTTTTCCTTCCCGCCTCATTGCACTGCTGGGAAGTCGATTCGATACGATAAACAATCGATTCAAAAAAATCACCTCAATTCAATTAATATCTGGTAGTTGGTTGAACGAAAACTAACAACAAATGTCATTGCAATCCCGCTTCAGGGGGAAAAGCGATCTCTTAATTCTTTGTAAAATAATGAGATTGCTTCGTCCTCCCGCTGTGGCGGGAACAGAAAAGTGTGAGTTTTCGCTCATACTATAATTGGCGATCAAAATAGCGTGCTGTTGATATTCTACATTGTGTAATGATTAAAAATAGCAGCAATTCCGTTATGGCTGCAAAACCTGTCAAGTTAAATTTACTCGTGTAGTTAGTAATGAATTGCCTCATGAGTTATCTTGTGGATTTGATATCTTACCGGTTTTTATCCTGGTGGTGGCAATTCAAATCACCAAGTTCCGCGAGATTGCCATGCAATAGTAATAATGGCAGGATGTTGGTTAACTGCGATCAGCCTGATGGTTTTAAATCAGATACTGAATAGCAGCGAAATATTTGAAATTTGTCAATCCAGCTAACAACCTGACACCGCGGTTTCCAATAAAATCATTGTTGAAAAATAATAAAAAAATTGGTTAATTACAAGTATGAATTCAACTTTTTTTATAAAAGCCCGGTTATGGTTTGTCTGTGTATGACCTTTGGAAAATTTTTTCCACCTGTAAAATATGAATTAATTTTATTGTTGTTGCTCTAATTGGAGGGATAAGTATGATGTCAAAAGACGATTATTATAGCCATTGCTGATAAACGATTGAGCGGAGTAATACATCGGTTTTGGGTGGCTTACTGATGCCGTCGCTTGATATTCAAGTTATTTTGTCAAATATCAATTTTCTCAAATTAACTATGCAATTGCATCAATTGTATCAAACAAAGCGATGG
>Ga0129302_1000908_pt1 | contig 21982 bp, 22 predicted proteins | sample BlaSprsedimmetaG_FD_94476 | JGI IMG/M metagenome (GOLD analysis project Ga0129302, IMG submission 94476) | Hot spring sediment bacterial and archeal communities from California, USA to study Microbial Dark Matter (Phase II) - Blank Spring... | ecosystem: Environmental > Aquatic > Thermal springs...
GCTAGTGAACTAGATAAAAATGTGAGATTTTTCATAAAATATTTTCCTGAAATAAAGCATTTTGTTTTTAACAACCTAGATCCGGAAATGATTAAGTTTAATGCGGGTTTTGCTTTGATTCCCAAATTAGTTGATTTTAAGATGTCATTAAATAGGGCATTAGGTGTTCTGCAAAAAAATAATAAAACTTTCAGGGTTGAGCGTGTGCCGTTGTGTTATATGTCTGAATTTGCAGAGTATTCCACAGAAACTAGAAAAATTGTTAAAAAAGAAGAACGGCCGATTTTGTTTTTAGATAAGAGGAATAAAAATGGCATTGATTTCCAAAAGAATTTTTTTTATAGCAAGCTGTCAATTTGCCAAAAATGCTCGTTAAATCAAATTTGTGCTGGCTTGTATTCGAAGTATTATTTAAAGGCAAAAGAGTTAATTCCTCAAAAAATAGATAACTTTGCTGTTATAAATAAGATAAAGGCAAAAGGATAAATTTTAATTTAATAAATGTAAAATATGCAGCGAGTAGACATCAAAATCGGTTTTCATTGCAATAATCTTTGCCAGTTTTGCGTGCAGGGCGATAAGCGGTTTAAATTTAAAAGCCGTACTATTAATGAAATTAAAGAATCATTAAAAGCAGCCAAAGAGCAAAACAGCCAGGGAGTCGTCTTTACCGGCGGTGAGCCGACTATCCATTCCGATATTTTAGCGGCGGTTTTATATGCAAAAGAATTAGGCTTTGATCCTATTCAAGTCCAAAGCAATGGCAGGATGTTAGCTTATGTTGCTTTTTGTAAAAAATTAATAAAAGCCGGAGTTACTGAATTTTCACCGGCTTTGCATGGCTCAAAACCAGCTATTCACGATAAATTAACAACTAGTCATGGTTCCTGGCAGCAGGTGGTTCAAGGCATTAAAAATTTAAAATCTTTGGATCAGCTTGTTATCACAAATACTGTTATTACCACAACTAATTATAAAGATTTGCCGGCTTTGGCCAGGTTTTTTGTGGAATTGGGGGTTGATCAATTCCAATTTGCTTTCCCGCATATTCTTGGCACGGCTGAAAAAAATAAAGATTGGCTGGTGCCGAAAAAATCAGATATAATGCCCTATGTACAAAAAGGCCTTGATATTGGAATTAACGCTGGTAAAATTGTAATGACAGAAGCTATTCCTTTTTGTTTAATGCCGGGTTATGAAGATTATATTGCGGAAAAAATAATGCCAGAGACAAAAGTGGTTGATGCCGAAGGAGTAATTGAAAGTTATGCTGATTATCGCTGGAATTTGGGCAAGGTTAAAAGAGAAGAATGCAAAAAATGCAAATATTATCAGGAATGCGAAGGTCCTTGGAAAGAGTACCCGGAAATTTTTGGCTGGGACGAGTTTAAGCCTGTTTTAAAATAATTTTATGGATTTAGTTTTAAATTTATTTGTTAATTATGGCGCTTTGGCAATAATTTTTATCATCGGCTTAATCATTTGCCTTGAAGATTTTAAGTTTGGCAAAATTAGAAATAGATGGATTAAATTCGGCTTTATAGCCGGTTTGGCTTTTTATTTTTTGTCCATAATGCTTTTATTGATTATTGGACAGCCAATCAGCTGGCAATATCATCTGCTGATTTTAACTAATACAGGTATTGCTTTTGTTTTTGGTTTTATTCTATGGCATTTTAAACTCTGGGCAGGCGGTGATGCCAAGCTTTTTACTTTGTATGTTTTTTTAATCCCGATTGCGTTTTATAGCAATTGGTATTTTAAATACTGGCCGCCATTGTCTTTGCTGATTAATATTATTCTGCCGATTTTCGTTTATCTGCTGATCAAAATGCTGCTTTATCCTGTCCAGCTTTTGTTTAATTATCTAAAAAATCCCAAACTGCTTAAAGAATATTGCCAAAAATATAAAGATGAAAATAAAGTTGATAAGGGCAAAATGAAAAATTATCTGAATACAGCTTTAAGTTTTTTGCTGATTTTAATTTTTTTCCAGCTTTTAAGGACCCATACTAATGAATTTTTAAGCCCTTATCTGGGCAATTTTGTCTACGCTTCTTATTTTTTTATGGGTTTTGTTATTTTTAAGCCCTTGCGGGCGTTTTTAAAAAAAAGGGTTTTTATTGTCTTGGCCGCGGTTATGCTTTATTTTGTGGTAGCTTTTATTTATTTCCGTGAAATGTTTTATGCTGATCTGCATAAAATTTTTGCCTTGCAGTTTATTTTTATGCTTTCTTATTTTTATATTTTTAAATACGGCAGATCTTTGGGCCAGTTTTTATATAATTCAGCTGAAGTCAAAATGGTGCCGCTTCAAGAGCTTTCGCCCGGAGTTTATATTAATAAAAGCCATATTCAGAAAATAATGGGTTCTAGGATAAACCTTGAGGAATTCAAAAAAGAACTTGAGCCGATATTAGCAGAAGAGGAAAAAAATCAGCTTTGGCAGTTGATTGAACGCAAGACCAATAAAACTGCGAAAGAAAAACAGCAATATCAGCTCGTGTCGTTTTTTCGCAGTTTTAGGGCTGATCGTTTGCCGGCTATGTTTAAGCAGATTTGGCAGTATAAAAAGCAAAAAGAAACCGACGCGGTATTGCTGGATTTAATTTCAAAAAAAATAAGCGCTAAGCAAAAAGAACAATTGCAAAATTTGCTTAATAACAGCGATGAAACAAAAGTATTTTTAAAATCTATCAGAGGCAAATTAACAGAAGACCAGGCCAAGCAATTAAAAGCCATGATTGAAAAAAGAAATCAGGAAATAAAAGAGCAGGGGCACCCGCCAATTGAACAGGTTATTTTGCATAAGACTTTTTCTTTCGCGCCATGGATGCTTTTGGGCGTAATAATTACTTTATTGACAAAAACTTCTTTGATTGATTTGGTTTACCAGTATATTTTGCACAGGTAGTCTTTACAGGATTGGCTGAAAATATATATAATGAACTCATAAGTAAAAAAACTTACTTGCCCAGCTTAATTTACTTAGCCACCTTAATTCTATTTTCCAAATATGCCTGAAAATAATCAAAATTTAACTCAACAACAATTTAAAGAAGGTCTGGCTGAATTTACTGACGAAGTTTTATTGCCGGCTGTGGAAAAAATAATTGATGATAAGCTTGAAGAAAAATTGGAAGAAAAAATAGCCCCTATTCATCAGAGGCTAAACGCAATTGAAGAAGAATTGGCTGATATTAAGCAGAGATTAGACAGAATTGATAAAAGGTCAGATGAGGATGTTACGGCAACTTATCAGGAAATTGCGAAATTAAAGCAGAGAGTCTGTGAGCTGGAAAATCAAGTTAAAATGCTTAAAGCTGAAAGCGCTTAAGGTTTTTTTATTTTTTATATTTTAAACAGCCTCTTTTTTAAGGGGTCTTTTGATTTTTAAGAGAATTTAGGTTAAAATTAAAGTGCGAAAGGGTGAAAAAGGCCGCATCTCTTTTTATATTACCGATGGCTTTAGCCGTCGACCGCCTCCTAAAGGAGGCGGTAATACTCTTTGGTCCGTTTTCGCTCATTATCTAAAAATTATGCTAAAAATTTACAATACCCTAACCCGCCAAATTGAAGAATTCAAGCCTATTAAGGATAAAAAAGTCGGTCTATATACTTGCGGTCCGACTGTTTATGATTATGCGCATATTGGCAATTTGCGCACTTATATTTTCGAAGATATTTTGAAGAGGGTTTTGAAATATAACGGTTATAAAGTGAAACATGTGATGAATATCACGGATGTGGGTCATTTAACTGGAGATCGGGACATGGGCGAAGATAAATTGGAAAAAGGCGCCCGGCGGGAGGGAAAAACAGCCTGGGAAATTGCGGATTTTTATATCAAAGCTTTTAAAAAAGATCTGGCTGCTTTAAATATCTTAGAGCCAGATATTTGGTGCAAGGCAACTGATAATATAAAAGAGCAGATTAATCTGATTAAAAAATTAGAAGCAAAAGATTATACCTATAAGACAAGCGATGGTATTTATTTTGACACTTCCAAATTTAAAGATTACACCAAACTCTCGCATCAAAAATTAGAGGAATTACAGGAAGGAGCGCGGGTAGAAAAAAATCCAGAAAAAAGAAATCCGGCTGATTTTGCTTTGTGGAAATTTTCACCCAAAGGATCAAAAAGGCAGATGGAATGGCAGTCGCCCTGGGGCATTGGTTTTCCGGGCTGGCATATTGAATGTTCTGCGATGAGTTTAAAATATTTGGGTGACCAATTGGATATTCATTGCGGCGGAGCTGATCATGTCGCGCTTCATCATACTAATGAAATTGCCCAGTCAGAAGCTGCGACAGGCAAAAAATTTTTTAATTACTGGCTGCACGGCGCATTTTTAAATATTAGCGGTGGTAAAAAGATGGCCAAAAGCGAGGAAAATTTTTTAACATTGGACAATGCTTTGATTAAAAAAGAAATTAACCCCTTGGTTTATCGTTTTGCTGCTTTAATGACTCATTACCGCAAGCCAATGGAGTATAGTAAAGAGGGAATTGAGGCGGCTAAAAATGGTTTGGAGCATTTGTATAATCAAGTTAGAAGTTTAGGCGGTAAAAAGGGCCAAGTCAGCAAGCAATTTAAAAATAAATTTTTAGAAGCCATTAATGATGATTTGAATATGCCAAGAGCAATGGCAGTTTTTCAGCAAGTTTTAAAATCTGATTTAACTGATGCTGATAAATTGGCAACTATTTTGGATTTTGATAAAGTGCTGGGTTTGAATTTGGCCAAAGTAAAAAAAGAAAAACAAAAGATCCCCAAACAAATTCAGATTTTGGTTAATGAAAGGGAAGCGGCGAGAGAAAATAAAAATTGGGCAAAGTCAGACAAGTTGAGAAATGAAATAAATAAATTAGGCTATTTGGTTGAAGATACAAGTGAAGGGCAGGTGGTGAAGAAGAAATAAGGATTAAGGATTAAGGATTAAGAATTAAGGATTAAGTTTATAATGTCATGGTTCGACTAGGCTCACCATGACATTGTCTGTTTTATGAAAAACTTTTGGCAAAAATTTAAAAAACCAATTTTGGCTTTGGCGCCCATGGCCGGAATTACTGATTCGGCCTTTCGCCAGATCTGCAAAAAATACGGGGCTGATATTGTTTATTCAGAAATGGTTTCAATTGACGGCTTGCATTATAATTCGGCCAAGACTTTTGATTTGATAAAATTTAATAAAAAAGAAAAGCCGATTGTCATTCAGCTTTTCGGTTCCAAGCCAGAGCTTTTTGCCAAGGCAGCCAAAGAAGTTGAAAAAATTGGCGCTGACGGAGTGGACATTAATTTTGGCTGCCCAGCTCCTAAAATTTATAAAAACATGGGCGGAGTCAGGCTAATGCGTGATTTGGATTTATGCTATAAAATTATCAAAGCGACTTGTTTAGCGACAAATATTCCTGTTTCAATAAAAATCAGGGCTGCAATTAATTTGCCTCAAGGCAAGGTAACTGCCATGGATTTGGTAAAAAAGGTTGGGAAATTGCCGATTTCAGCCATTATGATCCATGGCAGATCCTATGAGCAGGGTTTTGGGGGCAAGATTGATTTTAAGGCCATTAAAAGCGTTAAAAAGGCATTTAAAGGCATTGTCTTGGGCAATGGCGGCATTTTTACTCCAGAAAAAGCTAAAGAAATGATAGAAAAAACAGGCGTTGACGGAATCGGATTGGCTCAAGGCATTTTGGGAAAACTATGGCTGTTTAAACAGATTAAAGATTATTTGGATTTCGGCAAATACAGAGAATTTGATATGGCTAAAATTAAAACAGTCGCTTTAAAACATACGGAATTATGTTATAAATTAAAAGGCGCTGTTGGCATTTTGGAAATGCGCAAGCATTTGGGCTGGTATTTAAAGGGTTTTGAAAATGCCAGCAAAATTCGCCGGAAATTAATGGTTGCTGATTCATTAAAACAAATTAAAGATATTTTAAATTCAGAATTATGATTTATTTTAAAATTTCAATTTTAGCGGTTTTACTTTTTTTGCTTTACCTTTTAATTTTTCGCTACAAAGCTCCCTGGGTGCCGATGTACAAGAGAGATTTGGCCAGGCTGGATCAGCTGCTTGAATTAAAGCCTGGCAATAATTTTTATGATTTAGGCTGCGGCAATGGCAGGGTGATTTTTTATCTGGCTAAAAAATATCCGCAGGTTAATTTCACTGGCGTGGAAATTTCTTTGACTCTCTTTTTAATTTGCTGTTTGCGCAAATTTGCCGGCAATTATAAGAATGTGAAATTAAAGTTATTTGATTATATGCTTTTAGATCTGAATCAGGCTGATTATATTTACGCTTTTGCTAATAAGCTTACCATAGAAGACTTGGCCAGAAAGATTGAAAAAGAAGCTGATAAAAATTTGGTTGTTTTGTCTTATTGTTTTCCAATCAACAGTTGGAAGAAATTCCTTGTAGCGGAGGAAAATAAGCCTGGGGAAAAGAAAGATTTGTTCCGTATTTACCAATATAAAAAAAGAGATGTTTAATCTCTTTTTTTTGTCTCCTGGCGCATTTTTTGCGTTTGGAGCCAATCTATATCGCCCCATTTGGCATAGCCTGGATATTTGTCAATCGCCAAAGGCTCAGCTGGAAAACTTTCGCTGATTTTTTGCAGGTATTCTATTGAAAAGCTTTCCATTTGAGTAAGTTCGACTCTTTTACCATTTTTTAAGACCGCTTGCATTTATCCCTCCTTTTTTAGATCCATTTTTTGCGTTTAAAATAGGCGAACATTAAAATAACCGCGCATATCATTATTATAATTATTTTCCAGAAATCAAGAGGCGTGCCGGCAATCGGCATATTGATGACATTCATGCCAAAAATAGCGGCTGTTAAAGTCAGCGGCAGGACAATTACTGAAAAAACCGTCAAGGTTTTCATAATGTCATTCAATTTGAAAGTCATCATGGCATTATTTGTGTCTTCCAGGGCATTGATGGTTTGCTGGTAATTTTCCAGCAGATCCCAGATGTTTTTAACATAGTCCACCAGATCATTATAAAAAATAATATTTTTCTCCTTGCTGTTTAAAAGGAAAGATTTTTGCATGATTATTTTTTTAAGGATGTTTTTATGAACCTGCATTATTTTTCTAAAATAGACAATGTTTCTTTTGATAATCAAGATTTCCTTGACCAGTCGACGCTCTTTGCCGCTAAAGATATTTTTTTCAATAAAATTAATATTGAGGCTGATGTGGTCCAGCATGGGGAAAATGGAAACATAAAGGCGGTCTAAAATTTCATACAAAAGCATGCCTGGCGTTTCATTTAAATACAAATCTTTTTCCGCTTTATTTTTTTGGCAGGATCCAAAAAAGTTTTTCAAGGGAGATAGTTGGTTATAATGGATTGTAATCAGATGGTCTTTGGTGATAAAAATATCAACCTCGGCTGGTTTAATTTCTCTGGTTTTGCGGTTATAAACAGGGAAAAGCAGGACAATAAAAATATAATTGGGCCGGAAAAAAATTTTGGGCCTTTGGGCATGCTTATGGGCATAAGCATCATTAAGATCAAAATGGTTGAATTTGAATTTCTTTTTCAGGTAAGAAATCTCTTTTTCTGAAGCTTTGATTATATTCAGCCAGCTCAATTTTCTGGATTTGATAATATGGCTTTCAGGCATGGGGGTAAGTAAAAAGTATAAAGTAGAATTATTTATATTATAACATAAAATTTAATTAATTACCAATAGCCAATAACCAAATTTTAATGATTTAAACATTTCTTAGATATTAATTATTGAAGTTTAGAATTTGTTTGGTGATTGAGATTTGGCGCTTGGTTATTAAAACTTTAACTTTTAAGCCAAATATAGTATAATTATAACAGCTTAATATTTTAGCTAAAATAAGAGTATGCCCAGGAAAATTCAGGATATAATAAAAGAACAAGACATTTCAGGCGGCCGGGAAACGCCTTTAAATTCCGAGCAAATTGAAAAAATACCGGCTGAATTTGAAGTTGAAAAAAAAATAGAAACTCCAAGGCCGCCCGAAGACCATGGAGACAAAGAGCCGGCAAAAAAAACAGCCGAAGCCGAACCAGTTGTTCCGTCTGCTGCCGGACAGATTCAGCTGCCAGCCCAAAACCCTGTTTTGGAAAAAATAGAGGATATTTTAGAAGAAGATTTAGAAGAAATATATTTTCAAATGCCGCCGGAAAAACAGGCGGAGTTCCGGCAGACAGGTGAAGAAACAGCCGGCAAAATTGAAGCTTTGCTCCACTCCACTAAAATTAAAATTAAAAAAATTTTAGATTTAATAAGAGATTGGCTAAAAATCATTCCTGGGGTGAATAAGTATTTTTTGGACCAGGAAGCTAAAATAAAAACTGACAAAATATTAGATATCAAAGAATCTCACAAAGAGCTGCCTCAAGATCAAAACAAAATTTAAAATAAAATGGAAAATTTTTCAATCCAATTAGGCTTTTTAGAAATAACCGGCCCAATCCTGCTGATAATGGGAGGCTTGGTTTTACTTGTGGCGATTTTTGTTTTTTTATTTTTGTATTATTTTTCTAAAAGCCTTTCCAGGAAGATTTATAAAAATTTGACCAGTTTTAGGCAGGTTGTTTTATTAGTTTTAGTGCCCAAATATGAAGTTGAAGAAGGAGGAAAAATCTCTGAGGCTAAGAGCCAGCAGGAATTGGCGGAAAAAATAGCCATTATGGAATCTTTTTTTGCCAATATCGCCGGTTTAAAATCTCAAAAGGGCTTAAAATATGAATTTACCGGCAGGACTGATCATTTTTCTTTTGAGATAGTTTTTAAAAAGGGGCTGATTTATTTTTATGTGGTTACGCCGGAAAATATAAAGGAGTTTATAGAAGAGCAAATTACAGCGCAGTTTCCAAATGCCCAGATTGAAGAAGTTGAAGATTATAATATTTTTGATCCAAAAGGAGTGGTAATTGGCTCAATGCTTAAATTTAGAAAAGAATATATTTTTCCCATAAAAACCTACCGCAAATTAGAAACAGATTCTTTGAATGCTTTAACTAATGCTTTAAGCAAATTGGATAAGAACGCGGGCGCAGCCATTCAGTTTGTCGCCAGGTCTTCCATGCCCGAGTGGCATAAATGGGGTCAAAAAACAGCTTCTGTAGCTTATCAGGGCAAAAAAATCAATGAAGCGATTGTCGAGGCAAGGTCTGGGTTTTCTTTGAAAAAAATTGCAAAATTTTTTGAAGGCTGGGGCGGCGGTAAAAAAACAGAAGCAGGCCAAATGCCCAAAAAAGAATATCAGCTTTCAGCTTTGGAACAGGAGATTATTAAAGGCATTGAAGAAAAAGCAGCCAAAGGCGGTTTAGATGTGAATATTAGAATTTTAGTTTCTGCAGATGCAGAAACCAAGGCTCAGTCTTATTTAGAAAATATTTTAAACAGCTTTAGCCAGTTTAATATTTATGAATATGGCAATGCTTTTAAAAGACATTCTATCAAAAAGAAAAAAATAATTTCTGATTTTATTTTCAGGGAATTTGACGAAAAAGCCAAGATGATTATGAATACAGAGGAATTCGCTTCTCTTTTCCATTTTCCATTAGGTCATACTGAAACGCCAAATATTGTTTGGCTGACTGCCAAACAATCAGCTCCGCCGACTGATTTGCCAGCGGAAGGTTTGCTCATTGGCTATAATGATTTCCGTAATATTTATAGGGAAATTAAGCTGACAGACGATGATCGGCGGCGGCATGTTTATGTTATTGGCCAGACCGGCACAGGCAAATCAGTTATTCAGATCAATATGGCTTTGCAGGACATTATAAACGGCAAGGGTATTTGTTTTATTGATCCGCACGGCGATGCTATTGATGAACTGCTGACTTTTGTGCCCAAAGAAAGGGCAGAAGATGTGATTATTTTTGATCCTTCGGATTCCAGGCGGCCATTGGCTATTAATATGCTGGAATTTGACACTCCGGAGCAAAAAACTTTTGTGATTAATGAAATGATGAATATCTTTGATAAGCTATATGATTTAAAAGCCACGGGAGGACCCATGTTTGAACAATATATGAGAAATACCATGCTTTTGATGATGGAAGACCCTGAATCAGGTTCAACTTTACTGGAAATTTCAAAAGTCTTGGCTGATGAAGAATTCAGGCGCTACAAGTTATCTAAAACAAAAACCCAGGTGGTTAAAGATTTTTGGGAAAAGGAAGCGGAAAAAGCCGGTGGCGAAGCAGCTTTGGCCAATATGGTGCCTTATATTACTTCTAAATTAACTACTTTTATTGCTAATGACATTATGCGGCCGATTGTGGCTCAGCAAAAAAGCTCTTTTAATTTTGCCAAAGCAATGAACGAACAAAAGATCATTTTAGTCAAGCTGACCAAAGGATTGATCGGAGATATTAACGCAAATTTGCTGGGCATGGTGATAATTGGTAAAATTTTAATGGCTGCTTTAGGACGGGCATCTTTGCCGGCAGAAGAAAGAAAAGATTTTTATCTTTATATTGATGAGTTCCAGAATTTTTTAACAGAAGGCATTCAGGTTATTTTATCAGAGGCCAGAAAATATAAGCTTAACCTGACTATCGCCCACCAGTTTATCGGTCAGTTGGTAAAAAATAATGATACCAGATTTAAAGACGCGGTTTTTGGCAATGTAGGCACAAAAATAGCTTTTAGGGTCGGAGTGGAAGATGCGGACATCTTTGCCAAAGAATTTGCCCCGATTTTTAATTCATATGATGTTATGAATGTGCCAAATTTAAACGGTTATATCAAGCCGTTAATTAATGGCCGGGTGGTTGAGCCTTTTAGTTTCAAATTAATGCCTTTTGACTGGCGGCCAAATTCAAATAAAGAATTAGCCCAAGCGATAAAAGAACTTTCCCGCTTGAAATATGGTCGGGATAGGAATATAGTGGAAGCAGAAATAATTGAGAGGTCAAAAATCGGCACTAACGGGGATTTTGTCAGCCGCGCCAAGGATGAATTTAGCGAGGAGGATATCTTTGCTTAATAAAGGTTTTATGAGGTTATATTATGTTGTATTAGGTTTTATGAGGTTGTAAAAATTTAAAAGCAACTTCATATAACTTCATAAAACCTCATTTAACTTCATATAACATAAATAAAAAACAAAGCGCATGAAAAACAAAAACCAAAATTCAGTTAATATTTCAGCCAGCAAATACGAGCTGATTAAAAACATTTTAAAAAATATCCATGATAATCTTGGCAAGGTAGTTGATATTTTGGAACAGGCGCCGGAAGAGGCTGAAAATTTTGACGATATTTTATTGGGCATTAACCAAACCTTAAAGCAAACAGAGCAAAATTTGGCGGAAATAGGGAATGAAAGAGTAATTGAAGGTGTTTTTGACGGCGTAAAAATGATTGCCCATGACGGCCAGGAATATACTGTGCCAGCCAATTACGCTTCCAAATCAAAGCTGGTAGAAGGCGATATTTTAAAATTAACAATTGAGCCAAACGGAGATTTTAAATATAAGCAAATCGGGCCCATAGAAAGAAAACGAGTTGTCGGCCAGTTGGTTGCTGATGAAACTGATAATTTTTACGTAGTGGCTGATAAGAAAAAATGGAAAGTTTTGCCAGCCAGCGTAACTTATTTTAAGGGCACTTTAGGCGATGAAGTGGTTATTTTGGTGCCCAAAGACGCGGTCAGTAAATGGGCGGCGGTAGAGAATATCGTAAAAAAATAAATTCAAAAGACAAAAAAACAAAAAACAAAATAAATTCAAAATTAAAATTTTAAATAAAAAATTTGAAATTTTATGCTTGAATTTATAATTTATTTGAGCATTTGTTGTTTGAATTTTGTCATTTGTCACTAAAGTCCCGGGGCGTTGGGATTTTTTTATCTGTAACAAAATTGATGTTTTAACGATATAATAATTAAATATTAAATATGGAGCTGACTGACAAGGAAATAAAAGATTTAATATTAAAGGCGCAAAAAGGCGATCAAGAAGCATTTGCTCAAATTTATGATTTGTTTTTTGAACGGATCTATAAATATAATTTTTTTCGCACCAAAGATGCCGAAGAAGCTGAAGATTTAACCAGTTTGGTTTTTTTAAAAGCTTGGCAGAATTTGGCAAGATATAAAATAAAACCGCAAGCCAAATTTTCCACCTGGCTTTTCCAGGTTGCCCGTTATACCTTGATTGATCATTATAGAAAACAAAGAAAAGAATTGCCGCTGGAAGAAGTTAAAGAACAAAAGATTATTAGCGCCAGCGCCATTGAAATTAAAGCTGAAGTTGAGGAGGTTAGAAATTATATTCGGCTTTTGCCAGAATCTTATCAGACGGTTATAAATTTAAGATATTTCGAAAATTTGGATTATAAGGAGATTTCTCTGATCATGGGCAAGACTCAAGTCAGTGTCAGGGTTTTGCTGCACCGAGCCATTAAAAAATTGTCTAATTTAATGCAGATAGAAAATGAATAAAAATAAAAAAATTGAAGAGATTTTAAGTCAAACGGGGCAGGGCTTGCCGGATTTAGATTTGACAAAAGAAAAGATCAAAATTGATTTATTTCGCCGGCTTGATTTGCCTGTAACGGAAGTTGAAAAAAAGCGATATAATATAAGCAGGCAGATTTTTTATCTAAAGTTATATAAAACAGCGGCATCAAGTTTAATTTTGGCTTTGGTGATTTTTTTTGTGGGAGGCGGAGTGATTTATGCGGCTGACCGGTCATTGCCAGGCGATTTGCTTTATCCTTTAAATAGGCAGATTGAAAACTGCCGGCTTGGCCTGGCGAAAAATCAGGATAAAAGAAATCAGCTTAAACTTGAATTTTTAAATAAAAGGGCCAGAGAACTGCAAAAATTACGCCAAAAAAATAAGCTAGAAATATTAGCAGACAAGGAAAAAGATTTGTTGGCAGAGATTGCCCAGCTTTATACGGATCAAATTAATGAATTGGGTAAAGAAATAATAATTGGGCAGGAAAATTTTATTCCTCAAATGAGAGAGGTTGAAAGAAAAATTGAAAAAATGGAAAGGATAAGGGATGTTTTGCAGGCAGAAGGCGCTTTTAGGGGCAACCATAAAATAAACTAATAATATATTTTAAAATTAATTATTAATCTTAAAAAGTATGAAGATTTTGACAAAAATTTTTTTACTTAGCCTGGCTTTGGTTATCGGCTTAGGCTTGGCATTGACCCCGGCTTTAGCTCAAGAAGAAAACGAGCTGGAAACCCCTGAGCCGGTTAATGTCAGGGTTTTTCCTGATTCGCCCCTGTATTTTTTGAAAAATTTAGCTGAAAAAGTCCGGGAAACTTTTACCCTTAAAGACGAAGCAAAATTAGCGCTAATGGAAAGATTAGGCGAAAAAAGGGCGATTGAAGCCCAGAAAATGATTGAAAAAGGCAAACCAGAATTGGCTGAAAAGGTTATGAATAAATACAGTCAGCATTTGGGGAAAATTGAGCGTTTAATTGACGAGGGCTGCGATAAATTAGAGCCTAATTTGGAGCGCGTACAGCAAAGGATTGAAAATCGTTTTGAAATCCGCAACCAAACATTGCAGCGAGTAATGGAAAATGCGCCTGAACAAGCCCGCCCAGGCTTACAAAGAGCGTTGGAAAATAATGAGAAAAGCCTGAATGCAATTGGCCAAGCTTTTCAAAAGAGGCTTGGTAATAAAGAAAGAATGAACCAGCGGTTGCAGCAGAGATTGAATAATCTTGATCAGGTTAATATTGAGGCTGAAGAAATTGAAATAGAAAAGCCGGAAATCCCAGAGGTTGAAACATTGATTCCTGAAGGCACGGGCAGACGCTAAATAAGGATGAAACCGAAGCCGAAATTGAAAATGATCAAATGAATAAAAAAACCGCTTTGCGATGCAGGGCGGTTTTTTGATTGGCTTTTTTACTCCGTATTGAAGGAGAAATTAGCTTTTGGTTTTTAAAGGTCTAAATTTGAAATTTTAAATTTTAAATCAAGGCTAAATGACTAAATTTAAAATTAAAATATTTAAAATTGAATTAAAATTTAGTCTTGAAAATTTAAAATTGCGCTTGTCCTTTAATTACTTGATTTTCTGGGGGATTTAATTTAAAATACTCATATATGAATTTAGCAATTTACCGCAAATATCGCCCGCAAAAATGGGCTGACCTGACTGGTCAGAACCATATTAAAGTTACCTTAAAAAATGAGATAGAAACAGGCAAAACAGCCCATGCTTACCTTTTTACTGGTCCGCGCGGCATTGGCAAAACCACGGCGGCTCGTTTATTGGCCAAATCTTTAAATTGCGAAAATAGGCAAGAAAACCAAAGCGAGCCGTGCAATAAATGTAATTCCTGCCAGGAGCTTTTGGCTGGCAATGATCTGGATATTTTGGAAATTGACGCTGCTTCTCATACAGGCGTTGACAATGTCCGGGAAAACATCATTGAAAACGCCCGCTTTACGCCGGTTAAGCGCAAGTACAAGGTTTTTATCATTGATGAAGTGCACATGCTTTCAATTTCAGCTTTTAACGCGCTTTTAAAAATCCTGGAAGAGCCGCCAGCCCATGCTATTTTTATTTTGGCAACTACGGAAATCCATAAAGTGCCGGCTACGATCATTTCCCGCTGCCAGCGGTTTGATTTTAAAAAAATCAACAGCGAGGATTTGATTAAGCGTTTGGCCTGGATTTGCCAGCAGGAAGGCGTTAAAGTCAGCAATGAAGTTTTGAATGATATTGCCAGGGTGAGCGAAGGAAGCTTGAGAGACGCTGAAAGCTTGTTGGGCCAGGTTTTGTCATTGGGAGAAAAAGAAATTGACCGCGAAACAGCCAGTTTAATAATTCCCAGCACCAATTATAAACTAGTAGCAGAATTAATCGGCTATTTAGCTTACAAAAATATTGAAGCAGGCATCAGCCTGATAAATAAATTAACAGAAGAGGGGATTGATTTGATCCAGTTTAGCGACGAATTGATTGAATTTTTACGCAAGATGGTTTTAAACAAAATTTCCAGCGGTTTGAAAGATTTTGCCATGGACATGGACCAGGAAATGGAAAAAAATATTATTGATTTGTCAGCTAAATTTGAAATTAATGACCTGATAAAGTTAATTAATTTATTTAGCCTTAAAAAAACAGAGATAAAGTCAGCCGCGATTTCCCAATTGCCTTTGGAAATAGCAATTATTGAATATTGCGACAGGCCATCTAGCGCCAATATTTTGCCGAACAAAAAAAACATTGAGCCTGAAAATGAAAAAAAAGAAAAAGATAGTCAAGATAAGGGCGATCCGCCGCCTCAAGGCTTGCAGGATAATTCAAAAAGAGATTTAAAGAGTGGTGCTAATAACACCACTTTAAAAAATATTAATTCTAAGCCTAAAGGCAAAAATAGGGGATTTAACGTTAGTCTGGATGAGATAAAAAACAAATGGCATGGTTTTTTGGTGAAATTGCAGGATGAAAACGCTTCTTTGGTTTTTATTTTAAAAGTGGCTGAACCATTGGAAATAGCCGGCAATGTTTTAAAAATCGGCTTTAAATACAGCTTTCATTGCCAAAGGGTTAATCAGGCAAAAGTTAAAGAATCTTTGGAAAGCGTCTTGGCTGATTTTTTTGGCACTAAGCTAGCCATAGAGCCTGTTTTGCTTGATAAAGATTATGAAAGCGATTTTATCAGAGAACAAACCAGCGCTGATGAAGTAGTCCTGGTTGATGAATTGCCTGCCTCGCTTGACCCTAGCCAAGGCGGGCCTGTTAAAGACAATAATCAGCAGGAATTGATTGACCAGTTGGTAAAAACTTTTAATGGCAAAATTGTAAGTTAGTAAAATTTAAAATATAAAAATATTGAATTTTGAATTTAGTGTGAAGAAACCTTTTTTTGATTTTTTTAAAACATAGCCCTTGATTTTTGCTTAATATTTTGTTAAAATATTAGGGATTGTTTAATGGTTTGGTTGTTTATTAAAGAGGGTTTTATTGATTTGCAGGCAAAACTCGGGGGTCGTCTAATGGTAGGACAACAGGTTCTGGTCCTGTTTATCGGGGTTCGAGTCCCTGCCCCCGAGTTTTGCCTGTAAAAATTTAAAGTTTCCCACCTCCTCTCCGGCAAATGTTATCTTAAGCGCACATTTTCCCACCTTTATTTTCGGCTACTTTAGAGTGAATTCGACTAAGTTCACTCTTTTTTTATGGATAAAAGGTTCGCCTGTCCCAAGCGAAGCGAAGGGAATCCATCCTGGTCTATTGACAGGATAAACAGGATAATTGTTTAATTAGTATATAGATTATTAATTTTTTTTCATATGACTAATTTGCCATTTAGGCTAAACTTTTTTAAACAAGTTGAAGCTTTTTATGAAGTTCGAAAGTGGGATAAACAATATTCAGAGATGGAGCATGAAAAATTAAAAGAACACGATATGGGAAAGACATTGATACCAGATGATAATCTTGACAGAGTAACAAATATCAGTTGGCCTTCATGGAATTTCGAAAAAAAATTTTTACGTTGGACATATTTTGGTCACAAGCACCTGGGTAGCGGTATTAAGCCTGATTATTTAGTTAATGAAGATTTCCTAACGGATATTAATTCCTCCAAAACAGAAGTAACCCTAATTGGTGCAAAGTATGTTTTAGAAAATTTAATTATGCGAGGTTATGCTGATGGAAAAATGGAGCGAGAGCCTAAAGATGGCCCCCTACAAGTTAGAATTAATGAAAGAGGACTTTATTTAGGCTCATTGCTAGAACACAATTACAAGTTTAAAGAATGTACAACTTTTGATTATGCTGAATTAAATAAGCAGTTTATTTATTTGGTTCCAAAATTATCTAAAAAAATTGGTCATTTTTGTTTATATATATTATCATTTCTAATCATAATTTATTCATTAAGTTTGCTGTCATTAAATTTAGCAAGTATTATGGGATTGCTGGACGATTTGAAATTGTTATTTCATTCATTCCCTTATAAATATCTATTGACTATCTCAATATTATTATTCCCTGTAATTTTATTTATACTTTCTATATTTCTAATTCTACCCAACCAAGAAGACAGGGTTGCCCGGCTTTTAAACTTTACTAAGATTTTTTGTCGTGTCAAACCACCAGAAGTAGAAAACAAAGACTAATCCTCTAAGGCTCAATGGGGTTTTTTTTGATTTTTTTTAAAATTGACTCTAAGCTAAAATAAGGGTAAAATATAAGTAATCTAATTAAATAATTCGAAAATTATGAAAAAAATAACACTTTTATTTTGTGCTTTATTAGTCGTCGTTATTTTTGCTGGTTGTACTAAAAAAGTGGAACAAACTGAAGATGGCACAAAAATAACCGAAGATAAAATCGTTACTGATGATGTAAGTTATGCAACTGAAGATACAGAGGTTACTATACGAAGAAATAAGGTTACTAAACAAGCATCTATTGAAATGGTATATAAAATAAAGGATGAGGATGAATATGATGATTTTATGGGCGAAAAAATGACTATGGTCCCGTTTTTAGTTAATACTTCATGTTCATTATTTACTACAGCGATTTTTGATCCAGAAGCTTTTGCAGAATGGGAAGAAGATGAAAAAGCTCAAAAGGATGATCAGATGGATAGTTATTTAGAGGGATATACTATAAATAAAATAACTATTAGATTTGTTGATGCTGAAAATAATGAAAAAATTGCTAATTGTGAATCAACTAAGGCTGGCATAGAAAATATTAAATTTGAAATTTTTAAGGATTATAGTGATGTTTCATCATTTTTCGGAATTAAAATCGGCGAATACGAAGATGAAGAATCATCTCAAGAATAATTAGTTGAAATATTATCTTTACGGATAAAAAGAAAATTATCTTAAATACTCCTCAAGTTGAATTGAAGCAGTCTAAATTAAAAAATATTTTCATGTCAAATAATAACAAACAAATAAAATTTATCGATTTTTGTGCTGGAATTGGTGGCGGTAGAATAGGGCTTGAAAATTTAGGCATGCAATGCGTAGGGTTTTCTGAAATTGATAAATCAGCGGAAAAAACTTACAGAGCCTTTTTTGGCGAAGATGAAAAAAATTACGGCGATTTAACAAAAATCGATTCAAATGAACTTCCCGAGTTTGATTTAATGATTGCTGGTTTTCCTTGCCAGACTTTTTCAGTTATTGGTCAAAGAACTGGGATGAAGGATCATCGAGGCCAAATAATTTTTAGTCTGATTGATATAATGAAGGCTAAAAATTTAAAATATTTTATCTTAGAAAATGTAAAAGGTCTTTTGAATCATGACGGCGGTCAATCTTTAAAAATAATTTTAAAAGAATTAGATAAGGCGGGTTATGATGTTTTTTGGAAACTTGTAAATAGTTTAAATTTTGGAGTGCCTCAAATGAGAGAAAGAATTTATTTTGTAGGCGTAAGAAAAGATTTAGTGAAAAAAAATTGTAATTTTAAATTTCCAGAGCCCGTAAATATTCCAGATTTAACAAATTATTTGGTTGATACGGACGAAATGCAACTTGATGAGAAAGAAAGAGCTTTTGACACCTTTTTAAAATATCTTGAAAATAAATACAACAAAGGCCAATTTTTGATTGATAAATTACTAAAAGAAGATTACTTAGTGCTTGACACTCGCCAATCCGATTTACGACTTTATAGAGGCAAGGTGCCTACGCTAAGAGTCGGGAGACACGGCGTTCTCTATGTTAAGGGCGGAAAATTCAGAAGATTGTCCGGCTATGAATCCTTGCTTTTGCAAGGGTTTTCTGAAGAATTATCAAATAAAGTCAAAGGTAAAATCGCCGATATTTATTTGCTCAGTCAAGCAGGAAATGCAATGACAGTTAATGTCGTGGAAGCATTCGGCAAAAGTTTATTAAAATTCATAAATTGAAACTTATGACATTAAAAAAATTAATAAGATTAGGATCTAAAACGGCCAAAGGCGGATTTAAAAATGAAAAAGACGTTATTAAGCATTTCAATAATTGGGAAAAAGACGAAGTCGCTCAAAAATGGCTCGAAGCTATGGGGTATAAAATAGATGACATTGAATATGTTAAAGCTTCAAAAGTCCGCGGACAATACAAAGCCGACATACAAGTTAGAGTAAGAATTGTTATTAAATTAAAATCTCAAGAAGATTTGCAAAATTTACAGGTGAAACTTGTCAGTAATCCCCAAGGTTTTAATCAAATTGATAAAAGATGGGTAGACAAATATGTCGAGCTTTGGAATATCCCAAAAGATATAACAAAAATTTTAAAAACTTTTACCGGCGAGATAAAACCATCAAAAAAGGGGTTAAAAGATCAGCGAAGAATGCTTTTATCTGAAATGAGTAAAGGCGATCAAAATAAGATAGTTAAATTTTTTACTGACAATAAAATTTTGATAGTTTCTGACATTTTAAGAGGTAGAGGCGAATTTTCCGCTGATTGGGTGCTGGTTATTTTAAAAGTTGACGGAGAAAGCACATGGGTATTAAAATCAATTAATGAAGCGATGAATGTTTTTGGAGCCGGAGATATAAGAATAACCGCCCAAGGAAGTCTCAAAATCGGAAAAATCGGCATGCAAAGAAAAGGCGGCGATAACGGAAGAGATACATCAAAAATGCTTCAATTTAAAATTAATCCAGTTGAACTTTTTTAATGCCCAAAAAACATATGTCTAAAATTTTTAATAAAGAAATGCAAGACATAACAGATGAAGAAGTCTGGAAAATATTTGCATCATGTAGGAAAGAGTTGAAAAATCGAGGATTGGTTAGGACGAGCAATATAGTTGGGGAAAGAGGTGAATTTTTAGCAATTGAAACCTATAGAAAAATATCTAATTTGCCTAAATTACAAGCTGCTCCAGAAGGAACGCAAAATGTTGATGCATTAAGCAGAAAAGGAGAAAGATATAGCATAAAAATAATGACTGAGCCGAGTAGGACAACAGGTGTCTTTTACGGTTGCGGAAACCAGGGAGACAAATATCCTCCTGAAAAAAAATTTGAATATGTTATATTAGTTATTATAGACGATGATTTAAATTTAAAAAGAATTTTTGAAATTGATTGGGATAAATTCCTTAAATTTAGAAAATGGCACAAAACAATGATGGCCTGGAATTTAACAATAACCCAAAATTTAATTGATGAATCAAAAATAATTTTTAAATAAATGGATGTTTTCTCCAAAAAGAAAAGGAGCATGATAATGCAAGCTGTCAAAAGCAAGGATTCAAAAATTGAAGTCGCGTTTAGAAAAGCTCTTTGGAACAAAGGATTTAGATATAGTAAAAATTCTTCAAAATATTTTGGCAAACCCGATTTGGTCTTGAAAAAATACAAAACAATTATTTTTATTGACTCCTGTTTCTGGCACGGGTGCAAAAAACATTGTCGCCTGCCAAAAACTAATAAAAAATATTGGGTGAATAAAATTGAACGAAATAAAGAGAGGGACAAGGAAGTCAATAAATATTATAAAAAAACCGGGTGGAAAAAAATTAGGGTTTGGGAACACGAAATTATTAATAAACCTGAAATTCCAATCAAAAAAATAATAAAAAATTTAAAATAATTATTCGGAAAAAATATTTATATGCCTAATGATGAAGTAAAAAATGAAAGCAAACTATCTGTTCATAAACAATTTTAAAAAGAACTAAAACCTCCTTTTCCGCAAATAGGTTTTATAACTTTTTTTTGGATTGACGAACGCTTACCAGAAATGTTATGGGCGATTTTAGTTATCAGTAATATCGACAGAGAAAATGCCTTTGTCTTTTTCAAACAACCTAAAACACCCGGGATTTCTGCCCGGGTGTTTTTGTATATAAAATTATAAAAGTTAAGTGCCGCAACCAGCTGTTGAATTAGCGCTAGCACTGACTTCATAGCCAAATCCCGGCACAGGAGTCGCAGAATCCAATTGCTGGGAGCATTCTGCAGGCAGGGAATTGAACGCAGAACAAATCGCATTTAATAAGCTTTGGGCGTCTCTGCCTGTTGATGACTGGACGCCGTTAATTATTAAGGTAGGCGAGCCTCTGACCTCATATTTTTCATTGTCCTCTGAATGAACATCAAATGGCGGATAGCCGCTTTGCCAATTTTCATTAGCTTCAAATTTTGATGTTACCTGGTATTCTTTGTCTGTTTTGGCTAGGCAATTATTAAGGCTTGACTGGTTAATTCCGGTTTTAGAAATACAAGCCAAAGAGTCACCTGATTCTAAAAAGCAAGATAGGTATGCCAGAAATTTGTCATTTTGTTCTTTTTGAATGCAATATTGATTCATTTGCTCGTTTAATTCTATCTGGCCATGCATGGCATAATCGCAAAATTTTAATTCAAAATCAATTTTATCGCCAAGCAATTCAATAACCGGCAGAATGCCTTTTTCAATTTGCGTGCCATAAGGACAATGGCTCATGACAAAAAGTTCAACGACCGGTCTGTCTGTTTTAGGCAGATTAATTATTATGTCATCTTCTTCTGAACCTAGCGCCTCTGCTTCGGCGGATATTTCTTCTATATCAAAGCCTTGCGGGAAAAAAGTCTTGCCGTCTTTTGATAAAAAAGCGTCTAATTCACTGCCGTCTTTTAAAACCACGGTCATTTTATAAACGCTTCCATCATCAGTCAGATCTTTAATAGAGACTTCATTGCCTGGCTCAACTAAATAATTATTAATAAATGACAAAGCCTGATCTTCGGCTTTTTGGGGAGTTAAATCCCTTGCTGCTGCTTGGCAGCCGGAAATAATAATTGTTAAGCCAATTATTAATCCTAAAAATAGGAGTTTTCTCATAAAATTAAAATGAGTTAATTATTAGTTTCTAATAACTTTTAATATTTTAACAAAATATTTATTTTAATACAAGAGGATGTATAGTTAACACCAAGGGGTTACAGATAGTATACTTAAGGGTAACACATGTTAACTATTAAATTTAAGCATATGAATAAGACAAAATATACAAGGGAAGAACGA